>Ga0302271_10000098_pt1 | contig 72393 bp, 49 predicted proteins | sample III_Bog_N1_1_FD_198767 | JGI IMG/M metagenome (GOLD analysis project Ga0302271, IMG submission 198767) | Peat permafrost microbial communities from Stordalen Mire near Abisko, Sweden - III_Bog_N1_1 | ecosystem: Environmental > Terrestrial > Soil > Wetlands > Peat | place: Sweden: Abisko...
TTTTTCAGCATTAGCCTTTTGTTCACTGAATAAGAAAAGCTTTTGTTATAAAATATCAAGATCCTATTCAATTCTCTTAAATCTCTCTACAGATGATGTTTATTTATAAGCTTAGATCAATGCTATAACTTCCCTGTTCAACTTAGCGTTATCTCCTTATCCAGCCAGAATTGTTGAATATAAGTTCTATTTAAAAGTTTTAAATGACTCTTGATTAATGAATTGCCCTAAACCCTATTCGATTTGATCCAATCTCATTAATGCCTCCTTTTCTAAGGAATGTACTTTCTCTGAAACTTCTTTCAAAAATCGTTAGAAGAAATCATTTATTTACTATCTTATTTTTACAAAGTTGTTTGAAGAGTATTTATCTTGTAGAAACTTAATTTTAGTTGCTTGAGTTGGATTCAATGGTAGACTGTTAAAGACGTTTATTGAAGGATTTGCTGGATTTTTCAACTCCGAAAATGAAATTAAATCCTTTCCATATATTTGCTATTCGATGATACAATCGACACATTTCAAAACAGAATCTTTGCTGAGTTGTTGATATGATTCGCTTTAAAACAATACAGCAGCGAGAGATAATTTGTGTGTAGGACATTAGAGTTGAAACTACTCCATTAGTCTAAGTTGTTGCAATGTATTTATTAAACTTATGCTGGCTGTTTTATCCTTTTTCTTTTTCTTTTCTTTTCTTTATCTATTCTACTTTAAAAAGGAGTAGCAGATAATAAAAGAATTGATTTTATTGTGAGAGAAAAAAAGAAGGAAATAAACATTCAAAGGACTTATTATATTAATTAATAATACTGATAAAAACTCTTTTTTAGGCAAAAATTATTATTGTCAAATATTTAGAAATAAAGAATCAGAAGTTGAATTCTGGATACTGTATCTGCTCATGCTCAAGAAGTAATTCACATTAATTATGAAACAGCAAAGGCCTTTTTAAAAGGTACCGAAGAAGTATTTCCATTAATAAATAACCATATCCAAACATAAAATCACAAATTTATCATAAAAGTTATGGAAACAATTGAACGATTTCAAGATCTTTGATTGTGATCGAATCTTCAGCATCGTCAAGTTCAACTCCTAAGCGATATTTTTTATCTAAAATGGTTTCTTCATCAAGAGCATAGATATTGTTCTTTTCAGGGATATCAGATATATAAACAGTTTATCTTGCAGACACATTTAAATCTGCAATTCAAAATGTTCGGCCTTGTTCAATGATTAAGTAAAGCATTCCCCCTTTATTTTCTTCGTTAGTCCATATTTTTCTGAATAATTGCTGAATGCTAGATCTTATTCCCACAATAATTCATTATCTTTAAGCTCATCTTCCGTCAATCCAATCAGTTGATACCCATTTCGCGCTTAGTTGTGAATCTCTACTGTGATTAGATATTTCAATTTTGGATCGATTATTAAATTGCTGTATGCAAAAATGCGTCCTTCTTTTGGATTCTTAAATATTAACTCACCATCTTCATTTCGAGATATTATTGCCTAGTCAGATACTTCGAGTCCTGATTTTATGAGCTCGAATTCTTTTAAACAGGCGTTTTTCTCAACTTTTAAGAACTTTTCTACATGCTACATCGGTTCTAGAACCTTTTCTTTCTAAGCACGAGACTTCTCTTCGCTGAATAAGAAAAGTTTCTTTTATAAATTAGCGAGATCCTACTCTATTTTCTCAAATCTCTATACAGATGCTGCTTTGTAAGCTTAGATCAATTATTTTACTTCATCATTCAACTTAATACTATTACCTCTTCCAGCTAAAATGATTGATAATAAGTTCTATTTGAACGTTTTAAATAAATCTGGCTTCAATAAACGCTGTAGATTCTATTCATTTTGATCTAATCTCAATAATGCTTCTTTCTCAAGAAATTGTATTTTCTCAGATACTTCTTACAAAAAACTGGAGAAGAAGTTCTTTATTTGCTATCTTGTTTAGGCAAAGTTCGAAGAAGAGTATTTATCTTGGAAGCCCTTCATCTAAGCTACTTGCGTTTGATTTAATGGTAGACTATTAAACGCGGTGATTGATGCATTTGAGGGATTTTACAACTCCGAAAAGGAAATCAAATCTTTTCCATTTATTTACTGCTCTATTACACAATCGATGCATTTCAAAACAGAATCATTTCTGATTTATTGATAAGATTCACTTGAGAACAACACAGAGCAAACAGGTTATTTGTGAGCAGTGCATAAATGTTGAGTTTATTCCATCGATTTAAGGTTTTGCTAGATGTTGTTTTAACTTATGTTAGTTGATTTAATCTGTTTAATATCTTATCTTGTCTTCTATTTTTTCCGCTTTTCAAAAAGCCAAGATAAGTTTTCTATTATTTTTATTATTGATTGATCAGAAAGAGATACCAAAAAATGTTAAAATTCTAAAAATTGTTCATGCAAAAATAAAAGAATAGTTTGTGCGCTTTAATAACCTTTACTTTTGTTTTTTATTGTATTTTTTCTCCTGAAAATCCACTTATTTTTCAATTTATCACCATATCATCCATATCCTTCCTTTAGTTGCTTGATTCTCAACATTTTAATTTTGTGTTTTCTTCTCTTCTTGGAGATTGAAGAAAAGTGCTACCAAAACATAATTGAAGTATTGAAAAAATAAGTATAATTTCAAAATGATATTAAATCTGTAAAAGAATAATAATGCCAAATCGAATTATTCTGGAAATAATTCATCCAATCTCAAATACAATAAGATATCATCTTTTAGCAAATCATACCCCCATTTGACCACAATTCCTCTAAAGGATCTTAATAAACTGAAACATAAGCTTAAAGAATCAATAACAAATTTATTCTTACTCTTCTCTTCTACTCCTACAATTTCCAAACAATGTCTTCACAACAACAAACTACAGAAGATCGTAAAGCTATCTATACTAACATCATCGACACAATCGAGCAGTTTTACTCCCACTACAATCATACCAACAAGCTTTCCTTTGAATCTAAGCTCGCTTCGATCGCCTCCGTTGTCAAGAACTAAATTCCTGACTTTTTCTTTGTCGGATTTTATATTGTTGTAAATGTACAAGACGAAAAAGGCAACACCACCAGCGAAGAAGCCTTAGAAATTGGACCATATCAAGCAACAATTCTAGCTACTCCGCGGATAGGTTACGGGAAAGGCGTATGTGGCACAGCTTGGCAAGAAGCAAAGACACAGTTAGTGAATAACGTCAAGGCCTGCAAGAACTACATTGCATGTGATAATGAAACCAAAAGTGAAATGGTCCTCCCAGTTATTCAACCTACCACTGGAAAGGTGCTAGCAGTGTTTGACATTGACTCAACGTTTGTGGATAGATTCGATGAGCTAGATAGGGAGTATCTCGAGAAGATTACTGCATTAGCGGTTTAGTGAAGGTAGAAAGACATTAACAAAGGCTAAATATTTGATAAAAATGTGTGTTTGAAGAAGATTATTTTCTTGTTTAAAATGTGTAAAATAATTGAATTTTCGTTGATAACAAATCTAATTCAAAATCATAACAAACTTGAGAACTACAGCATTCTATCCACCTATTCAATTTTCTATTTCCATTTCTCTTTTCTTCTCTGAATCACCACCGCTAGGCTCAATTTATTCCTGCTACGTTTCTCCAGCTTGTTAAGCATTTTTCTTTGTTTTTTCCTCTTCTTCAATGCAATCATCCACCAATCTTGTCTTTACTGCCTATTCATCTACAATATTCACTGGAACTTTGCTATTATTCTGATTGCTAGGTGCTTTTTTCTTTCTTGCTATGTCTTCCAAGTACTTTATGCTTCTTGAGTACATGTTATCGAACGATTCCTTAAGAAAAGAGAGATCAAATAAACACACAAATATCACCAAAAGTAGTTTAAAATGTTTACCGATGCAACTTCAATGTTCTCAAGCAAGCAATATGCATTTACTATGGTCTGCTTGAGTTTGCGAGACATTTCTGAGTCAGATTCAATGTGCTTGTAGATGTTCTTTCCCTTGATATTCACAGTGTACAACTCGAAGATCCATTTCTTCAATGTGCTGTGAGGCGTAGAGAAAACGCAAACGGTTGAATCAACAGGTAATTGTGATCTCGGTGGTGATGGCTTAGATGGAAGTAGCTAAGCTTATGGCTATTGTTATTATGATAACAACTGTATATCTTTATTATTGTTATTTTCCTCATTAGCAATTTCCTTCTCTACTCCCTTCTGTTCTTCCTATTCCACTTACCCTTATTCCCCTACATTAACCTAACTATCCTGATTCTTCCTCCCCTTCTACTGCAACTATTCTCCTATGCCTTCATTCACAACATCCAGCAAATCATTCAGCGTAATCAGATACAACTAATTGAATATTTTATTCAATCGATCTGGCTAATCTTCAAACTGCTAAATCATAGCTTTGACTGTTTTTTTATTGAGTGCTCGCAGTTTCTCTGTATCTTTCTGCTATCTCAGCAAGATGCTCATGAGTTTAACATATTTATATTTCTCCAGCATAAAGCACAAATCCTTCGTGTAGAGAATGGAGAGTTTGGGATCTTTCTCGAGAGGCTGGTTTTCGAAATGCGTGTAGTAGCTGACGATTTCATCGAGTTTTAGATTGAAGATCTCACTGAGATTCCCTGCAGCTGCGTTGTAGTCGTTGTTGAGCTAGTAGATCATCTAAGAAGAGTAGAAAAAACTGCGAATGACGAATCGTTTGTATTTTAACTTTTTGTTGGAATGTTTCGAGGATAGCCCTTTCATTAAGTCTAAAGTGTTGTTGAGGATCGTTTGGATTGATTCAACTGCTTGGGTGATTCGTTCAGAGCAGTCCTCAGCTTCTAGTTCAAGGACAATTCGCTTGGAAAGGATGCTGCAGGCGATTTAACTGAGTTTCAATGCACATCCGATACGGAGATTCAAAGTAGATTTCTCTTCGAAATACTCTTGGATCTTCAGTTCTCTCTCGTTAATAGGCACAGGTACAAACAGCTTTGGTTCTATTTTCTTCAATTCGTTGACTGTTTCTTCAATATCATCGAGGACTATTGTTGAGATTTCGCTGAGTTCTTTGATTTATTGCTTTTTACTGATGTCCTAAACGATCTTGGCAATGGTTTCTTCTTTACGCTAGCATTTACCTTGAATTACCTATGTTGATGGCATTTTCACAATAGTAATTTGTTAGTAAATAATCACAAAAATAAACAAAGTTAAGTTTTGCTGTGTTATTGAATACCTTGAGCAATTGCAGATATCTCTTGAAGATCTTCCAAATACTGATACAGAACTCACAGAGACCTTCAGAATCGTAGTATTCACCCTTGAATGATGAATTGGAGTCTGTTAAGCAATGTTTCAAAAAGAGATATGACATTAATGGGATGTTTTATCCACAAAATAACCCAAAAACCCTAAAACAAAACAAGAATCATTCAAATAAACCATTACCTACAGCACTCCCTTTCGACAACGTTCTTTTCCTTGTATTCTTCACCTAGCCCTCCTATTATTCCGTCTACTGCATCTACAATTACTTCAATCTCCTGAAATGCGTTTCAAATGTCGCCGAATGAAATTTCTAATAATGTATTCTTGTCACGAACACTTCCATTAACACAATCATTCTCGATGAGTTTGCATCATAGTCAAACGTATGAATCTTATCTAATATCGATGCAATCCTTTATTTCTTGACAATACTCTCCCGGATGTAATCGTAGTCACTCTAAATCGGACTTAAGCTCATCAAATAAATTGACTTTCTCTCATACATCTTCACGATATTTAACAACAAAATATCTTCCTTCACTTCCTCAATGTAATTACTGGTATTCCCTTGAGTTAAAGTCTTCGTCAATGCAGTGTAATGCTCGAGAATATAATGATAGACTCTTTTTGCGCTTAGGTAAATATCCTTGAGTTCCGCGACATTTGCACTCATCGGTTCAAATACACTTGCATCGAAATACATAAACGATAATCCACTGAATACATCACCGAGACTGTACCAACCTAGGAAATCACTTGGACGCAAGAGAATGTAAAAGTTAAACATCTTCTCAGCCTGTTTTTAAGAAATTATACCAACAAATCAGCTCAAAATATAAAATAATGGAATTGAAAAAAAAGGAAGAAAGAACTTACATTCTTGAGTGCTTGCCTTCTCGTTTTGAATTTCGGTTTGGATTCAGGATCATTTGGATGAACATCAGCTCTTGGATCGTATTGGCTTAACGCTCGACCGATTAGAAGCAATAAATGAAGTAAGAAATTATCGTTTTCCATGACAGGGGTGAAACAATTCTAGCGATCACAGAAACAAGTAAAAGACGAAGAAGACATTATCTGAGAAGGATCCTTAGTGCTAATAGCATTGCCTACTCCTTAGTTAGTGCTGTTATTCCCATAATTATTCGCTCTATTTTGCAGGAATTCAAGAATATTATTATCTGGCGCAACTTTCTTATCTTTCATGTAACTTTAGAATTAATCCTTTTTAACACCTAAATTCGGACACAACGCCCATTCTTCTTCGTTCTTCTTAATGTAGTCGAACGCACCAATCAGAGTTGATATGAATTGCTAGCTTAATGGACATACTAAGTTTGTTAGATATTGCGGGCAAGATTTTCTTGTGAACATCACAAATAATCTGATTTCTAAAAGACTACTGAAAACACAGTTATTATCGCTGTTCGTGGCATTTTAGTTGTCTTAAGTAGCATTATTGGTGTTATTGTTATTCCCTTGGGTACTAACATTCGCCCATTTATTAGTGAGTATCTATCTCGTTCCTTTGATTTTAAGTCCATAGAAGCATCGATAAATTGTTTTCAATTAATCTAAAACATATGATTCACCATATGTGTCTTCGTTTTCTTCTTCTTCGCTCTCCTCATCGTCTGAGCTCTCTTGGATTGATGCAACTTTTTCTAATTGTTAGATCACAGAGGGAGGCAATTGTTGATTCTGCGCAGTTATTGTTATTTCATTTAGTTCAGGTACATTGTTTTCATTAATTTTGGTCTCTTGTTCAACTAAATTATCATTTCCTTTTTAGGTTTCAAGTATCGGGTGCTAGTTTGGTTTATCTTCAAATCCTTGTTGCTCTGGAGCGATACTATTCTATTGACTTTACGCCCCAGGAAGATTCACTTCAATCTCCATGCTGATGTTGCTTCCTTTCTTGGATTCTTCCAAACTTCAATCAAACAAACAAAAGAAACCTTATCAACATCATAATTTCTCCCTCATTTCCCTCTTTTAAATCGCTTTTATTTTGTATTTCTTACTCATCAAGATATTTGAACACATTACTGATGAAAACCGTGAAATATCCATGGAAATGCCATTGCTTGTAAATTTCTTAATGGAACTATGGCGGAAGCTATTATGTAAGATCGTGGATAAGGAATGCAACAAATGAGACACTCTAGTGATATTGTTTAGAATTTGATTGCTGTCCAAGCATAATCACAGAAGAAGTAGCATAACAAGAGAATAACTTCGGGAATAATGAAATAGTTTCACCTGGCTGCACTCCCACAAAGATCTTGAAGAATAATGCCTTTAAGAACAAAACATTGATAGATAGCATGCATTGCTTAGTGGTTGTGGTGGTTGTGGTATTGCAGGAGGTATTGTTATTGTTGTTATTGGCATTATTGTTGTTATTCCCTGTTAGTGAGAATCTCTTAAGGAATTCTTCACAGAGCCCTTCAAATCTAAAGAGTTTCTCAAGTGCTGGTGTGGTTCTCTTGTACTCTTGAATACGCTGATCTTGCAACTCAAAAAACAACAGCAGGATCTTCACAGTATTCTCCAAGAACACTAACGAATCCAGTTTTTTGTTTTGAAGAATCTCAAACACATTTCTGTAGTAAAGATCGTTCGAATCATCTAGCCCTCTCTCCCGCACACGACTCTCAAATGTACCCAAGAAATCAACTAAATGTTCCTTCAAACTGACTTCAGCGTTGTCTGAAATAAGTAGAAAACAAAAAACAAAAAAGAAGAATCAAAAATCCATTTTGTAAATATCTCCCGATTCTCTAATCTGCTCGCTAATCTCCCCCTCCTAATACCTTGATCATCAAAGATAAACAACTCATCTTCTCCTTTATCGCCTAGTGGCATGAGTTTCGTAGCAGTGAGTCTTATTTCTTTTTTGAATTTATTCTCAACTATCCTATCTTATATCTACTCGTTGAAATTACTCGAAATCCCTTTATCTGCAATCCAGAACATCAACATCGCATATGATTTTCTATTTTTATCGCCTGAATTCTGCTGTTTCGAATCAATCTAAGGGAGCAACTACGTGAGTTTGTTCAAAGCTTGCTAAGCGAAATTCACAGCTTCAAACGACTAATGACTGTAGAACAACGCTAAGGAATGGTAAATTCGAATTGTCTGTACAGGTATAAGCCGTTGAGGGTCGATTCCACTGAGGAATTCAAATTGCATCCATCTGACACTGTTATGTAAGGATTTAAGTTTATCTCGTTTTTTGGAAGCTAAAAATTCTTTCTTTTCACTGAATTACTACGACATTTTGTTGATTTCGTCGATGAGGAGTTCAAACGATGTAAGGAGTTGATTGTGCTAGGTTTTGAAGAGATTCTATTGGAATTAGGAGTACATCCTAACGAGTAGTTTGCTTATGTCTGATTTGTAATTTCGACCTCCTTCGAGGTTGTTTAAGAGTAAATGTGGGGAATATGAATATACACTGCAAGGAGATGGAGAGGATTGTAAAAGTTGCGATTTATCTTGGTAATCTTCACTTAAGAATGGTTTACATTTGTCTTTTTCAGCTTACCGATCTTAGTTTGTCAGGAAATAGTTTAATATATCCTCTATTAACTCTAGCAGATTGAAATAAGCTTAGTGTTTGATTCGACTGAAGAATCCCATAAAATCGTCATTGCAATAAGTGTCTAGCATTTGCAGTCTCTTCTCAGGAGGGAGGGCTGCACTAATAAACATAGAATGACTTCCATCTCTAGAATGTTCTTGATTCTCATCTTCTACCTCCATGTTGGTACTCCTTTTCGTTGCAGCATCGTCGTTCTACAACTACGATTGTTATTCATTATTAGCACTCCCATTATTCTCATTGATAAACCCTTTAAACCCAGAATTTAGCTAACTCTACGTGATTTCTTAGTCTACTCCATCAACTTTCTAATAAACTTCATTCTACATACTTATTAGCCTCTGCTTTAAATCGAATTTACCTTTCAAAGCAGCTTCTCGCATGTACTCATCTACAAACTGATTCACATTGATTGGTATTTAATTCTTCGTATTTTCTTTAATTCTGCTGCTTTTCTTCACTCCTTCAGTCAATATTTTAACATTCTTTCCTTTTAAATTCCCTCCATAGCTTCCAGTACTTTGTCCTTGCACTTGAAGCGAACTTGACTGCATCGATTAACTGTTGAAAGAATTAATATTATTACTATTATTCCCTAAATTGTTATTATTGCTATTTATGTTTAATAATTATGATTGGATTGCATTTTTATCAACTTTTTTAGAAATATTCCAGTTATCCGCTTCATTTGGAGGTGCTTCTCGCTTATCTTTAATCCAAATTATCGTGTTGAGTAATGAATGCTACTGCTGTTTCAGCAATGCATAAATTGCATTGAGTTTCTTGTCCTTTTTGTAAGTAGCTTCACCTCTGGTAAGACTCACGAACATCTTTGAAATTATGTTAATAATCTTCAAGAAGCTACCCCAAGTTAGCTTGTCAATGTAGATAGTGAATTCATGCGATTTTGACATCGAAACAGGTAATTTGGAAAATATTGGATTCGCTGTCTGTCGCAGTAGAATTTCAGATTTTTCTTTTAGTAATCCTTGGATTTCTTTAGTAAGCTCTATTACTGGAGGCTGAGGAAGGCTAGAAGATGTTACATCAGTGGTTTCTATGGTGATTTCATTGGGGTTTTGGAGACTAAACGCAGAATCTTTTTGGTTTTCTTGTTGTGCATTTCTCAAACCAAATTTCTTGGTTACCTTCAATTTTTCTTGGATTTCCTTCTGACTGGCATATTCCTAAAGTGCTTTATTATGAGCTACATTGAATTGCTGTGAAATCAAATACTCCGTTCTAGCATTTAGCTGCTGCATATTATCAGAAAGAAAACTTATGTGTGTTAACGCTTAATAGATAATGTTCTAATATGAAACGCCAGGAGAATATTAAATTGCGTTATTGAACGCTTGCTCTGCTTATGCAAAATATCCTTGGAACACGCATATTCTAGCTAATTTCGTCCAGAGTGTGAAATTCTATGGGTTGAGTGTTAATGCCTTGTGAAGGTAATGCATACTTTCGTTCATGAGTTTTAGTTCTTTTTCGTAGACTTCCCCAAGGGAAATGTAAATTGCGTGTCTTAGCTAAGCGAAATCAGCTTCGTGGATGAGTTTATTCTGGAGAAGTTTCCGAAGACGATGCACTCCAACGTCGAATACTCGTTTCTCAAAAAAACCAAGACATTCTTCGTACTCCGCTATCAAACCTGCCTCTCGCTTTTCTCTAGTTATACTGATTTCTTTGTCAACCATGATCATGTTCGCGTTTAGTGGAGAAGAACAATATTAATTCCAAATAATTTAAAGATTAAAAAAAATAAAGTGATTTTTTTGTTTGTTTTCGCGGCTGTAATTTTTGAGTCAAAGAGCACTTGCTTATTTTAATAAATTTTGTGATATTTAATCAAGAGAAAAGGAATAAAGTGTTGGCTTTACTTGTTTTCCTCACATTTAATAATTGCAATATTTTTACTACATAATTGGTAGGAAGCTGCTAAGATAAAAGCGAATTTAGCTTTTCTTGTTTTCTTTGAATGAGAAAATATTTCTAAGGGAGGATTGATTGTAGATGACAATGAATAAAATGGGGAATACGAATTAACTATTGAATAAATATTGATTGGAGATAGAATATAAGGAATTCCCTTTGTTTTTTCAAATAATATATTAGACATTCAAATATAATAAAAGCCCCTAAAAAGTGAAGATAGATTGAAACTCAAACTGGCAAAATATCTGATTTTATCAAAGGAAAAATAAATAATAACTCACTATTACAAATGAGAATAAGTGAGAAGAAAACACATTCATTTTTTCTGATAATAATTCCATTCAAATTTCACTTTTTCCTTTAAAAAAAATGCAATTTTCCCCAAAAAAGAAAATATCAATTATATTTTCATCCATTTTTTTTTCAAATTCTTTCCATTTATCAAATGAGATGTCTGACTCATTTGTCATTTAATTTTTTTTTGGTTTTCCCAAAGCTTTTTCAGTTTATTTGTCCAAATAAAACTATTAAACACCTAAACTAAACCACAATCGTTTAATTAGAACATAAACAAGAAACAAAAAGCAATAAACAAAGCAGCTCATTCCAGCCAAAGACACACACACACAGATATAAATACACAAAATAAAACAATGGGTGACAGACGAATGAAGAATTCCAAGGGAGCTGCATCATCCAATTTTTCTTTGAAATGCGTCAAGAGTGTTTAAAAATGTATCAGTGAACTCAAACGTGCAATGCAAGCCATGCAATTTGAAAGCAAGACTATTCAAAAGCATGAAATCTCTGTAATTATGCAATGCTCTTAGCATCTATTAGCCGCACTGACTAGTTGCAATCTCTACCGCATCCACTTCTCCGATGAAGCCTACTACCTTACATAACTGCAGAAAATCGAAAAAGGAGTAGCCTAAATCTTCGATTTCGTGACTTCTCTATCCTGCAGGAAATATTTCAGCTCCTTAGGGAACAATAATTCCAATTCCGATTTGTTTTCCTCAGTTGAGGACACATTTGATTCGTTCGTAGGACCGCTGTTGCATATTTTCAACAGCTTCAATGTATCCTATTTACTTTTTGAATCTGATCACGTACATCTGTTTATTCTAGATTAATTAGCGAAAAAACCTATTCTCAAGAAACTAAGTGTGGATCCGGAAAGTCTCAGCACTGAAGACTACCCTTTCTTGAATAATCTAGAAGACGAATAAGAAGAAAGAGAAGAAACAGAGGGAGAAAATGAAAATTCAGGGGAATCATCAGATGTTCCGTAGGATGAGAATAAATTGAAAGACAAATGGAATGAATTACAATCTCGATATACACGATAAGTCTCTGATGAGTGCATCAGTGAACTCGCAATTCTGATCGATACTATGGCAGAAGGTGATGCTGAGAATTACTCTGGTGCGTTTAATTTGTTCTACAAGTCATTATTCGAGTAATCAGTAGGTGAGAAGATTGCAACACTTCTCAGAAGAGTTACATCATTCAAGATGTTGAACAAATTCGCTCACTATCTGTTCTACAACTCTGAAGTCATGAGTTTATCCTTAGAATCCATTGAGGAGATCAGCGAACAATCGGGGCACTTCAGCTTAAAAGATCTTCACGTGAAGTTAATCAGATCAGCATATGTACCGTTATCACATGTTCCTTTGAATTCTTCCGTTGTAGTGCCGCCTGGAACTGTTTCGACTTCCAGAGATCCTATGTTTATGTTTAAAAACAACGTGAATGTTAGCGCTAATCCAAATCCAGTGAATAACCCTAATGCAAACACCCTAACCAACACAAACAGCGGTAACAACAACAACAACATCATTAACATCCCTCCATCGTTTGCTTCTTCTGAATAGCCCAAATGCATCTAGCCTAATTTCCTACCTAATCTTATGGTAGAATCGAAGAATCTGAGCTATTCCTCGTAAAGTACCAACACTGTTAATCAGACATTCACTTCTTCTACGGCTACTTAATATGAAGCGTGTAGCAGTTAACTTAAAGTCGGTGAAGTCATTCATATTTGCCCGCATTCGTTTACATTTTCTGATTTATGTTGCGTCGGGAATTCCGAAGAGCTTACAGAAGATGAAATCAATTGTTGCAATTTCCTGAAAAAACAAAGGGAACAAAAGAAAGAAGAAGCTGAAAAGAATTCAAAACTAGCTATGATGAATAAAAAAGCAAAAACGTCTGCGTTTAGAAAAATGGTTGTCCCAGAAGATACACCGGTTGTTGCTAACACACCACAAGTAGACGATTTGCAAGTGAAAATCACGATGAAAGGAGACGAATAGAAGTAGCATATGTACACAAAGAGGGAAGTTATTTTTGGAAGACGCGCGTAGAATTCGATGCTACGACCTGATTTTTATTTTGAAGAGCACGAAAACACAATTTCTAGACAGCAATTCAAGATAACATATGAGATTCACTCGAACGAATTCAATGTCTAGTGTTTGAGTCAATCTTCATTGACGTAATTAGCAGTAGATTCTGCTGGATTTGAGTTGACTCCAGGGTCGATAATCATTGTACAAGATTTAATTGCATTTTAAGTTGTTGCGATGAAAACCTTCCCAAGAGAATCGGCTGTGAAAGAACTGAATAAATCGAACGCATTGTAGCAGTTAGCTTCTAATCTAAGTAAATCGTTTTTGTCGGAGAGTAACAAAAACAGCAGCAATAACAACTAAAGTAGCACAGACGATTCACTGAAATCTGCTAGTGTGCTCAGTAAGAAAAAACATTCAAGTTAAAAGTTGTCGTATCGAAAAACTCAAATGATCGATGATTTCGTGTAGACTCCGTAAAATGACAGTAAAGATAAAGACAATAGTTGCTCGTAATCGTCATCGAATAGCTCAAGTGATGATTTTAACTCTGATGAAGACGAAGAAGATGAGATCAATGAGGGTCATCAAGATGATGGGAATAAAAGTGGAGAGACTACTAAAGATAAGGAGAATAATCGTAGGGGCAGCAATAATTCGCAAGAAGGCGAGGACAAAACACCTAGGAATCGCTAGGGAAGTGCGAGTACACCGTCATAGTCAGCGAATTTGAAAAAAAGAAAGTCTTTAACAACCAGGAAAAGTAGCGGAGCGGATATCAACAAAGCTGTGTAAAGAGTGGCAGCAAATATCGCAGCTGCAGCGGCTACAGCGACACCTCTGAATACATCCTAAACGAACTCTGATTTTGAAGATAACAATCGTCCTTCGAGTTAATCTGACTGCATAAACGAAGATGAAGCTACAACAGATTTCAAAAAATCTTCCTAGCAAAGTGAAAAACGCGAATCTCAAATGAATTTATTGATTACGACGTTCTCCAACGCTACAGCTGCTTCCTCTGCGTCCGCTTCAACTCCACAGATAAAATCTAAACCGAATTTACCAATTTAGTCGTTCTTTGAAATCGAAGATTATTCCGATAAACAAGATGCTTTCTTGCATCTTCGTGTCATGTGGTCTTCAATAGAAACTGAGAAAGAAGATTACTTGTTTTAGTACAGTCAGGACACAGATAGATCAACTATCTAAATTGATTTTGGTTCAGATCCCAAATTAAACTAGATTCATCTGCAGTAAGATGATGGTTCCACTTAGATTAAATCTTAAGGACATTGCTCAATTGTCTACTAAGACGACGTATGGGCGATTGTATCTTTACATGATTCACTAGAATACTATGCAGGATTGGCATTGAAGAAAAGTGAAGAAGTTGAGAATGGACTTATTTCGAAGAAAATACTCATCGAAAAAGGGTTTAATTTGCTAGTTTAAGGGTATATTTTAGCTTGTGATTTGTGAAAAAGGGAAAAATATTTGCAGTCAATAAACGTGTGAAGCTATTATTAAAAGATAAGTATGTTTGTATGGTTGATTGGTGGTTCATAAGCTCGTTAGAGTAAATGACACAGAGAGGAGAAAGAGCAGGTTTTGAAGGATTTTTCTGTTTTCTGACTTCAAATTAATAAATTCGCAAAAAACAAATCAATTATTTTTAAAAACAATCTATTTTATTAAGCTCTGTATTATTAAGAAACAGAAAAACAAAACAAACAAGATGCGTATTACGAAGGCACATGGCTCAGTTAGTTTATTACTGATAATCATAGCAGTCTTTGGATTAGTTATCTGTGGATCTGTGGAGGCTCATGAAGTAACTGGAAATATCAAAATTGAATCGGATAAAGAAAATGTAATTGAAGTTGGTAGTGATGCAGGAACTGATAACGATGATGCTGATGAAGAATACAAAGAACCAGAAGCTCCTCTTCCTGTGCTGAAAACAGTGGTTCAATGTAAATAAGACTGCACTGCTGAATGGTCTGATTGCATTTATGGATGTCCTGAAGGAAAAACTTAATGCTTTTAAGGCTGCCAGACATTGGTTAAGACTTGCTTAGATGAGTGTCCATCGGTGATATGTCATGATCATTGCTCTATTGAGTTGGAGATCTGCTAACGAAAAGGTCTTAAAGAAGAATGCGATTAGCCCTACTATGATTGTCAGGAAACTTGTGACCAAGTTTACATTGGAAGAACTGATCTTTGATAAGCAAGGAATTAAGATATCTCAAGACATTAAGTGATAAATTGCATGTTTGAAATGAGTTGCTATCAAGTGAATTTAATCGTTTAATGCTGCTATTTACTCAATTGCTTGAATAGATGATATTCGGGGTGATTATTCCACAGATTTTAGGATTTTAAAAAACTTTAATTCTTTTCTCGAAAACTTAATAAAAAAAAACAGTAAAAGAGATGAAGGAGATAGAGCTGGTTATTTTTATTGCCCTAAAGGGTGTCTTTGAACTTTTATTTGTTTTTGAAGTGCTATTTTTAGATTAAAGAAAGAAATTCATGATTTTATTATTCAAAGAGGATAACTAACTAATATTTAGAACTACCAATCAATTCAAAAATTTTGATGATTTCAAAATAAATCTGAAGTCATTATTTTAGCAGATAATTTAATTGAATTTTCTCTTTTTTTGGTACATAAGCCTTTTCAAGGTGATTATTGAAATATCCAAAGATCAGGATATTTTGCTGATCAAGTCCTTAGCTAGATTACCTAATCTGATATTATTCATCAAAGGATCTAAGAAAAGGGGGGAAATATTTGCTCTTATGCTAATAAAGGTATTTAATTGAGGAAAAAACAAACAAAAAGAAGAAAAAAAAGGAGTATTATCAAAAATTATTATTTTTAGTTGTATTTTGTAAAGAAAACATGAAGAAGATAAGCTACTAAAATCGAGAATACGAATATTCCTTAGAGACAGTTCTAGGGAAAGGTTCTTTCGCGTCAGTTTACAAAGGCAGGAGCTTGCAGGATAACTCTGAAGTAGCCGTCAAAGTGATCCTCAAGAATGGACTGGACAAATACGGTCCCGCTATCATAGATGCCATTGGTGAGGAAGTCAATATTTTGTAGTAGATTTCCGAAATGTCTCTCAAAGATCCATGCCCATATATCGTAGGGATTCTAGATTGTTTCTCAACAAATTCTAGCATCTACATTGTGCTGGAATACTGCAACTAAAAGACACTTCAACATCTCATAAATGCTCATCCTAGTGGCATACCTGAAAGCAAGGCAGCTAGTATATTCTTCTAAGTTGCTTTCGCACTGAAACATCTCGCTAAAAACAACATCGTTCACAGAGATATCAAACCAGAAAATGTCTTCATCCACAACGGTGTCTTCAAACTAGGTTAGATTAATGAATAAAACGCATAAAACAACTGGAAAGTGAGATATTTTTCGTGTTTTTTATATTTTGTGTGATTTCGTAGGTGACTTTGGTTTCGCTTCCCAGAAGAATCTCTACTCGACATCATTGGGAACATATCCATACATGGCTCCAGAGTTCTTCCGGGATGTCAATCACTACGGCAAAGAAGTAGATATCTGGGCAGCAGGTAATTTTTAGAATATTTCAACAACAAAAAACGATCACAACTTTTTCTATTCTATTTTTTGCTTATCTCTCAAATGAAATCCCATTATTCTTTCCTAAAAAGGTGTGATGTACCATCAGATGCTGTTTAACGAGTTGTATTTCTTCGGTGCAAACTAAATCTAACTCTCCAAAGAAGTCCTGAACAAAGCCTATAAAATCGAAGTATCAAGCAAAGTCTCCGCGAATTCCGTCGAAGTACTACGTGAATGCCTCTAGAAAGATCCCAAAGTTCGAATTACTGCTGACAAACTCATCCTGAAACCATTGTTCTAATCTTATCTTAAAGATCCAGCTGTGTAATAGCTATTGAATGCTTGCAAGGAGAAAGCTTAGAAAGCGTTTATGATGAAAAGCATAGACTACTCAGAGAGTAGAAAATCAATCACGAAGCAATTAGAATTAGGTTTCGGAGCATAGAATATGCTATTAAGATTAGTTGAGAAATTATCCCTAAAATACAGTGAGAAATTCCGATTTGAGATATTTTCCATTCTCCGAAAATGTCTTAATGGGTTGACTGCAATTCAATCACTTCTATCGACTAACACAGCACCTACATTCGTCTCCACTGAACCTCTTGCCTGGTAGGATTACCTTTAATCATAAGAATTCTCAAATGCTAACAACAGTCTGCAATAGGAGAAACTGTTAGTTACCACTTAGTTTTACGAAATGGGAAGAGCGTTAAAGTATTTTATTACCTTGAATTATCCAGCTTAGCAATAGCAAGGAATGATATAATCCTTCAATGAAGATATCTTCTAAATTATCCACCCTGAACTGTATTATCGATAAACGCAGAATCTCTATTAGTTCTTCTTTAACGAATATTAGAGAAACAACAAGGCGGAGGATCTGATATTTACTGCGATGCTTGCAGTTGCTGGGTTTATAGATGCATGCCTGATGAAGAAACTTGTGGATTTCTAGAATATTGAGACGATTGCATAGAAGTTCTCCAAGGACGATCTTAATAAGTTCGTGGCTAGTATCTTCGCAGCTTAGAAATAAGAAATAAAACAATGATTGAGAGTGATTTACTCACAAAAACAGAATTATGAAAAATTGAGAACCAAAACAGAAGCAAATTCATTTTATTTTTTTTTTAATCAATTAAACAGTTGTTTCCCTTTGTTTTGCTATTGGTTTGTTAACTCTTCTTGAATTTGGTTAGCAAAAGGATTTTCTATTTTAATTCTTAATATTTGAGGGTAAAAAGGATTTCTAAATTATTTCTAAATATTAATTGAAAAAAAAAAATTTTTAGGTTTTTTCACATGTCACATCACATCAGTTGATATGTATAAATCAAATGAAATGACTGCTCAATTAATATTATCACCCTTAAGAACTCTACAATTCTCTAATTAACGAGAGATAAGCTCTTGTCTGCTTCATTACATCCTTCATTTGCTTCCGTTTATTGTGAATTCCTTTTTCCCCCCTTTTCATTTTCCCACACCAGTTGGATTTGCATTATTGCTATTAGCATTATTGGCATTTTCCTAAGCTGTTTATATCATCCTTTTCAAGCTGCTGATGAGTTCTTCTTTGTCTCTAGTTTCGATTCCATCTCTAATAGTAAGCAGTGCTTCCAGGAAAAACGGTGCAAAATTTGCAGAAAACGCTTTCTAAACTGTTGATAATTACGTATTCAAATCATACTTTGAAGTCGTAAGGATTCTCTTGAACACCTAAAATTACCCTTAAATCGCAGATATCTAAGTTGAACTCAGCTGCATTATCGTAGAAGTACTCATAAATGCACTGATAACCTCTCCGTCGTTCATCACTCTTCCTGACACTTTATCATAACTACTAAACTACTAAACCAAAGCGACCTTTTCACTTTTCCCAGCTTCAGTTTTATATGGATAAAGTAGATTCTCTGGGACATATGCTTTACACGCATGCGGGTACGCTTTTTTGATCTAAAGCACCAGCTATTCCCAGTAAATATTCATGCAATGATCCATAGTTAATTTACAGAGACTCCCAAAATGAATTTTACTTGATTTCATACCTTATTTCATGCTCTTCAAGTGTCCTTCTATGGTCTTCACAATTGAAGCAACGTTGATTTCTTCTTTCATCCATTTTTCTGTGAACAATTCCGGCAACACTAACGCATGGATTTCCCTGTAAATCACGACTAATAGCAGCTACTAAAGATCAGCAATCCCATCTTTGAACTTCTTTCTCAAGTCATTCTGGATAATATTATCAATCCTATCAAGATACGATTCGTCTTTACCTTCAAAATAGCTCAGCGCTTGTTTTCTCGTATCCGCACAATTTTTATCACATTTATGGAATCCATTCAAGAATATCAGAATCCTGCACATTGTGTAAAATGAATCGCCATCTAAAGGCAGTTCTTGCAGCTCTTGTTGGAGTTGTTATTTCTCTGGTATGATCACACAATCATTGAAATTACTCGATACAAGACGCAAAAATTCAATGAATTAATTTGGTTCAAGTTGTGGACCTAGAATGTCAATTTATGTGTTGATAAATCCAAAGGAATCTACAGGGAAATCACTGATTAACTCCGATCTGTCTGTTACGATCTTAGCAATTGATTCGACGCTGAGATATTTCTATCGATCACTTTCGATACATTTTTCTATGAAACTCCTGAAGAAATCTCTTAAATGATCTTAGAACAATGGCATGTATTGAATAGCGATTGCTTTAAGACCTTGATAATCTGTTGTCTCCATACCAGCTTTGGTGAGCATTTTTTCATATTCATTCACCCATTGGATTAGCTTTATTGGTGTGCCATAAGAAGCCCGTATCTTTTCTTCATCGGATAAACTAGGAAGCACTCTTTTTTCAATATTTTCTCTGTATCCTTTTTCGTATAATTTAAAGATATCCATTTCTTCAGGGAAACACTTGATGACGAAGTCCTAAACGCATATCAAATCGGAGACTGTAAAACTAAAAAAACAAATAATTAAGCAAATATTGAATACAAATATATCTACAATATTTGATGGTTTTTCTACACACAAAACAATTCAATTTTTTTACTTGGCTCTATCTAAAATCAAGATCGCATCTGTAGCTCCTTCTAACTTACTCTCGAACCGCTTGTTAATCGAATTGTTAATAGCTTCAAATGCCCTTGTTTAAAATGTCTACGGTTTGTTTTTTTCTGCCAAAAACTTATCTCCTGATTAAATGATTTTCACGAGTTAAATCAGATGATTTGGGTCATTCCTAGCGATAGACGGTGCATTCTCAAATCCTGCGAAGATAGCACTGTAAAAAGTAGTTTCAAATGATGTGAGGATCTTAAATTCTTCGTTGAGTCGCTCTGGATTATCTCCTCGCTACTTCATTTTTTCGATTAAGTTATCTCGCAGCTCCGTTTGGGTCATCAGCTTGTAGTGGATGAACTCATAGTTCTAGGTGTCTTCTTCAAATAAAGCTTGGAGTTTGTCTGTTTATTTTTTGATATCGAAGTAGAATTTGATTTCTTCGATTAATGATCCAACATTTTTCTTGAAAAGACTTAATTTCTCGAATTGGGAAAGCTACAATATGAAGGGTTATTCCTATTGTCTTTGTCGCTGGAGCTACTACAAAACGGTATTAGTTTTAGCGATATTTTCGTTGCTTTTGTTGACAAACTCTCCGACGGATTGGATATCTTCGATTTGTTTTTCTACAGAAATCATGATTTCATTCTCGATTTCTTACTGTTTCTTACGATAACTCAAACTTTCTGAGCGAAATCTATCAGGGTTAAGTAAATCCTTGTTATTGAGAATCTCGAGGACTTTCCTCTCGCTTTACTCGATAGCCTCTTTTTCACTTGTTAAGTTTTTCATTTCGCGTTGTTGGGTGAAATATGCAAAAGCAACAAAAAGAGAGTGAGTGACTTAATTTTATGAAAAAAAAAATACAAAAATTAGCAAGAATCTTTTTCAGTGTTTAGATATATTGAAATCTCTTTTTCATAAATAAAAGTATCGTACTTCTTCGGGAAATTATGTGATATTATTTTCGATATTTAAATAGTAAAAAATCAAGCATGTAAGAAGCTGGAAATTACAATGGTATTATTTATATTATTATTATTTTTTTAAGAAAACCTTGAAGATTACTGAGGATTTTATGATAAGTCTTCAAAAAATTAAGAAAAATTAGTATTTTATAGCTATTTATCTCCTCCTTAATACTCTATTTAAATATAAAGAATTGATGTGTTTTTTCTTCCAAATGAATAGGATCATTTTCATTTAAATTAAAGCAACTCTTTAGCTCTTTTTATCTCTCTCTCTCTCAATTGTTCTACAGGATGAAAGCAACACCTGCAATGACTTTGTCATTGAAGCTTCCTTGAATCGGCATTCTTATCTTTGCTACAAGACTTTCTCTTGAACTGCTGGAGAATATTGGAAATTCCTAATATTTTTATTAAAACAGTTTAAAAATATAAGTATTTTTAATTATTATTAATTAGTTAAATTCTATGCATTACCCCAAGTGACTCAGGAGGATAAGGATCGTTGTCTTCTTTGAAAATAAACCCAATGTATAATTCAGGAAGTGGCACGAATTCTGGTAAATCAGGTGATCCTTCAACTAAATAACCATTCTTGATTTAGCAGCCCTACAAAAGTAGATTCTTCACCTATTTTTTTGTGTTTAACAAATTGAGTTTAATTCCAAATTATTAGACAAAATGAAAGTTCTTTATTCTTTTACTTTGACAATCAATTGAGCAGAAATCTTTGATGGTTCAAAGGACGATACAATCTTCAAGTCATTCAACGGCTTAGTAATCTTCCTGGCAGTTTTTTATCTCAGAGCATTCAGGAATATCTCAGGATGGAAAAGATCAGCAAGATTCTATGAATTTGCTAATAACCCATCACCTTTGAGTATTTCAACCCATTTTTTCAATTAATAAACTCTCTAGCAGAATCCTTTCAACCATGAAATAGCATTATCTGGTCCTTCCCAGACTTTTGACCATTTTTCAGGGACTTACCCTAGCATTAGTTCATATCCTGTTGATTGAATCTCACTTGTTAGAAGTCCATTTCCAAAAAGAACCTTATTCAACCCTTCAATAGATTCTTCTATTTTCTCCAGCATTGCATAAGCTGTTGAAGCTTCCAGATAAACAAACGATTCGATAGGATCAGTCGACAAAAGATGCTAAGGCTTGATTTATGGAATCCCAGTGCCTTCGCTAAATTACTTGTATAATGTTTTCCAAAGATTGATTATTGTACTTAGCGCTTTTTGCCATTTTTCCTTGTCAAATTTAAGGTCCTCAGCGGATGCTTGCATAATAACTTTGAGGTTTGTAATAACTGTTAATGTATTGTATCTTTACACTGCTTTGTCAATATTCAATGGCAGCCCGAACATCTATGGAGTGTCACTCTCATTTAGCGAACGAATTAATTTTGAATAATCAGCTATCGAAGTAGAACTCGGTAGAACCGCACCTGAAGGTAGCTTATCCTTTCCACTTAGCATATTCGCATTGAAGTACTATTCGATGTATGCTCGGAGAACTCTCAAATCAAAGAATTCATCGATTCTTCCACCATAGATGGCATTTTCAAATAATCCATGCAGTGTTTCCCAGCTTAATGGCTTTGTATTATCAGCTACTAGGTTTTCTATGATCTACGTGCCTGCTCTGAGATCACCGTATGAGAACTCATAGAACTTTGACCAACCTTGAGGTACATATGTTCTTCGTTCTTGGAGAATTGCATGGAACCAAGCAAGGACAAAAAGTAATTATGCTCGTTATGGAGATCCTTTGGAGATGTATTGCTCACTCCAAGTACTGTATGTTCTTTCGATGTTCTTCTTGATACCTGGAGGGGATTCATAGGATACTTTATAGCAAGTTTCAAGTAGAATTGCTGGGAATTTATGATGTGCTTCAGTTGTTAGCCATAATCGGAAGTTATCATGAGGATGTAACGTTTTAAGTTCTTTCTCTAAGATTGGTAACCAAGCTGTGACTAAATGGAGGTTCTTCAAGCACAACCAATAGCCCTTTGCAGCTGCCTGTTTGTTTATTTACAAAAAATGAGAAAAGTTAGTTTTTAAAAAATAAAACTCCAAAAATATTTTAAAATCCACATAATTTTCCAAGTTACCTCTCTGAGTTTTTCGATTGCTACATCATTTTAATTTCCTCCCATGGACATAGCTTTAAAGTTCTCCCTTCCAATCTATGCTTCAGCGAATTCTTCTAATTCTGCTGAAGGATCTGAACCAGGAGATACCACAAACAGTCCCGGTGTGTAAACTTATGTTTCATTCTTGAAAATCGCACTGAATGAAAAGGGATTTCCACTACTGGAGGAGATCTACAGCGACTAACACACAAAGTCATTCAATGCTGTCTGCAACCTCTCCGGCCTGAATGTCTAAACGATAATCACCTTCTAAATCGCTGATAATTTCCCCGAATAATTTGCAGGGAAATTTTTCTCGCAGCTGATGTCTTTACTCCAAGTTTCCCAGTCTCTATCACTGAAATTAATATTGCTAGCAATCTTCGGGAAGGTAGCAACGAACAGACTAAACGATTCTTTTGTTTCGTTGCTCCATTTCGGTGGTTAGATTGAATTTTCTCCACTTGATCCCGCAGCAGTAGCAATATTTCCTAAAATAAAATCCCATTCATTTGGTTTGAAATATTCCGGGAATATTGAGTGTACCATGTGTAATCCAAACATTAACCTGTCAGCTTTGAACAACGAACTAGCGACATTATTGAAGATAATCCTGTAAAGATTCGCAGCACAATATTATAATTTATCTTACATCGTTGGGAATTCCTATGATCCATCAACTTTTAGACAACTTGAGAATAATCTCACGAAATACCCTAATGAGAACCTGTACATATTGTTGATTTTCTTTAAATCGCCGATACTTATAAACAGCTAAGCTCCTTTGACAGCAAGTAGTTTATAGACATCTCGCTGTTCGTCTAGATTCTACTGAAGTTACGTGCTTTGAGCTAAGCTGCTAGCGATAGTTGAGCTCTTTTGTTTCGTTTAATTCAAACTTTCTATCAAAACGCTGTTCTCTAAGATATTTCCAGTGGAACTTGCTAACTCTTCTAATAATGTTTTCTCAAGGCTTTCTAATTGAATTTTAAGTTTTTCTTCGTTTTCCAATAACTCTTGTTTTTTCTTCTCGAGCTCAGGCTGCTCATTATTGATGATAATGCTTAGTAATTTCCCTTCTAAACCACTTTTAGTGACACTGTAGTTTATGGTACTCAGTAGTGCACCTGTGCTCGCACTGACTTCAATGCTGCTGTTTCTTGTGCATAGATACATTCTGAAGTTTTCATTGTAATTCACATATTTATCACCAATCATAACAACCCATCTTGGTCCTTAATGTATGAGATCTTTTCTAAGAATTGGAACTAAAATAGGCTCAACTTTATCGAGTTCTTAGATCACTAAGGTTTTCCCGAAAAGAACCGCTAACTCTAGTAGATTTGAGAACTTAGGATCGTGTTAGTTGAGTACTTCAATCTGCCCAAGATTCTTCTTGAGCCATTCTGTTGCTTATGTATTTGGATCAATCAGCAGCGGTGTTTTCGATGAATTGAATATCATCACACTATTTTCAAGTGTCAAAGAATCCCCAGGGAGACCTTAACTCTTCCAATTTAGCATTTACCCCTCACTACTGAGATATTTCAAGAAATTAAAAGATTACGATTTCGTGAAGGTCTTCCAATCTTAGAGTGCTTTTTCCCTATCATTTTCATCTTTTTCACTGAGATAAATTGCAAATGCTGCAGCTAATAGACTATCCACCGGGAAGGACTTAAATTCATTCTAAATCGACTCTGCTTATGCCTCCCATCTAATTTTCTCATCACCTAATTTCAACAATAATTCACTAGCTACCTTTAATATCTCCTCTTCTCGTTTTAAATCAGATCTCAACACCTCAGCTGCTGATGTCTTCTCTACGAAATTTCTCTTCAATTCCTCTACTCTCCCTTCTAACTTACCCAATTCAACTTCATTCTCTTTAAGTTTCTATTTACTTTTACTCAATTTCATATCGAATTTATTCAGTTCTTCCTTCAAAGGCAGAACCTTTTCATTGACTTCGGAGTACTTCAGTACAGCAATGACCCATTCCGCCATTGGCCCAGCAGCTTTGGAGGCATTGTAAGCTGCTTCTTTCTTGAAGGATCCTTCATTTTCAGAAATACAATTCTACACGTCTCTTCGAATTTTCGGAGTGATAATATCGGGATCGAAAGATGTGATTTGGTCGAGAACAGACCTCTCTGAAAGGAATTTCTTAACCGATTACCATTTCTCGTCAGGGTAGCCAAAAACTTTGAGAACAGCCTTCATAATATTGTGAATAGTAGAAGGTGGCATCATTAGATTCTTCAGGAAATCTAAATCGTTTCTACTGATACCATTAACTGATTTCTTAGCAGCTTAGATCATCGGCTATGGTCAAAAAAAGAACAACAAAATCAAATCAAATTATGCTTTTGACAAATTCCTTCTAAAACAATATGTTACTTCAACTTCTTTGAGTTTATCAGCAACTTCCATTCTTTAATCCGATATTTTCGATTCTTCCGACTGCAAATACCCTTAGATCTACTCGCATTCCGCTTTTCTTTCAGCAGCGTCTTGCATTGCTTTTGAAATCTACACAAGTGCCAAATCAGCTTCAGACTGTTTTTTAGCTAATTCTTGTTTTTTCGAATGTGCTTTGGTTTGCAATTCATCTACCAATTCCTTAGCTTCTTGCAGCTTTCCAAGACCCAATTTCAAATGGTTGCTCTAATTTTTAAGAAAAGGAACAATTCAATATATTATTCATTATCAATCCCAATAACAAACTCACCTATGATCCTCGAGAATTGACTTTCTTATCATATATTTATTTGTATGTGTGTGCTAGAGCAAACAGATGTGCAGGTGATGCATGTGAATGATCTAACCCGTATTTATGTAGTCCTATGAAGAAATTGGAGATTTCTTCTTTTTCTTTCGCTGAGAATTTCTCTACCAGTTCTTTTAATTCTTCATTCATGATTGCCGCCATCGATTCTTTGCTCCTGTGAGTTCAACAAAAAATAAGTGAAATGTTCAGTTTCGAGTTTCGGTGAATTTAGGGATTCTAAACTGATATTGATTATATTTTTTAAACTTACCATGTTGTGAGCCATATCACAGTGCATTTCGTGAAGAACGCAGGATTTGCAGCACAATTCGATGCAAACTGCTCCTCAGAATGATCCATGCTCAACACAATTCGAAGGTTTTATCTAACAAAATTCAAAAAACAGTTTCAAAGAGCTGAACCTCATAATTTTCTTGTTCTAACCTGACTCTCAAGCAGAATATATCATACAGAGATTTCCCATAATTTTCCCTTCTAACTTCATCTGCATTTTAGAACAAATGATCGACTTCATCTTATGTAAACAACCCAGGTATCTCTCCACTGGATATCAACGAATTCAATATCTCCAAGAATTCACTTTTCACTAAATGGTGATCTTCAATCAACAACACAGTCTACTTATTCTACACAGCTGCAAGTTCCAAAAACGACTTCAGTTCTTTTTTGAATTCCCTAGCAGAATAATCCCTGCTTGTGCTAGGACTCACAACATCCATTCGGAGCATCGTAGCAGTTAAACTCACACATGTTTTCCTACCAATTCCACTTCTCCCAGCGAGCAAAACACTTCCACTTTAACTCATGCATCGATCTAAACTTGATAAAAGCTACAATACTTCGTCAAGTAAATGCAACTTCATTTCCTTGAATTCTCGTTCGTATAGCATCAATCCTGAGTTGATCGTAGCAATAAAATCCTTTTTCTCTAAGCGAGTTAAGTTCTTCTACCCTCCAGAAGAGCTGAAATAGACATTTGGGATGATTTAAAATGACAGCTAAGATTTGAGTAACGCCCCAATGAACGCATCGAATTTACTTTATTGCTCGAATGTAACTAATCTATCTTTGTATCGCTTCGATAATTCATTGTAGAGTGCTTCCGCAATCGATTCTTCTGAGGAAAGATCGTATCTAAGAATACCGAAAATAACTTAAGTTAGATTTCTTGGGGTAAACGAATAATGTCTGTGCTCGTCAACGTTAAATTTTGAAGACAACCCAGCGTAGAATTCAATCAGCAACGTAGCTATTTTCTTGGCTAGCGTTAAAGCAGATTATTTGTCTAATTTGAGTTTCGATCCTAAGAGCATCGCACGGGAGTATTCCGTGTATGTACTCATGAGTTCGTCTTTCGTAGGATACGCAGTGTAGAGTATTCTCACATTCGCAGTGAATCTCGATGAAATCTAATGTCTCCCCACAGTCGATGAAGGTGCCATGGAAGCAACAACTTAGATTTTCTCATCGAGATGAATGAACTCCAGTGATTCATCGTAGAATCCTTTGTGAGTGATCAATTATTGCAAGAATGCGATTAACTAAATTGTTTTGTATTTATCTGGTTTAGGGAGATTGATGTCTTTTAAGAACAAAACTAATCTGCTAGCGTCTTTGGGTTTGAGGATTCTACCTTACGCGAAGGTGCCTTTTGTGCAGATTTAGTTTAGTTTTTAGATTATCTACCCTGCTGTAGTTTGCGCATTGCAGTAGATTGTAGCTAATTAGATTTTAGATGTTTTGCGTAATTCATTGAATGCAGCACGAATGACGAGACTCTTACCACTGCCTTCTGGACCGCAAACTACAAATGGTTCACAGTTTTATACCCATGGATTGATGATTGCTATGTCACGTTGTAACCCTACGGTAAGGATAATAGGAGGTTCTTCGCTATCCGTGAAGTCATTCAAAGATAATTGTTCGTTTTTGCTTGCTAATGCCTGAGGGAAATAAAGAGAGAAAATTATATTAGAAAATAATAAAAAACCCTTAAAAATCGTACTTGATATTGTCCATTTGCTGTGATGAAATCCAATGGTACGGAGTTAACATCACAAGGTGGTTTTTCCCCGGAAAGTTAGAAAATCCCAGTTGCTAGTTTGATCCTAATTTCTACTGGGAAATTACTTGCAAAACCTCTAAGCATGTGTGTGATGAATTCGCTTTTGGTAGAGATCTATGTCAGCTGTGATAGCACATTCATAACTAGTCCAATTCGTGTTGTAGGCACGATTTATTGATCTTCAAATTGCTGCACAAACTAAAGCGTTTTATGGAAATATTCTTCAATGAAATTTTCTAATTTCGGCTGTAGATCTTCCTTCTAGCGCTTTATCCATTTCTTCACAACACTTGCTATGCTGATATCTTCTTGGTTCAGGAAAATCATACCCATTCTTGAAACTGTGGCGGGAGAAGCGTACTAAAGATCATTAGTCTCGAAGATAAAATTCACATTGTCTTGGAAACTAATACGTTCACCAGTTGGAAGAGTCAGCAGATGGTTGTCGTCAAGAACGGAATTCAAGGACTCAATCCATTCAGGATCGATGTCACCGTCGCAGATAATCCAGGAAATAACATCAGATGATTCTTTGATGACTTCACGCGCACTGCTTGTTAGAACTCCTTCACTGAATTCTCGGGTATCGTTGTTCATCAAACCAAGCAATTAACTTCGAGGCATACTCTTCGGGTTCATCACGTAAGCCTGCGAAAAAGAGCAAAATGCATTAATAAAGCAGAATCTCCTTGTTCTGAATTGTAAAACACCAGAATATTGCTTCATTTACTTTAACAGTAGTTCCCATTTTTTCATATGCTTTTTTGAGCGTCTTCCAGATCGTTGTTTTACCGCATCCAGAAGGTCCAACAAGTACAACTCCCATACGCTATTTGCAAGCTTCGTAAAATTGTAGAATCTTAGGGATTTACGTCTCAATGATGTCTAATTTAGATTCCACTAAGACTTCTTCAACTGCCTTGGTTACTTCGGCATACACGATGTCTTGTGATTTCACATCGGGGAATACGTCTAAGACTAAGGCTACGAACTTACGAGTATCTGAAAATGTCAATTTACTCATTGTATTGATTCGTATTGCTTTGATTAGCAGCTCCGATTCGACTTCCTAGGGTAAAAAAGGCAAGTAATATGTGAAAATGACATTTTTGTTAACTTATCTTTTGTTTTGTTTGTTGTAATTTTTGATCAATTTACCCTTGAAACGGAAGCAGTTTGTTTTCTTTAAGTCTGAATTAGCTATCCAGCTACAGTGAGAATAGTCTTAAGTGCTCTAAGTCCCCAATCATAATGCTACTATGATGACAACAACTATCTTGATAGCGTGAAAATTGAAATCACTTTCTGCGATAATTCCTTTGCAAATTTAAATCCTTCCGAATACAATAATGTCTCTGCAATCAACTCATTATCTGGTACACTCATCGCGACAGGCCTGAATAATTACTTCAAATTATCAGGTAATTTACTTCTACCACCATACCCTTTCCCCGCGGGGTTAAGAGTCACAAAAATAGCGGAATTTCTGTTAACTTCTACAGTCTATCCCATAAGTTACATAGTCTACTCAGATTCTTTAATTGCCCATTGAATGATCTGAATTTACTATGAAATAGCTGAGAGCTGTTCCTCCAGCAATCTATTGAACTCATCAAAACACCCCCAAGCACCACATTTCACTAATCCAATGAAGATCCTTCCCATACTCTTGAAATCTAAACCCTCATCGCAATTGAACACTAAAACCTACCTCCCGAATGCTTAACCTAAGGCTTTTACAGATTCTGTTTTCCCTGTACCAGCTGGACCATATGGATTTCCACCGTAGCCCATATCCATACCTTAAGTTAGCGTTAGATAGCATTTATCAGTCAAAGGTGTGTGTACTAACTTCGGTGCATTTCCTTGATATTCATACGTATAATCAAACCTAGCTCTACACATAATCACTTCAGCTGTTGACGCCTTGTTGATTTCATATTTCAACTGCTTGAACCAATGCCAGTCTTGCACATCTTGCACATTCTTTTCGATCAGCACATCAGCGACTTCCAAGTGGTGAATTAAATCGAGAATAAGTGCCTTCAGCTTGAGTTAAATCAAAATTGTAGCTCCACCGATTAATTTCGTGAGAACTTCCAACATTCGCGCTAATTCTCCTTTGTAGACAGTAACTTTATTTGATCTAATCGCAGCTGCTGTTTTTTGAGTGAATTTTATTTCTTCATTGATGCATAGTACTTGACTTGGGTATTTCTCTGCTTCAAGTTGCTGCTCAGACATACATTCATTGAGAAGCTTCTAAAGAGTCTTAACCATGTTTTTGCTTAATGAACTTAACCAATTCTCGACGTTTTCTTCGATGGCAACTTTTTCGTTCAGAGCTGTTAATTTTTCCCAACAACAACAAAACAAAAAAGTTAATTATTATTTCCCTCCCCTTCATAAACTCATCCACAACAAAAGTGTGTATATAATTCTCATTTTTTGTTTTTCTTCTTCTTACGGACTGTTTCCTTCTGCGATGAGATCATAGCAAGAATTTACGAATTATCTTTATTGAATTCAACTTTATTAATCCCAGCGAACAGTTTTTTCAGATGCATTTGAATAACCTATGCATTCTAGCTTTACCCGAGAATCTCCAACAGATCATCATCACCCAAGAAATAAAATCTAGGGAATTTACCTGCAAAAATCACAAATATCAGAAATGTCAAAATGTTTTAGAATTCAAAAAATATATCTAAGAAAAACTCAATTACTTCTTTTGTCTTCAAGGAAATCATTCAGTGCTTTTTAGCATCTCTCAAGCTAATCCAGGATAGTCTCAAGTGTGTCTTTAATTCCAGCAACCATACACAGCGAAACAACTTTTGGGTCTCTTTATATCCCAAGCATAATGGATCTGAAATCATCATCAAGTCTACGGAATCTACTTTATTCAGCTGGGAGCGCTCCTCGACCAAAGATTGGTTCTAAATACACCCATTTACGCTAGATGACCTATAATTTACCTGAACAACATAAATAAGATTAGACTAAAAATAACCAAACGCACACTCACAAATTATTTTCCCATAAAATTTATCAAACTTACCAAGATACTCATCGACACCTCCAAGCTTCTGCTCAAACCCTGTGATTTAATCCTAGAACCTTCCATAGAACTTGCTTTCTTTCATACTCGCGAGAAGACTTTAATTATCTGAAACTTTTGTCAGCAGATCTTTCCATTCTTTGATAAGTGGAGTCGTTCTCGCATTCGAGTTATGCTCAGTTAGCTCGAAGTCATATGTCTCACACCACTGCTTAAGTTCTTAGATAGCTTCCCGTAAAGCTACTTCTCCTTAAGCTCGAGCAGCTAGATCCTTTAAATCATTCATTTTATTTAAAATTTCTTTATCGGCATCGAGCAAATGACCGAATTTAAGAGTCTCTAATGTCACATCCTTTGGAACCTTCAACAACACAAATAAACTACGCCAGTGATCTCTCTCGAAGGCATCACCTAGAAAAGACAGAAATAAATTATCACATTGAAGAATCAAGTAAAATGTCATGAAAATTCTTTTCTTCTTTTTTGCATTTCTCCTTACCAATACACAATCTGAGGCCTGTCCATATTTGTTTAAATCTCTCGATTTGTTCCACCATATAAGACGACACTGCATCCTTTTTTTTGATATTTTTCATACTCTCCGTCCATTTCAGAGTAAAATCTTAAAAATCATAGAGCTTTCCTTTGACAACAAGCCAATCTTCTTTCTCAAAGTCCTCCAGTTCTTAACTGAAATCATCGAACACTTTCCACAAGGATTTCTGAGAGGTACAAAGAAAAGAAAATCAATCAAAATCAAGCAAAACTTTTAACTTTTCCCCAAAAATATAGTTTTACATCAGATTGTAGTTCTTTCCTGACTGCTGGGATAGTCTTGAAGATTGGTGGATCCATTTCGAAATGCTCACAATCTTTGACAATAGCTTCCACTTTCTTCTCGATTTCAGCCCAATCTGTTCGCCATTCTTTCATCTTAGCAGCTAACTCTCTCGCACCTTCCTTGTCTAATTCTGCAGTTTATTTAGGTTTCAAAGTCTACCACTTCGCAAAGAATTTATCCGCTTCATTATTCACTTATTCACTGCGTTTCCCAACTTCCTTTTTAATCTCTTATGTCTGTTCGGAGAGAATATTATCGAAATCACCAATCGCTAACTCAAAATTCTCCCATCGCTTCTCAGCATTGCCAGTATTTTGCACAAACCCAATGAGATTCCGTAGTAATTGATTCTTAACTGCGAGATTCTTCAATTTCAACTGCATCGCTGATTTCTAATCTTTGAGCTCGTAATATCCTGTTTTAGCTGCATTCATCTCTTCCATAGTTGTCGGTTTATTAGCAAGTTTCTCAAGACTTTGTGTTACAAATTCCTCAATGATTTCGCAATCTCCGCGAACGCTATTTTTCAAAGAATTAGTTAGACTATCAATAACGCTCTAGAGTTAGTCATCAGCACTGGTTTTGAATGCAGCTGCACTCACATTGAAACATTCAATCTTATAGTTTTCCTGAACTTTTTCTAATTCCTTTCGTTTTATCCGAATGCTCTTAATATTAGCCTCCCAATCTTTAATGTCCAGTAACTAAACAAATCAAAAACAAAATATTTTCAATAAACAATTAACTTTTCTCAAAATATTTTAAATTTTTTCAAACCTTTTCTTCGATCCTATCAACATCCAGAAATCCAATAGCTGTCCAAGAACTGAAATTTTCTAGCAATTTCTCTAGTTTCCCAAACAGTTTCTCCCCCTTCGCATAGACTACAGCAAGGTAGCCTGAATTCTGTTTCGGCATTGCAGCAAAAATATCAGAATTGCCGCCAACACCAACAAAGTTCTTCACAGGCCAATTAATGAATGCCCTAATCTCTAGGTAGTACTTTTCTTTTAACTCTTCGATGGGAGGTCTGAATTCGATGTTCTTGCCTTTTAAGACAATCTCAGCTTTCATTTCTTGAAGATTCTAAATTTTAAAAAAACAATATTTAATTTATCCATGAAAATTATCAGAAATCCAATAAATTTACCTGATCAAGTGTCTACAATCCTCTTTGATATTGATGTTCTAAAGCTTTGTAGAGCTAGAAATCCCAATTGACTCTCCAAGTCGTGCACAAACGTGGATCTTTACCAGCACAACCAAGATCAATCGTTCTTCTTATTCCCTTTTTTTACAAACCCATAACAATTAATCACCATCATCCCCTCATCTTCCTCCCTAAAATTTTCTCCTCCTTACATCAACTTTTTCCTTCCAGAGCTGCTTAGACTTAACTAAGTCGATATCGAATAGAATTGTGACTTACTCAATCAAACTCAAATGCAGTTTTCTCAATTTTCTATTTTCGTTCATAATATCATTTGCAGCTTCTTGCACTTTCTTAATAAATTCTTCAAGTTCATCAGGATTATTCCAAGCAATCTATCCAGCTGCTCCTGCTACTCCTCCTTGTGATCCTCTTTTTTTCTAATTTGTCTTTGGGTTTTTTATGATTTCTTCAAATCTTTCTGCTTTCTCCACGAGCATTTTTTTCAAACTTGGGATGATCGAATCACTCATTGAATTGTAAAAACCAGCAACCTAAAAGAAAAAGAATCAAATAATGAAATATTCCAAGCTTTTTATCCATTTATTAATAGATTTTTTTCATACTTATTTTAGAGTGAGTGCTTCTTTGTAGAACATTTTGCCATTTTCTGTTAAATCTACGATTTATCTTGGTATTTACTTCTTAAAACCTAACTCAAACAATTATCTGACTTCTCTTATCAGCAACACTAATCTCTCGGAATAATTCACTTTAATCAAGCCATCTTATAGGTCAATATCCATGAGTCTACCACTCATCTCCATACATAATTCGTTGTCACCATTGTTGGTACTCAGAATCTATTCGATTTCTCGTTTCCAGGTTTGGAATTATCCATTCTAAAATCCAGTGATTTGATCGGATACAGTGTCCGAAAACTTCTTGAAAGGACTGAATTCACTTAGCTCACCAAGAGATGATTCGCTTATGGAGATTATGCGCTTCAGCTAAATTTGAATGTTATTATAATACAAAAAAATAGTGAGATTCAAGAGAATTTCTAAATAAAAAACTCAATGAATATGAAAAAGTAAAATGATGATGCATCATACTTTCCCTGCTAGTTGTCTCGCCCAGATAATCGCATTGATGGCTTTTGAGAAGTTATGTCCTTGTGGGATGGCTGACATTCCTGAAATCTACTCAAGATCTTCTCCATTGCGATTTTCAAACTCCTCCTTGATTTTTTCAGCGATTTTTTGCAACGAAGATAACATATTTTATCTCTCCCCTTGCAGGAGTTTCTTAACTTTTGGTCGAGACAGCAATCCATTCCAACTTTGTACTTCTCTTAAGACTTGCATTGGGTTATCGTTTGTACTTTATCCTACTACAGTTCTTCTCAGAAAGATGGCTGCCTCGTCATCGACGCTCTAAAAGGAAAAAATAAATACAAATATTAGATCAAAAGATAAACTTTTGAAAGTTATTTACCTCCATTTGTGATTCAAATTTCATCTTAGCTGCATTCCATGCTTCTTATGAGAGCGTGGATGCATTTAGACAAGTCACCCCTTTGAAACTGTTGAATGCAGATTAGAAATCAGAATTTATTGTATTCTGCGATAAATTATCAATTCTGCTCAGTTCTTCAAGTTATTCTCTTAATTCGAGCACTTCAGTTACCCGCTAGACAGTAGCTTACAAACCTTTTAAATCTATCTAACCGGATGACCATTTTCTGCCTTCAGTCCACAGTTAAGTGATGTATTTTGTGATTGTTTCACCTTGTTTTTTGAGGAATTATTACCCTTCATTGAGTTTTAACCTAGTTCTGGGTTATCTTACATCCCATAATTCTGCTGCGGTGAATTCCATTTAGAATCGACCTATCAAGACATCTGTACATACTTCCATGAGCTTACGCATTCTTGGCTCAGGATAAGAAGCTACTCCTTCGTTAATGTTCCATAACTTTTCAAAAATAAAAAAAAGAAATATAATTATTTCAGAATTTTTATGAGAAAATATCCATTTTTTTGTATGGAAACTTCAAATAAACCTTCTTTTTTTCCCTCCCAATATCTACTTAATCCATGACAGCGAATGTCTTCATGATGGTATCTTCAATGGCACTAAACTCTGTCTTATTAAGGTCTCTCCAAAGTCCATCGACTTAAGAGAACTACGCAGAGAATATCTAAGCCCGTTTTTACGCTTGAGTTGTAGTTGAAGCTGATGCGACTCTAACCCAAAAATCAAACTCATCTATGGGTTTAAAAATATTCCTTGTGCTTTTCTCATCCACATCATCAAAACTGCCTGGTGCGACTCCAGAAGAACTGCTATCTAAAGATTATTTGAGTTCTTCAAGAAGCTTGGCAATATTTGGATCAGATTTGTCGCGCAGAGCAGGGAGATAGAAAAGTGAAAGTTATTGATGGAATTAAGCGATTGGATCACCAGAAATCAATGTCACACTAATGCTCCTGTTGATATTGCTTGCTGTGATTTCTTCAGAAGATAATTTACTTAGGGACACTATCATGCTATCAGATGGGACGGTGTCAGTGAATTTGTAGATTTTGAACCCTTTCTGCGGAATGTATTGGATGTTAATCGACTTTTTATCGGAATTATTCAAGAAATCATCGAGAATAGGGGAGTTAGCTAATTTCTCAGGAGTCTCACCGAGCTTCAAGAGTGTCGTTATGCATTGAAGGAGATGCTCCTTCCGTTCGTCCATGGGATTGGTATGATGGATGTGAAGCTACGAAGATCTTGAGTTTTGTTGTTGTGATGTTTGGAGAAATATCCCTGGGTAGTCTGTTTCTGCCTTGATTTTATCAGTGATTTGATGATTTTTAAGTTGTCTTTTTTGGGAAGATTTTTAATAGAGATTTTTTCAATTAGATTCAAAATTTATTCACAAGGATTTTTTTGAAAAACTGATCATGCGAAATAAGGATTATTAGTAAATGTGCTATTTCTGAGTGTTTTTTAAAAATAAAATCATAGAAAAATAGAAAAAAGGATTCATTTTGTTGCTCTTTTTTGGCATTTTACTTAATTAATTTTTCAATAAGAGAAAAGTAAACACATGTAGCTTTTAGCTTTGAAAGGATGATAAATATCAGAAGATCATGTGTTCAAATGAAAAAGTTAATTATTTTTGGATTAATTTTCACATGGAAAAGATTTTTAGGTCTAATACATCGCATAATGAGAATACAAAAAAGTCATTTTCTTCTTTTTTATTATGCAAAAAAAATTGTATTCATTTTCAGAAAATCAATACCTACAAATCCATAATCAAAATAGTTTATTTAGATTTCCATGGATTGTATCTCAGGAAATTCGAGTTAATTAGTTTTCGGTCAATAATTCCAATTTATCGTAAAAATAAACCCCCTTTAACATATCTTCAAGGAGCAGGAAAGTCAAATCAGTGAAAGTACAAAAATAGCATTTTTGAAAATGGTCTTTTAGCAATGTTAAGAATGAGAATAATTGAAAAATAATGAAACTCAAATATAAATATCAAAGATAATAGGGTTCAACAAGCTTGTTTCAAATTTAAAGACAAACATTTTTATTGAGATATTTTTATAATATGTTGCGTCATTTTTTATCTTCTTTTCACTTTTAAATACATATCGAGAATCCTATGGCTTAAATTATCCCACTTAATTTATGGAAAATAAACATACTTGATGAATTCTGAGATGATTTTTAACAATTGTTCACAGACTGGGAGGTGGGGAGAAAGAATAGTGCTTAACTTATCTTCAATCTTTGGCTAGATGTTTAAAAAGTGAGAAACTAATCATTTAATTTATTTTATTCGGGTATTTCTCAATTCTAGCAAAAGCAGATAATAAAAGCGTAGTGGAGATATATCTTTCACCAAACAAAAGAACAAATGTTTCCTTTGTTTTAATTTCACTAATTAGTCATCTAAAAATAACAAATACCTAACATGGAGGCTTCTAGTCTTTATGATATCTCATCTCTTTCCACTTATATATTTATTTCTTTTATTAAACAAAAGCATGCTTTTTATAATTAATTTACCTCAGGTGTTATCTTTTCTCCCCTCATCCTAAAATTCATTAAAGACAATTGTCCTGTAAAATTTACCACAAAAACAGTACTGTCTATTTCTCACTCCTTTAATTCTTCTCAGAATAGCAAATTGAAGTAAAAAGGCTTGTGTAAACTCCCTGATATTCAAATAAGATATCCTTCTGGAAAAAAAATGGAAAGAATTGTAAAAATAATTATTAGATTTCTTTAGTTCTAAAAATTTTTTATGTGCTACACATCATTTAATCTGGCTATGTTCTTTTTCTGTACCTTTTCTTTGAGACATTCAACAATTAACAAGTTATTTACAAGTTGATTATGATAATGTAGTCTATTTTCAGCTTCTTTTGCAAACAATATCATACAAAAAGGATAAAATTGACAATCCTTAATTGGGAAATAAATTTATCACTGAATTTTAATAATTAACTTCGGGATGGAGTAACTAACTCATCCACCAAGCGAGAGGGAGAATGAGATATGGGTAAAGAGGGCAATCTTCTAAAAGAGCTATTATGAATCATTTGAAAAGTTTTGTTTGTTGGTTTCCAAAACACCATAATTATTTCAGTCATTTTTCAGTTAATTTTCATTCATTTAACATTTTTGTCTCTATTGAAGTAGAATAATAGCAATACAATGGAAAATTACTTAATTTCAACTCCAATAGTAACTCAGATTCAAATTATACAACCCACCACTCTCAAAAGATATGCTTCTTGCTCTTCAAAAAGGAGGGAGAGAACTTCTCTCAGATATTGTAAATTATTATAACAAAAAACAAATTAATAGAAAAACAACTTTCTAATTAACATCCACACAGATAAACACTTGTGAAGAATGTACGCCAGATAAGATCCTAGCTTAGAGACAATCAAATGCACCTACAAAGTTGGTGACAAGACCCAGAAAACTCCACACTCCGTTCGACCCTTCTGCCCCATGCCTCCTAAAATCATGGACTCCGTCTTAGATGCCATTGGCAACACCCCTTTGATTAGACTCAATCATATCCCCAAAGCTGAAGGGCTAAAATGCGAAATTCTTGTGAAATGCGAGTTTTTCAATGCTGGTGGCTCTACCAAAGATAGAATTGGTAAGAGAATGCTCATCGATGCCGAGGAATCAGGCAGAATCAAGCCTGGTGATACCCTCATCGAAGCTACCTCTGGAAACACTGGTATCGGACTTGCCTTGGCAGCTGCAGTGAAAGGATACAAGATGATCATCACTCTCCCTGAGAAAATGTCAACGGAAAAGACAGATGTCCTCTAAGCCCTCGGAGCAAAGATCGTGAGAACACCCACCGAATGTGCTTTCGATGATCCAGGTATAAGATAAGACAAAAAGTGAAGAAAATTGTTGCCAAAAACAAGAAAATTTCTTAACTAAAAAAACTACTTTTTTTCTTCAATAAATTTACAAGAAACTAAATTAATTCCCCTCCAAATACCAAAGAGTCCCTTCATAGGCATACTGGATTAAAAATTTTCCTTTTTTTTTTCTTTCATTGAAAAAACTTCATTTTTTATTTATTTCTTTTTTTCAGAGAGTCACATTGGTACAGCATTGAAGCTGAACTCATAAATCCCTAACAGTCACATTCTCGACTAATACGTGAATCCAGGCAATCCTCTTGCTCATTACGACGGCACTGGAGCTGAGATTCTTTACCAGACTGATAAGAAAATCGATTATCTGTTTGCTGGTGTAGGCACTGGTGGTACTATCACAGGAATCGCTAGAGCAATCAAAGAGCAAGTTCCTACTTGCAAAATCGTTGGTGTCGACCCTTATGGATCTATCCTTGCCATGCCATAAACTCTCAATGAAAGATTAGAATCATATCAAATCGAAGGTGTCGGCTACGACTTTGTTCCAAGAAGTCTTGATAGGTAAAATATAAATAATACGTTTTTTCATAGACTTATTATTATTTTTATTGAATTTGGAATTTTACAATTCTTCTGGAGATGTTCTATTGAGCTATTATTATGAACTTGTTCATATTGGGGGAAGGATGGAGTTAATAGAACAGTGGCTTTGGCTAAGGGATGATTTATTAGTATTTTAAATATTCCAGATTGTTTGTTAATATGCGATCAACTTGAATTGGGGAATCTGATTCTGACTATTATTGGGATTCTAATTTACTTCTGGAAGTATTTAGACTTCCAGAGAATAAAAAGAAGAATAATTCTAATAATTTAGAGTTTAGATTAGGCTTTTTGTTGTTGTCTAGTAGCGTAACCTCACCTGAAATTTAAAGGATTTCTGATGTTTATTTTAATATTATTTCTCTCATGAAATCTAATTTCCTTGTGTAATTAATTGCATTTTTAGAACTGTCATTGATGAATGGGTGAAGAACACTGATGTTCCCAGTTTCATCATGGCGAGAAGGCTTATCCAAGAAGAGGGTTTGTTCAGTGGTGGCTCAAGTGGTTAGATTGTCGATTCAGCTATCAGATACGCTAAAGAACACAACCTCGGTGAGGGTGTTCGCATTGTCTGTGTTCTTCCAGATCACCTCCGAAACTACATCACCAAGTTTGTCAGCAAAGAATGGATGGTCGGGAAAGGCTTCTATGGCTTCGAAGAACTCGAAGATGAAGACTACTAAAAGAGCAAACTCAAGGGTATTTCCATTGATAAATTCAACCTGAAAACTCTCCCTATTTACACCACTGAACTCACTGTCGGAGCTGCTCTCGAGGAGTTCAAGAAAGGCATCCCTGCTATCCCCATCGTAGTCGACGGAGTCATCTACTCAACCGTGTATCCAGAGAAGCTCATCAAGGCAATTTAATCCAAGGATCTCACTCACGCCGATTCTGCCAGCAAAGTAACAATAACAAAATACAAAAAACAAAACAAATTCTTATTAATTGTCTTTTTCTTAAAAGTCATGGTCGAGAGAGCAAGTAGTGGTGCCCTTCGACAAAGTCGACGGAGCTAAACTCAGCAAGTTCTTGGATAGAAACAGAATTGTTTTCCTAACTAAAAATGGAGAAGATGGCAAGGTTAAAGAGATCTTCTATGCTACACCCGCCGATCTCCTTTCTTTCTTCTGATCAACACCTGTATTGTTGCCATTTTGTATGTTTGTGCAGTTAGTTCTGTCTTTTTATGTAGGCCATATTAAAAATCTATTCCAAACTGCATTCTAATCCATTTTTTGAGGGGATTATTCTCTTTTCACATACATAAATGCAATATTTGTACAAATAGAACTCACAATTATTCTTTATTTCTCTTTCTAACATCCGTTCCTTCACGCATTGTACTTAGTCCTCTAGTAAACCAGTGCGAATTCTTCATAATCAAACTACCTTCCTTACCACTCTCCTAGCAATGTGTTCTTCGTTTTAGGAGGGAATTCTTTTAAATCTGTAGTGATTCTCTTAAAAGAAGGTATTTAAAGTCCATTTTAATAGTATCTAACCAATGCTGCAATCGCTGGATCTTTTATTGCTCTTCTAGCAAGTACATCATCAGCATTAAGCCTTCTGTAGAAAATATCTAAAGCTCTTAAAGATGGCACAACTACAAAATCCATGAAACTTGGAGAACTGCCTGAAACTCCCCCTTCGTATAAACCATCAGGGTTTTTGTTAATCTATTACACAATCCCAGAGTTTATCGCGAAGAATGACAGATTATCCATCACTTAAGATGTAATCTTCTCCATGGCTTAGTAGTCTCTAGCTTTGTAGCAAGGAAGGATTGTCCAGAATTTCGAAAGAGCATTACTTTCAAAGTAATTCGCCCAAATTCTGTGTTTAGCTCTTCTAGCTGGTTACGCTGGAAAGAGCCCACTATATTGATCGTTCAAGTACTCAAGAAGAGGTAAACTTTCGAAGAGAATCTCACCTGAAGGTACTTAGATGGAAGGGACCTTAGCGAATGGATTAATAGCTAAATATTCTGGTGTTTTTTGTTAATATGTTACTATATCCACTTCCTCATATACGTATTCAACTTTGAGAAACTCTAAAGCGAACCTAATACGTTATACATACGGACAGGCTATATATCCATAGAGCTTAGGAAGAGAGGAAGACATTTCAAGAGGAGATAGCAGGGAAATATTTAGGATTTGTTGATATTTTTTCAAGAAATGCTTAAACTGGATTCTGCTGAGAAGAAGAGTAGAAGAAGATATTTTTTTAATTAATCAAAGTTATTCCTAGTCAAACATAGAATAAAGGGCAGGAAATTATAAGTGTGAACTTAAAATACGAATAATCTACATAATTGTAAATCTAGCACAATAATAATAACAAAAAACAAGAAAATATAATAAAAAATGCAAGTTTATTATTAATAAAATTATTATCACATTGGAAAGAATTGAAGTATTTTGGTAGAAAAAAGAAGTGGAGTTTGCTTTTAAGCATGATGCTGCTTAGAGCTTTAGCTGTGGGGTTATATCTTCTGTTAATGCAATTTCAAAGTCGCAGAATGGTTTGATTTATTTAAATTCTATTATTGTGTTTGCGAATAACAATTCTCCTTGTCTGGATGACTTTTAGCATGATTATAACCCCAAGATGGTGGTATGTTCTCCTTTTATTAGCTCTGTTCTTCGTTAATATCATGGTCATGTTCTTAAACAGCAAATGGCGTGACTGTTGTGTTATTATTCTCTGTTCCTCTAAGATTCAAATCATTCATGGAAGCAATACTTGTTGTCTTATTGAAGCTAAACTCATAGTAATTCTGATTAGTTTATCTATTCTTATCTGTCGATTGCTCTTTATGCGAGAGAGATCTTATGGATCTAATATTTTTTCTGCTGAACTGAGAGTTATTCACTTCCCTTGTGTGTTCTAAGGTTTCATTATGTTTTTGAATTATTTCTTAACCCCATTAAGTAGAAGGCCCTGCTTCGGAGAAGTAGTTCTTCAGGAAATCATTAGTAGCTTCTGTGGGACAATTCTCAGTGGTTTCACTTGAATATTATAACTCTTACTTGTAGCTGTAACTTCGTCTCTTTGCTAGTCCTCCTTGAGATGCTTTGGTCTTTGTAGGTAAATCGATTTTAAGATGTAGACTATTCATATCTTAGGAGAGTGTGTTGTTGTTAGGGTTAATGCTGTCAATAGTTTGAAGAGATATCTTGGAGGGTATGCTATTACTACTATCAGAGTTTGTATTGTAAGATTAATAGTGTTAAAGGTTGTGAAGATGAGTAGAATTACACCGAGACTTCATTGGTTTGAATGCATCAGGTATTTTTTGATTCCAAATGATAAATCTATCTGCGATATTCTTCACTGGTTTTGTAATGCTATTCAAGGGGTTAGCTGGGAATTATTGCTGTTGTTTTACTGAATAGGAAGATTGTTTAAGATGAATAGGTTTCTGCTGGTGATTCTGCACTGGAGTTGATATTGAATACCCTCCATTCTCCTTATTAATAGATTAATTTTAATTTGTTATATTCTTCTATTTATTGCTAATAATCTCCACTGGAAATATTCCAAATGTACACTTTTATTCTAGCATTTCAAGTTAATTCTTATTTTCTTGTTCCTTTCGATGATTGCTGCTGTAGTTATTAATGAGAGCTCCAGAAAATCCATCTGAATCTCGTTTGAAAATATTTTTATGATTATTATTATTGTTGCTGGAATTATTTGGTTTAGGTGGTTTGGTTTTGAGAGATGTTGGGTTCCAATTAGCAGTCATATTGCTTTACTTCGAGAAAATGTTTGTGCTATCGGATGCCTTGCGGTTGTTGTAAATAGAAGTGATATTTGATAGCTCTTTGCGAGGAGTAAATTCCGTTGAAAATCGTGATTCATCAACTAAACAGTCATCTACTTAGAAAACCCCTGTGCTAGCTAAGTTAATATTTCCTCCATTATTATCTTTACCAAAGAAGAAATTGGAATCTTCAATATATTTCCTCTCAGCCTGCATCACACTTGTATTCTTCGTTGATAGCTAGCTGGAAGGTTCCATGAATTCATTTGAGTAATCACTTGGTTTTTCTGCGAAACTTGAATCGATAATATCATCATAAATTCCATGAATTCCTTATGATGATTTATTCATTTTTTCGGAATTTTCTAAGCTATTTGTCTTTTTGATAACACTCGTGTCGTTAGACCAAGCGAAGAAATCTGGAGGAAATGCATTTATCTGCTTCTTCACGACTAATATCTTGCGCTTTTATAATGACTAGACTTTTCTATTATCTACTAGCGTTTAGTCTTTGCTTTGAATTCCACTTGAGCTCAAACAAGACAAGTTTGTTATGTTCGAAGTAGCGTAATTCAAAGGATTGTATGAAGCACGTCGCTTTGTTTTCATTTTCATTTTCATATTCTGCAGATACTGAGATTAATCTGCTTTTCGTTTATTGAGTTCCAATGGAGTAATTGTATTATTCTATGACTAGCTAGCAGCAGCTAAATCAATGCGGATTGAAGCAAGCAGCTCTGATGGCAATGCAGCTGAAGAGATCATTCCCTTTGGAGGACGTTTTGGAACACCTGCAGATTAAATACGCCTTCTATCCATTTTTTTTCAGATTTGTCTTTTTTTTCTTGGTTTTTTTTCTTCAGATTATTAATTTTCATCTAAGGCTGGAAAAACACCGAATTCGAAATCTAAACTGTGATCAGCTTAACAACGCGCACTTCAACTTGTTTTTGGGGAAGTTTTTCTTGTGCGTTCAAAATTCAAATCAATTAATTTCATAGTTGTGAAGATAACAATCCCCCTCCCTTTAATAATTGATATCTTTTAGGATTTTTGAACAACTGCTATTCAGGTTTAAACTGCTTTTTTCTAGCCAAACAAGTAGAAAATCTAGAGATTTTAAATTGGATAAAATATTAAAAATGTCTGATAGCTAATTTAGTAAATAAGCTAATTGATCGTTTTAGATATTATTAGGAACCCCAAAACAACAAAGAATGATAAATACAGTGCTAAGAAGGTCTAAGCTTTAAATATGGAGATACTTATTGCTTTCCTTTATTAAATTCAGCTTTGAAAATAATAAAAGAAATTAGGATCTACTGCAATCAATAATTGGAAATCTCTTCCTATTGACTCATTAACTAGAATATTACAAAATTTCAATTATCCGAATATTTAAGCATTCATAACTTTTCTTTTATGTTTTATTGGGGGAGACTGATCTTGTGTTGCTTCAATGACGGCGCTTTCATGATTTCAGTAAAGATTAGAAGATATTTAAATCCTCTTTTTAATGGGTAGAAAAATGGGATTCTTCTTGCTCTCTTTTCTTTTGAAAAAAAGTTCTTATTTTATCTATCTGCTACTCTTTTCTGGAATGTCTCTTAGGCGAATATTCTCGTTTATTGATTCTCGATATCTCACTGTTGTTCTTAGCATCACCATACTGGATTTGTAATATTCATCCGAGAATATGATAAATTTTTCCGAACACCAATCTTGATTTTTTTGCCTCTTCAAAAAGGGAAATAATCTAAATGGATTCTTCAGAAATTCTTAAATAAACAAAAACATCCACAACTAAAACAACACTTTAACTCTCTTACTCAAAATGTCTGAAGCACAATAATTATCTTTTCACCCTGATATTCAACGACTTTTAGAAGGAAATAATAAATGGCAAACATGGCTCCGTTCTTAAGGCAGCGAATTCCTAGAAAGCCTTGGAAAAGTACACGCTCCTAAATACCTTTATATTGGGTGCGTAGACAGCCGTGTCCCAATCGAGTAATTCACGAATGTGAAACCAGGTGAAATACTAGTCCACAGAAACATCGCCAACTAAGTCTCCAATGACACCTCTACAAACGCAGTGATTGAGTTTGCAACTTAAATTCTTCGAGTGAGCCATGTGATCCTCTGTGGACATTCTCATTGTGGAGGAATATCTACTGCTATTGCAAACCCTTAACTTGGGGACCTTACAGCATGGCTTCGTCCGGTAAATCTACATTATCAAGTGAACAAATCTTTCATTGATTCACTTTCATAAGATCGACAAATCGATGCTATGAGTGAAATTAACGCTGTGGAATAAGCTCTTAATGTCGCTAATTCTATGGGTTAAGCTGCATGGGTTTAAGGCATCCCATTCACGCTGCATACTTGGTTCTACCAGGTAAACACAGGCTCCATCAAAGACCTGAATGTTTCAGCTTCAAGTCGTGCCGAATTCCTGAGGAAATATGAAGAATTTCGTTAAAATCTAAGGAGATCACTCAAAGAATGATGGTCATTATTTTCCAAATAGTGGTGAAAATAACAAAAATTGTTGAATGTTTCATGTTGTAGAAGAAAAAATTTGATTGATCGACCATTTAAAAGTCTTAATAAATGATAATTTTTTCATTTTAACAATTTCACAAACAATTAGAAAAACAAGAGAAATTAATTTGTCAGATTCTGAATTCTTGATAACAAGTTAATTAAAATAACCTTCATTAGTTATCAATAGATTATCTTCCTAAAAGAAAATAACCCTTTAGATCTGAGAATCTCTTCAAACCACGCTTGTTTCTTCTAAAATTTCTTATTAAAGAGAAGTGAATTGTTTAAGTCCAGGCAGTGAGTTAACTAAAGATTTTTACAAATATTTTTCAAAAAGAGATAAGCTTAGATGATATTAGGAATTAAAAAAAAAATCTTTCTTTATTGGTTTTAGAAAGGCACACTCGAAGCTATCAAAGGATAAATGTTCTTGAAAAATGAAATTTATATTGCAGAATCCAGATTCTACATTGCTGAAAAAGAACCTACACGAAAATGGAGGACAAGGTATATGGTCATTCAAAAAAAACCATCTTTACAGAGCAGAGTCAGTCTCATTCTTAGATTAGAAGATCATTGAAGAGCAAAAGCTAGAATTTTTAATTAAGAGCCATTAAGAAATCAGATATAATCTGTAAAAGAATTAATCTAAAGCAAGCCATCCATTATTACTCGAATCTCCTTTGATCGAGCAACTTTTAAGATAATAAGAGAGATTAGATGACTTTTCTTTTCTTTTTCTCACTATTGATTTTTTTTGCCAACCGATGAAAATCGTTCTGTCAAAAAAAGTCCTTCCCCTAATGTTTTTTACCCATTGAACAATCGAGTCATTCACTAAACCAACTAATCTTTGTTGAGTTATCAGAGCAATGAATGAAATATCTGTTTTCCTCTTAATTATGTGGAAAAATTACTTCTTTTTAATTCCAGTAAAAATATTTAAATTTTTATTAATCAATACCATTATTCTTCTAGGAATTATTCCACTTTAAAGGCTCGAGAGATAGCTGTCAAAGATAAAATATTTAAAATTCAACAACATAGCCTAAAAACTACAATTCCCAACATATTCTCTAAAATCAAAATATCCCTCCTTCAAATGAGTTTTGAAAAAAAAACCTAAGAATTCTCCTTCCATCCTGAGATCGAGAGACTCCTTAATGGTAACAAAGTTTGGAAAGACTGGCTACAAGCCCAAGGAAGTGAATTCTTAAACAATCTTGCTCTTGTCCATTCTCCTAAATATCTCTACATCGGTTGTGTAGACAGCCGTGTTCCTATCGAAGAAATAACTGGTGTAAATCCAGGAGAAATCTTAGTTTTTAGGAATATTGCCAACTAAGTAATCAAAAGCGATCTTGCAACTGAATCAGTCATATAATTTGCTGTAGAGATCCTCAAAGTCAGGCATATTATTGTATGCGGACACTCTCATTGTGGAGGTGTTGGTGTTGGACATTAGCCCCTTCCATAATTCATGCACTTGAATAATTAGGTTGCGCATATTTAAGCCCTTAATAACAGGCACGTATAGCTACTAAATTCCTTGCCAACAAAGGAGGAAAGAATCGAGAAACTAAGTGAAATCAATGCTTTCTAGAATGCCTTCAACCTTACTGAGTTTAGTTCTGTGAGATAAGCTTGGAATTCAAATCAGTAGCTTTCTGTCCATGTATGGATATATACTGTCAATACTGGGAAAATTAATGATCTACAACTGTCATTTTCAAGTTAGGCTCAAGCACTTCAGAGATACAACTAATATTAAGAAGGACTTAGGATTTGATCTACTTAAATTTGAATCAATTAATTTTAGTGTTTTTATGTGTTACCAATTGTTCTTGATTAAAGCATAATGCTAATTGTTTGTTCTCGAATTTGGGGAAGAAGAATAATAAAGATACAAAGTGCGGGTATTGATTGATTGTCTTGGATCAGGTTTGATTAGTATTTTAGGTTTAAAAATTAAAAAATTTGATAAAAAAAAAAAGGTTTAGCGCAAGAAATAGGAGACAAATGAGTGACCTTGCTTTGAAAATAGCAGAACAATCTAACAATAATTGCAGGTTTAGTCTTGCTTCCATAAAGGAATTTATTGCTTTGCTGAATGATTAGAAGAAGGAGTACACTAATTTAAGCTACAAAGCAAATGGATCGTCTGTGTTAGTGATTAAGGCTACATTGAAAGGATAAACAGAGGTGGCTCTGAAAGTGATTGAGTGGAAATGGGATGGATCTGATGAGTTTGAGAGAATTAAATTGTATTTTACCAATTTTAAGTACCTTACAGGTTCTAATTGCTTTCTAGCAGTCTACGATCTATTCTTCCTTGGATAACAGCATCGAGATGTAGAATAGAATCTGAATGAAAGTTTGAAGCTTCATGAGAATGGGTATTTGGTATAAGTACTAGAGTTGTGTTCAGGTAGTTTAAGAGATATCCTCCAAGAATCTGAGAAGAATGGTAGCATAACGGACAGTCTTAAGGAAAGTCTAGTTATTCAAATACTTGACGCAGTGAACCTACTTAATTAAAGACATATTAGTTATGGAAATATTAGTCTACGAAATTTCTTAATAGCATCAAGCTAAAATTCATAAGTTTAGCTAAAAATGAGTGATTTAATAAGTTTTAATTACAATACCCTAATGAATTAGGTATCTGTGAAGAATAATTTAAAATCTATCTTCCCAATGACTGACATTGAATTACCCTCCATTGAATCTAAACTTGTTTCTTTAGGGATAGCATTATTGGAATTAGATAACTTTGGTAAATTTGATGCATCGAAAATCTCTAGCTCTGACCTTATTTAGCTTCAAGAAGGGAAATTATTCGAAAACCATCAGATAAACAGAAATTCATAGATTTACAAGATAGCTTGCGTGTTTTTGGGTAAGATAAATACAGACACCAGCAGCACTTACAGTGATACTGTTCGTTCAATGCTTTTGCTGCTTCTGAACCAATCTCCTGAATATATGAAAATTCCTTTGTTTTCAGTAGTTCTGAAAAGCTAGATAGACTTAATTAACATGTAAATCTAGCCTAAGCCAAGGAATTAGCCACATGACTATCTGAGATATGTAAGTAAACAACCAAAACTCAAGAACCTAATGAATTTTCTTAATTCCAACGAACAATCTTCATCTATTAGCCATTGTCTTACACCTGAGTTACTAAAATCTGCATTGATGATAATGCTTCAATGGGAAGATTTCTCTGGAGAATACGATGTACTCAATGTTGGAGTTAACTATGCTGTCTTTGGAGTGACAAATCTACCCCACAACCGCTAATCCGTCCTTAAGCTTTCTCTTTGCTCCAACAAAGCAGAAACAATCAGAGAAATAGGAATCATGCGGATTTGTTAAACTCCGTATATTGTTAAGTTCTATGGACATAGATTTTTTACAGACACAAACAACAATGAATTTGCCGTCTATGAGCTCGAACGGTGTCAGTATTCCCTGGTGAGACATCTCGAATAGCAGAGAATTACAAGGATTTAGTATTCCGATGATTAAAAGCAACGTCTAATTCTTTAAATCATCGATTCAGTCAATTTCCTTCACTAGAATAGAATTCTCCACAGAAATATCAATCTTGAGAATTTCTTAATCGCCGAAGATGACTTAGGACAGCCTGTTGTTAAACTCAGTAATTTCAGTCATGCAGGGTATTTGCAAATGAAAACTTGGCTAGATATTGATTTAGGGAACAAGAATGCAAAACTCAATTATTATTCACATTTTAACTGCATTATCTCGTAGCATAAAAGGGAATCTCCATTGTATTTTGCTCCCGAAAAACTAGAAAACCCTAAATCTACAACATTAAAGTCAGAGATCTTTTCAGTTGGGTTATGTATCCTTCTCCTAGAGAATTACCTTATGTTTTCTGAAGAACAATTAGCTGAGAAGTTTGTTTCATTTATTGATCCACATGTTGACATTTGTTCAGACAAGAGATTATCAGGGAAAACAGATAAGGGAACAATCTGCAATAGTGTAGCTAAATATTTTCTAAGATATTTTCCTAATTAAAGATAATCTCTGAGTGATTTCATTAAGAAATGTGATGAATCTTGCAGTGTTTTCTCGAGGGAATCTGCGATGAATAACTATGAATAATTTAAATAAAACTAAACTTGCTTAAATGTAAATTCGAAATAGCCAGCTAAAGACTTCTTGAAATTGTTATCCACGCTGCCTCGAAGGGTAGATTTCACCAGCTTATCAAGCATTTCCCTTTCTTTAGATAACACTAATATTGAAGACACTCAAGCAGCATCTTTGTTATCTGATTTCTCTGATTTCATTAATCTTTCAAGTCTATCACTCAACTTAGATAACAATTTGATCAGTGATACTGGTGCAGAAGTTCTCCTGTCTCCTTTAGTAGGTTTTACCAATCTATCAAGAATATCTATTAGCTTACGTGAAAACTCGATTGGAGACATCGGAGCAAAATCTCTGTTGGTTCCCCTGGCTAAGCTCAAAAATATATCAAGTTTGTTATTAATCATTTCAGAGAACGATATCGGAGCCCTTGGTGCGAAACATCTGCTGTCTCCCTTGGCAGATCTCATTAATCTTACAAGTTTATCCCTTAGCTTGTGGAACAACAGCTTAGGAGTAAATGGAGCTAAGTCTTTGCTGTTACCCTTAAGAGGCTTAATAAATTTATCTGATTTTTCACTGGATCTTTATCGCTGCTCAATTCGAGAAATTGGGGCATAAAATCTTCTGTTACCATTAGCTAATCTTACGAATCTAGTAAGCATATCGCTTGATTTATCTCAGAACTCAATCGGATAGAGTGGTGCGCAGTCTTTATTATCGCCTCTGGCTAATCTAATAAATCTATCAAACATATCCCTTAACCTTTATTTTAACTCAATCTAAGATATTGGAGCATAGGGTTTGTTATCTCCACTTGCAAATCTCATCAATCTCTTTAGCATATCTCTCAATGTAGAATTCAACTAGCTTCGAGACATAGGAGCATAATACCTTTTATCCCCTGTTGTTAGTCTCATTAATTTATCTAGCATATTTCTCAATGTAGATAGCAACTTTATTGAAGAAAACGGAGCAAAATACCTTTTATCTCATCTAGCAAATCTTCCCAGTTTATCTAATCTATAACTAGAAATTCAAGATAACCAAATAGGACCAGTAGGAGGATAGGTTCTGTTATCTCCTTTATCTAATCTGATCAATCTCTCTAGGATTTCACTGAAGCTCTGGGGGAATTCTATTGGGCTTAGTGCGACTACTTCTTTGTTTTCGCCTTTAAGAAATCTCAAGAATTTATCATCGATTTCGATTAAAATATGGAATAACAAAATCGATGACATTGGTGCCAACGTTCTGCTGACTCCTTTAGTTGATCTTAAAGTTAATTTTTTCCTACTGAAAATAACTCAAGGAATGGTTTTTTATTGACACAAAAAAGAAGACACCTTAGTTACTATAAAAGATAGTTAAGATAGAACTATTCAAAATGTAGTTGTCACTACTGAAATTCTTAAGGCAAAGAGAAATAATAATAAGAATAGGAGAATCACTCTTTTTCTTCGCGAAAGATCTCAGGGAAGCGTAAGATTCCTGCGAGCGGCTAGGATTTCAATAGTATGCTACTTTTAAAAGCTGCAGTAAAGATCAGTAGATTCTTAAATAATTAATTTCAGTCTTATTAACACTCGTTTGACCAAAACAAGGAGAGTTTGATTGAACACTAGATTTTCCTTTTGAAGAGAATCAACAGCAAGCTCCATTTTTTGATATTTAGAGCCAAAAATCAGTAAGAATCTATCAAATGCACAAGAAAATACTCAAAGAAAAATAAGAACTATCTTAAAATACAGAAACCAAATTTCTATTTAATAAAAACAGCTTATTAGAATCAATTATCCAATTGAGATTTGGGGAAAAAGGTTAAATCAATTAAACAAATGAAAAAATATGATATCAATTCATAGAAGATTCATCAAATCGATTTCAATTATTCTTAAAAAACACACAATAGTTGTTAATTCTCTCACATTTTTTCATCAAATTTACTAACTGTTCTCATACTAGTAATTCTCATTATGTCACCTGAGTTACACATAGAAAGGAAGAATCGATAGTCTACTTTCGGGTCTATTTTATTCGGGTCATCTAGCTCTGTGATTGTGGAATAATCAGGGAGGGACCCGACTCTAAGGAACTTTTGATTTAAATCTATTCTGACTTCAAAACTGTGCTTACCTGCCTCACCAAAATTATTAATCTTTGTTTGATTATACCCCAAATTATTATTTCTTGATTGCATTTGACTACCCTTAATGTACTTAGATAAACCATAGCCATTAGAGTAATCATAGTAACACATGTTTTAGAAATATGCACCATTATAATCCTTTTCTTTGTCTTTCACAAGGCCAAAGAAGAACTGTTTATCACCATTTCTTGAATTCTATTCTAGTTCGATGTGCAAAATGTACTTTTTCAAAGGATTGATAATAGGATCAATAAATACTTAATCAAACTCACCATTATCATAAGTTCCTTATTTGACTTAATAAATTGAATTACCAACTTTAGTTATTTCCATCTACTGAGAATTATTATAAGTGGATTTTATCAAAGTAACTTGTGATTGTTAGATTGATTATTGAAAGAATTTGATGGTTTTGAGATTTTCGATCATTTCTAAGGCGATTCTATTGGGTTTTTCAGACGAGAATTAAGATACAGCCTCATACTAGTCGATAAGATTCTCCATTACCTTTCTGTTTTCTTCAGATTTGTTCCACTTCTCTTTTATGAAGCCATCGAGTTCCTTCTCAGCACTTTTTTTCTCAGAAAGTATCAGCTCCTTCAACTTCTCTACTTCCGCAATTCTCACGTATCCTTCTAATAATTATTAACTTACTTTCTCTTACAATATCAAGGATTGTTTGGCTCGTTGTTCTGCTGCTTTTACTTCTTTCTCAAAATCTTCTCTCAGTTTCTTAAAATAAGCCCCAATTTCTTCTAGATGTTATTGTAAGTTAGTATCTCTTAGCCTGTCTGATAGCTCCTGATCTTTCAATGGAGGATAAGCCTCCAAGATATCATACTTATTTGCTGCTAAAACGCAACTCATTGATACCAGATTTGAGAATGGGATTGACTGCTTCTACACACAATTAAAGCACACAAATCTATCTTTGGAATTTCCATCGAGGCAAATAAAATCGCATGGAAATTTCGTTCTTTGCACCTCCATGTTAGTCCTTACTTTTAAATTGACTTATTGGCATCCATTTTTCTATCTTTTTCTTTTGTTTTTCTTCTTAATTTCATAAGATTAATTCCAAATTGGTGCTCCCCTCTTCGCAGATAAAGCAACTCAAACCCCCACAAAATAGAGAATTAAAGATCAGAAATAATAACAATCAATCATTTGGAGGCATTCTTTAAAATATCACAAGAATATGTCATTCTTTCAAGCCAATTATCTTTCTAGTATTATTAATTCTCACCTGATCTCCTTAGAGAAACATAGAAAAGAAGAATAGATAAGATACTTTCGGGTCTATTTTCTTATCTTTTTCTTGAGATTATCTGTATTTAACCAATCAGTGCTCTTCAACAAATGAATAAATCAACTAAAACTCCATAAATTAAATACCTAAAATGCAAAAATCTTTTTTTTTTAACAAAAAACTAAGTAAAACAATCCCTCCATACTATTAGTCCAATTAACGTCAAGCTCATCCAACCACCTGTTGAAAGATGATGATAAACGCTTTGGGATAATTAAAGATTTTTTTTCTTAATAATCTTATTTTTCGCGTGAAAATTAGTTCATAATGAATATAATTTTTTTTTAGGGTTTCCTAGTTTTTAGTCATTTTAAATGGATTTACCAAACCACAACAACAAACATTGTATTTTACAAGGATAAAACTTTTCTATCTATTAAATTCAGCTTTTCTTCCCTTTGTGTTTATCCTCATTCTCCAATTTTTATCGCTATCTTTGGTTTACCTTTATTCAGTTTATCTAGCAACACGCATGCTTTGCAGACCTCATTCGAAGACACGAATCCACACAATTTACAGTTCATTTTCTTCGGCATTTTGATAGTAGCGTTGATAGTGATTTACTCTGCCGAATGAATAATGTCTATAATCGATGTTGCTCTGACTCTCTCTAGATCTTTAATAAGTTCTCGCACATATCCTCGATAGGCATTTGGTGAATAAATACATTCCGTCGAGAAATACACTAATTTCTTATGATACGCATATAACACTATCTCCTTCTCATAAGTGTACTTAAATGGCTTAACACGTGCTATGTGATCATCCTCATCGTCACCACCGTCACCAGTAGTGATCTAAACACATCTGCCAAGACGAAAAAAGTCACCACGAGAGATGTTCATGAGAATCGTTTCCGCAATATCATCAGCGTTGTGACCAGTGAGAATCTTAGAACATCCAAGCATCTAAGCACCTAAAGAGAAAAAGAAAGACAAAGATATAAGAATAAACAAATCTTTAGAGAGTATTTACCTCTATCTAAAGCTTATCTTCTGAAGACTCCACAGAATGTGCAATTATTATTGAGTCCAATTTACTTGACGATCTCATCCATCGTCCATCCATAGAGATCTTTATACGAGAGGATCTTTAATTCTAAGCCATATGTCTTTTAGTTATCCTTGACAGTCTCAAGCGAGTCATCACGATATCCAGTGATGCCCTCATCGATGCTCAACAAGATTAATTCTAATCCGTAGTCATATTTTTTATTCAAAAGATTCATTACGTGAGCTAGGACTGTACTGTCTTTACCACCGCTTGCACCCATAGCTATTTTCTCACCCTGAAGAAAAGAGCAAAGAGGGTATTGATGATGAAAGGGAAAGTATGCAGATAAATATGTGTTTTGGAATGTAAATGCATACCCTTTTGAATAGCTTATTTGTGATGATTGTCTGATGGATTTCTTCTTCAAATGCAGTGTAGAAGCATTCTTAACAAATCAGCTTCCCTGTCTTAGGTCGAACAATGAAAGCTCTCTTATCATTGCAGCTCTCGCAGATCTTTACCATTTTAGTTATTTGTAAATCCTTAGTGATTTAGAAACAGTGAATCAATGTATATTTTTTAGGTTAATATTAAATTTGATGGAGAGGAACAATATTTTTGATTAGATTGTCCCTTGTAAAAGAAACAAAAAGGCGCTGCTTTAATCAAATAGATACTTTTAGACTCGATAGAAGGAGGGTAGTAGGGGTAGTTAATTAATATAAGCAATAGAAGGAATATTATGTTTCTATCATAATCCAACAAATCTGAAAATGCTAGATTCAATGACTGGAGATTCAATATTAGAAGTGTTTTAGACTTTAAAAGGTAGAATGATAATATGATTTTAAGAGTTTAATAATAGATAAAAATGAAATTCAAACAAAATGAAAAGATTGTTAATATAATTTGGTGTTTATATATTCTTATGTTTGATTTAATAATTAGATTTTTTAGTCTGAGTGGGACTAATTCTTTTTAAAGAAGTGTTTGTCTGCTTCTATTCCCATGAACTTTCTTCAATACACATCTAGTTCTTTGTTTGCAGCGAGTTTCTTCATTTCTGAGAAGAATTAAGGCCCGTGCGATGTGATCAACTTATTGAAATAGCCTATTTTATAAAATGGGAGAAAAATCAAATAATTGTAAGTATTTTGGTTTTATTATTTTCTTGGATTATTTAGAAAAAGAGAAAGAGTTGTTTGTTTTACCAGTGGTATCATTTAAGAGCTTAAGTGGTGTATCGAATTCCTTAAGATTTCCAAGATCGAGAACTAGGATTTTATCGTATTAAATGATTGTTTTCAGTCTGTGGGCGATCGTTATCACAGTTGTCTAGGAAAGAAAAAAGAATTAATAATGTTCGAAGATATTTTTCTTTCTTGAACTTACTCCTTGTAGTTCTTTTTTGATCATGTATTGAATTAGCTTATCAGTCATCTCATCGATGCTCGCAGTAGCCTCGTCCATTAGTAGTACCTTCGGCTTTTTCTAGAATAGGATAAAAAGAAAATCACTCAATTTGAGATTGTTTTCAATTTAAAAATAATTATTATTTTTTCTTTTCTCTTTCTTATTTTTACAATGATAGCCCTTGCAATGCATATGAGTTGTCTCTATCCTAGAGAGAAATTAGCACCACCTCCATCTACTTTGATATCTAGCTTCTTCGCGATCATTTAATCCATAGCGAGATTCGGGTTATTAGAAATATTCGAATTCTGCTATTAATGATTGATCTATTGCTGAACATCAATTGCCTATTGCTACTCTAGTTACTATTGCTAAGCTGAATGGCTATTTGGCTTATCTTTATGTTCCTTTTCAAGTTATTTCTCTAAAATCCCTGTGAGTTAATCCCAAATCTCAACTTTCTTAAGAATCTCTGCGATTTCACTGTTTGAGTGCTTATTAAACGGATCGATGTTAGATCTAACCGTTCCAGTGAACAGCAGTGGATCCTATGGGATAATTGTAACTTTATCTCTAAGTTCATGCAATCCGATATCACGAATGTTGACATCGTCTAATCTAATCTATCCAAGAACGGAATTGCTGTCTGCTGCTAATTCTAAGATTCTCATTAACCCTAAGGTCATAGTTGATTTACCACTGCCAGTTCTTCCAACCACTCCGATTTTCTCTCCTTTGGAGATACTAAACGAAATCCCATTGATGACTTGGGGCAGTTCTTCTCTGTATTTATATGTGACATTCTCAATCGCATATTATCCTTAGCTTGGCCATTTTTCAGGTGCTTTTTTCTCTCTCCAGCTGTTTTCTTGAGGGTTATGATCGATGTATTAAAGCATTCTGACAACTGCATTCATACCACTTTCGGTATCGGCTACCATTTTTAGTGTGAAACTCAAGATAGAAGATATAGAGAAACTCCAAGATAGAGCTAACCCGATTAAGGAAGAATTTGATTAATAATTGAAACTCTTGCTCAACACACCGAAATATGCTGTGCCACTGATGATAACAAGTGCGAATAAATCAGTCATCACAGATATCCAACGGTTTGTGTAGTTCATGTTCGTAAAGCTCACCACGTAATCTCGCTGTCTGTAATATAAATAAAAAATAATAGCATTTAAAATCTTCGAAATACAAATTAATATTAGCAATCGATTATTTCCCTCTGAATTCACGGAATATTGAAAGCATCTTCAATCTTAAAATATCCATCGAATCATTTCCCCTTTTGTTGTAGTTGCAAAACTTAACATCATCTTCATGATAATTTTACCTTACAATCATGTTCTCAACGAACTATCTCTACTTATTAAACGCTCTGATTACATATAATCCATTGATCGATTCTTAAAAGGCAGAAATCACAGGTGCTCTCATGTTTGCTTCGATTCTTTTGATTTCTCGAGCAGACAGCAAATAATACTTAATCACTCTCACATAGAGAACCAGTGCGATTACAAAAACCACTAAGAACAACGGTAGAATCACACTGATCATAATACATGTCGCAATCAACGTAATCACATTCGTCAAAGCGAATTCCATGTTCCAAGGTAATGTACTATCCAAATCATCCTAATCTTTCGATGTCCTAGCAACAATTCTAGCTGTCGGTGTAATGTCGAACCAAGAAAGAGGAGTATGCAGTAGTTTCTTCAGTAGCTATTGCTAGAATGCACCTGAACTGCGAAGACTAAACACACCGAAAGTATATCCTCGTAGGAAGATAAATATCCCTGCTAAGACACTTAAACCTGCATAAACACCGATGTACACACCATTCTTTAAATCAGGGTATGCTCTGTCACTCCACTACCCAATCCACCAATCCGCCAGCATCTTGAAGCCCTACGCGGAGATGTACATCGTTAACATTAAGATAGTTGTTGGGATTCCACTGAAATTAATGTATTTCCCATATACAGCCATAGGTACAGCACCAGTCGCTCGTTCTTCAATTTGGACGGATTTCCCAAGTAAACCTTTCATTTCTTAAGTTGGTTTAACTAGCGTTTACACAGCTGTCCCTGCTACTACTCCAGCTGCTGGTTCTTTTCCAGATTCATTCTGTTTCTCCTTCGAGTTTCCTTATTATAGTTCTTCTTCTTTTTTCTCAACAACACCATCTCTTTTCTCATCCACATCAGCATTTATACTCTAATTCTTTTCATCTTTATCTCCTTCTTTCTTCACTTCCACTCCATTTTCTTCTTCTTTTCCTTTTACCTTAACCTCTTCGGTCTTCTCTGCAATCGTTTAACTCAATCTAATGTACTCCTTCCCATTTTTCGACAAATACTCATGACTTCCACTCTCCACAAGTTCGCCTTCTTTCATCACCACAACTAAACCAAAAAATCCATATTAAAATTCCCAAATATTTCCAATCCAAAAATCAATCTCTTACTTCTTTAAACTTATGGCATATAATGCAGTGCGTGTGTAACAAGAATCACTGTCTTCTTTTTCAGCGCTTTTAGTATCACTTGATCAAACACATTCTTCCCAACATGCGCATCCAACGCACTGAGACAATCATCGATTAGATAAATATCTGCATCAGCGTAAAGAGCTCTCGCTATTGCTACTCGTTATTTTTATCCACCGGAGAGATTTATCCCTCGTTCACCTATTTCTGTTAAATCCCCACCTGGGAGTACCTCACCATTACTGATTTCATCGCGTAATTAGCAGGCATCGATGACTTAATTGTATTTTGCATTATCGTAGGATTCACCAAACAAAATATTGTCTCGTAAGGTTGCGTTTTAAAGCCATGCAGTTTATGGTATGTAGGCTATTTTCCCTTTGACTTTGACTGTTCCTTTAGTCTTGATCATTTCTCCAAGAAGTGCTTAAAGTAAACTGGATTTACCCGCTGCTACTTAGCCTACTATTGCGACTGTCTCACCAGGGGAAACTTCGAAATTTATAGATTTTAGAATATCTAGATCTTTCATGGTTTATTCTTCAAGTGGAGTGAGTTAATTCAAGTCAATTTCAGCTGATTTCCCGTTTTTTTTCTAATTCTTGTTGTCATTGCCAGCACTACTAGCTCCTGCTTATCTCATGAACTTTTTCCCTTGCTCATTATGGATCGTAGCAGGTAATGAATCCCAAGAGAAGTTTCCATCAACAATCGACATAGCGCCTATCTACTATTCTGGATCGTTTTTGATCACTGCATCCTCTTAGGCTTCTTCGCAAGTCAAATAGAATTCAATTCTTGTCATTGATGCTTTCGCATTGAAGAAATACATCGCAACCATAGTAAGCATTCGCAGCGGAATCAGTAATAAATTAAATAAACTCAAAAGCACGTAAGCTTTCGATGAGGTAAAGTCATTGTAAAGTGCAGAATACAATCCAAAGACTAATGTGCTCATCATAAGTGGAGTGACATTCATGACAACTTCGATGACACTCTTTAGAACTTAACTCTTCATGAGATTCTCCATTTCAACCTTTCGGATGTTGAAAATACGAGAACTCACCATTTCCTCCCATGCGTAGTACTGATTAAATCAAAAAATATTGTAAAATTTTTGCAGAAAAAATGATAACAAATATTTTCTTCCCTTGTTTTCTCTCTTTTACCTTAACAACTCTGATCCCTTCGAAGAATTCATTTACAGCTTTGGATCTCTTATCAGTGTACTAAAGTAACAATCTCCTTAAGCTAAACGCAGCTAAACTTACTCGCTGCTGCACAATCGACCCAATAATAAAAAACAATGGAGTTATCAACCCAAGTGGACCGACTTCTGCGATAATCAATCCCATACTAGCTACGATCATAAACGGGGAGGACATCATAAACGTACCCATCATGATGAACTAAAAGATCGTCTACGAGTCAACAGAAACTAAGTTCATAGTTTTTCCTGTGTCGAAGTATTTTCTAGAAGCAGACGATACACGCAGGATCTTCGTGAAGATCGAGCTGCTAAGTCCGTTAAGGACTTAAACACCCACGAAGTTTCCCAAATGCAAAGCGTGCTGGAGGAGGAAGGTTCTAATAAGATAGCTGACGAAAATTAAAGAAGCGTACATGTAACCCCTCCACATTGGTTCAGTGCTGTCTTCGTCCATGAAATCTAAAATACGATTCAAGAGGATTGGACCTGCGAACTGTTAAATCAGAGTAATTATTAACATTTTACTTGAAGAATCAAGAAGAATTTTGAGAAATGATATAAATTTTGGATTATCTTACTTGCAATAGATTTGCGATAATTGCGAACACACCTGAAATCAGGAATGTCTTGAGCCCTAACAATTTAAGCACCTTTTCTACAATTTTTCGTTAATTTAATGTTCTTGGCTATGTTGGTACACCTTATTAGCCAGTTTCTTTCCTTTTGAGTTTCTCCAAAGCTGATAATCGCACAAACTCAGCTTCTTTTTCTAAGTCATCCTTGCCATGCTGTCGAATTTATTAGATTAAGTGCTTTTCCATGAAGTTATATGCGAATAGAGGCTGTTCCAAAGGACGGCAATCATACATATCCTCATCTGTGAATATAATAAGAAAAACGGGTGAAGAAAGGAATTTAAAAGGGTAATTATTTTTTTAATTGAGAATGAAGATTTGACTTACTTTGAAGAAATTTGCCTTGCTAATCAAGGTATTCTCCTTTTTCGAGGATTTTTCCAGTCCAATAGAAGGTTATTTTCGAAAACCAAGAAACAGGGAGTTCGCAATTTGCATCATATTTGAACTTTGATTTGTCTTCGATTTGTTTTTGATTGAATTCCATAGATTATTCGTATACTTAGGTAGCTTTAACGTTTTCTTATTATGTCATTTGTTTAGTGAGTTCATCTGTTGTTTTAATTGATTTTTAAGCTTACTCTTTCAAATCCTAGCTGCTTGATGAGCTTTGCTATTTCTATTGGAATTATTGTTGTTCATTTTATTATGTTACTTGTTATTAGGTTTCTTATTTTTCAGCCTAGTTTGGCTGATCTTCTTTGAGCATTTTTCGATTGTTTAATGTAAAGAATTAAATGCCTTTCGAATGAGATAAGGGAATCAATTATTTCAAAGCAAAAACAAGGGAATTTCCAAGAATGAAATAGATTCTTCAAAGAGAGGCAAAGAAAGAGCTAAAAAACGAAAAGAATTTTTAATAAATATCCTCTAATTCCTAGATAAAAATAGCTTCTGGAAGATTTCCTTTTTTCTAAACGTGATGGCAAAAACTATTAATCAGTTTATATTTAGTCTTATCAAGAGTAGATCCTTACCATTACATATTTATCATTTCCTGCAAAATATATCTACTTATTTCGATATCAGAATCGATCATACAATACGTCCATACCCTGGAGATTACATCTTTATCTTTGATAACGTTACAAAACGATGGAAGCTTAGATTTCTCATCTAGAAGTATCATAGAAGATCTATGGAAAAGTCTTGTGTAATTATTAATTCTTTGTTCGAAACATTCTTTGACTTTCTGACCCCAAAAAGACAATTACACTTTTCATATTAATCTCAGAAGGAAAAAAAGAATAAATTGTAAACAGAGGCAATTCCCCCCTCAATTTCTCATAAACAGGCACACAAATTTATTAAATCTAATCCTTTTTACGCTTTTTTTCAACTTTCTAGACAGAAAACTACTTTTTTGAATATCACATGCGAGTTCCTAAAACTACATTCTTTTGTAGTTTAAAATCATATTTTACAAAGTTTTTTTTTAAACACTATTTTAGAAATTCATCCGAAGTAACACATACAACTTTATCAAATTATTATTTTAGACATCATCTATTTGTTTTCATTATCCTTGTTGGAAATTCTTTTGTAGAATCATTTTCAATGTATCTTTGAATTCCTCTAAATCCGTCATTTCCAAGTGAGACTCCCAAGCTGACATAACCAACGAATTCTCCGCATCCACCAGTTCCATCATCAACTAGATCTAAGAATCAAGTCCACAACAAAACAAACAATTAAAAATTTCAATTTCAACCTTTGGATCATCATAAACAACTTTCTAATTAATTCCTAAGAGAAACCATCCTATTCACTAACCTTTTCCCTCGCTAGTGGCTAATCGAATAGCTCTTTCTTGATTAGATTCTTAAGAGCTTATGTGTAGTTCCATTTGTAGATCAAAGTGATACTCTCAACAATGTCTTATTTATCCTTTGTGTATCCAAATACTTCAAATGCGCTAACTATCAACTTATGCTGTTGGCGGACAAGCTTTGAGGGGGAAAAAAAGAGAAATAATATAGATTAAAATGTGTCAGTTAGTTCTTCATGAATAACTTGAGCTTTATATCCTTGTAAGTACATCTTCTATTAAGGATATGTGATCGACTCCTTTAAGCAGAGGTGAAAATGTATAAAGTGTATCTAACTCGTAGTTGATTTTCTTTTCAATCTCTTCTTTCGATTTATCCTATGGAAGGAACTTCTTTTCGATTCTCTCCACGTCTAGTTCATATTTCAGAAGGGGAAACAAATATACTATTAACCTCTTTGTTTTGTGTCTATCTTACCTTGTGCCCGTTATTCAGCGAAGAGCGTGAGTTCTCGTAAAAGAGAAGATGTTGCATTTGGATCTTTTTAGTGGGCGAACAGATTGTAGATCTTCAGGACTTCGCGATCACCGAGAAGTATCACCTTTTTAAGAATAAATCAATACCAAAAACAATATGATTTTTTCCAGTTTTTTTGATTTTAACAATGAGTACTTTAAGAATAGTTTCAAGTGTTTCTTAAGATAGATTAGTGGATTTGAGGAGGAAGAATATGATATTTGCTAAATGTGCATGCTCGTCAAGAGAATCCAACTCAACTTAATCAACAGTTTGCTTGAAGAAATGCAGCTGCTCGACTAATTGGATGTTCTCGCGGAAATCTTCCAAATCTAAATCAAGACAATACAGCTCGTATGCTGCTAGGACACTCAGTTCTTAGCGGAGATACATCAGCCCAAGGGATTTGAAAGCCTTTTCTGTCAAGCTGAAGTCTTGGTACTATTTAACAGGGAAAAATAGTTGACTTTTTAAGAAGAAAAAAAATCATATTTTAAGCTTTTTTCTTATGTATTTTGTTACAAAGAGATAGGCAATGTTGACGAGAAAGCCCTTGTATTTGTTTAGTTTATCCTCGCATAAAGGAGATGCAAAATCAATAGCAACTTTGATCTTTGCCTTCAATTCTTCAAATTATTTCTGCACATCTCTTTGAAAAAACATACCAAAATTGAAGAAACTAACCCAGAAATCAATATCTAAAACATCAAAATATCTTAATTATCTTACGCAAGTTCTTAAGTCACATTTTAACCCACTGAGAATGCATCAAGCAACTTATAAAACGGTGGGTAATTCAGCTCATATATCTGCTCTATATTCTTCAACTAATCCTCATCCAAATGATCCTACTATCTGACTTTGAAGTAGATCTCATAGTATATTTCGTCTTTAGGGAAATGTGCTTCCTTAAAATACCCATCAAGTAGATCTTTAATCCCTTGTTCGTGATAATTCTAATCAATACTCATAACTAACGATTTCTCCTAAGGACTATCAGTGGTTTTCCTAGCATGTAAGGTAAACGTAGGTCTGCGGGTTTTCTTTTTGTTGCATGCATACAAGGAATATCTGAAAAAATCATTCGCTGGAAGTAGCAATCCATGATGCGAAAATGCACTTCCATACAACTCCACTGGTTCATCCTTGCTAGGGGAATATTCCAAGAATTAGTTGTTAGTGTTAAGGAGCATGTTAGGGTCTTTGATAGGATTGTTAGCGGTGTAATTATTTGTATTTGTATTGTTATTATTATTTCTGCTGTTGCTGTTATTGAAGTTGAAATTATTCGAATCATCTATGATATGATCCACATTGTTATTCCCTAGATCATCACCATCATCATCTTCAATTTAGATATCATCATTAAGTGGATCGCTTTTAAGTAAATAGTCCTCTTCATTCTCATCGCTGTTTAGACTATGAGGTGAAAAATTCTCGTTTTGATTTTGGTTATTTTGTTTGGTTCTTTTTTGTTTTTTAAATTACTATTGGTAATCTAAATTAGCTTAGATGACACTGATGAGTCCTTCTAAGTCACCGAGCACCATCCAGTTCAACAGAGCAGCATGAATTGGTGTGCTTTTGATGTTCCATTATCTTTCTATTTATTTAATCTACTCAGGATTGAAGTGCTTAGCTAGTAGATTTCTGGCTACAATACTTACATATGATTTTAGGATGCTTTGAGCAAGTTTAAGGTTTGAATAGCTAGATAGATCATCGAGAAGTTCAAGAGTTTATGTATCGTTGCTATCGGATTTGATGCAATACACGAGATATCCAATTTCCAAGCAAGAAAGCATGGAATTATCTCTTGGCTATTAGTTCTCCTAATCGTATGGTTTATTGTTATTGTCTCTTAAGAATTACTTGAGTCCTCTTAAGCTCAACAATTTCTTCTTTTTTTTGTTTTTTAAGCTGTCAAATAGCACCAAAAACCATACATTAATAAATTTTTAGTTATGTTTTTCTCTTTTTTTTTTCATTAAAATTTCAAATATTTATTTAATTTACCCTTATTTGATGGACGCTCCAGCTCCAGCTGCTGCAGTTGTTGCATGGAAGCTCATTTCAGATTATTACTACTTTTTCTGACTGTCCTTTGGTGGTATAATGTCAGTCGGCAGATTCATTAAATTTCTAAGATTCGTTAGTATCTCATCGAAATCACCAGAGATCTTGAATTACTCGTAAATTGAATTCAATCGTTTGCTATTCTTTCTGACTAATTTCAAGAGCTCCTTAAACTCATCGTCGCTGAAGCTACAACGGATACGAGATTAAGAGAAACATTCCACAATTTCATACACACGATCTTATGTTGTAAAACTAAGAAACAAAAAGGGGGTTAATTATGCCAAAAGATAAGAAAAATGTATGAAAAAAATTCAAAATAAAAATACTCCTCAAAGCTACTATCTCTGACTCTATTATTGAATCCAATCTCCGATCCGATAACATTCACCATAGAAAAGCTGTTTTCAGTGTAATTTCCATCTTCATTGAAATTATACAGCATTTTCGGTTGTTTTATCTCGGCTAATGACATCTCTTAACGCTGTAGAAATTAACCTAACGCTTTGCCAATCTCCTCAGAAACCTCAGAACTCACAGCTACTTCCCTCTCAAAGATCATCGAATGTCCATGGAAAAAGCTCAATAAGTATGCATCATCGGAAGGTTAGAATGCACCTCTGGAACGCTTGGAAGGATACAGAGAATAGTAGAAATCGATTGTTGGAAATTGAAGTGAATAAGCCTTGCAGATGTTATACCCATAGAGTTTCATGATTTTGGTTTCATCGAAGAGCAGGAAGCAGAAGAGCTATTCAGTGGTTTCTTTGTTTTGAGTCATGAACCCTTCATAATCTTCAATGTAGAATGTGTTGTAGTAGGAGATTTTGTCGTCATTTTTACTTCCACTCTTTTAGAGAGAAAGAAAACAAAAATTAGCAAAAGATAATAAAAAATCAATCTTTTTTCAAAAAATACAACTTTTTTGAATAGTCTTTCTTGGGTTAATTTTTGTTACTTTAGCGGAGAAAGCTTTTGTGTTTCTGCTTTGGGTATCGAAGGATTTAGGTCTTGGAAGGGATTTCATCGATGATTTATGAGGATGGTTGTTGTTATTGTTGTTATTGTTTCTGGAGAAATTCGAGCTTAATGTGGATTAGGAACGTTGACTTTATCGCATGCCATTCCCATTAGATTATCCAGTGCCATTAGCTAAGATCAATTAGAAGCAATCCCCTTGAGAATGGCTACATGCATTGGATGAGCAAAACTCCCATAAATCGAATATCACACCATCTTGAAAAACAAATATGTTAATATTAAAAAGTGAGAAAGTGGTTGATTTTAGTGTTAAAAGGTAGATAAATGTCTAATAACTCATATTTGAATCTCTTAATATGTATTTATTCATACTTCTTTGTGATTGAAGCGCTAGAACAGAAGAATCAACTGAAAACACTGATTTTATAAGAGTCTCCAGTAGTTCTGGGCTGATACCTTCCCTAAGACAGAAGTGGTTTGTTGATCCTTGGAATGTTATGCTCACTCCAGTATCCCCTTAGCCATTTGTTGCCATTTTAAGTTGTTGTTTTTTTATTTTTAATAGATTTTTTTGATTTGAATCTTCAAAGATAAAAAAAACAAGCAAAACTCTAGCAAACAAAGAAAGAAATATCTTAAATTAGAAGAAAAGTGTTAAAAGAGATTAATTAGACAAAAAACAATGTAATATTGATGATAAATTTGATTGATTAGTTATTTAAATAGCAATTGCATGTTGACCTGACTGACATTCAAATCTCTAGAAACAATCAATACAATAATAGATTTGGAACATAAACAAAAGGAGATAACAAATTCAAAGAAATATAAATGATAGATTAGTCAAAAACAATACAAAAATATTCTACAAAAACAATGTCATTTAATTATGAGAAGTTATTGCATTTCTTCGTAATTGCTTCAATTAAGATATCTAATAAGCGACGAAGAAGGTTTAAACAGTAGCTGATGTGATTAATTCAATATTTAACTGCCAATTGAAGGTCTCTAAAAATCCTTAGGGATTAAAAATGATATTTCCTCAGATTATTATGCTCTAGATTGCTATTATTATTGCTACCCTCCTTACGGTTGTTCTTTTAAAACAGCATTATTATTTTTAAGATGTGCTTGAACTGTATAATTTAACGATCTCTGTAGATTATGATTCTTTAACTTCGACTTAATCCCATCATTCTCAAATGTCGGCTTAATATATTCCTAGAATGTTTCATCTATTACACTACTACTCATGACAGAAGAACTCTAAAGTCTCTGCTATGTTTAGTATTTCAACTAATTAATCTTTTTCGTAGGATAATTTGAATAGCAAGGCAGTATTATCCCTTGATTATTATTATTATTGGATTATTTCGTATAAATCTTTTTTGATCTACAACTTTACAAATAACTTTCTTCGTTTTCTTCTTCATTGCTTTCAGGATCTTCGAAGCCTAGAAATTCACAGTAATTCGTACTATCAAGTTAGGAATCTATGAAACCCTGATATTGTGATGATGATTTGTTGTTTTTTCGTTTAAAACTCATAATTGTCCGGCAGAGTTTCTTCTTTTCTTTTTGGAGATTCAGCTCAACAAAACTTCGTCGACTAGCAGTTTTTTCAGGAGATACTGCTTGGGAAACACATCGTCGACGACTATTGAAGGATATTTAGTCGATGGTAGGTGTTGTTTTAGATGATCCTTTGTCTGGGATGTTTTAATCTTCTGATCTAGAAACGAGGTTTTAAAGTTAAGTTAATGCAAGAACATCTTAAGATTGTTATTTCTCATCATTTTCATATTTTTCACAGCTAATTTCTGAAGTTGATGGAATATTATGAAGATTCGATATGCTCTAAGAGAAACTATGATGAATCGAGGCAGTATGACTATTCAAATTGCTATTAAGATTCTAAGTTTATTTACTTAAATCACTAGTTAGCTACTTTTCTCCTAGAATCTTCAATTAGCTCTCAATATTTCTTTAGTTTTCCTTGAATTCCTCTATTTTATTCCTAATTATTTTCATTTCTTTTTCTAAATCCTACATCTTTTCCCCCTCAATATTCTGAATTTCCCTTAATGAATCCATAACCTTTGTCTCTATGTTCAAGCATTTACTTTCAATCCCACAAATCTTAACTTAAATCATCATATTAATTTCACTTTTCATCTTTTCTTTATCCCCTAAAAACCTCTCGTCTATCTGCTAAAATACTTAGCTTTTATCCTTTTTTCTTTCTTCTTTCTCTTCTTCTATCTTCTTATCAAAACCAGCAGCAAATCTTGAAGTCGATGACTCTAGCTACTCCATCTACTTCTTTAAACTCTCATTGATTTCCTTTTAGCTCCTTTCTATCTCATTCTTCATTAATTTTACTTCATTTTTGAAATCTTTTCTAATATTTGTTTCACTGATTGATAACCTCTCCTGTTAAAAACTCTTTAATGTCTCCAAATCTTGAATTAACTTATCAATTTATTATTATTTCTTTTTCGAGTCCTACTCTGTATCTAATCCAAGATGTTTTCTCATTTCTGAAATGATCTTCTTATCTGAACTGCAAGATTACTAGAACCAAGCTAGGAATCGTTCAGGTGTTGTTGTTTTATCTGTAAGGTTATTTTCCATGGTTTCTTTGATTTTGCAAGCCACTTCCTATCTCAAATGTTCTTTAGCTTAATCGATTTCAACTCTTATGGTATCTTTTGTTGATTTTATTGCTTCTTCAATGCCTGAAATAACGAAATATAAATGGCTATCAAGAATAAATACAGATAAAACTAATTTCTAATTAAATATTTGCATCCTTATTGCAATCCATTCATTATAGAAAGGATATCAACAAACTATCTAATACATAAAACTTAGCTTTTCATGCTAAAATAGCTCATAATTAACTTTTTCTTTTCTTCTCAAAATATCAAATAGATCTTCTTTTTTTCTAATTTTCAATATAAAAGTCTCTTTTTGATTAATTCAATTAATTCGTTATAATATTATTATCCTTTCCCTCTCCCTTTGACTTTATATAATAATTTACTTCTAAGACACTCCTTGGTCTACTGCGATTATTCTACTTCAGCTTCACTTGCCTTGATGTTTTGAATGTACAGTTGATTCTACAGATTGCTAAAATTGTCTTGAATTCGTTAAGTCAACCCTGTGCTTAGTGCTTTATAGTTAGCAGCCATATTGTCTTACTCCCTCTTGAGGGAATTTAGCTCTTTAAGAAAAACAGGAACAGTATTTTACTAGTTTTTCAGTTCTTCTTTGAGAATCTACTTGACTTAAGTAATCCATCCATCGCTGAATTGAAACTCCCTAATGGTCTAACTTGCTAATACATCGTCGATGCTATTTTTCTCGATCATTGAAGACTCAACTGCTTGAGATGATTTTGAACTATTCCTTTTGTTTATTAATCTGTGAAAAATTATTCTTTTGTTTTCCTTTCTTTTGATTTGGGTTTTTCGTATTAGTTAATCTTCTTCTCACATTTCCCAATCTAGTAATAATATATTCATCTTCTCATCCGAAAGAATCAGGTTTAACATAATCCTTTAAATTCGATATGATTCATGCCTTCCCCCTCTCTCACAAACAACAGAGTAACATCATTTTATAACTTGGTTTTGTCAAAAAAAAATTTGCTTTTTTTTGATCAAGACTAATGAAGCTAAGAATGCGGATAATATTCTTAAATATTTTTTCTCAAAAAGGTTGCTCAATGCATAAAATCTTCTCAAAATTAATGGGAGCTCAATTTCTTCAGAATGAGACTACATTTTACTAATTTGTTCTGATTTAAAATAAACCAACAATTCTCAGAGAATTAAAACAACTTATTTGAATAATTTGTCTTCTTTAGAACTTATTATTTTGATAAACTTCGTATTATCCATCTATTGTTGAGTGAAACCAATTACATCATTACTCATTATGACATCACGCACCTCTCTTATCTCTATCTAATTATAATTCCCAACGGCATTTATTGATTTGTTCCCAGCCAAACATTTTTGGCAAAAGATTCAAGTTTATTAAACTCTATCGAGTTGTTGGCCTATTTATATCCATTAAACACATAATAAGTGAACTCAAAAGCTAATTTGCTTGAGATTTTTTTTGAAGTCAAAAATAAAAATTTTATGCCAAAAGCAGTTGATTTCTTCTCCCCGTTAACAATTATTTTCCAATAACAATTCAGGAGCTTTACTTAGAGTTTCATTTAAGATTTGAAGGGCCACATGAATAAAAGATTTATTAATTCGAGTTTTTATTTTGTAGCTTGTTGACTAAGCGTTATTGAGTAAGAGCAAATTAGTTTCAATTATCCTTGCTTTAAGTTAGGAAAATCACTGGAATGGTTGTTTAAATTGTAAATCAACTCAATCTCTTTGTATTGAACATGTTTAGAAGCTCAAAAATATCTTCAATTTGAATGATTTTCTTCTTCTTCGAAAATTTATTCAAAAAACATAATTGTTGCTAAAACTAAATTGTGGAGTTGAAAATTTCAAATTCAATCTTCAAGTCCTTCATTGGCAAGATATTTCTTTTATTATTACCTCCCAGCTTAAATATTTAAACAAAATGACTCCATTCATTTTTTTCTTCAAAAAATAAATATTATTGATTTTTACAAAATATTTTTTACTATTTTGTAGGTTCACAAAACATAAATTTATTATTTTTTAGATTATTTGTTCTTTTTTCTCATTAAGTTAGGATAAGGTGAACTTTCTGATTGATCTCTTTAGGAATGAGATAGTAATATCCAGGCGAGTTAGGATTAGGCTAGAAACTCAATACATTTTTGTGAACAACTATGCTAAAGAAATTAAACCAGAAATCAGGACTTACGTAGACTTCCGTAGGTGCTCCACAATCGCTGCTTGTGTACTCCAACTCGTACATCATTAAGTTAGGATAGAATTAACTTTTCACGATGTCCTTGCCGCAGATTGCAGTGGCATAAGGACGAGCTAAATGCTTAGCTTTGTTCGATTAGAAAGATCCATCAGTGTTGTAGAATCCTTCTGAACCAAATTATGCCGCTGTTGTCACATCATTGTAGCCTAGGAAGAAAGAAAGTACAAAAAGTTAAAGATTGTATTGCTAATAAAGCTATTATTTTACCTTTGTATTGCCAGTAAGACCAGCTTCTCAGGTAGGTATCAGCTTTGTTTAGAATGAAATCAAGTTCTTTCGCTGAGGCAGTGGCGTTCGATAATGCACCGAATTCGGTCAAGAATCCTCCAACTTTTAAAGTCTAGACGTTCTTTTCCTTGGCATCGATGAAGAGCGAATCGAACGCTGAACAGATTGGTCTTGAATATGGATCACCTTCTGGATTCACAACAGGACAGTAGAGATGATACGAAAATACTTCCTTTTCAGGTTATCCAAGATTCTTCTTGAATCCACCTGATAGATAATCTTAGGTCACAGGTTCATATAAAACCAAGGAATCGGGATGATTTGCCCAAATTGCAGCTGAAATCTTCTCATAGAACGGATACATGACTTCGTTGTTGCTCTCACCTGGCCAAACCCATTACTTAAAGTGATCGAAAAGTGATGGTCCTGTAGGTTCATTTATGATCTCATATCCTAAGAAATTAGTCAAATGAGTCTATTAAGAGAAATGCTTAGCAACAGCTCCCCACATGTTAGCGAAGTCATCAGCGAGTCCACGGTAGTTTTCGAATAAGTTCTACCCTTATTGTGCAGTTGCAAATGTAAAGTAGTAGACCCCGAAACTCAGTTTATGACAATCTAAGAGCCCAAAAAAAAATTTAGTAATTTTCCCCCAAAAGATCAGAATATCCCTGAGTAAAGGCCTTAATTCATATGTAAACTGCAATAAAAAAGTGTAAATAACTTATTTTAATACCTTCATAGAGTGGATATCCATTTTCATCTCGTCTGAGGAAATTCTTCGGCAGAGGCAGAGGGAAAGATGCATTGACAAGTTTTGATACAGTCCAATCAGGCATGCCTTCTCCACAGAAGAATCTTGAATACAGATCTTGATGTGCATCGAGATAAACAAAAATGTCATATTTCAAACACAATTCGATGATTTTCTAGACTTCTGCAAGATAAGTGTAGTTGTATTGCTACCTGAAAGGCTCGAAACCTTCCCACGACATAAATAGTCTAATGGAATTGAACCCCCATTTCTTCAAATCAGCTGCGTCACTCTCGACAAAGGAGCTAGTTGGATCAAATGTTGTGTTAGGTGGATAAAATGGGAATATTTTGTAGACAACATTGAGTCCATGGAAGATTCTTGTTCTGTTTTGATTGTCATAGAAAAGAGTTGTGTTGGTATCGACTTTGATATTCTAAGTCAATGCACTGCCACAGAATACTGCAAGCAGCACTAGAGTGACGGCAATCTGGTTTTTCATTAGTTTTATTCTTTGATTTTTATTGAATGATTTATTAAGATTTAATGATTAGTTTCTTCCTTTTTTTTAAAGTTTTTTTGACGTAAGACTTGAAATAATCCTTTTGTGTATTGCAAATATGCAATTTGATGTTTTGTAAACTGTTTTAAGGCCATACAACTTCAAAGATATTTGGAAAACTAATTAAAATTCCTTACAAATCTAATCTGATCTTCTTTCGCAGCTCTGAAAGGGATAAAAGAATTAAAAACTCCGAAGATTGCAGCTTTAATCAATCATTATTGCCAGTTGTGTATTAAATGTGACGAAATAATTAGACTTCTTCTTCTTTTTCTAAGAAAAATAAGGAAATTAACCAAAAAGTTGATTTGATAAAGTACAAACACATGTGAAAAGCTTAATTTTAGGATGAGATTAGAGAAACTAAAACTTAAAATGATGTAAATAATAAGAAAAAAATACAATCTACTACATTCGCAGAAGTATTATTTACATTTCAGAAATTACATTTACCTTTGTTCTCTCAGCCTCTTTGGGTAATTCTTCTGCTTTACAGTTTATAATTAATTCGTATGGGAGAGAAAAAAGAACCTTAAATTATTCAAGACAGAATTTGGTAACAACAATTATTTCAAGTTTTCGCACTGAGATTTTGAGGACAATAAACAATTTTAAGATTTAAAACTGTCTTACAAACAAAGCGATATTTAATTAGTTCTAGAGATATGATTGCAATCAAAAATAATGAAACAACAAGGAGAATCAATAATCTTGTGGAATTATTATTACCATTGATGATGCATTGTTAGTTAGATTATGAGTAGTAAGTTGTTTATATTTCAAGAAAATAGGAGATTGCTGTTGCTGCTTTGATGTACTATTCGAAAATGTGAGTAATAAATAGTGAATTATTTGGATAACCTTTGCTGTCGGCCATACTAAGGTGAACACACCGGATCCCATTCGAACTCCGAAGTTAAGCGCCTTAAGGCTGGGTTAGTACTAAGGTGGGGGACCGCTTGGGAAGTCCCAGTGTCGACAGCCCTTTT
>Ga0302271_10000100_pt1 | contig 72169 bp, 40 predicted proteins | sample III_Bog_N1_1_FD_198767 | JGI IMG/M metagenome (GOLD analysis project Ga0302271, IMG submission 198767) | Peat permafrost microbial communities from Stordalen Mire near Abisko, Sweden - III_Bog_N1_1 | ecosystem: Environmental > Terrestrial > Soil > Wetlands > Peat | place: Sweden: Abisko...
ACAAAGGAGATGTTCCGTTATTGTTATTGGAGCTGCTTTATGTTTTGTTATGGTTCGGTCTCTTGGCTAGCAGTTACTCTCTCTTAATGAAGTTACTTCTAAGCTGTTCGATTTTACCAGGAACAATGAGTTTATTTATTGGCGATTCAGAAGCTGTTTCAAGTATTTTGAATTCTTCGATAGAATCTCTTTTTCTGTGTGATTCGGTTGAAGTCATAGCAGAGGTGAATCCAAGTAGAGAAGTGCTCTTATTACTGAGACTACTGCAACGAGTCTTAGGGCTGCTTGAATAAACAATAGATTAATCTGTCTGTTTTACAGGCTACTGTTGTTCTGATTAGTGAGACTGGCGTTTTGGAAGCAAGCGTTGTTGTTGCGATTGTTGTTTTGAGAAATCCTTGGTGACCTATGCAAATGCTGTTGCATGTAGAGATTGAGGCCTAGAGATGTTGAGTTTCTTTAATTGAAGCTCTTTTGAAGTCATATTCTGTGAGTTGCTTTTTGGAATAGGTAGGTTCAGATGCATCTTGATTTTCGTTGCAAATTAGTTTGTTTCTGCAGGGCGATGCGATATTATAAATAGAAGAAGTTCTACTTCTATTACTTTATGAAATTGATCGCAGAATCAACTTAATAATCGATCATCCCTTATTATTAATAAAGCTATTCTGTCCTCTTATAGAATTTAATTGAAATTAGTTCTTGAATGAATGTATCCAATCCGACTTGCATTTGTGAATTATCTTCATGATTTTTTGTAAAACTGTATCTAGTTTATTTATGGTTCACCAAAGTACAATACAAATCAAAATTGATTGTACTACTCCCCTGCATTTTATAAATTATATTTGAATGTAGAATGCACATTAAATACGTAGCATTGAAAGGCATTGAGAAATCGCTTAAATTAACATGAGAATCCTTCATTTACCTCTATGTTTTCATACTAATCTTTGTATTATTTCTACGAAAATTTAGTTTGAAGCATAGAATCGGTTACAAGCCTCAAAATAATCCCTTCAGAAACCGAAAGGGAAATAAACTATTAATTTGCTTTGGAAACACTTACAAAATTAATTAAGAAGTGTAGCACTTAGCGCAAAACAGTAAGTAGCCCTGACATACACATATTTTAATCTCTCTTTCTTAATATCTCAGTAATTATCACATTGAAATGAGTGGATCCTAATCACGAGTCCGAGGAATGGCATCTTAAAGCCCAGGAAAACAGCAACAAATCCAACAAAATGAGCAAAAGGGGTACAAGAGTTAGAGCACCACCAGCATTGGGAGTGCAAGCGGGTTCAACACGAATTATTTTCTAGCGAAAAATAAGAAAACAAGTTCTACACCTTCGCGAGTTTCCAATGCTTTCTTAGAGATGTCTCCTTTGAAAGGAGTCAGACCAGAGGGAATGATCAATAATCAAACTGCAGCAGGATTCAATGACTACCTCAAAGGAGAGCTAAATGAAGAAGAGCTTATTTACATTCGAAACTTCCCTTCGTTGTACGCGCATCTCCCTGAACCGAAAAAGTTGTACTTACGGATGTACATACGAGAAACTAAAGGACTGCCAGAACTGAGTTAGAAAGATAGTCTTGAAGATAGGGATTCAGTCAAAACGAATGGAGAAGTAGAAGGAAATGATACTGAGGATGATTACATGGAAGACGAGGAGTTCTTTCGGAAGTTAAAGTCTCAGCAAGGCACGAGACACGAAAATGGACATGCTCTTGGCTCAGGGAATAGAAAGATTTAGAAATCAGTTGCATTTAGGGATCAGCAGGAAGGGAGAAACAGCATTATCATGGATAAGATAAACTCGATACAGAATCTGAGAATGTCCAGTCTCAAGAACTACTAGGATTCAATAGCAGAGCGGTAGCAGAGGAGAGTAAGATTGCAGAACATAACCAAGTCAATTTCAACACTAAAATCAATTATCTCTGATAATGTTAGTCTGCGCAAGCACTCTACTGGCTGCTCAAATACTTCGATGGAAAACACTAAACTATTCTCAAATATCTCAGGTATCGAAAATAGCTTCAAACAGCGCATCGAGAACAAAGTAACTCCAGATCGAAAACTGCTACTTTTCATTCAAGAGATATTTGTTTTTTCATTTGCAGGATCTGATGTCATCATCTGATGGGAGCAAACCCTAAGGAGCTGGAGTGTTAGAAGTCCGTAAGCATCTTCGAAATTTGAGCATAATCACCTAGAAAGTCGATGAGTAGGCTGAGAAAGCAGATAACGGACTGAAGGATGAGTGCTAAACTTAAAAACTACTTTACAAGCGATATTTCAGTGAAAACGCAGATACTTTTATGAATTCTTTGAGGCAGCCTTACGATCCACGATTGAGAACACTGCTTTAGAATAGTGATTCCCAGTACAAGAAGTTTCTTCATTCGTATCTCTCAAAGGCTCAATTTCAAAGACAGAAACTCTCCCAATCATTGCACTCCACAGCACTTAAAGAACTCACCTACAAAGATCAGTTCGTGTATGATAAACAACATCCCCTTGTGTAAGATTCATTGTTTGTTTTGAAAGCTTAGTTTTGAAGGCAAGGACTTGCTAGAGTTAAATCAGGAGCAGACTGAGCTTGGTCGTGGATTATTGGATTAAATAGGGGATTTAGACAATTTCTAAGAGAAATACATGGTCTTATCGCTGGATAAACTGTCATCAGGCATAAGGGTACCTCCACCAAGACCATTCTTTGTCCCAAAGACAAGGCCAATGTAAGTCAGACAAATTGAAAATCAGCTAAGAAAATAATCTACCCACAATACATTCTATCAGAAGGCTAACAGAAGCGCAAGTACTCCTTCAACTCTCAAGGGAAACAGAAGTGCAAGTCAGACAACGCTTAGTCTGGATAATAATAATAATCAGCTCAAGCAATAGTCTCAATAGTAATCCTAATAGGAAAAATCTCAAATACTGCTGAACAATTAAAGCGTTAAAGGCAATAGCCGTCTGCATAATGTGAGTTTTAAGTAATCCCAACGATCATTTCATAAACTCTCTCAGATATCGTCATTGTCACATGTAGCTATGGTTTCTCCCTTACAAACACCTAATAGCAAATGGTTATCTTCTTTCTTCCCAAGAAGTCCTTAAGAGTAGCTTAACTTACAGCTAACTCAACAGACTGCTCAAAGTACGCCATCTAATCAGCAGCCTTCCTCCTAGTCTCCTTAATTCAAAATGTAACAAGAGATTAACAATGAAGGAAAGCAATAGTAGTAATAATAGTAGCAATCATAGGAACAGCAGTAGTAGTCATAATAGAAATCATAATCACAGTAGTAATAATATTAGCAAGACAACCACTACTTGATTAATAGCTACAAGGCGAAGGTCTAAAGGAAAGTAGCATTGCAACAGCTAAAGGGATATCACATAATCAAGAGAAATCTCAGTGAACACATAACCACCAACAACAACAAAAATAATAAAAGCAATAATAACGATGATATTCAGCATGATGAGAGTGATGACAGTTCGAATGCTTCAAGGACAGAAGCTACGCTGGATTAGCTCTACGGAGAAAGTATCGCAATATAAACTAAAATATTGAAAGAATCACCAAATGGCTTGGTGCGAAAGCTGAAATAACTGATAAAGCTGGAGAATCTTAAGAAGGAAGTCATGGATGCGAATCTATACAAGCTGGAGAAAAAATGAAAAACAAAAACTATTTCAAGATGGAGGAGAGAGGCATAAATAAGAATTAAAACAAACTGAGCGATCCAGGATAGATTATCAGCCTAAAGACAAGAACGAAATTAAGAGGCTTCAAAGATATCCTGACTTTTCTCTGGGGAGAAGTATTCCCTTTTAATAAGACAAGACAAACACAAGAGTAGGTATTCTAGCTTTTTAAAGTTGCTAATGTATTGAATGTTCTTGTTATTCGTTTGTTGTCGTTTCTAATGACTGTTTGCAGTGCCTAGCTATGAATGTTCCAACAAGACTGTTTACTCCAGCTGTAAGGCTAGAGGAATAAGACGTTAATGAGTTTTCTTTGATTCTTAAAAAGATGAAAAAGAATTTGAAGCTATGTGAGAGTAAAATACTGAAGGAAGTACAATAGTGTTAGGATGTTTTTTGGTAAACATCAAGTAGAATGGCTGATCCTGTCAAGCTAGTTAGCTCAATGGTCTTGGAAAGGGAATTAAGTATCTGTGAAACATTTGGAAGAATTGATAGCTCATGTAAAGCAAAATTGTTCATCTTTAATGAAGGAACTAAACTACTTTTATGTTAAACCTATTACATTATAGAAGTTAATTCAATTCAGATTAATAAACAGACTGATCTACTCCAAGATTAGAAATCAACATAACTATACAAGCTGATTTTCGGACAGCACGCTTATCATATTTTAGTTTTACTTAGCTTGCTAATCATACTATTATTAATATTCTTATCAAATTTATTACATAAACATTCCAAGTATTTACGGTAGTTTTTTAAAACAAATTATAAAAATATAGACTCCTGAACAAAAAGAAAAATATCTTTTGCTTAATCCTTTCAGTACATCCTCCTCAGGGGATATGCAGCAGCTGCCTTGTGATTCGGTGTATTCAGTCCATAAGGAGTAGTTGGGGAAGCAAAAATATTTTAGCGAAGAATTTATCTTGTGTTAAATGCATTCCCCAACACATTAAAGAATTCCGATATTATTTCAGGACGTTTTTGAATCGCCATCCTGAATTCACTGTAAGAAATCTATCCATCGGCGTTTTAATCAGCCAAACGGAAAAACTCTTCTGTGTTGTTAGCAAGTTATTCTGGAGAAAATGATATGCCTCTGAGTCTTCCAGCTACTTCAAACATCCTTGCGACTTCGTTTTTATCCAGGAAACCATCGCCGTTAATGTCATATGATTAGTAAGCAAGTTTTAGTTTTTCTTCTAAGTTGCCACTGATTAAAATTGAGAGGAAGCAAACGAAATCACGGAAATCAATAAAACCTGTATTCTAGTTATCCAGTAAAGATGCGATATTATCGCTGAGTGCATTATCGATTCTGTTTTCACTTTTTTAAAGAAAAAAAAATCAAAAATACAAATAAACGCTAAACTTTCGTTTACCCTAAGATTTATTTGAACTCTTAATAGGTGAACAGCCCTAAACCTCTATTTTAGATTCTACTCATTGAAGCGGATTTAAACTAATTGTAGAGATTCTCGATCTTGTCTTTGTCAAGTCCGGTCTTCTACAACAGCTCCTAGACAATTCGGTTCTTATCTTCCAGAAGCACTGTTCCTTGTGAGAAGAAGTCATCTGAAAAGGTACAAAAAACATATTGCAAACAAGAAAAATTAATCCAAAATTATTTATTTACATTTGCTGCCTTTTGCTTGCAAATCAAAGAACTATTCACTACTGTTCACTCTCTTTTGCATCGATACTCCTTGAAGATCAAACACAACCACATTGAGTTTCGGAGTTTTACTTCCACTCTCTGCTATCTATCGTTAGACTAAATTTTCAAATAACCCTTCTATGCTGAGATTGGCATACTCACCATTCTCATAGACTATGAAGATCTCCACAGGACTTACACGGAATTTCTCTTCGATTTAAATGAGTGCTTGAAGGAGTGTATATGAAGAAGGCACGACAATCTCCTTATTTTCACCATTCGGATAAGCTTTGTAGAAACAGTTTAGAATGATGTTTTGAGAATTTGGAGTAATACTTGGTCTACGTCTTAGATAATCTTCTAAAGCTTCTTGCTTTACCTTGATATAATCTGTTTAAGGAATCAAAAAGAAGGTAAAATTACGATTTGTCTGCTATTCTTAAGGAAATATTATTGTTGTTGTTACTAATGAGCTCATTGAACTTGAGTTGGAGTGAATTAGTGTAAGCCAAATCGAAAGGAAGATCTTAAGGTCTGTTCAGAATTGTGAAGCAGTTTTACAAGAACCTCTAATAGCTTTCAATCAGGAAAGGCATGACAGCATGAAGTAACGCAACATCTACTTTATTAGAAAAAATATCCGTGAAGAGCATCTCAAGTGCTGCTTGAATCTTGCTGTAGTTCGACATATCTAAAAGATCAGCGAGAATTCTATTATATCTGCTGTCCGTTGGCTGTCTGAAATTCTGAAGATGTTTAGCAATCCAATTCAACGAATCAAATGCTAAGCGCATGATATCGAGGTTGTATGTGCATTCGTAATAATTATAGAACTCCTACATGATTTTATCCTACTCTTTAAAGTCGTGGAGACTGTGGATAAGACCGCGCATCAAATCGGGATCGATAATTGAACTAATAAAATGAATAAAAATAGATATTTTTCATGAAAAAGAAAAATTTATTTATTTCTTTTTGTTACACGAAATTCGCATCAACTTTGGATAGCAATCCTTCGATGATAAGGAGGATCTTGTGCTTAATTATCGATTAGTCATACATCTTGCGATAGAGGAAATTCAAAAAGTTGCTATTGCTAACTATGTAAAAGTAGAATCCTTGTTTAACTAGCTTCTCCAGAATCGACAGCACTTCTAACTAAATCTCGATGAATTGCGATTACCCACTGGATAGCAGCTCCTGACAAATCGCTAGGAACTCACATTCTACCAGAAATTACGCTTATTTCGCGTTATTCATGACAATCTTCTTGATGCAGCTTAGACATGCTGCTTTGACTTTAAAGGAATTGTGCTTAGATAACATTTCCAAAACTTTTTACCAGATAAAACAATTATCTTAGGTAATCTCAATCAATGGCAATAAATATCCTAACCCTTCCACTGCATTTGCAAGAGTTTCTACTACATTGAAACTTAAAAAAATCTTCTGTAGTGTATCAGCAAGAGATAAAATAATGTTTTAATCATAGATCTTCTAGCCAGGAGGAAGAGTAGACCCAGCAAGGATACTCAAAGTCCAGGAATGATAGATCGATTCAGCATAATCATTTTGGTCATTCCCACTGGCAATTAATTTAAGACAATTCTCTCCAAGAAGAGTATGCGCTCCTTCACCTAATAAGTAATCTCTAATGTCAGTGTTGCCTTTTGCAAGGAATCCAAGAAGTAACACAGATTATCCTTTTAGTTCGATGATATCACTGCTGATATAAGATGTAAGTAGATGATGAGTGATTCCTTCTTTGAATAAGCTATATTGATAATATAATGATTGCTGCTCGTATTTGGATCCAACTGGAGCATATGCAATTCGTGGACCTAATAGGGAAAAATAATAGATTTTAGAGGAAAAAAAGAAAATGCTTTTGTCTTAAATTCAAAAATATTAATTTATGGATTGATTATCAAACCTGCAGCATAAAGAGTAGCAATTTAAAGTGATTTCCAGACAATATTTGGATCAGTGCTAGACGTAATAAGGAAGCATATCCTCTTGATCAGAGAGAATTCGACTAAATCGTAGATCTTAATGAGTAAATGTGAAATCTTAAATCTTTCATGTGGTGTCTTAAATATCCTTGTTAATTCCATGAGTTTTGTCAGTAACTCTACTGATTTTAAGACTTATTATTAATCGGTAGAATGCAAATGCTCCACGATATTCTAGAACTCATTATTGAATAAGGTCTAAGCGTCTTCAAGATATGCAACCTGTTCAAAACAAAAAAGCAAAAAGATGAATTTTCCAAATAAAAAAGTTAGAAAATAAAGCATAATTTGGTGTTTTCAAATTCAAACTATCTAAAAGATCCTTTACCTTTACCACAGGTGAATCTACAACATGCGCAAAGAATACGAAATTCCCTAGTTTCGCTGCGTTTAAATCATTTTATTCAATGTCCAAAATATGCTTATCAAAATCATTCAGATTGTGAGTCAAGTATTGCAGCACTTCAAGATGCACCATTTTTCTCTCGAAAATCAACGAAACACCATCACTATCAGCAGCACTATTGATTTGTCGTAACGCTCCATTCTAAGATAAATATTGAGCCAATGCGTTGAGAAACTCTACCCACTAGATCGTCCCATCCTTGTTGCTGTCCATATTTGAAATCAATGTTCCTATCTCAGCATCTGTCATCCTATCTACAGAGAAATAAATCAAAACATCATTCCTTCAAATCCAAATCTTTTTGCTTCTTTTCTATCTCAAATTCAATTGTATCCTTGTATGTGTACTTTGCGTTAAGCGAACGATCAATGTACGCATTTCTTAAGTTGACAATTCCCCTGAGTGATCAGTATCAATGATGGTAAATAACTTTCTTATCTCCTCAATCTACGGCTTTGAGAGCACTCTCTAATCAATGAGACGCTTCTCTAACTCAATCGATCCACCTTCACTTGAACTCATATTTGTTTCTTGTTTCTCTATTTTATTTGATAATCAAAAATTACACTCAATAAAACCAATATGTATCTTATTCTCGATTTCCCACATAAATAATCCGATCATCACTGCTGAGATATGTATGTCCATCTCATATCTTCCCGCATTTCCAAACCCTCCCTCCTAAATTATCATATTAACATGATGGATAATAAATTCTGTGTTCCCTCCATGGAAAATAAGCAAGCAAACAAATATTTTTTCAACTCTGATCAGCAAAAACAGCACTTTGTTATTATTAATAATTGATTTTCTTATTTGGTTCTTCTTTGCCCGATTAAAGCTGCTAAATTTTATCCTTGAGTGCCTTCGCATCGGATGCCGCGTCGAAATCTTTTAAGTTTTCTGCTGATTCAACTGCTTTTATTGCAAATGGCAACGCTGTTTGAAGCTAACCGAGATGCAAAAAGAGAGAAGCCTACAATCTGTTTTCCCAGAATTACTAAACTCCTTTCTTCATGCTTGCAGACTCTGCAGATTAAGAATTAACTTGATTGATCGTTTTGAAGGCAGATTCAACGTCATTTAAACCTATTTTAATACACGCTTTTAGATACAAAAGTGTTGTTATTCTTCTTTTTGAAGAAGGTTTGGAGTCTTTCTAATCCTTGCTAGATAGTTCATAGTAAAAAATCGCCTTTGAAACCCATTTTTCTCCAGTAACATAATCTCGCTCATAAAGGGAACTTTCAGCTAAATCTTAAGCAGCAATGCAACTCATAAGACTTGGGGATTAACCTAATAATATTTGCATAACAACAACAAACAAAATCAACAACTTATCAACTTTTTCATCCTTTTTGTTACCTAAAATCGACTAGAGTTCTAAAAACGATTACGCAAATGGTTTTGTGCATTCTTTTTTCGCATTATTTTCCTTCAAAAACCCTAACATTTCACCAACTTTAGCGGATAACAACGAACTTGGTTGCTTTATTGCTTCTTTTAAAGCATTCACAGTATTCTCCAGCTTTATCTCCTAGTTGTAATGTGTTTAAGTAAACAAACAATTCGCAATAAATTTATCCAAAGAATCAAAGCTACTCGGAGAAATCTCAATAACTTTCATAGCAGCTTACGAATGGAATCTAGCTAAATCTAAAGCTTATTCATATTCTTTGTGTTCTGTTTCTGTTAACCTTTGCTATTACTCTTCATCTTTCGTAAAATTAGCTAAAACTTTTCTTTTTCTCAAGAAAAACGCGGCTAAACTGCAGTTTGCAGTGATAAATTATGGTAAATTGTTCAGTTTATCAGCTAACTTTGCCCATTTATTTCCAAATTCAATTGCTTAAGTCTAGTTTCCTTAAAGAGCATGGAGCACAAATAAATTATTGAATATTGTAAGGAGCAGAATTGGATCTATTTTTGCTTCGGGGGACTCTTCAACCAATGCTTTCAACGCAGATTCTGTGATTTAAATCGACTCGAGCAGATTCTACTCTTGTTTCAGCTTCCCAGCAGTTTAAAGCATATCTTGCACTTTTCTTTTAATTTATTTCTCTCGATGAACTTCAATCTTCAATCTTTACGCTGTTTCTCTTACTTATTCAGCTTCTTTGCTCTCTCTAAGTGCACCAAGTATTTCAGGAATGATTTCTCTTTCCAAATCTTCTTTTATTTTATCTCCATGTTCTGCCATGAGTCGAGTTGCTAGCTTTACAGCTGCTTGCTTTTCACCAATTTTCAAGAGCACAGACAGCATTTCTCGCAATGGCATGAGAATCTACTCCGAATTATTCATTCTATCTAATAATTCTAAGATTTAAAGTTATTTTTCCTTTGCTTTATCAGGATCGAATTCAACATACGATGCAAAGAATTTCAGTTGCAGCTCAATTCGCTACTCGTTAGTGCCTAAGAAATCTACAAGTTACTCTTCAGCTAATCGTAAATATTCCATTTGATTAGAAGTATCATGAATTCGCCCATACAGATAACTTGCTTCAAGCAACGAATTTGTTAAATTTAAATTATGCTCAACATTCAATCCGCTCTGATACGAAGACGATATCATCACCTCAGATAAATGCTAATCCAATGCGTAAAGCACTGAGATTGCATTTTCAAATTCTCCCTTGCCAGCGAGAATGCGACTGCAGAGAAACGAAGCTTCTTCATATCCGATTTGGTTTTCATTTGAGTTATTTCCAAATGATTTACTCAGACTAAGATTTAATATTCTTGACATCATCTGATCATATGATAATTATTCCCATGTTTTAGATATCTAAAGATAATTCTAAGGTAAAAAGCAGCTTGATGTATTCGAGTAAAGTGAATTCCAGTGACATTCAGGTGTCTTATGGGTTGAGAAGAAGTTCGAAGGAGAAAAGAAAAATCGCTTTAGCAATTTGCCAGAGATTATTTGCTTCATTTGATGATAAAAACTTTTCAATAATTAACAAAAAAATAATGAAATTTCGAGTATTAATTAGGAATTGTTTGTTTTTCAATAAACACAGAAAAAACAAAAAAAAGGACTATGATTCTAATCAATTTCTCTCATTGTTCTTTATTAGTTCTAAACGAGGATCAGTTAATAAGGAATATGCCTCTTCTCTGACGCAACCAAAACCAGTATTAAATTTCAAAGGAGGGAAGGGGAATAAGTTATTGTACAACAGTTATTAAGTTTAAACGAGGAAACTAAGATTTGTTCATATTTTGATAAAACCTGATATTATTTTTGGGAACTAGCTTCAAGTGCATTGCTTTCGATGATTCAAATCAGAAATATTGTGTTTATATAGGAGCACTTATCTATGGATGAGAATCACACCACACCATTCTAAATTATGCTCAATAGTCAATTCTTTCATACACTTTTAGTCAAATGATATCGAAGTGGGGGGGGAGATGATATTAAAATCGAATGTATTTCGAACAAAAGAAGAAATTACTAATCAAATGTTTAAGTAAATAAATAAAACCCCAAAAAAGAAGATAATTTGATTTCTATTTGGGTAAAGAAAAAATCTTATTTATCATTTGAAAAAAATGAGAATTAAAAAAACAAAAGGAAAAACCCTAGAAAACTAAACGCGTATGATGTACAAATATTAGGAAAACACGAAAAAATTGAGAAATGCATTTATTTTTGAATTAGATAAGATAAGAAAGTAGAAGAAAATCAATCTAAAGAGCTCTTGGAGGGATTTTTAATCAAATGAAACATAAAATATACTTGTTTGTAAGGGTGTGGCACTGAGAGACAGAGAAATATATTGATAGCTTAAGAGGAAATAATAATTTAATTTGCATTTTCTCCAGAAACCTACAGAAGGCAATTTTTGGAAAAAACATTGAAGTTGCGGAAATCCATTTCTTAAGTTATTCTTCAAGCAATTCTCTCAGTTTTCTAAGATATTCATCCTTTCTTTTGATTTCATTTGTCCCTGAAAACATGAGTGCCTAACAATCTTCTTTGCAGCCATCAACCTCCAATATTCCTTCAATAAATATTACTTCCACGAATAACAATAACACGAATAATTCCACTGTTCCTGACATTGAGATACCTCATCAAGATGCTGCAAATCTTGCTATTCCCAATAATCTCTTGATGGGATAAAATCTTCCTTCGAAATCACCCATAGAATCGGCTGGGCTTCATAATGATATTCTTGCGGGATTGTTTGGGTTTTATCAAGATGGACAAACAAATATGGATCAAGCATAAGGGAGAGGATCGTATAGGGATATTTCTGGTCGAGGAAAACAGATTTCAGAGCGAAAAGCCATAAGCGCTTTCTCAAATCGAGATGCAAGGTATGATGAATAATAATAAAACTAATAAATCACACATAATAGAAAAGTTAAAAATATTTTTCATTTTTCTCTTTTTTGATTAGATTATCAGGGTTTATGGCTGAGCCTAATTTTTCATTTGGTATGCCTAAAGATGATCAACTTCCGCATATGTTCAATAGCTTCACAGGGAATAACAGTACCATAGCAGGTAATTACTCAAAAAAATATACAACTAACTTAAGACGGAACTGATAAAAAATGAAAATATCAAAATTATTTTTGAGTTAAATTTAAGTGTTTTTTTCATTTAAATCTTAAAATTTATGTTTTTTACTTCTAAAATTCAAGGCAATAATTTTTTCGGCGGGAGCATTCGAAACTAGCCCAGTTTCATTGGATATCGTTACTCCAGTGCGAATAATAACATGAATGGAAATCCTGCAATGTCAGCTTACTAGCCATATCTTTTTCCAGGAAATGGTTGTTTTCCTGATGATTCTTCATATCTGATAATGACTGGTAGTGCACGTCCCCCTTTACCTTTACCTCAATCGTATCGAATTAACTTCTAACAATTCGATGGAAACAACAACTAGCAGTAATAAGGAAATCAAGCGGAATAAAAAAGTTAAGAACTGCAAATGTTTGAGAAAACTGTTCTCAATTAACTTGAATAGCCACAACGAAGCTAGACACCTGCAGGAACAGCAACAATGCCGGATAATTTATCTTTTGAAGTAGATCCCAGGATATCTCCTCAGACTAAAGAAAATATTCTTAGTGGAATGAAAGATGAAATAATTAAAAATAACAATAACCATAATAGTTAACTTCATCATAATATGAACAATCTGATGAATATGAATCAAAATAATATCGATTTTATGAGTCTAGTGAGCACTTCCCCTAGTTCGTAAATTCCATTGTTAGATTCAGGTTCTCGTCCCAATCATCCAAGTACTTTTTTCAGACAACAGTAACAGAATAATAAACAAGTTTTTGTATCATCTGGTTCTGCACTAAATGATCGGTAGTTTTAGTCATTTGAGAGGTAATAAGATGAGCAAAATACCCTGTTAAATGATCTAAAAACAGAACCACTGGATGATAAAAAAAGTAGCTAACAAAATAGCCCTCCTCGTGATGCTAACTTCACAACTAAATTAGAGAGCAACTAAGAAGACAATGCGGAGCTTCCATCTAATAGAGAAAAGTAGAATAGTTTATTGCAGTTTGATGCAAATAACAGAGAATTTAGCTTCAATAATCGAAGAAGAAAAAGAGCTAATCTTACATAAAATCTCAAAGGTGAAACTTCAAATGTTCTTGAATCTAGCTAGATTGATCTTGATCCAATGAAAGCTATTTCCAGAAGTAGTCTGCTGTAGCAGATGAATTAAACGTAGTCTACTTAAGCGTAGAACTTTTCGTTTGCGAAATAGAATTAAACAACTGTTTCAGATATGCCTTATGCATCATGTTTTAGGAGTGGATTTTAACAAACCCAACGTGAAATGCTCTTTTCAACAATTATACCATAGAATATATCTTAAACTGCTATGCCCTAAATGCAGATGTACATGGATCACTCAACTTTGCAGCCAAATCCATAAATTAACAATAAACAGAAAGACACTGTTGAAGAAGGTATGTCTTGTAATTGTAGTAAGACAAAATGTCTAAAGTTATACTGCGTTTGCTTCCAACAAGGAGTCATGTGTGGAACATCTTGTAGATGCTCAGATTGTTAGAATTAAAGTAATTTTCAATAAGAAAGGGATTATGCTGTGAAAGATATTCTCATGAGAAATCCAGATGCGTTTAAGAAAAAAATCTAAGAAATATCTAAACCAAACGATTCAGGAAATAATTATTAGAATCACAATAACAACGTAAATGAAGTCGATATTGATGCTTAAATACCCTCTTCAGGAGGATTAACTATGATCCATAAGAAAGGTTGTAATTGCAAGAGAACGTTATGCAAAAAAAAATATTGCGAATGTTTCTCTGCTGGAGCAAAATGTTCGACTCTTTGCCGATGTGAAGGATGCTAAAATGGTAAATATGATCATCTTGAATTATAAGGAAAGCACATTAACATTGAAGGGTCGAATATTGTAGATTATGAGAATTACAATAAAGGTAATTTTGTATCGATTAAAACGAAGAATAATTAGTTTGGAAATATTAAATTAGAAATATTTCGGCCTACTGCGCAGAATAGTAATTTGTAGTAATAATAAGCGAATAGATTCAATAATTCTGTTAATGCTGATAGGAGCAGGGCAGCAGAAGAGTAAAACAACAGGGATGATAACTAAAATGATAATAATAATAATAACTCTGGTTCTCATCATAATCATGATTCTCTTGAGAATATTGATGATAATTTTACAAACCGTAAGAAAATCAAAATCAACAGCGAAGATTAAGAATAAAATAGTAATTTCCCTCCCTTTTTGCTGCAATCCGATTAGCCACCTGATGAATAAGATAACTTTCAAAGCTTTTCTTCCAAACAAGTGAATGCTTCTTAATCTAATTATGCTTCTGTTCCATTCTAAGAATAGATGCAATCTGATGTTGCAGGATAGTTTAATTCGGGAAATAAAGATATCATTCAATCTGAATAGTAAAATACTGCAAACTAATAGATTTCAGATGCTCCAATAGAATAATTGCTACTAATAAATAAATAAGAAAATACTACTCAAGAGAATGAAGCGAACAAGGCGTGTATATTAGAGAGCAACAGATCATTAGTTCCTTTAGTTGAATCAGATGAAAAGAAAGAAATGGCGTTTATGGAGTTTTTAGCTAGTTGAAAGTGTACAGATATATCCAACATTTCATATAATTCTTTTTTCTGCCCTTATTCTTTCTCTCCTAAAATCTTCCTTTTAATTATTCAATTCGATTATGCTCTAGAAAATGTTATGGCATCTATGCTGCTACTTGTTGTCTTGTTGTCATTCACTTCTTGATTGGAAAGCTTTATGAGAGGACAGCAAAAATAAATTGCCTCAATAAAAGCAGGATTTTACTTTGCTTTTGAAGATTAGAAGATTTTAAGATTACTTGGTAAATTGCAGAAACCAGTGGGGGGAAAAGATAATTGAAGTGTGCTGAATATTTGAAGGGTGAAGAAATATATCGGTGAAAGGGAAAATAAGTAAAGAGAGAGAAAGAGAGAGAGAGAGAGACAAGAAGAGATAGACCGAGCTGGTCGAATCAATTAATTGAAATAAAAAAGAAATAAAATAACAAAAACAGGATATTTATCTTATCTGAAATGAACAATTCTGGATTCATCACGAGCAACAGCACACAGTTAACCAACTAAAACTAAGTTGAAAGGGTTAATAAAGTCTTCGATCGTATCAACAACTTGCAGAACTCCATCGAAGGGGAGAAACAAAGCAGATTCTCGATCATCTCCTAGTTGATCTAGACATTTGAATCTGCGCTTAATGAACTCAGCTCAAGAAAAGAAGAAAAGTTTGAAACATTAGCTAATCGTCTTAGTAGACTAGAAGAAGCTGTTATTGAAGAATCTGATAAATCTGAAGAACAGTTTAATGTCACTCAGCGTGAATTATAAGCTATTGAAAAGAACTGCAAGAAATTAATCGAACTCAATGCAAAGGAACGTGTCGAAAATGAGAAAAAATTAGCATAGCGCTTAGCAGGATAATTTGAAGCACTTTCATAAGACATCAACAAAGAAGTGCTAGCGTAGAGCAACTCCAACAGTCAACTAGACTCTTATCTTAACGAAGATCTCCCTCGCTTGAAGGATGAGCTAAGTTATGAGATTCAGCAGAGAATGGAGATTGAGCAAAAAATCTCAAATCAGTTCACTACCAGCATTGGGGAACTTCAAGTTGTGCTGGAAAGAGAAAAAAAGGAAAGAGAACAAAACGAAGAAAAACTTGTTGGTTATCTGAAGGAGCTAGCCAAACGATCACAGGAGAATCTCATCCGTGTCAAGAGGGATAGAGAGATAAATGAAGAACAATTAGTTGTTCTGATAGAGAGTGTCATTGAGAAACTCAAGAGAGAAATGGCTGAGCTTGAATTGTGAGGAAACGAAGAAATAAACAACAAACACAGATGAAAATACAAAAAATAATAATTAAAGGAATTGCTTTCTGTGTGTGTTTATGAATTAGGATTTTATTTTCTTGATTTCTTTTTTCTTTTTTTTGCACAAAATAATCTAGTTTTTCTTTTTTCTTTTATTCAGATTAATTCCATTCCAAGGGCAGTTATCTTATTTTAATTTTAATTTTATTGTCTTTTCGAAGGTGTCTTTGTGCAGGACAATTACCCAACATTTTTAATGCTGTTTTCAATTATTTTTTGCTGTTCAAAGCTACTTCTATTCTACATTTATTCTTAATTTATTCCTTTTCATTTCTTTTGAGTAGAAAATCTTAGAAACTTCGATTTGCATCTGCTCTATTCTTTATTGCTCCCAAAACTGCTCCAGATCAGTTTAATTCAAGAGGAGAGAGAGATTCACAAGAAGAAATAAGAATTAAAAAAGGTTTATAAAGAGTATCTTAACAATCAAGAAAGTGAAAAAGTAAAGTAAAATGGCTTAAAAGGTAGTTTAATTAGCAGGATTAGGAGTCTTCGCTATTTTTGGTCTAGGAGTTGCAGGCAGTTGTGTCTTCACAGGTAATGCAATGATTATCTCCCAGTTTTATTGTTTGAATATATTCCCCTGCCTTTCTAGTTGAACCTGGTCATACAGCCTTGAAGTTTTCTAGACTTACAGGTCTAGGCAATAGACAATATATTGAAGGATGGCACATGCGTTTGCCTTACTTTGAAAGACCTATTATCTTCAACACACAGACAAGATTTAAGTCTTTCCAAGCCAACACTGCAAATAGAGGTACATTTGCCTTTTATACCTACCGAAAGATCTTCTATTTTCGTTCACATTTATGCTAAATTACTAACTTGTTTTCATTATTTTCTATTTTAACCAAAAGATATGTAAAATGTCAATATCACTATTAGAGTTCTCTTTGAACCTGTGCAAGACAAACTTCCTGAACTCTACAGATACGTTGGAATTGATTATGATGATAAGATTCTTCCTTCCATCATGAACGAAGTCATGCGTGCAGTCGTCGCTTAATATTCTGCAAGCTAACTCATGAGTCAGCGAGACAAAATCTCTGAGAAAATCAAGAAAACACTTGAGGAAAGAGCTAAACTTTTCCATATTAACATTAAAAATATCGCCATCACAGAGCTGTCCTTTTCCAAAGAATACCAAGAAGCTACTGAAGCCAAGAAGATCGCTTAGCAGGAAGCTGAAAGAGCACGCTACATTGTGGAGATGGCTAAAGATATTAAGAAGTCAATCATCATCAAGGCTTAGGCATAAGCAAAATCTATTGAGCTTGTTGGAAAAGCTGCTACTAACGATCCATGTAACAAATTCATTTAATTTATTTAATGGGAAAGTAGTGTTATAATGGGTGTTTTTGATTTATTGTTGATATGGCTAGTTAATGATGTGTTTATCTTGTTTCTTTGTTTGTCACAATAGCCTACTTGGAAATCAAGAAGATTGAGTTCGCAAAGGATATTTCAATTGTACTAGCTGAATCAAAGAATCACATAATGCTCAACAGTGATATCCTCCAAATGGATGCATCCATCAGAAGTAAACCACTCTAAGAAGCCAGAAGATGAGAGCAATAATGAATGGCAGCATATGTGTATGTATTTACATTTCTCAAAAGATATTAAACTCTTTCCCAAGATGCTACACAAACTAGCATGTAATTGTTGAGAAATTTAAATTTATCTCATGATAATTTTCATTAATAAAGAATATTTAAATAAATCATATGGATTTTCTCCCAACAAAAGAGAAAGGGGGACAATAAAATAGGAATATCACTGCCTACTTGGATCTAGATGTGTTAATACTCTTGATTATTCCGCGGAGGAGAGTTGTATGCATGTGGATTAATAAAAGGGGGGAAATAAATAATTTGTTGTATTATATTTTCATTGGATAAGAGACAGAGAAATATCCTTTTTTGTGAGAAACATATATTTAAAGTGTAGAGGAGAAATCGTATTTTGGAGATAGAATATTTAAGATAATTTACGGAGATTCTAACAATTTACTTGCCACATCTAGAAAGATTACAACAATCAGTATCAATCACATCAAATACATACTAGCAGAGATAATATTTCCCCTTTAAGCTATTAAGATGGATCGTGTACGAGAAAAGCTAGGTAAGGTAGTAGGTTTCTTCAAGAAAAAAATAGGAATGCCATTGGAGACACTTATGAAATATGGTTTTGAAGTATTCTTAAAAAACTACATTAAAAGTTATAAAAATGAGTTAAGTGCGTTGTATGGAGATGGCATTGAATGCGTTGTGCTCGATGAAAATAAATTAAATAACTTATTGATAGACAAAGAATTAGATGTCTTGGAGATTGTTTCGGCCAATGTAGAAAGAGCAGCTGTCAGAATAGATTGGAGTAATCTCTAAGATCGAAGGCCACTTTTGACATTAGATAAAATCACAATTTAACTCGCTCTCAATATAAAACAGCATTTGAAGAGAGATTTAGGAAAGGAAGCATAGGAGAATGGTAATATTGAGAATTAGCTTAAATCCTGTTGGTAGAAGGCGTCATAAACTAATGAATAGGGAGAATCAAATATTTAGGAATAAATGGAATCTTTCAAAGGAATATTCACAAAAATGCTACTTGGACTTAGAATACATGCGAAAGATATCAAAATAATGCTCTAAATTGATTCAAAATTAAGTATCTAACTCAATTTGACTGAGTTAATCCATGAAAACAAGCCACCAAATGATTAGCAAGACGTGCTTCTTTCTAAGGATAATAATATCTTCTAACATTTCGATCTCAAAACTCATGGTATTTCACTCTTTCTCTTTGATAATTCTTTGGTTAGATAAGACCAAGAATCTCTTGATATTTCGTCATAAAATTGCATTATGTGCTGTGCTCACTAATATTAATTCTCTGCATAACTTAACTCTCTGGTCCCTAAGCAGTAACTCCGTGTGAGCTTACATAGTGGAGTACTTTCAACTATCTTCCCACCTATTGAATTCATGCTTAACCACCATTAATTCGCTGCATTATGCACAAGTATGGTGATTTTAAACAACTAGATGCAATCTAGTTAAAGAGTTATTGTCAAAACAGAAAATGATTCTCCTATTTAACTTACCGAGCAGAGGCATGAAGCAGCTCTAGAAGACCAGTAGAATCACCACAAGCCTCCACTTGATAAGGAAAGAAAGCAGCGATTTTACTCTTTTGATTACTTTGAAGAACAAAATAATAAAGCCGCTAGTTCTAGCAGTGGAATGAATATTGAGGAGGTACTATCAGAAGAAGGAGTAGGCTCTTGTGAAGGATTAGAAAGCGAAGAAGAATAAGAAGATATGGATAAGTTTAAAGGTACTTTATCAGTGAAAAGCCCAGAGAATACTAGTCTTAACAATAAGCTAGAGAGTGAGTAAGATGAAAATGAGCTGAAATTGACAGATGCAAGTGTAGATGAAGGTGAAGAAATCACACCAAAAGATAAGAAAACAGAGTCTGAAGATGTATCCATGCATTTAGTCTTCGCATCAGTTCACATTTACTTGTTGAAATCATTCTCTGAGTCTTAGTAGCCTCCCAGAACATGGCTATTTGGATAAACTGACAATTAAATTTATCCCTTTCCAACTAACCAGCCATCTTTGTTTCAAATTAACATCCACAAAGGATCTATTAAGCTCTACAACAGCCATAATCATTAATATGACTAACATACTTCAAACCACAGCAACCATGATTCTTCTAACTAACCAGGAAGCTCTCATGCCAGCATCAAAAACACCAGCTAGCACACCAAACCTCATCGATCTATCCAAGCGAGTTTTCGAAAGCTTGTTGTGCTGGATGTGAACAGCATAGTTCCAGTGATTGCGTAGACTAACCAAGCTTCAACAGCAAATCATTGTTGTGCTAGCTAAATTATGATTCTAACACCGAATCCTTCTCTCAAGAAATACAGTTTCATGAAGAATTTCAAGAATAACTCAGTACTACATCGCAACATGGTTCCTTTTTCTTGGAATACACCAAGCACCAAGACCACAACAGGATTTAACTTTCTAGCAAGCTAATCGAAGAGATCTATCCTTATCGAAGCACAATATATGTATATCTCAGTGGATATCCTCACACTTCATTAAATTAGTAACAAAATTTGAAACAGTTTTATAAAAAAACACTGATTTTATTATGAATTATTTGTTTTCTTTTGAAAGATTAATTCCTAGAGAACACGCTAGCATCGAAATAGCTTATTCAATCCAGTGAATCACTCCAATTATCTGCTACTCCTTAGACATTTCGAAAGATAAGAATTGCACTTGAAAGGGTATCTGCTCATTATTCTATTCTCAATCGTGCTCTTCAGCCTTCTAAAGAAATAGAACAATCTAAATAAATGAGTATTTTATCATGTTGCCATTGCTAAACCGAAGATACAACTCAGCGTGTCTGGAAAGATTTAAGCATAGTTGGATAATCAGAATGCTTGAAGATGCTCGTAACTGAAGAAGCGAATCAAACCAGCAAGAAGAAGGAAATATGGATGTCTGGGGAAACTGAGATTAATTTATATTTCAAAGAAATTCAACAAAAACAAGCATTCTTGAAGATTTCCCCAGATAAAACTCTAGCTGCAGATCCTTTCTTTTCATTTGAGACTAATGAAGGCCCTTTGAGTTCTCAAGAGCAACAACATTCCGAAGGAATCAATCAGAACATGAAGAATTCTTCAACAAATTAAGGAAATATAATATTTTTCCCATAAGATTAATTTTTCCTTGTAAATGTCGATGATACTCCAAACATAGCGCTTACAGCATAGGATTCAAAGTATAAAAGTCTCAGTAATGGCAGCATAGTCAACACCACGAACATTTCTCCCTTAGCCACCACTAATCATATCAAAACTGCAAACAATCAGAAATCGTTATTGATTCTTTCTATTCCCGTGGCGAGAATGGAATTCTCAAAAGATATCCTTGATCCCTTGATGATTATGGCAGAAGCGCTGCAGGAAGATATATAATCATCTTGGGTTCAAGGAAATATTTCATTTGAAGGCAATTCCAGCATCAACAAATCAAAAGGAGATCACAGAAGCTTAGAAATCTGTTTATTTATGAACAAATTAAGTTTAATATACCTGACTGACCGATCCAACACTAACAGCATTGGATGTGACATCAGTGGCCTCGAGTGTGATTGGCAAAGAGATGATGAACAGTTATTCACATTGAGTGTCTATGATCTTCTGGTTTTGGAGAGTTTAGACACCAAACCTTCTTTTGGAGAAGTAAATCAGCAAATTAGGTACTAAGTACCTCACCCCAAAACACCTCAAAAGCATAAAATGTACATTTGATTCAACTATTAACAGAAAAAGAGGAAGGAATGGGAGTGGATTTAAAACAAAAGAAACATTTTTTTGCCATTTTGGTTCATTTTTTAAATATTCGTTTTATTGCAGCCATTTCTCCCAAGAGATAGTCCTCTACAAGTAAGCTGTTTACAATAGTTAAGTAAATAAGCAGTTTGTTGTCCGTAAACAGCCTATCTGTGTGCAGATCCACACGATTCTAAGCAGACATAACATTGCTGAAAAATTAAATCTGTCTTGCTATTCAACGTAACGGACGATAATGATTCCGAAACTCATTGAAAGCAGAAAGACAAACTCAGTGTACGACAAAGGAGAGCATATCTTGAACGTATCATATGATTGTCGAACGAATTAGCTTGAAGCAGCTGTTTTTGGAGCGATTCTGCGATTAACGGACTTTAAACTTGGATACATCGATGAAGTTATGTTTTTGTATGAGCTGATATTCAAGGAGAATTTCAAGAAAACAAAAGCAAGGCAGTAGTATTCGCATGATAGTTTCTCTGTTTCGTGCACGATGGCTAATTGTGCTGCAGATGTGTTTTAGTACTGCAATAAAGCATACCTTGAGAAGAATAACCTTGAAGAAAATAGCAAGAATCATAGCAAAAATAACGAAAAATAAATAATTGAAAGAGGAAACGATAACTAAAATAAGAATGATCATAATAATCAATGCAATTAGGATTTGATTTACTCTGACAGCAGACTAGTACTTCTTTTACCTTACTGCTAGCTAAAAGTAACATGCAAAACATCAAAATAAGAACAATAGTAATAAGATCAAGGGTTACAATCAAAATAAATGCTTCTCAGTCCACACAGCTTATGGAATGTGATAGACATCTAAGGTAAAGCAACTTAAATCTAAGCATAATATTTGCATTACAACAGTGTAGCTGCGAAATAAGCAACTCAATTGCTGCTACTGGATTCGCATCGATCTCTAACATTAGATCCTACTCACTGCATATTATCTTAAATGAATTTCGTGCATTTGTTTTCTCTGCATTCTCTCGCTCTCCATTGTGAATTGAGTAGCATTTAGTCAACTGTGCTAATCAGTTCAGCTGGGTTGCATGCTACGCTGTGTAAAGACACGATGAGTTCTTTAGTAGAGTTCTTAAAGTTACTCGTAAATAACTTAGATATTTTATGCTAGCGATAAGAACGATTAGAGAAGCTGAGAAATGATTATGAAAACGATAAATTCAATGGAAGCAGTGGGTTATGGGAGAGTAGTTGTTTTGCTAGTTAATTCTAGGAATAATAGAGTAATATCTACAAGAATGGACATATTAGAATGGGTGAAAAATCAGATGATTTAGGAAATATTAGCATTAATGGGTAGAGTCATTCTAACTCAGTCTAAGAGTTTAAGATAGAACTAGCGAAATGCGAGACGAAAGAGGAATAATAATAAGAGAAGTATTCATAACTCAAGATGAAACAGGCTTAGCATTATTGTAGATAAATGATACTCCGAAGAAAACGGAAACTTAAAGTGCAAGATTGTGAAGATACAGCGATTGTCGGTGAGTATGAGTACTTAAACAAAGAAGAACTGCAAAAAAGAGAAGCTGCTAAACTAGAGGGCATGCGAGTTTGCTTAAACTTAGTCATGAATGACTTTTTTGTATCTTTAATCGATGGTTTAGATTTCAATGAAGACGAAAGATCCATGAAATCTGCTGCTGGTTCACCAGATCCATCTTCACCGGAAAGACAATAATAATCTAAAATAATCAAAGTGGCGTAATAGAGTTAACAGTTTAGTTCATGTAATATGGTTAGTCTTATCTAGAATGATTACATCCCAGTGGAGAGAGTAGTCTCGCTGCATCGAGCGTAAAGCTAGAAGAAAAGGAAATCGATTTCGAGTAGAAATGCAACGAGTAGAATGATATTTAGTGTGAAAGCTGCTGAGATCAAAGTACTTGATTACTTAGGAGCATAGGCTAAAAGAGGAGTTGAGATGAACTTCGATTGGATGGAGATTAAATAAGATGCAGATAATTAACTTAATTCTATTGTATTAGTCAAGAACATTTAGTAATCTCATTCGTTGGCTCTCGAAATCGAAGTAACTTCTGTAAACTAGCAGACGAATTCAATCAAAGGTGCGATTAAAATACAGCCAATTTACATATCTCTTCAGAAAATGCCTCTGGAGTTTATTGTACGCTTCTTTGGCATCTAGAAGTCTAGATTGATAGAGACAAAAGATTACTTGATTACTAATAAAATCAAAAAAGAATGGGAAGTCATGGAAGATGAAGATTAGAATGAAAAGGACATGGTCGTTGAGGAATACAGATCTGGAGTGAATGAAGATTATGAGGACTCAGAGTTGATGCTTAGTGTGAGTGATAAGTAAAATATGAGAAGAAATGAGGTGAATGGGAATGGGAATGGTAAAAGAAAGAACACAAATGACAATACAGAACAGTTATATTTATCAAATGAAGGAAAAGTGCATGCTTACAAGATTCTCAAGGAACCAATCAAAGATGATGATGATGATGATTCGGAGGTTGTTGAAGTTATCAAGAATACAAATCACCATGAGAATATCAGCTAAGCAATTCTATAACAATTAGTCGCCACTGATTATGGAAATGGCTTAGAATTAGCACAGAATACTACTAAGGAAAAAGAATCTTATAAGCTAGGTGATTTAGATAGGGATAGTTTATCGATTCATGATGGCTCAGATAAATCTGACAGCATTGATGATATCAGCTTCTCATCGGAAGAATCAGATCCAATCAATAAAGCAGAAATGATGTAAAAAATAAGAGAATAATTAATGTTCATTTTGTTTTATGTAAAAAGATATGGCAACAATATTTATTGTTCTTGTTGTTGTTGTTTCTGAAATAGTAATTGTCTATTTGCTTTTATTAGAGACTAAGGCAGAACGCAAGTCACCATTGAACGATTAGAAATAAGTGAAATCTCAATATTCCTTGAGATCGATGAGTCAGATAATAACGAGAATGGCACATTGAAGTAGCACTAAGATTAACACAATTCAAATATAATTTCTATGATCACTGACTTTTCAGCGCAATCGTTGAATCCAACATAAGATCCACGGATAACTGTTGGTCTGCCTGGGTTGTTGATAAGGAGAAAAACATTCCAAAATGTCAGTCGCATCCTTGAAATTGCTTTGCGCACATATAAAAAGGAAATATTGTTGAATTCTGAGAATTCCTTGGAAATCAATTAGAAATTAATGGGTCTAAGGAGCAAGAGTGTGGAAATCTAGATCCTACTGTCTAGTTTGTTCAATCCTAACCAAAATACAACAACTTCAGATAAAGAATCAAACGAAGAAAATGGGAGTATCTTGGAACAATTATCTTCCTTTGCATCATTTATTGCTTCAAAGATGAGTGGTTGAAGATTCGAAATTAACACAAAAGCAGATAGAAATACTATTAATTAAATGGTTGCATCAAAATGATTCAACTGATTTTTTCTCTTTCTCACTTCCTTCTATCCAATTCTCCTTCATTTTTTGTAATTTTACCCGTTGTACTACTACTAAAATCTCCCTTAGTATTTTCTATTTTTGCTATTCAACACAAGTAATCCTTTTACACAACCAAAAATCCACATTTACAAACAAAAACTTTAAATAATTTTGCATAATATTTTATTGTCACAAAAGCGAGCACGATTCTATTAAGGATTACGCCCAAAGAACCTTTAATTAAATTTTATATCGTTGAGTAGAGTAGTAGTGACATATTCTCACATACTTTCATTGACAACGCAGCGAGTAAGCTTCAATCAAACTTTTCGTCAATGTAATTCGACTGTTGATCAGTCGCATCCTTTAAATTAGTGATTGCTTGAAACGCTACTTTGAGACTCTCAGAATTAGGAGAATTTATGAATGTACCTCCAGTAGCTAAGCACATTTTTTAGTAGATCAAACTTGCTGATTGCTTTTTCAACACAAAAACATAATTCAAGTTATTCAAATAAATAAAAAGTTCAAAATGCTCTTTCAAACAAGCACACACACATACACATTAAAGGATTATATGAGTTGCAATTTTCAAAATACTGTTTTTCCAATAGCTTACTTTCAAATTGAGGCCGATAACAATGAATTTAACACGATTGTCTTTGAAGAACTTTGAGAGCTTTTCTTCATCGATTCTGCTGTAGTTATCTTAATCGTCTGTCAAAGTTACAATCCATCGAGAGTTCGTTGTTGGCTCAGCTTTACTACAATAGCCAAAACCACAATAAATAACAAAAGTTAACAAGTGATCTTCTTGTTTTTGTATCATATCCTTTCCGTTCATATTCTTTCTTGTTGACTCTTCCAAATTCATTTTTCCTATAAAACCCTTTTTTTTTACTTGAAAAGCTTGATGCCTTCATGAATCGCATTGTAAAGAGCTTTATCTCCTTTGCATTAGATCTACCTGATATCACTCACGAACTTCTCCACAAAAATATCATTCTTCCCTCTTGTCTGAAGCTCGAAGACCACATCAATATTATGGTTAAATTTCACCATAGCGAGTCTATCCATATCCTTCAAGTACATCTAGTAGATGTTTAGAATAACATCAGCTACCTTCGTATTGTACTTGCCCATCGATTCTACACCAAAACAAACACATAATTAGCAAACCCTCTCATAATTTACTCAACCATCCCCTTACCTGAATAATCGATGAGAAACACAATATCTTTTTATTTTTTTTATCCCTTGAAATCGTTATCCACAAGCATTTGCTTGACTAGCACCAACGAACTCACGAAGCTCTTCAGCTAAACTTCCATTTGTTAATATTCCATGCTGTCTTTTTAGAGTGCATCCAGTCTTTCTTGCTTTTTTGTGATTTGTTTCTCGAATATTGCCATAATTATCATTAGACATTGTCTTCTAATTTCTGGATTGAATTTCTTCCCTTATTCGATTGAATCTGTGCAATACACTAACGCCTTATCTAATCTGCCGAAATCATAATGCACTGAGCCATTCGTCATAAGAAGCTCAGAGTTTAGAATCTCAGGTGGATCGTCGATTGGAATTTCAAGTTAGATTTCAGAATCGTTTAGTTATCTTCTTCTCGGTAATCGCAATGAATCTTTCCAATTAGGTGATTCAAACTCATCCTTTCGTGAAGTGAATGTCTACGCCAATTCGATGTTGCTTAGGAGTTTAACAATAAGAGGAATTATTCATACAAAACAATTTGATTTTGTGAAGTGGTTTGGTTTGTTTTGTTCATGTTTTGATATTATTCCCCCTTATATTTGAATTATTTTCAATACGTGTAATTGTTCCTGGATGATTCTAAATTGGTTGTCATGTTGTTTATCGATCGGGAATTCACAGACTACCCTCTTTCTTCCTCGATTCGTTATTTATTTCTCAACTCCGCTTGCTTGTCTCGAAACAGATTGTGAACTGTCTAGTAATATGAGAACTTATTCTAACCAAACAAAAGAACAACAAAATATCATCTTTGTGTACAATACATCTTGATATTCTATTCCTTAATAGGCTTACAGCAGCTGTGTCAAGTGAATCGAAACCCTCAAACCAATCCTCTTAAACAGAAGTCAGTTTCGCTTTATTTATGAACGCATAGGACAGCTTAAAGTAGATTTTAATCGATCTACTTCTGGCATAGTCAAGGTTCTTATCGATAGCGACGACTAAAAGTAACGTATCTATGGCTTCTTCAAAAATGAGCAGTTTCTCTTTGCTCCTCGTTTCGGTGTTGCCAAGCTCAATTAACGCGTTTGCCAATGCAAAGAGTCGATTACAATATATTTCTTCTAATTTCTTTTTCTTTTTTGCATTGACTCTGATATTTGTGTTTTGATTATCAGCTTTGATTATTTTATCCTCTGGATCCAGCCAGCCTATCGGAGAAGGAGGTGGCATTTAATCCTTGAAGCTCTTCCAACCGCAAGTTGGTTTGGCTTAGTAGAACACTTAAGGATAATCAAAATGAATTAATTTTCTTAATTCCTTCTCGACAAGTTTCTAGGCTTTGCGGAAGCATGTAATTGCTTCTTTGTACCTTTGATTCCGAGCATGGATGTTTCCTAAGCATGCAAAAAAGTTGCATTAGCTGATATTTTCAAATCAAAACGAATCTATTATTGTATCTTTGATGCGTGTTACCAAGATTGTTAAGGATAATCCCAGTGATTTTAGAGTTTTTCAGATGCTGGAAAATCGAAATAGCATTTGTGTAATTCACAAGATTTTCATCGTCAGACGTGTTGTAGAACATATCAGAACTATATTTCACTTGCAAGTTAATCTGCTCCAGCTCATTGTACAATTCGTTCAGTTCACTGTAGATGCCTATACAAACAATACAGACATTATACATTTTTGCCTTATTCAACTTGGTATTAGTAATTTAAAATGATTGTTTTACTTTGAAAATTGACCAGAAGATTGATGCTGAGATTGCCTGTTTGAATATCTTAGATTTTAGAAGTAAGCACAACAACCGAAGAAGCTACGGGTGACATGATAATATGCACTAAATAAACACAGCATAGAATACTTGCAGATACTGCAATTGAAACTCCAATCCAGTTTCTTTTGAGGGATTCACTTTTGTCGATAATAGAAAGAAATTACGCTAAAACTACATCAGCAGAGGATTATGTAAACAGTGTATAAAGTATCTTATCAGTCGTTGTATCTTCGTAATCTTGATTCACAGTGACATATGAATATGAAAAGATTGTGTCTGTTTGTGCAGAAAATCGTTGATAAACACCAAAACCTTGATTTTCATCGTAATATCGTGCTGTAGTCTTCTTAGTTAAATCGTAAGGGTACAGATTATACCCAAAAATAGATTTGAAGTGAGTCTCTATGTAGCTAGACATTACAGCTGCAGTTTATGTGCCAAAAGCGTATTCATAAAAGTTCTAGAATGAAATCATCTTCCCCGTTGAATCGTAGTTTGGTTTGTTGAAGAGTTCGTAGTTGCTATTCTATTGGCTGCTAACCAGCAGATAGTCGCTGCCATCGATTGCAGAATTTCGAGATAATAGTTTCTATTTTGTGGGAAAAAATATTGAAAAGAATAAGCTAATTTGTTTGGGTTATAATATGAATATTAGCAGTTTGCAATGAAATGCGAATTTGTCAAAAAAACAAAGAATATTCTAGCTAAAATGATTTAGATTGCTTACTTTGACTAGTGCTTGTTCTCTTGCTGTTTGTATACATATCTGTCCACACGGAATAGTCGTTGCCAGCGTACATTACGATGTTGCTGCGAGGGTTAGACAAAAAGTTGATTTTATTTTCCTATCAGTTGAAGATTCTGTTTCGTCGATGAAAATAGTTTGAACTAGATCTTTCGAGTTTGCCGTCGTGTAGAGATTCGTTTTTTAATAGATACTGTCATGTGTGAAATCATACGTGCAGCTAGATGCAAATTAGAAGGAGAAAATGTACAGGAACAATTAAGAATAAATTGAGTGATGAATGTTTTACGTGAAATCAGTTGGAGTATTGTAGGCTTTTTAAGGATAGACGAATTCATAGCTGTCTTGCTGAAGGATTGATATGTAATCGATGTAATTCACAAGAGATTTATAGATTGGTCTTGCTATTCGATAGAATCGCTGATAATCAAATTGAACTAACACTCGTCTGCAAAAACACAAAGAAATCAAATAAACTCAAAGACATTTTACATTGAAAAGAATCTAATTATTCAAAAAGCTAATAATAGATTGAAAAATCCTTCGATTTATGTTGGATTTAAAGCATATCTTTGTTTTTAATTAAAAATTTCTACGTGTTTGAGTCAAGTGCAAGAGTACCAAAAGGTTTAGCAAAGAAAACATAGTAATCACTGGATAGGACTGTTGTTGAGGTAATAAACGATATGGGTATCTCATACCAAGGAGGAACATATACTGATGCAACTGGAGTATTTAACACCGTAATGGGTGTAGCATCATAACTGCAAGTTGCTACTTAACAATGACAGAAAACTGGCAGAGTTCCTCCCGCGTTAGGAGTTGTGTAGAATGTAGTTACATAGTTAGTAGGATATTAATGCGTAGGTGTTGTGCTACCTGCAACAATTTCTGAATTTATGCTGTAAAGCTGATGAAGGCTTGTAACGGTCATTTAAATTTGATTCTAAATTGTTTTAGCTTAGAGATAATTCAAGGTGTTTTATCCTAAATGCTCGTAGTCTAGCTGAGTTTGTTGGACGAGTACTTTGAGGTGATCTATGAAATAGAAGATAGCGAAAGTAGTGAAGAATCCGACGATGCAAATGGCAAGAGCGATTGGGATGAGCATTTTGAGGATCAAATTGTATCTAAATCTTCGTATTTTTTACTGTAATTCTTTAGCAGTCTGCTGTTGCTAAGGATGCTTATACTCCTCTGATTCATCAATACCTTCCTTTTCCATTATTATTATAATTCGTTGTTTTTTTGTTTTTGTTCATACACTTTCCGAATTTCCTTAAAAAACAAAAAAAAGCAAAGAGGCAATTAGAATGATTGTAAACCAAACTGCATAACCTTCTTCTTCTCCCAGTGCTTCTCGATTAATCTCATGACCACAGAATTAATTTAGATTCGTATAATTGAATTTGTCTTTGAAAAATTTGCTAGTTTGTATTATTCAAATGAGGTGGTGATTTGAATCCAGATTTTTTAGCGATTCAAACGATTTAGAACTTATATTTCACTTATTGCAAGTATTGCAGTATCTCCACACACACTTTTGATTATTTTGGGTGAGATATCTCATAGAAGATTTTAATTTAAATTTTATTACACTTTTTGTATTTATCTTACTGAATATCCATCCAATTATAAAATATGGGTCAAATACATGATAAAGATATGGATTCAATTATTTGTCTATCAAAGCAATCCTACTAATGTTAAAAGTGCTCATTGGAATAATCATGGAAGACTTAATATAGATGTATGTGCTAAATAACTCCGTAACTGTGTTTGTTTGACTCCAAACGACTACTATTAATAGGAGAATACATGTTGAAATTGCAGATTGCAGAAATAAAAAAGCAGTCACTTTTCCCTTTAATTTCCATTCCATATTAGTATCATATGTAACTAGAATACAAATTAGATTTAAAATTAACAATTTATTGGAATTTATTTGTCTGTAAGATCAACAAAAAAAGCGCTGGGTGTTATAAATTGCTTTGAATGTTTAGGACTATTATCCTTTCTGGGAAGGTTCCTTTATCTCCATATTTTAATAATAATAAATATAATCCTGATTCGAAGAAAGATCAAAATTTAGGTGTTATTTTGTAAAATTTAACTAAAAATAAACTAAAAATAAAAGTCTTTCAATTGTTGGCTGTTTTTAATAACATTAATATTTGTTGTTCTTTTGTTTTCGAGAGACCAAAATCAAAACAAAGAACGCTTGATAGCTTGTTCTCAAGAGTTAATAATATGTTCTGCTAGAATTCTAGCGGTGAATAATTAATTAAAGCAATCTACAACGAATAGTACTTTTTTATTCTTCTCATTCATACTCACAAGCACACACCGCAGCTTTATATTCATTTGAGAGAGTTAGCCTTTCTCTCTGTGTAGCTAGCTGTTAGGGAAAAATAATTGAACTTGAGTCAGAGAAAGTCTCCACATTTTGAGTAAAAGTTATCAATTCAATAATTGCTATCTTTCTAAAAATTACTAACAAAAGAGGGACAAACTAATGATGCATTGGTGGAATGAGAGCGAAAGCGATGAAGAGAAGAAAACCTACGACGAAGAAGAAAGAAAGAAACAACTTGCTGACAAAGTTCTTGAGGAAAAAGTCATCGAGCTAGCTGGAGAAAAGAAGAGATAATTACAGGAGCTGAGTGAGTTGTTTTTGAGTTTTGAAGGAGAAAAATACCCTAGCAATGCTTAGCGATTCAGTGATCTTTATGAAATTGAGGCGATTCTTGGTTAAGGTGCTTTTGGATAGGTAGTCAGTGCATTGCAGAAATCGAATGGAAAACGAGTTGCCGTTAAAGTAATTGTTATGATATTATTTGAAGGGAGTATTGAGATTTTTAGGGGGTGGTATTGCAACAGCAAATTGCTTTTAGAATGGGTTAGATGCTGCTTTTTTCAAAGCACAATCTCCAAAAAAGATAGAATTCAAAAGGAATCATTTCAGTTTAGCATATTTATTTCTTGAATTAACAAAAATAGATCATAGACAAGAGACAATTCAAGAAATTAGCTATTGAACTTGACAAAGAAGCGAAGATATTGCAGCACTTAGATCATCCTAATATCATCAAATTTTTAGCAGTAACTAAACTTAAAAAGAGTTCCCTAAATTGCCTCTTTTCATATGGGGCCCTAAACTTATGATTCGATTAAAACACTTTTATTGAGTGCATGAAAAAAGTAAACTTATTTTGGTATTTTGTTGATTGTGTTTTGTAGTCGCATGAGTCAAGTCGATGTTTCATGATCGTAATGGAGTACTTTAACGGTGCTTCATTGGATTAGTTTATTAGCAGTAGGCTGTCTAATCCATTCTCGAACAAAGAAGTGCGTGATATTATCCATTAGATATTGCTCGCAATCTAGCACATGCATGGATAGGAAGTCCTTCATAGAGATTTAAAACCAGGTATCATATTTGTTGATTATATTTGGTTATTTGAGGAGCATAATTATTTTAACTGCTTTTGTTAAAAAACATGTATTCAAACGAAGAGAATATCCTAATCCGTCAAAACGAGAACGGATAATTTTAAATCAAAATCATAGATTTTGGTCTCTCCTTTAAAAACGAGTAGATTGGAACAGTGGGAGACAACTGTGGTACCCTTATTTACATGGCTCCAGAAGTTGCTTTCAATAGGCAATACTAAAGAGTAAGATATCCAATAATTAGCATTTATTTCATGACAAACATTTTGTATTCTTAATTGTTTTATTTTGATTTGTTGACTTGGATGTAAAGTCCGTAGATTTATGGAGTTGTGGTATCATTTAATTTATGCTGTTCTCTATGGGAGTGCATCCTTTATGGTAGAAGAATGATTCACGAAAAATCTATTTAGAAAAATTAAAGAATCCTCAATGGCATTTCCCACAGAATATGAGCAAAGAAGCGAAATAGTTTTTTTCTAAAACTGCTGCGCTTATTCCGGAAGACAGAATGTCAGTACAGCAATGCCTCAAGCATGTTTGGATCAGTGGAGAAGGCAATATTAATGATCCAATTACAATCAAGGATATCATTGCATGTTTTACGAAAACACAGACATTTTCTGTGGTAAGTTTATTTTTAGATTTATTGAGGGGTGATTTAGAAAAAATGACAAGTTATTTTTTGTTTGTAAAAAGGTTTCCAAAGCTGTATTCTTCTTGTAGTTGATGAAAACGAATTGCATAAGAGCTGAGAATACAAATTTTCTAGCAGCTAATTAGAATAAATTAATTAGAATTGTCTAGGAATCTAATGAAATACAATAACGAATAAGGCAAAGAGTTCACAGCGATTTAGCTCGGAGCAATTCAGGTTCAAAAAAAATAATCGAAGAACAAGCTGATGGAAATAGCTCAAGCTAGTAGCAACGTGCAAGTTAAAGATAGAGTCCAGTATTAGCATTGAAATATTCTCCAATAGAACGAGATGAAAGTTCAGATAGCGCTGCTCCACCTTTATCAAATCGAGGAGAGAGAAAATCGCAATTCGTTTATAATCTCAAAGAAAATGGAGGTTGTTCATCAGAAACACGTGATTTTCCTACAAGTCATTCCACACATACATCAGTTGGATTGAGCATTATCAAAAACGATAATCCAGCTGCAAAGCTACCTCGATAATCAATAGAATTAACTAGTTCCACAAACTATTCCTTAAGCCGCTCTCCATCTGGGTAACTTCTAAACTAATTAACTAAAAAACCACCTGTTTCACATATCCGCAAATACGCTAAATAACGAGTAACTGAGACTAGTATCATCGTGAATAGCGCCGAAAGATTGCTAACGAATGAATTACCTTGTTCTTCACAGCAAGGATTGAATAGTATTTCATATCAAAGAGATTCTCTTTCTCAATGTTTTAGTTCTTAATGCGGAGTTGATCAACAAGTATCGCTAAATCTGCCTTCTAACTGGAATAAGAGCATAGGATAAGTGATCTATGAAGAAAATAGTTCTACAAACTCACCTTGCAATAAGATTCACCATCAAATAGAATCTAATTTTTAACAATAAAGTATCGATCCAATTTTTCAAAAGGACAGTAAATATTCTGAAATAGAATAGTTCTCGAGTCTTTAGAAATCCCGTAATAGTCCGGAATTAAGCTTACAAAGCAACTAAAATAGTCGAGATAGTTCGAATTCGATTTCTACACCTACGGACATTATCCCTAATAAGGTCTCCTAACTTCGCCTGAAAGTTAACAATCCCGAGAATGAATAATAGGACAATACTAACAATCCTAGTAAATTCAAGCATTCCTTATCGTAAGGGCTATAATCTGTTCGGAAACTCACGCGGTAATCCTTAGATGAATCAACTTAATTCTTCTCACCGCAAGTGTCTAAATAAACAGCGATGACTACAATGAGAAACTAAAATTCAAGTAATTTTTTCTAAGCACCTTTCTTTTAGTCATCTGCAAAGAGTACTAACAATCTAGGTACCTAAGCACTCATATCACCTCGGCTTGTTAATAGTAATTAGTAATCAATCATCTAAAAAAGAAATAATAATACTAATAGTATTATTACTCCTCCACCTATGAAGAATACTTACGAATCGAGTAGAAGAGATAAAGCATCTGCGATAATGCAATAATAGTTTCTTAAGGATGCTCAGTTGTTACCTGGGAGCAGAAATGGTCTGAGCAATAATAGTAAAAATGAAATCCACAGTGGTAATTTAGATAAAATCTTAAAATCAGAGGAATCGTTAAGTGAAGGGATCGATTCGAAGGTATCGTCACCTTAATTGGATTCAGCAGATATGAGGAAATGCAGTACAGAAGTGTAGCCAGATAATAATATGTAGTTTCTGATAGATTCACCGTAGCATATGGGCAAGTCAAGAATGCAAAGGAACAACAACAACAATAATCAATTACCTCCTAGACGTTTGAATAAATCGACACAAGCAGTCTCAAATGAATGCAAATTACCGTAATCATTATAAATTTATTTATTTATGAATCGAACAGTTTGATACTATAACTGCGTGTATTTTTCTTAATTTATCTTTTTTTTTTAGTGCAATATCACTGCAGAACTAAGGTTTCAGCGCAACAAACAGTAGAGCTACACAAAAAGGAAGAGCTGGAGGTTATCTTAATTCATCTGAACTTGGACCTTCTGAGAATTCTCCATTAGCAAGTCCTAATCTCTCCAATGGCAGCTTCTGCTTAGATAATTCTATCCTCTCACCGAGTGCGAAGAACTGTAACACAATCAAACTATTCTTTTACATATTTGTTTTTCTTTTCTTTTTCGATTTGAAATAATCTATTTCTGTGAACAGAATTGAATTCGAGTTCGATGAGCTTGAAACTATTCGATAAGATACCATCTTCGACTTCCTAGTAGAGTAGTGGAACACAACACTTTAAATCTCATTTCTTCAACACTAATTCTAAAAGAGTTCCTTCTCAGTCTCCTTAGCAGTAGCAGTTGCTGTGATAATAATTACTACTCTCAAAGAAAAGACAAAATGTTTCCTTACTTTCATTATTTCTTCTTCTCTGCTATTTGAGAGATCATTTTGACTATCTATTACGAGCATCCAACTTTAGAGATTGTGTTTGTATTGTCTTATTAATTGTTTTTACTTATGTATTTTGGGTCTATTTCAGGATAATTGTTTGCATAATGACACAATTTTCATTTTATTATTTTTTGATTTATTAAGCATATTGTTATTAAACTTCTACTAAATCATTCCCTCCTGAAAATCATTCACTTTCTATTTCAAGATCTGCTACTATTTGTTAAGTTGTTTCTTTGGATAATTCAATTCACTGTATCCACTCGTTAATTCCCTATGATTTCTTCATTTATTTGGCTTTTTCATTAATACCATCGAATTTATAATTATTGAGAACTAAACTGCTCCCCCTTTGAAAATTAATCACTTAAAATTAACGAAAAGACAAAGGAAATATGAGTGGATATAATCATTATTCGCATCCTGAATAAGTCTAAAAGCATATTGGTCGTTCTCATAAAACCAACAGCACTGGTATGCTATTTCCTGCTTCTGGTAGTAATCAAACGATCACTCCTGCTGTAGAACTTTTAGAAGAAAAAAACAACTTTTTGTTCGATGTTTTAGCTTTCTAATTCTCAAGGATCTTTTTGTTTTGTTATTATTTGATGATGTGAGCAGCAAATCGAATTGCAAAGAGCGAATCAGCATATTTATGAGCTGCAGAGAGAGAAAGACACTTTGAAAGTTTTACTAGCAAAGTATCAAACCAAATAATAGATCAAGTAAGCTACTTAATGAATATGGTTAGAAATAAACTTGAAAGAAGGTATTTTATGTGTGAATTTATTCTGTTTTTTGCTATCTTGAAGTCCAGTTTCAAAAGCAACATTAGCACTAAACCATCATCACCAAAGAACAGGAAGTTAAGGTACTCTTACGACAACTGCAGGAACTAGATCTCTAGCAACGGAATTGAATTCTCAAGTCAGTGGAAGACAAAGAAGAAATTCATAAGAATACAGGTAACTTATTTACTTGCTATTTCAAAACCTATTTGGTGAATGCATATCGTATTCAATGATTTTAAGCAGAAATGTTGCTGCTGGAAGTCGAGAGAGACTGAAGCATGAAATGATTAAAGTCAAAGAAGGAATGCAACATCTATTAGTAATCATAAACAAACAACAAAAATAGGTATTAAACATAATCTTTTTATGAATTTAACAGTAGGCTGTAGATAATCGATGTGAGGAAGTGGTAGGAACATAAAGCAACTATTACAAGAAAGATACTTGGAGTCAAGAACATATTAGGAAAGATTAGAATAATATTGAGAGACATAGCTAAAATAAAGTATCGAAACGAAGTAGCTAGCATTAATATGAAAATCCTGCAAAAGATAAAAGACATATCGATAAGTACAACTACTACCCTAGAGATAATGGATATTATTACCCAAGTAGTTAATCTGATGTGATTCAAACAACGAGCAGCATTAGCAGCTACTAAGAAGAAGTACAAACACAAGAAATGCTTGATAGCCCATCAGATTAAGAATCAAACTATTTGATCCCGTCTAAGAACTCTCAAGCACCTTACTATGATGATAATATTCACACTAAGATTCAACCAAACAAGCAGCCTAATCGATAGCTCATTGCAGAAGCAGAATCGTTGTTGAATCTAATCAAACAGAATGATCACGCTTTTAAGAGTTTCCTAAAGATGTTCGGTAGCGAATAAGACTTCTTTTCTTATCTAAACTAGCCTAGCAATGATAATACGACAGCGCTAATGAAGATCATGGGTTTGCTGTAAGAACTGCTGTCAACATAGATAAAATCATACACAAGCAGCTCAGAATAAAACTTTACTACGATGCCAATATTGACATAGCATTCATTACCTTCATAGTGGTCATCGATAACTCCTTCTTAGCAAGGGGGAACTTTTCAGACTTTTAGAAGGCCTACTTCCCCTCCTCCTCCTTCTAATTCTCTTGATTTGCCATCATAGCTACCTTTAGAAACATAAGTAACTGCTAACAATCCAATAATGGCTATGAATGATGGGCTGCAACATAACAAGTACATTGATAATAATAATCCAAGAGAGGAATTCTTTTAGATTGACAAGGCATATGCATTTGTAGACTAAGCTTATTATAATAAGGAGGTTAGTTCACAAGAAAAGATCAACTAATCTAGATCAAAGTAGTATGATTATTCTTCAGGTGGTTGTTCTCTTTATCTTGGAGAACTCCCAAACCAAGATATACCATAACGAGCATAAAGCTAAGGTAATTCTTTGAATTTCAGGAAATAACTTGTGTCTCAATAATAATAGCCTGTAGGTTAGTTCTCTTCAAACTAAAAATCTAGGCTACCTACATTCCATGAATAGAGCTCTCCTTCAGCTGGATATTTTCAGTAGGATCATCATATTGATGGAAATAATTAATAATTAGTCTGTAATACTTCACCTGATATCTAGTAGCAGTTTAATAATTTATCATTCATTACCAACCCTATTGTCAGTTCGTAGCATTTCCAACGCCCTAATTAATCGACTGTCAAGCATATTAACAACGGCTAAAACAATCCAAATAGTAATAATAATCAAGATTATTTCAAAAGTAGTTCAATAGTTCAGAAACAATAGTAATAATAATACTATTCCATTCCAAATCAATTCAAGGGTCAATTCAGCTCCTCGAATAATTCACAAATAACTAATAAATCGCAAGCTAATCAAAGTAACAACAACAACACAACAAGCCCTCATTTGTCAATGGTATAAGATTAATACTATAAAATACATCCTCAAACTAACTATTAACTACTTAATCGTAGAAACCAATCTGAATAAGACCTTAGACATCGATAGCCTCGATTATAGCTACAAGAAGAAACTTCCTAATATTTTGATACCTAGCATAATCATCGTCATCATGCATCCAGCAGTATGATCTACAATCCTAATCACACGAATAACTAATTAAGCTCATTGAATTAAAGCTATGCGTCTTAAGAATATTCAAATCCACCTGTAAGTGTAAAACAATTCGTTTAGGGTTTTGATGGGATTAACTCCAATGCGAGAAATGCAAATAATTTTAACTCAGCGGATATTTCTCGTACCTAAGGGGCTGCTGCTGTTGCTACTGAAGCTTCAAGGAAAACAAACGATTAATCTTAAGACAGATAACAGAATAGCATCAATACCCATGGTATACCACAAAGTCTAAACAGTATTTCAAGTAAAACAGCAACTCCTCAGTAGTACAGTTCAAGTCAAAATCTTAATACAGATCTAATAACACAGACTGAAATAATCAACAACAAAGGATCTCCAGTGAAGCAAACTCTTAAGAATAATATAAATTAATGTTTTTAGAGCAACGATAATAGTATTATAACAAATACAGCTTCGGATAATTAATTTGGAGGTGCTATTACAGGCAGGAGTGGATATTTCGAATAGTCCAATCAAGGTAATAATAGATAACTTGCTTCGATGGATTCATCTGCTGTTTAATCAGCTCTGCAGACAATCAATTAGTTTTTGAATTAACCTGCTGGATAGTAGTAGTAATACATTGATTATGCAGGACAAAATGAAGGATAACTGAGTGGAAATAATGAGAATGAAAATAACACTCAGGGTGTATTAACTGGGTTACAATCTAGGAACAACTCTGATGCATTCGATCAAGAAATTGGATTGACATAGAGATTCAACTAAAGTTATTAGAATACTAAATAATATAATTCTAGATTTAATGCTATTACGCCAGAAAGAGTAGGCTATTGTTTGACTGAGAGTAATGGATTCTATTAATTACCGGAGAGTTCAAATAGCATGTCACAATCGAGAATTGGAAGATCAATCGATGCAAATACGAGCAAAGTTAGTCCGATTTAAAGTAGGCTTGGGTCAGTTTAGGATTTGTAGCGCATAGGGTTTAATGAGAACAACAAGATCAATGGAAGTCTATTGAGTGAAAGAAGTCTAGGCAATTCAAGAGCTGGTTCAGCATTACGATTAGAACGATCAGGGATATTGACGGATAGAATCTTATAATGTCCTAGGCGATTAGAAGATCTATCTTGTGAGCGAAGTCGTGAAGTTGCTGGGGAACTCAGGGAATTGAAATAACGAGAGGCTATCTTGAAAATGTAGGATTTTGGTGGAGAAATATTAGGATTAGAGGATAAATTGTTAAGTTTGAAAAGGAAAGTTTAAGAAGAAAATAGAAAGAAAGAGGAATTAAATAAGGAGAAGTAGTTAGGGTAATAAGAAGAGAAGGAGAGAAGGAGATAATAGAAGGAAGATGAAGAGAAAAAAAGGAAGGAATTGATTGAAAAGGAGAAAAGAGATAAATAAATAGCTGAAGAAAGGAAAAGAAAAAGAGATGATTAGGAATATGATAGGAAGTTATAGGAGATTAGAGCAGAGGAAGAGAGGATAAAGAGAGAAAAGGAAGAAGAAATTAGAAGGAAAAGGGAGTATGAAGAGGAAGATAGGAAGAGGAAAGTGGAAATATTAGAATTTGAAAGGAAGATTGCAGAAGAAAAATAAGCTTATTTGTTGAAAAGGAAGATGGAATAGGAGGAAATTGAGAGGAAAATGAAGAAAGAAGAAATATAGATGCTAGAGAGGAAGAAGTAAATGGAAGTGGAATTAGAAAGAGTTAGAGTAGCTGAGGAACAAGAGAGGAAACGAAGGATTTAATTAGAAACGGAAGAAAGACGAAATAGATAAAGGATTTTAGAAGAAGAAACTGTAAGGTAATTACAGGAATTTGAGAAGGAACAACGAGAAAGACTTGAAAGGGAAGAAAAGGAGAGATAATTGAGAGTGTAAGAGGAAGAGTTAATTGAGAAATAGAGACAGGAGGATATTGAAAGAAAGAGACAGGAGATATTATACTAACTGGAATAAGATAGGATTAAGAATAATAAATAAATTGAAGATGGTAGTGGTGATACGAATTACATGAAAGTCACGGAGGCTAGAGTTAGCTATGTGCGCTCAGTGCAGAAGGAATATCTAAGAAGGTCGAATTCTTCGATGATCGAAGCAGCGTAATGTTCACCGACGAAGAAATCACTTTAGTAAACTAGTGCGTCGATCAATCCGAATTGGTAGAAAGTTCTGAGTAAGTTCACGAATGGGGAATTAGAAGATATTATTAATGATGAGCAATCGGAGAATAAAAATAATAATAATATTAATAATATGTCAGTGAGCTAAGAGAATGGGAATAATAATAGTAGTGGACTCAATGCTTCGATAGGGAAGCTTAGAACGGGAGGGGGATATCGAAATGGATCAATGTCACCATCAGGGAAAAGGATAATTAAAGATAATAATAATTCACCAACTACACCTAAAAGTTTAAATAAAAATACTAATAATATGTTGTTGTCTTCTTGTGCATCTCCTTTGAATAGAAAGAAAGAGGCTGTATAGGGATTAGAGGAGGATATAAAAGGGAAAGGAGAGAAGAAGAAGAGTGTAATAGATCTTGGATAGAAGAATGATAATAATAGTAATAACGCAGAATAACAACAATTATTTTAGAACCAAGTCAACTAAACATTTGAGAATGCTGTGAATGATATTGATTAGGACAGAAATAGAAATGGCCTAACTAGTAAGGGCGTATTATTAAAGCTAATGCCTTCGTAAGTTGTCATAACAAGAGATGAAGTATTTGATACAATTACAGAAGAAGATAAAGATAGTAATTATCTGAAAACTAAAGGACAACCATCTGCGAATAATGATGATTCGCTAGAGGAACATAGTAATTAAGCATAATTAGGATAAACAAATAATAATGTATTGCTGTCTGCTCCACCTATTATTGGTATCAATGATAGGCCTTCCTCAAAGGATTCCAATAACTCACAGCCATCGTAATAATAGAATTCAAAGATAAATATTAATAGGTCATCTAGCTTATTAACTGCTTCTTCATCATTGGCTACTCTACCAAAATCAAACATCCCATAAAAATAACAACAACAACAATAAAAACTCATCCACTCTAAGTCTTCTGTAGATTAGCAGTTCACTTAAGACAGCAGGAAGATAGGTTTAAACGTTAGAATAGCAGATAAACTATCTTCTGATAAGAAAATTGAGACTTCTCCTAAAAAGTCAAATAATCTTATTCCTTCAAGAAAGTAATCGCCATTAACGGGAAGTTGTTGTGCACCTACTCTAACGAAATAAAGTTTATCAAGTGAAACATCTACTACTGGTAAAGGAAAAGAGGGATCAGTGAGTAGGATCTAAGTAGACAACAGCTCTAAGAATAATACGGAGGAAACGAAGAAGAAACCAGCTTTGGTTAGAAAAAAAGATAAATCTAAAAGTGTTATCGTTGCTTTTGGAGCTACAATGCCTATTAAATCAGCTTTGAAGACTTCATTTGCTAGTGTGATTGCCACTGTTATGGATAAAGGAGTAGTGCATCATGCTGCATTCAAAGAACCAACTTAACAGACAGAAGCAACAAAACAGGAATGAGATATAAAATTTCTACATGCAACCCGTCTGATTTTTACTTAATGCTATCTTAAAGTTTATGAAATTACTCTCTTCCTTTTTTTTTATGTTGATATTTTGGTGTCTTAGCAGCTATTTAATTGTATGTAAATGTCTTATTTTATTGTTTTGGCAGCAACATTTAAATTTTAGATATTTGAAATATATCATCTCAAGATAATTTTAGACTTTAGCAGACTCAACAACTTAACACTTGTTGATCAGGCTAATTCATTGAAAAATATGTATTTTTGTCATATAATCTGAATTGATTCATGACACGAAACAATTTGTTTTTGAATTATGATTCCTTATAATTAACATTGTGTAATTCCTTTATTGAATCAGTAAGGCAAATTATCTCTTGTAATCTTCTTGTGATTGAGTATTTCAAGAGGGAAGAATTTAAAAAACAAAATAACAATACACGTGAAGAGTTCTTCTTTTGGTTTGTTTGATTCTTTTCTCAATTAAATATATTCTAGTCTGCTATTTTAATAAAATATTACAACAAATGGCAGCTAGACTAACAGCAGTAACAGCAGCAGCATAGAGGAGCGATGTTGGTTCTAAAAGCACAATCCTTGGATAGAATGAAGAAACAAACGATCGTGATCATTTAGTGAGTTTATAAGAGTGGAGGAAGAAGTTAGAATCAGATGTACTTTCATATAATCTCTATCTGTAGAATCATCAGAAGAAATAGAATCAGATAGTTAACAGTACCTTGATGACAAAGCATGGTTCTGAACATCAATTGAAAACAAGAACTAAGCAATCTCCTGGAGAAAGCTAATTAGCCTCTAACAATACCATAGATTTACTTAAAAAAAGAGCAGATATCAATTAGCATAGTAGCAATAGCAAGATAAAAATTGAAAGCATTGTAGATATTGCAGATGCAAAGAGCAAAAGCATCAAGAAACAGTTAAATAGCTCAACGAAGAGAATAAAGACATAGGAGTCAGTTAAAAAGAGTAGTAATGAGAGCATCGAAGGGAGGGCGCAGCTTATCTTTGAAACATTACCAACCAGTGAGAATAAAAAGCATAAGACAATATCTTCCATGATATCTTCAGATAAAGCTAAAGCAGTAAAATAAAGTAAGCTGAAGACTAGCTAGAAGTCAGTAAAGAAACCTAGCAATTTAGACTCTACCAACTCAGCTAAGAAGTAGCTTTTAGATAAACCTAAAGTTAAGATCCACAGTTCAAACACTGAAACAAGCTTTGATAAATCTTATGGTCCAGCTAATAATTCCGAATTATTTCCAGCTTAATGGAAGCTACATCAATTGGAGAATGAATTGAATCTTGGAATTCTCAAAGCGAATAATACCTCATCGTAACGCTCACTGGGATTGAAGAGTTAGACTTGGTAGAATCTGGAATCAAGACTGTCAACTGAAGAAGCACGTTCTGCAATGAGAAGATAGTAAAATAAGTAATAATTTAATGTGATTGAGGAATATATGATGAATGAATCACTAAGATCATAGGGGAATAGAGCCATTAGAGATTAATAGCAAGGAAATGATTGTTTATTGTAGAATAATAGTTAAATTTATTCATAATGTTCGAGACATGATAGCTATTTCTCAAATAATCATTAACTTCGAAACAAGCAGAATAATAATGCAATCACTTCATATGCTTCGTAGAATAGCAACACTTCTTCTGCGAGTATGGAGGGTAATATTGTGCGTCGAAATCATGGAGATAATGGAGAAATTAGATATTAAGATAATTAACTGCATTAGGAGTTGACTATGGACTTGATTAAAGCTGGAGGAGATGCAAATAATTCTATTCACGGAAGCAATCAGAATAACAGTTGTTTGAAGACTGAGCCTAAAAGAAATAGAGAGACTGAAAGCATAATAAGAGTTAGAGATGAATCGATTTAGACTGAATAAGAAAAGGACGATACAATTACAGGGACTAGCTACAAAAGGAAGGCTGAGAATGATAATAATAATAATACTTCTTAAGAGATAATTGACAGGTATTACTATGTGCAGAATAAGCAAATCAAATAGGCTTAATAGACATCGCCTTTACGGAGCAGCTCAAGAAAAAGAAGAAAGATATCTAAATCTCCTCGATCAAACTCATCTTCGGATGTTTCTTCATTTTCAAATCCTTCTTAAGGCACTGGTTCTAGCGTTGATTCGAGTATCTCTAATGATGATGGAGAAGTGCATGAATAGCAGTGTTCATCCCTATTATGTGAGCCTGCAAAGGGCTTGAAATGGTAGATCAATCACTGCTGTTAATGCTGTAATCGATGCAAGAAAAATAAAAATTAAGTAAATAAACTCTAAGATTGTAGTAGTCATTGTAGTCACAGTCATTGCAGTCATCATCATCATTGTCAGTGCAATTAACTTAAAGAGCATCTTCGATCTCAAAATATCAGTAGAAATAATAGCAATACGGCTCAATCGAATAATGGTTAGAATTCATTTGTTCATTAGAGAGTTTCGTAGGAAAGCACTCCCAAATAACTTGGAGAAAACCACTCTATTCATTCAGGGTAGTATTATTCACAAGTCCCTTCATCTGGTATTCACAAACAATAGCAACAACAACAGCAAAAGCAACAGCAAGGTTATCCATTTAATTAATAACCGTATGATTCCCTCCAACGAATTCTATCTCAGTCACCTTCTCTTTCTCTTCACAAGGCAATACCAATGCTTCATGAACAACTGCCAAGATCTTTCTCTTAATCTACAATCCTATTAAGCTAGCTGAAAGGGAAAGGAGGAGGAGGAGGAGGAGGACAAAGAGCTTCACAGCTGAAGAGTGAATAAATGGAATAGCATCTGTTGGAACTATCTCAGTAAGTTGAAGAATTAAAGATGAGCATTGCAAAGAAGAAATAGGTCAATTAAACTTCGGAGTTAAGTTTAGTGCCATTGAATAAATACACAACAACGCACAGCAATAATGATAATAGTATTAGTAACAACAGGATCGCTACGAACTCTTCGATACATAGCAAGACTAGAACAGCAACCCAATAAGAGGATAGCAGAGACAATAGAATAATCTTGGATTCCAACAGATTAAATAATAGAAATGCAATGGAGGATATCAACAAAGTTTTGTCTAATAAGAATCTATCTAAAAATCGATTAAAAACTGAGTAAACACCTTAGATTGCTGCTATCAACAGCAATATAATAAACACCTAAGAAAGAGATTCATTCAACAGAAGTAATCATCAAACTAACGACTCATATTTACAACAGCAGATAACTACAGCAAGAGATAATAACAATATAAGATAGCAATAAGAGTCAGTAGACTATCACTAGGATCATCGCCATAACTAACAGCAATAGGAATATTAAGACAAAGTTGGATACCATCTATCTGAGCAAGCTATCCTGCAGCGGAACGAAGAATAAAAGAAATTATTAGTAGAACGGCTTGATAGATAACAGCAATCAGCTAGATATTCTGCTTCTTCTTCGACTCCCCGAGTATCCTCCCAGTAGTCTACAATAAAAGATAAATTCAAAGAAGTCGAAGAGCTTATTTCGAGGAGTAGAAAATAATCTTAAGATAATCTTAGGAATTTCCAGCAGAAGCAAGAACAAATTGATAACATAATTCTTCGATCTGCTGGTACACCAACGAATAGAATACAATAAGCAGAGAATTACGACTCACTTAGACATCAAATGACTACTGCAGATTATGTTGTTGTAACATCACCAAGAAGTCAGTTCTCATCATCTTCATCTTCGTCTGCTGCTGCTATGTCTAGTCAAGCAGCAGCATCTGAACATACAAATCAAATCCCTGTAAGAAAAGATTAAAGGCTAGCAAATAATCAACACAATTCTGCCAATCCATAGAACTTTAAGAAACAACATAATGATCCTAATGGCTTAATCAACTCTGCTAGCTCTTTGACAGATCAAGCATTCCCTAGAGATTCAGATGTAGCTGCCTCAAAAGGAGAATTAGAATAATATTCCAGAAGATTTGGATCTTCCATATTTGACTGCAATAACTAAGAGCTCGTTTAGTAATTCTAATCTATCATCTCCAACAATCCGTAGAATGAAGAAGATCATCTGTCTGCGATGGAATTGACGTAGACACAACTTCAACATAGCAACAATCTTAGTGGAAAGAAGAATACAAACGCAAATATTTTTGAATATCCTAGAACAGATAAGGGAGATAAATAGACAAGGAACAATAATAATAATTCAAACTCAAAGGTGAATATGAAATCGTCAAGTGCGTAAGAGTTTAAGTATTATTCTCCTCCAGTTGCAGGAAGATAACTGTTTACAGAGCATATCAAGGTTATTTCAGAATATCCTGAGAGATAATCAATCGCTTCAGAGAATAGCAAAGATTTTGAAAGATAAGGCTATTATGAGAATTAAGATGAACAACAACAACAACAATAATAGAGGGATCAATAATAGAATAATGAAAATAACCCTAGAGCAGTTGCTTATTAGCCAATTGATAAATCAAATCTACCTAATAATAAGTCTACTTAATTCTAATCAGTTTTAGTCATGTCTAATAACTACCCGAATCAAAGGAATAATCAACGAGATGGTATTTATTAGAGTGCTTATTCATAAGAAGGATAATCAGACTAATCTGTAAGTTTATCCCTTCCCTTGATGCAAAATAACTTTGGTACTTTCGGGAACAAAAATGCTGAATCGAATAGTCGTAAGGAAGATGTGGGTGGTAATCAGAGGAAGCAAGAGGGTTATTTGAATTAAACTGGAAGTTAGAATAGTTATTAATAAATTCTTCCTGTAAGCGACAAGAAATTGTTGTAAAGCGATCACAAGAATGAAAAAAAATATGGAAGTCAAGATAAGAACAATTCTAAAGAGGTTTAATAGGAAAATAGTGAAGTTGTACCAGAATATCAAAAGGAATTAAATCCCACAATGGCTCATGGCAAACTGAATAACAATGATGAAGGTCAATCAAGCGTTCAGAGATCAAATAATAACTCGAATAAGAAGTAATAGCAATCAAGAAAAAGTATCAAAGATCAATACAGCTAAGACAGTGATAGTCATCATCATGCTAAAGTACATTAGCATGAAGTCAATGGAAGTTAGAAATAGCCTACATCAATATCTCAGCTGAACACTCACTGTGATAATGATCATGAAGAAGAAGAAGAAGAAGATGCAGAGGGAGAACATAATGATGATCGTTAAAGTAACGATCTATATTCAAGGGAAAGATAATAATACCTATTGTAGTAGTAAATGCGCTAACAGCAAATGATAAATCAGAATCAAAGCAATGGATAGAGTTACAAGAATGCATGTAAATAAGAATAAAAAAGAGGAATGAATGAATCTGATTATGAAAACGAAGACGAAGAAGAAGATTAATTGTCAGAAAGATAGTAATAGTTGTAACAAAAGGGAGTTTAGTTAAGTCTGAATCAAGGAGATACAACAAAGGAACGGATATTGTATGAAGGAAAGGGTGAACAAGTTAATCAACCATCGAATTAACTGTCTTCAAGAAAGGTAGCCTAAGGAGCTCATGATGTAAGAGGGAATGCGAGAATCATGCAAAACAATAAACAGTAAAAAGATAATAATAATAATAATAATAATATCTCTATTCAGCCAATCGTTAGATAGGATTACCCGGTAAACGAGGATTTACGCATTTGGAGGCAAAGTGCAGTAGAAGAGTCAAATAAAGTTACTAACAATTACAAGAATAACAAGATTAATAACTCTACTTTTAAAGAACCATTCAATGATGTCAACGATAATTATAAACAAGATCAAAGTGCTTCATTAGAGTAGAATAAGTAACTTCTAAATAGTAAATCCAAGGATTTCAACAGGAAGGATGATGACACAGAGAATCAGATATTAGAAAGAATACCAATACAATAGCAATAACCAAATAATTTATCACAAAAGAACGAATAGGTACATAACTTCGAAGGAGGAGAGATAAACCATCAACAAGGTAATCCAATATAACCAAACGAATCATCTCAAGCTTAAAATAGCTCAGAAATGCAATAGATCTAGAATTAAAGAGTTAAGTAACTAAACCCTGACAGACAAGAAAATATTTAGAATAGGAATGAATTAGCTGTATTATCATTTAGATCTTAAGAAAAATCCATTAATCAACGATAATAATAAGAATAAAGATAAAGATAATAGGAATAACAAAAGCATTATCAGGATGATGATGATGATGATGATGATGATGATGATGATGATGATGATGATGATGATGATGATGGTGATGATGATGATGATGATGATAATAATAATCTCCATGATGATTATGAAGATCAATACAATAGAATTCAGTCAGATTCCTTAAATAAAAGAGATATACAAGGAAATAATAACCTAAATAATTATCCAAATACTAGAGTTGTCGATAATCAACCCTAGAATAATTCAAAAATAACTGGGAGCTAATAACATAATAACGGAAATCCTAATAATTTGTCAATTTAGGAACTAAACGAGCTAAGGAAAAACGAATAGGCAATGAGTTAAGTTCCTGAATAGGTTAATCAAGATAACCGGGGAGTAGCTTAGCCAGTACAAATCGATGTGCTGCTTTTTGGATCTCAGGGTAGCATACAATCTGGATTGCCTTCACTTCGAAACTCAATCGACTCTAACCCTAACATTACTACTAATCTCATCAACCAGCCTTACAATGAAACAAACCAGTCATAGCAGTCATACCTATTAATGACATAGAAAGAAGAATACAATCAAAAATAGATCAATAATAAATAATAACCATAACAATAACTGCAATAACAGCAAGATTAACAACCAGAAGTTAGAAAATAATTTGGTTAGTAGTAGCAGCAGCCTTCCCCAATGAAACAACAGCGCAATGAAGAGATATTTAGAGAAACACCACACACATAATCATCATCATCATCACAGTATCGCCAACAACCATAACAAAGCCATTAACATAATTAAGAAAACACTGCAAACTAACAATAGGATAAATTATTTTGTGGTTTAGATTAAATCTAAAATGATCATCTCGTAGCAGAAACTGTCAGTGGTGCTGCAGCAAATATCTCCAATGAAACTAACACACCTTAATTCATGAATCGGTAGTTCAATTCTTAAAAGAAGAGGAATCCATTTTCAGATTCACCTGAGATACTCCAGGAAGAAACAGATGAACAGAATGAAGATATTCTTGAAAAACCGCAGACAAGCGCTTACATGATAGTTTAAGGATAAAGCCATTAAGAGAATCCAAGGAAAGAACCTTAAATTCAAGGAGAAGGCATCAGCAAGCATAGAGATACTTAAAGTTCCTCTTAGCGGGAGTAGTAATAGCAATTAACGTTTAAACCATAGCAGTTAGATGGTTAATAGCTGTAATAGTAGTATGGTACATCGTTTCAAACTGTTTCTGAAGTGAATCCTCTTCAGCAATCAAACAGCAACAACAAGGAAAAATAATTAGCTAAATCACCATCAATCACAAAGACTTAAAGCTCAAGCAATTCTAAGAATCAATAATAGCAATTGAGTAATAAAGGTGTTGAACGTTAATCTGCTTAATTAAGATAAAATCTAGCTTAAAATGTGGTATCCTCAGATCATCCAGCATCAAGAGCAGATCCTTTAAGCGGTACATAATAAGCTTCAAATGGAATAGTATCTTCTTAGCAATGGACAGGCACTCAAAGATAATAGAGCAATAGCTCTTATGCACAATCAAATGCAAGCCCTGAGAATATCCTTGTTAGTCCATTCACCATGGGACAACAACAACAACAACAACAATAACATACCATTTAAGCTGAAAGAAAAGGAATTCAAAATGGAGATCGCAATAATGGCAAAATTGAAGATGACGATATCAGCTTTAGTAACGAAGGAAAAGACGATGATTCTGAGAAGGGTATTCAGAATGCAGAAGATCTTAAGAGATATGTGTAGTAATACGAGCCAAAGAAGTTAATTGACTATTAAAGGAAGACTGAAGTTCAATATCCAGAGATGTAATAGATCATTCAGAATGAACTTGTTCTTAGTTTACATAGAAACAGACAACTAAGGTCAATAAGTAATTCAAAATAGAAAGAAAAGGAGGAACTGCTGTTACAATAGTAACAACAGCTCAAGAAACAATCTCAGGAGAACAACAGCAATAGAAGAACATAACCATAGGATGATTTATCATCTTCATTAAACTCAAACCCAAGGAGGGAACAGACTAAAAGAGGAAATCTCCTTTAGGCATCTCAAAGACAAAGCAATTCTGGACATGGAAATGCTAGGAAGGAGGATTAAAATGATTTAGGGGAGTATTACTTTGATGATGAAGAAGAAGGTGATTCTTCTGATCAAAAAAGTCAATAGGTAAATGGGCCTAATTCGCATAGAGGACATAACCATAAAGAAAATCAAAAAAAAGCTGAATTAGAGATGAATCCTAATCTAAGCCAATCCTAGGATAATTAGAACGTAGATAAATAATCTGGTAGAAGGCAGAAATAGCAAGACCTTTCCTTATAGCAATAGGAATAAGATGATCTTAGCAAGTAGCAGCACTCTATCATCAGTGAAACATCTTCTTCTTCTTTTTCAAAGCAATCAAGAAATAAATAAAAATAATCAGTTGATTCAGGCAAGCGCTTGTTGGGAAGACGTAGTGGTAGTGGAATCTATTTCAATGGGAAGGTCAACTCATATCAGCAAGAGAGACAGCGCAAGTAGACTTACAGTAAGTTTATAGCGAACGAAGAAGAAAACACCCAAACGAGACTATTTTATGATAAATGCATATGTTTCAAGCCGAATTGTGGATGCAGGGATGAAACTCCTATTAAAAACAAAAATTAGCTGAAAAGATTCTCGACGCTCGCACTGTAAACTGAGTGAAATATTAAGCAGTTCATAAATTATTAAAATAAGCACTCTAAACGATTTGAAATTTCAAAAATCTCAACTCTTGATTTGTCTCTATGTTCATTTCGCTTTAGTAATTAATTAAGTGTATGGCATTTATCAATAAGATACCAAAATTGATTATTTTTTCAATTTTTAAATACTTTTTTTAAATTTGTATCGTTACCTTAGATGCCTATCCCCCAACCCTCCCCCCCCCCCACAGATTTCCGTTGTGTTTCTCCTCAAAGATTGTCCTTTGTTTCTTTTCCTTCCCAACTGCTAATTAATTAACTTTGTTAGTCTTTTTTTGAGATTTCTCCTCCCCAGTGTCATTTCTTAACTGATTAAACATTAAAAATCAAAGAGAAATTTCAGATAATTATTTTTGAATTTCAAGAATCCTCTAAAAGAATTAATAAATAAAATGAAACACTGCAAAGAAACAACAACAACAACAAACATAAGTTATCATCTTGAACCAAACCATTATGCAGCAACAATATTCACAGAGGAATTCGAACTCTCTTCATTTCGCTATCTCTCATACACACAACATACACCCACCAAGCCTTGGATCGCATCTCTAGTAATAATTTACCTACATTGATTGTCCTGCGTGGAAACACCAGATTCTTTAGCAAAATGGTGAAATTTTTGAAGAATCCAGTGCTGCTGCTGTTTTATCCTCACTAAAATAACCTCGAACAAGGTTAAATTAGGAGTCCATGCGATCATTAGCTAATTTTTAAGAAAACGCAGCAGCAATTCCAATCGTTCACGCAGAAAAACCCTAAAAAGTCTTGACAATCCTTGTGTCTATTTAGATCCTCCTTAGTATGCTCTCATTGCTTCCACGTCCATGCGTTGCATTGAAACACTAAGAACGAGATAATCTGCTTAGACAATTAACCTTCCCGGTCTAGAATGCGACTAAGTGCTTGAGATTGATTTTCAACAATCGGACTGAAAAAAAAACCATGTTATTAACTGGCAGTCTTCGCAAAATATGCTTCATGAAAAAGCACGAATTGCATAACAAAAATGCACAAAGGGCCTTTTAATTCTGCGAAAACAACGCAGTTATAAAAAAATAACTGAAAGAAGAGAAAGAGAGAAAGAATATAGCGGACCAAATAGCCGCGTCCTCAAAGAAAAGAATCCAAATGGATTTAGGACTTAACAGCCTTTGCTGAAAAACAAATCAATAAAAACAAAACAAAAAAAAAACAAATCTCAAATGAAAAAACAAAAACAAAATTCAAATTTCAAATTAAAAAAAAAACATTAAAAAAACAAACATCAAAAACTTAACAAATCAAAAAACAATAATTGAGATGAAATTCAAATTAAACTTATTAAATAATTCATATTTCACATTGTTCCCTCTCCAATTTGTCAAGATAATTAAAGATTTTTTTCTGCATACCATACATTCAAAACAGATAAAAATCTTAAAAATGAATTAAAACTATCAAAATAAATAGGAAGTTTATAATAAAAAATTCAATTAATTATCGTAATTTATAATGTATTAACAATAAATAATACAACAAGCAATTGTAATAACTACAAGCGAATGCAATTTAGTTGTTCAATATAAAGAGATATTCTCACGAAGAGTCGCTAATGGCGAGATATTGTTACTGTTGTAGCAGTAATTAGCATTGAAATCATTGTTAAAATTCATTTGGCCTTCTCCTTTTGTTTCATATTGCCAGTCCTTCGCACAAGCATTAGATATCTTGATATTATTTTCAAAAAAAATGTATGTTCAAATTAAATTAATTCTCAATTTCAATGTATGTACTTGTAAATAATAATAAAAATAGTTTTTACCTGTTTCTGCTTTGCTACCATTCCAGATAGCTCCTCCAGTTGAGAACTCAAGTCTAAATTCCTCTTTTATTTTGCCAAAACACCATATTTGGTTAACTAAAACACAATAAAAAATCCATTTTTTTATTTTACCATGAGATTGCTCCATTGTAAATCAACTCCTTTAGGCTTGTTATTTGATGTTTCAGACTATTTCGTTTTAGAATTATTACTATTATTCCTCCTATCGATAGTTTACTTAGTTTAAAGCATCTCACTTATCCTCCAAGGAAATGAATGCAATTTTGGAGATTAATAATCAGCAGAATTCATTCTTCTTTTGAATCTAATTCCAATATTATTAGTGCCATTATTATCTTCTTTTTTAGCTGGAATCAACTCAAACTTCTTTGTTACATCTTATCTTAGTTAAGGGTTCAATTGTGGACTTCCTTCAGCGAAATGCCGAGTCTTGAAATTAGCAATTTTAGTTGTTTTAGGTGATTTTTTGAAATACTAATTATCATCTTTTCCACCTGAAAATGAATACTTCGTCCCAAGAGGGATGAACTCAGGTCTAGGAAATGACAACTTCTTTTTTAACCTATCTAGATTATTACTCCAAGCATACCTAGTTTCTTCCAATTAACTCTCAGCAGGTTTATCGCTAAATGCAGCAGATTTCTTATCTTAAAGAATTGAGTTATTTTTCTCCACAGCTTCAACAAGAGATAATTACAAAGGGCTAGTAGTTTATTCAAGTTTTCTCTAAGGAATTGAATATGTTCGTTGTCTTTGACCAGACACTCCAGACTGTAACTTTATAAGCTTATTATCTTTTTAATTTGCACTCTCTTCTGCATTTAAAATCCTTAATTCTTCTGTAAAGGATCTCCCTCTAGTTTCAGTAGTTTAAGCATCTTAAATACTGTTAGAATTATCAACTTAACTGCTAATTTTTAGGTCTAAATCAATTTTATCATGAAGAGGTGTTTTCAAGATATCAGGTTATGGTTCTTTAGTATTCGTCGATGATGTACTCTTCTGTAAATTAAGAGACACTGAAAGGGGTAATTAAGTTTCTTTTATCACTGAATCTTCCTTCTTCTCTTAGGAAATACTCTTTTTAGCTTAGTTGTCTGTTTTTTATGTGGTTTGTTTTCCTTCCCCTTAGAATTTCATCTTAAATATTATGACTTATTTTTTAGGAAGATACGAATCGTGTACTGAAGGCCATCCACTTTCTCTTTCTCGATCTTTTTGTTTTACAGATAAACTTTATTTAACTTTCTTTTTCATTGGAGGTCCTGAGCTTTATGGTCTCTTAGGTCTCTATAAAAGCTCATGATTTTGTTGGCTAGGAGAAAGAAGGCTCATCTGGATATCGCTTGGATTATTGCTGTTTGTACTTGCAACTTGGAATGATTTGTTGTTTGTTGTTGAAATGGAAGATTTCCTTGAGAAAAGTCGATTTGTTTGAGGACTTGAAGATATACGAGATGGAAGTGGAGGATAATCATAATTGAGAATGAGTTCTTGTATTCTCTCTTTGCGTAGTTTCTGAGCTTTCTTTTTTGAAGATGAAGATGCCGATGACAGTGTTGATCTAAGTAAAGGAGCTGGAGCTGATAAAGCAAATAGATTCCCTAGCATTTTCGCTGAAAAGTTCTTGTTACTCACCACTAACAACAACAATCTACAATTGATCTCAAAAAAATATTTATTTCAGTGTGGTACAATAATACAAAACCGAATTGTTTTTAATTTTATTGGTCAATATGCTAATCCCCCCAAGGATTTTTTAGGCAGACTCGCATACATAAATTCAGTAATATTCATCATGCAAAGCTACTATGAATTACAATCAATATTATAGCAAAAACATGAGTTCTCTTTTTAGTAAGCTCATTATTGCATAACCTTCCATTTATTTTATTTTTTTGAGCCAAAGTAGATACCTTATTAAAAATGCCACTGAGCTAGCATAATTAGAGATAAAATGGATTTTATTTCAATAGTATTGCTAATAAAATTAAATTTTTCTATTGCAACTTGTTGAAAAGTAAATCTTCCTAATAAAAATGATTTAAGAGACCAACTAAAGCAGAATAAACAGGTTGTTCTTAAGAGCTTTTCCTTGAATCACTCCAAGAATTATCTCTTCATTTTTAGTAAATTTGTCGAAGAAAAAGATTATAATAATAATATTCCCAAATAAATACTTGTTTCCTTATTATCAAATTTTTTGTAATTGATTCTTCAAACCCTACTAACTTTGATTAAATTAACACAGCTGATACAATATGAACGCTATTGCTAGACTTCTGTTCAAACCCACTGTCCCAGTTTTTCATATAAATGGGCTCATCTCATAGAAATCGTACATATATTCCTTTATTTTCCCTTATATTAGCTCATAAAAAATCCAACTTTTTCCATCAATTTATACCATAAAGCAATTAGATCATTCCTGACTAAAGATTGTCTCTTAAACACATATTAGTTTTGAAGATGTGGAGAAAGGTTTGCATGATGCACGAGCATCAACAGCAAAAGCTATTGCTGTAGTCATCAACAGTCAAGGCAAACAAATAAGATAATTATTACAAATTGCAAATTATGCCAATAAACGTACTAAACAGTTATGTTCTCTTTCTCAGGTGGATCTCCAACGCAAGGATAAAAGATCGTCAACGCAATCAGATTCTACGCTGAGAAGCATCACATTCCAGTATATACATTCGCGGAGGATCTAGCAGCCAGTGCGGCATACCAGATCCTTATGAGTGGGACAAAGGTATTTGCAGATGAGCAATCGCTTGTAGGTTCGATTGGATCAGTTACTACAATCCTCAATGCCAAATTGATTTTACAAAACGCAGGCTTAGAGATTAGGAGAGTCTCCTCAAATCCGTAGAAAATTCTAAGAAAATAACTTATGCTTTTTTCGTTTAATTTTATAAAATTTAAAATTATGAATATCCAGAGCTTCAGTTACTAATTAAACAATCTTCAACGATGTGCCAGATGCACTGAGGAATACTTATGAAGAAAAGGTCAAGAGTCAGCGACAGGAATTTATTCAGCAAGTGGAATAAACAAGAGGTGACAAAATCAAGGTAATTTTGTTTTTAGATTCAAAAATAAGTTGCAGCAAGAGGGATCCAAAGATGCTAGGATGTGTAGATGTATTCATGGAAGATTGTGGAAAATTAGTTATTTTCGATGCCAAACTGTTATTACTATTTTTCAGATGGAAGCTTCGAAGAGAGATTCTGAACTCTATAATGGTGATGTATTTTCAGGAAAACAAGCTCTTCAAATGGGGTAAATAATTCAATTAATTTTGAGGAATGATACTGGATTCAGTGAAATTTCTTACTTTTGCAATTGTCAACAGACTCATTGATGCGATTGGAAGCCTTGAAGAAATTATTGCAAAGGATTTCCCCGAGGCTGTGTTAGCTTTCCCGAAGAAGCAGCCAATTGTTGGTCCAATAGCGGAAATTGCAAAGCTCGCAAGTTTATTCTAGACTGCCGTTCAACAAAAATGAATTGCTTAAAAAATAAACTAATCTCAAATGGAATGACAAAATTAGCAATATTTGTTCGATTCTTTTGTTAGTTAGAAATTCCTTTGCATTTTGAGTTTCTCAATTCTTTAAATTTTTCATTTTCCATTTTGAACCAGCAATTGCCTACAAAAATACCGAACCACCACTCATAACTGCTTTACTTAATATAATTAATAATTAATTCATGGTGGGTAACTCTTTGTGGAGCTTACAAATACAAATATAAATATAATTCACTGAAATTAAAAACTATTTAGTCACAACATAACAGATAATCTGTGCGTGAGAGTGTACTAAAACTTACTTTGATCTTAGAATGTCACAAGAAGGTACTTCTCCAAGAGAAAATGAGCTACTACTGGTAGTGGATAATTCTGTGCAAAAACTACCTAAACCTTCGATGAGTTTTAAAACCCTTCGTAAGCGCTCAAATACACTTTAGCCGATTGGTTCTTTCCATTAGACACGAGACGCAGGATCATCTAACCCTCCTCGAGTAATAGAAGTTAGTTGCTCGCTAAAGGAGAACCCTGCTAAACATCATCTTAAACTTTAGTACATGCAGAAATACCGTGATCTTGTTGGCATGTCTTAGTTAATAGTCCAGCCTAAACAATAAAGAGACATCAAAGTCCGTTCTTAAGATATAAAAACCCTCATTACTGCAACGGAGAGAATCGAGCAAGCCCACAAGAGACTCAACTAACGAGTTGAAGACATTCTACTAGCGAACTAGGAGTTTTGCGCTTCCAAAATTGAATTCATTCAAGATACTGACGACAAAGCATTCTATAAGGTTTTTCGCGGGGAGAGATCTTCGGAGCAGAATGTGATACTCAACAACCCCATATTTAATACTTTCTACGACGATGTCATGCTCAATAGACAGCGTGCGTAAGATCTTGTGCGAGCAGTCAATCAAGTCGAAAATCCTTTCAGGACACAATACATAGCGGATGTTAAAAATTCCAATGAATGTCCAACAAAATTCAAAGAACTGCTTCTTCAACCATTTTAGCATATGAACTTATTCACCTAAGACAATAATTCTAAGAATAACGTTGAAGATTCCTAAGAATTATTTGTATAAGCTGCTTGTCCGTAGATTGAAGTATTCAGAGACACAAATCCTTCGAGAAAGACATTCTAATCAGGTAAGCCATTCTTCTAAACATAATGTCCGAGCAGCCATCAGGATAAGAGAATTAGATCGTATTCACTATTCCAAGAATCAAGTATTTTGAAAGATAAAATTGAGAATCATAACAATAATAGTAGTATTGCAATGACTGATGAAGAGAAAAGGAATACTGCATTCTTAAAAGCAACTCCTTTTTAAACTTCTCCTCGAATCTAAAGAGACTCAAAAGCACCTCCTCCACCATTCCCTAAGCAGACATTCAAAGAAAATCTTACTGTCTACATGAACTTACCTGATACCAAGCGTGACAATAAACTTTACTTTTATAAAACTAACTCAGAAATGCAAATGCTCAATTAGTCTCTTCCAAGTAACCCAAACGGAAGGAATAGCTCAGAAGCGTACAAAAAACAAATGAATATCCACTAGAATGAGAAATAAGCATGTTAATATAAGACATACAAATATAGAATCCCTAGGTTAAGTGTAAACCACTATGCAATGTAGAAATGCCATCTCAATAAAATACCACTCTTCCCTGAAAAATCTCAGTGTTTAATTGACAACCCATGAGTAAAAAGGGATATTAGAAGTTATTTAGTCAAGGTAGTTATAATAATAGATTATCATCACTAATCATATGTTATGCAATGTTTGAAGGAGATATTCTGAAAAAAAATTAAGCTGTAATTATTTTGTTTTTGTTTTTATTGCTTTGTTAGATTGTAAATATCATTTTTAGAAACATTTTCGAGATATTATTTTTTTAACCACAGCGAAAACAACTTATTCAGAATCTGAAAACTATCATCAACGCCTAACTATTCTCAGCAATAGATTTTTTTTTTTTCATTTGTTTTTCTGTTTTTTTTAAAGCATTCAAATCGATTTCTTGAACACAATATTTTTTAAATAGATGATTTAACATGTGGTTTTTATCTTCTTTTCTGCCTGGAACTTGATTAATCTGATTAACTATCAGAAAAAATGTTAAGTTTTCAGATAAAGATCATTCTCCTTATTTTCATTCCAAAATACAAAATAGTTCTCTACTTTTGATTCTTTAAAAGTGTTGAATAACATAACTACATCAAAACACCACACACACACAAGACATACTAGCTTGTTTTTCATTTCTTTTCTTCTTTCTTGCGTTGCTTTTGCTCTTTTGCTAAGATATCTGAAGATTTAAGCATTTTAAGACTTTCCTATTCTATTGTGAAGTTAAAAAAATAACAATAATTACAATCTCATTCATTAGAATTGAATAATTCAAAAAAGAACATACTGTCGAGAACTTTTCCGATAAGAGAATCTTCGATGGTTTGTTTAATCATATTCTTTATCTTTCTATTTCCTTGCTTCTTCTTGAACTCCTTCACAGATAATCCAATATCATTGCTTTTCACAGGCTCTAACGAAATCATCAACAAAAACATATCAGATATCAAAGAAATAAACTTAATAATATCTCCAGCAATTTCTGCAGTTGAAATGTGAGTTATTACATGCTTTGCGGAAATCGTTTTGAGGGGGTTTACCACCTTTCTTCTATTATTTTGCCTTAGTTATTTGCTTCTTCTTGAGAGGTTTCTACATTTTGTTTAAGATCAGAGATAAGTGATTTTTTCAATTAAAATTGTTTAGATTTAATTATATTTTTAGTCTTTTCTTTGATTTGTTTGAAGCAATTTTATTCAATTACCTTTTAATAATTCAAGATAATTAGCCAATCATTGTGAGGAAAACATTCTAAAAATGTCAAGTTCCAATATTATAATTCTTTTTTGTTATTAAAGTCAATCTTTTTCTGATTTTTAAGATAATGATAAAATTGCTTTAACAAAATATTAAACTGACTTTTTGGAATGCAAAATATAAATTGAAAGTAAGAGTTCATTTAGAGAATTGAAGCTGAGAAGTAGGTTATGGACGGAAAGCGAAGAATGTCAGTCTATTGATTAGGTTCTTGCAAATATCTTGAATTTCTAAAGCACTAATAAAAGAAGGTGCAGTTTTAGTCTTTATTTCTGGGTTATTCTCGGTTTTAAAATTAATTTTCGGTACATACTTTTGATTCTTCTTGCTAATGAAGAACTTAGACTCCTCTTAACCAGCATTGCTATCAAAATCAGACGCCTAAACAACTTTGTTCGATTCTTTGAAAGGGTTTTTGATATATTTTCTTGGTGGTTGTGGTTCTTAAACCAGTTATTTTTCTCCACTTAACTAAACGAATTATGCATTATTTGTCTTCTTAGCACTACTGAATTAAGTATTAATAGCGATTTTACATCTATGAGTGGTCATCGGTTTATTGTTAATTACACTAATCGCTTAAGTATTAATAGTACTTAATGCTTTTGTGCTGAGTTAACGAAGAGAACCAAGTGGTGAGAAAAACGTATCATTAAATTAATCTCCTATTTCCTGAAGCAATGTGAGTCCTTATTTTAACTAAAATTTCCTTTATTTGATTTCTTCTTTGGTTATTAATAGTTGGTTCCCTTTGGATTGCTCATACTGCTATCCAAGTGCATATTCTAATTGCATATAAAGCTATTATTATTTTTTCACTAGATGCTCGTTGATTTCAGTTTATTATCTGATTTACGTTTACAGTATACAAAGTGAATGCTGATACGCTTGATTCACAGCAATAACCTTATCTTACTCATTACGAAGCTTACAAAATCTCTTTTAGAACATAAGAGTCTGTGCCTCTATCCCTTAATGCTGTTTGTTTAAAGTCTTAAGGAAATTACTTTGATCTTGAAACTTTGAAGAAAGAATATGATGCTATCTCAACAAATCAAGTTTTCGTTCCTTCATGGCTTTGTTATGTAATCCTATTTTATCTGATTATTGCTTCAATTCACTAATCTCTAGCAGCTCATTCTCAAGTTTCTCCATCTTTCTGCTTAATTGAAAATTACTCAATTGTCTATTTGCGAGTTGTTCTGTTAGGTCTATGTTCTTTTCTTCTTCACTTTGTACAAGCTTGTCTAAATTTCCTGTTTCTTGCTCTAAAAGCTCAGCATCTTATTCTAATTATTGTATCTCTTCAATTTCTTTCTCACGTTCGATATCTCCTGCATGAGCTGTTTCTATTCTTTGATAAAATACAAAAAATTTTACATTTTAACATGTATATCTACTTTTCTCCCTCTCTTTTTTACCTATCTGATATGAGCTTCCCTTGTAGCGTAGTCAGTTATTGAAGGAGGTTGTAAATGAACTATTCATCTTCCTATTACTCTGTTTCATCTTCGAAACCATAATCTCCCCTAATCGAAGTTGGAGATTCATAAAGTCTAGAGTTCATTAAAGTCGAAATAGTTGACAGATAAATCGCCAGTTGTCCACCACCTCCTTGTGCTATCATTTACCCTTATTCTAGCATGGTCTCATGTTAAATCATCATAATTATTTCTGACTATATTTGTTCTTTTTAATTTTTTTTGTTTTCTTAATTATCAAAAATCAGCGACAGTTATGACAGCATAAATTGCACTGGAAACAAAAATATTCTCAGACACGCTCACACACTGAGACACACAAACACATATTTTCTTAAAAAAAATAGATTCTCTGCATAACTTTTAAATTTGTTAATGATTCTGTTCTATTCTTCACTTTTTCTTAGAATTATTGTTTTGGACCACGAATTTCTCCAAATAACTTTTCTCCACTAGACTTTAGTTTCGAAATAATCCTTCGATTTAACTCTTCACTGTGTGGTATTCAGTTGCTTGCAGTTTCTATTCGCCATAACTTTTCGTAGCTAACTCTTAAGCCTCTTAGGAATCTTATATTTCTTCCTAATTCACCCTCTCGAAATGCCCTAGCCTAACTGCCAAACTTTCCTTAGTTTCTTAGGAATATTAATCTACTTAATGTATCTTTTTATGCTCATTAAACGCTTGAATCATGCAATATTTCGAAACAAGTGGATAATTTTTAGGAACTTCAGCTCCTTTCGCTCCCATACCCCATTTCAATCCAGTTGCTCCATTCAATACCTCAACTACATTATTCCTTTTCTCTCCAGCAATTACAACAGATGCTACATACACAATATGCTAATCAAGATACTTTGGTTTCCTCTCTACTAAACTTCTGTTTAGTGTAAAAAATACCTTCCTCGTTACAATCACCTTAGGTTTTGTTATTTTAAATGCAGACACAAGTTTTTTCGCTATTCTTTTAGAAGGTCCCATTAATCTTGCCTTCTCTTTGCCTTCATGCATGTCATCTTCTTATTCTTGATTGTAAAAGAGCCTTTGTTTTATTTGTGTCTTCGTAAACTCTCCAGACAATCTTTCCTCCAAGAAGAGTCCATGCTTGATTCCTTATTTGAAGTCTTCCATATTACTCTTAATATTATTACCTTCTCCTTCAATGAACAAGTAGTCAATGTAAATAGGAGCAGCTAACTCTTAAAAAAGTAGACTTCCTTATAATCCTAGGATATTCCAAAATAAGATTTTATCACTACAAGACAAACTAATGCTTCTGACATCCCTTGGTAAATCACTTCTGCCTGGTTTAACACGTAATTAATTATCCTAAGCATCTTTAACAGGATCATATTTCTCATCAAATACGAAATCATAATACTTTGCTCCTGTACTTTAAAGAATCTACTATTATTATTATTTTTCTAATAATAATTGTTCTTCATTCGTTTTAAAGCCCTATTATTCCATAGAAAAATTACTTTATTCTACAGCTGTTGCATCCCCATCAATCTTCTTTTCATTACAAGTCTCCTCTGCTATACAAGTTCTAGCAATCGATGCTTATCCGCATGGTGTTTAGCTGGAATAAAATATCACTTTGAAATCTCTCTGCTAAATCTTTCCATTTTGATTTCTAAAGAAATATTTGTCATTATGCAGATTATCAAGGATAAACCTTTTAAATGCCCTTCTCACAAGGACTTCTGCATGCGAATCAGCTATAAGATTACCTAATAAGCTGAGGTTTTTACGTCCAACAGATTTCGTACCACTTGCAAGAGATATAATCTCAAAACTGCAGCTACTTTCCCAAAATAACACTACACTTGCGAGCACAGTTTGTTCAGTTATACTGTTGATATCTCGTTTCAATGTAGTCTTGATGAGTTCACTGAATTTCTCATGAATAGCTGACAATATTTGCTTAAAGATCTTACCTGACAACTTCGACATTAAATTTATCTTGAATAATTGATCAAATTTTGTTGTTAAATGTAAATATTACAAGAGGAAGGCCAGCAGAATTATCAAATGTGTAATTAGATTATTTTTAATGCCTAAATATCAGTTTTAAGAGGATTAAAAATATATTTTTCAAATCAAATAAGGCAAATATGTAATTCTACTCAATAATTCTCAGCGGAATTCTAATACTTTTTGCTTTTCATAATCAAATAAATAGTTCATAAACCACAAACATGATGTAAATTATTACTTGAACATTTCTACAAAAAATATTTATATTTATCTCTATTAATCACTTGAGAATTTCATTAATTTGATCTTTCCAATTTAGATGTCCTCCTTAGGGGATGAGTGCACCTCTGTGTAGCTTTTTTTATTGTGATTTTTGCACAGTTGCAAGAGGATTAGCAGCTTCTAATTCCATTTTATCTTGTGCTTCTTACCAGTCTTTTGATTGTTGTTCTAAAACACGCTAGTTGTGACTTTCTGTTGATTATATTATCCTTGAAAGCACTTATTAGTTTATCTGATTTGGATTTTTAGGCAATATATCTTCAATTTTCTTCTATTCTTAGGATGCCTTAACCTTTTGCATGTAGGTTTTGACTCTTGCCTTGAGGATTAGCCCCACAAAAATAGATAAATAAGCTTAAACAATATTCATTTCATGGAAACAAAAAAAAGATTATCTCTTACTAACTCTGTGTTGATTTTATGATCTTTTACGGAGAATCCATTCACTTTCATGTACACTAGCAAAATAAAAAATCTTAAGCTCACAGACATTTTGGACAAAGAAATAGACTAATTGCTTTTTTGAAGAATATGAAGATTTACAAAAATAGAGGGAATTGGCTTAGAAGGAGAGTGCATTGTTGAGTTCAGCATATTACCCTAATGATATGGTTTCTGCAAGTTTATCTATGTTTTGTTCACCGAAAAGAGGTTGTAATAATCCATCTATTTCGTCGAGACTACGAGTGATGGAGTCTAAATTGTTGTCGAGTCGCTCGAGTTCAGACATAATAGCTACGATTTGATTTTGAGAATGAATTAATAACAAAGATTAGTAAAATTTGAGTATTTTTAGATTTACCCTTAATCTCTCTTGCTACAGCTTCCCAAATTAAAATTAGCTGAATTTTTGTTAGGAAAAGTATTAGAAGTAAAAGGGATGGAGGGAGTTAGTTTTTGTTTAATAATTAACAAAAATATTGTCTACTTATGAAAACTCACAACAACATTTAAGAATATTTCTACATAAATAATAATTGATTTTCAATGTAAAAAAAAAAAAGTAACAAAAAAAAATTGAATTTGATAATGAGAAAACTAACAAGTCTAACTTTTACTAATGACTTCAATTCCAAAACAGCAATCTATAAATTCTCACGAAACATCCTTCCCTTGTTCACATTTCTCTTTGGGAGTTTTTATTTTTGTTATTTAAATTTTATTATTTGATTTTTGTTTTTTGTTTTTTTAAATATGTTTATTTTGTTTTTTACAAATTTGAATTTTAGATTTTAAAATTTGAATTTTTTTATTTTTTCATACTAAATAATTTTATTCTTTCTTTTTGAATTCTTTTCTCTTTTTTTTTAAATCAATTCCTTTCTCTTTTTAAACTTTCTTTTCTTCTAATTCTTTCTCTTCTTCTTCTTCTCTTTTTGAAAATAGGCATATAATTATATAATAACTTAGCTAACAAAGAAAATGCTGCTGGAAATGTCGGATGGATTATTAGGTGTGATGATAATCGTTTTTTTGATAAATTGACTGCAATTAAAAATAACTTTGCAGAATATATGATCATTGTTTTAAGATTAACAAATGATCTAGAATAAGGAAGGAATATTCTAAAAAATATTACTCGACTTCGCTTATTGTTGTATGGTTTCGCGTTCGGAAGATTTGCAGAGAAAGAAGAGAGGAGGCATGGCTTTGAAAGGGAATGATTTTGAGAAGCTTCAGATAGAACGACTTAACTGAAAAGTTAAAGTCTTTGTTGAGATATTTTTAATGAAAGAATACAGCTCTAGTCTGCAAATGCTAGTCACAATCATTTTTTGCGGGTATTGCTAAGTTTTGGGAATCAAAGTAATGGGGTTCCAAGCCTCAAGTGTGTGTGTTTCTTCTCTCTTTCTTTCTCTTTTCCTTCTTCGAATCAATTTTTATTTTTACTTTAAATTATTATTAATCAGCTTTTCGCATACCTTCCCCTTTTGTTTTCCCTCCTTAAAAAACAAATAAATAAAATATCTATTTTTTTATTTCAAATTATCAGTCATTAATTCCTCCATTCAGTCGCTCTTACCCTCTGTGCTTTTGATGAATTCATTTCAGTAGAAAAAAAAAAATAATTAGTAATCTAATCAAATTTTTCTAGTTTTCCCATAAATATTCTACGTTTACCATACTAACAATCTGCAAGTTTGCTACTTAAAGATCTACTCAACGAACACTTTTTTGATTTATGAGGATTTCAATATTATCTTTTTTTGAGTATGCCAAAGAAACAAACAGCCTAGCATTTAGACATATTCAATAAGGAGGTTAGGGAATATATTCTTTATCAAGGAAATTAAATATTTTCCAAAGGTATTTATCATGCTAGCAATCCATGAACGTAATTTTAATGTTTTAAGTATTGTGTCAGCTTATGATGATGGTTTGGCGTAGTTTTAGTACAAAAATGATGATATTAATTATCTTTAATTTCAAAAAATACCAAGGGGATTCCCACCAAATAGAGGCTATACAGACATAATAAAGGTGCTTTAGTGAGTGCTACAGTACTAATATTACCTTAATTTGCCAAAAAAAAGAAAAAATAATAAATAAATCCTTCGCAAAATTATCTTTTCTCTCTCTCTCTTTGCAAAAAAAAAAAACAAAAAATGGACAACAAAGAATCCCAAGAAAAGTAACAATTCATCTTCAACTAAATTGATCCAGCTCCATTCACGATTGAGCAAATCAAAGAGTACATCATTGAAGCTTAGAAAACAAAGACACTCGCATACTGTCCTTATTCAAAGTTTTAAGTTGGATGTGTGCTTCTTGATCAAGATAACAATATCTACAAGGGAGTCAACGTGGAGAATGCTTCATATGGTTTGACTGTGTGCGCAGAACGTAACACAATATTCTAAGGCGTAGCTCATGGACTGAAGACTATCAAGCTGATTGTTGTGAACTGTAAGACTGAAAGAGTTGGGACACCCTGTGGAGCATGCAGACAAGTCATCGGAGAATTCGCTACACCTCAGACTATTGTTGTGCTCTCGAATGATAAAGGTCAATATGAAATCACATCTTTCGATGCAATTCTACCAGGAGCATTCACACCCAAGGATCTTTTCACTTCACCAACAGCATGATGATTTTTTGAAAGGATTTTTAAAATTTCTAAAGACACAAAGAAAAGGAATATTTTTAAACTAATTTCATTCATTTCTTAATTGTTAAAACGTGGAGTTGTTAGATAGAAATTAAAAGAAATTCTCTTGAAGAGGAGCTTTTTATGAGCTCTTGAAAGTAGCTTAGATTGATAGTTTGTTTCTTCAAATAAAATGAATAGAAAATCAGAGGGGGATTGTCAATAGAAAAATAAAGAAAAAATGTGTTAATTTTGAAAATAATTATATTAATAATAAAATATGTATTTTAAATGATGCTATGCTATGAAGTTGATTACCCATAGCTATTCATCAAATTAAAATGTCAATACTTTAGTATCGTTTGTTAAAAAATGCTAGTTCTAACTCTAAGAGACATTCACACAGAATATTCATTCACTTGTTCCAGATATTACATTATTTTTAGACAGTTAGAAAAAACAAAATAAAATAAATTAATCAAATAATTTTTGCAAAAACAGCAAATAGACGATAAAGTATCCGATTAGAGAGAGAGAGACATTTCTCTCACGCTTTTTGTCATAAGTGCAAACAGTTTTTGATTCACCTTTGAAGATTCTCATATCTATGATCTCTTGGAGTATTTGACAGAACGTATGATTTCAACAAGAATACGGTCTAAAGCATATTCAATACTCAAAAAGAAGCTCTAGATATGGGTAGCTTTCAGTACAAAATATGCTCCTTTGAGAGATATTTTAAACTTGCACAAGAGAAGCAAATGTCAATATCGATCACAGGGAGACCTAAGTAGCTCCACTGAGAAGCTCCCTCAAAGAATTTAGATTTGTCAAAAATAATGTTTGTTAAATCCACTCAATTCAACGTTTTATAAGTACACTGCATTACATTTGATATTAAATCACCATCAAACTCAAAAAAATAATGCAAATAAATAACCAAATAACAACTACTACAACACATACTGGAAATAATTAATCCCAAAAGCATCTTAACAATAAAGAAATCATCACAAGAATCCATCCTGTTTATTTCTTAAAATATGTATTTTCTTCATTAAATAAACTTGAAATGGAACATAATGTACTGTAATAATGATTAGGTGAGATACAAGGAATGATTAACAGCTTTTGATTAAATAATCTGGGGAGGAAAGTTAAGAAATAATTTGAAAATTTCGAAATATTTATGATTTTAAGATATGCGCAGCAGTTAAAAAAGATAGGATCACGTGATTAATTACTAAACAAAGGAGTCGTTAGAAACAATAATAAATCAAAAGTGAAAGAAATTTAATTGATTCAACAGGATAACAAAAGAAGAGAAAAGAGAGAGAGAGAACCCAAACATATTTTTTTATGCCTCCAAGTAGTTAATAAACTTCGTAATAGGATTCCACTTTTTGTTTTTAACATCGATAACGCACTCTCTCACTCTGACTCTCTGCATTTTTGGCTTCTCCATAGTTCTAAATAAGTTCATCTTAATCATAAATAGCAATCTGATAATAACAACTCAACTATTCTAATCACCATCTCCATCTGAAATCTGAATTGAAGAAAACATCCAGCAATCAAAAACAATAATAAGAATAATTTTTCAATAGTATTACGAATAATGTGAATAACAGTATCTCCCTGAAACCAAATAAGCCCTCCTTAATAAGAATAGAAAATACCTCAATTTGAATGATAATAAATAATTATTTCTTAAGTTTTTTGCATCAAAATATCTAATTTGAAGATTTTCTCTTTTTTTTCTTCTTTAACTGAAAGAAAATTATCTTCCTTTCTGCTAACAATTCACAAATTCATTTATCTCATTAAGCAAGATTATTCCTTGCATTTCTTCTTCTTATTTCAACAAATCTAATTCAACTACAATTCAAACCTAAATGAACTCTAATTCAAAATATCAAATAAACACACATCCTCAATATGAGAGCATTTAATCATTCATTCATGAAAACAAAAAAAGAGATAAACATAAAGAATATTATTAACTGAACAAGTAGAAAAGTGAAAGTTTCACCTATCGTTCCTTATTAGCTCTTCTATTCTAAGACTTTTCGAGATTAGATTATTATTTATCTCCGAAAGAGTTGAATATTGGTATTTTAGTAAATCCAAATTCAATTAATTTTGATTTTATCCTCTCAAAGTAGAACCAAAACAATAACTAGTCATAAGAATTTTCAAGCGATTAACAGAATGAACAATTCAATTGATTAATCTCCTGAATTTCAATTTGGAGTTTTACACTCAAAGATTATAGCATTATTCAACTTATTAGAATAGATAAATCATATTTAGATAAATTGACAGGCATCTCCTGTAGAATCTCTGCGAAAAAAGATTGATATAAACAAAAATAATCGTGCATTTTCAGAGAGATTTTCAGTAAAAGTGGATACGAAAAAAGGATAGATACCAAACACATACACAAACATAAAGAAAATATGAAAAAAATCAGACATTTCTTACGTTCTCTATCGATTGGCTCTGATTTCGATAAGGTAATATCCTAAGAATGTAGTATCAGCCTTGGTTATTCTTTCTTTTTTTGAATGTTTTGGTCTTATTGGCTAATTGAATACTTGAGAACAGGCTCTCTTGTCGATCTAATCACCTGACGATCATCGAAGACCTTCTGAGGAGCTCATAGCAAGTAGTCTATTTGAGTGTATTGGATGTGTCATTGATATTTATTTATTTCTGAAAAGGAATCCAAAATGGTCTTGAAGGCAAAGAAGATTCCCTTGAGATGAATTAAACCAAATAGACTCCTGGAATGAGAATGAAAAACGAATTCTTCTATCAGTTAAGCAAAGAAGATAACTGGAATTGCTCCCTAAGGTTACTTTACACAGTCCATAAACTTATCCACGCAATGAGACTCAACTTCACAGTTGACTTTGCGAAATAAGATTTACTCCAAGGTATCAAAATATCACTGAGAATATCGCAGCAAAGTAAACATTTTCTCTTCTTTATCTTATTTTTTGTTTATTCCTCACAATTCTCTTATTTTACTTGATATCTCTAAAACCATTCATTGAAATATTGTTAATTTATCAATAGGAGATGAAGTATTCATACCGATCGTTCTGAAATACTACTCTTTCCTTCGATCTGTATCTAAACATTACAAGGAAGTGTATGAATGTGAATAATATTATCAAACTGAAAAAACTAACTATTTGGACAATAAATCACTGAAAGAAATAATCAGCACAATGCATCCCTTGATAACCATACTCAAGAATGTATTTAGAGCTGAGCAGAGCCTATTATTCGCGTTGTAGAACTTCCCAAAGTATGAGATTGTTAAAGAAGTTGCATTACTGCTGATCAAGGAAACAATTATGATATTTGATTTCCTTAGCTATCTCATGCGACGCATTGAAAGTAACCAAGCAAATACAACAACAACAAAAAGGGTAGAAATAGTGTTTAACTTGATTTATTTTTATCACCCAAATAGATGTGATTCTGCGTTAAGACACTGAGAATAGCTTAATAGTCTATGAACTCTACGAATAAGTTGTTGTGCTTAGTAAAAACATGGAAAAGATGTACTCCTTACGAAATTTAACATCTGAAATATTCCTCTAACGCCCACGGTTTTTCATTGTGGAAAGAGAGCACAACAAACAAATCGAACTGCATGTTAATGCAATCCACAAAAGGATCAACAACACAGATAACGTAGCTGCTACAGTCACCAAATCTGTGAATGAATCTAAGTCATAAAGCAATCAAGGCGATAATAATGACTCTGCACCTATCTATGAACAACAAACTATTAGAAACAGTCGAGCAAACAGTGGAAATATTGAACCTACAGAATTATCTTTACTCCCGAAATTAAATGGAAAGCAGTAATCTCACAGCTGCAAAGACATCATTATCAATAATTAAAATCAAGAGACCATCCCCTTGAGATTACAAAAAGAATCTTCCCAACAAGCTACTTGCAGTGATACATTGAATTATCGAGTTAGTTTGTGTTAATTATCTGAAAAACATATAAATCTAGCGGAATATGTAGACACTAGCTCAAAAGATTCATCAGAAGATGAGCTGGAGACAGATGTAGTAAATACTAATAATAATGATAAAGTCGTAGTTATTAAATAGTATTTACTGCAGTAATGAAGTAAAAATAAACCCATCTATGGTTCAGTAGCTTAAGAAATGAATGTTTTTATAGTTTTATCAAGTGGTATGAATGAATAATAACCCTCCACTTGTAGAACACCTTCTTTTGAAGGTTATTTTGTTATTAGTTTGATTAGTTTTGTTTGTTCTTAGTGTAATTATCATATGCCTGTTTGTGATGTGATAAAAATAATTTAAAATTCTAAATGAAACACTGTTTGTAGATTCAAATGGTTTATTTGATTTGCTGGTCGTTTGTCACTTTAAAATACACATAACAAAACATAAAAAAGAAAAGATCAAGAGAGAGTTGGCAATATCAAACTAACAATATCAGCCATTAAGAGGTTGCAATAATGCAATTCCCACTTGTTTTGCTTTGAAGGTAATTCTTTAGATTATGTTCATATCGTACGACGTATTGGTGAGTGTTAAGTAGTTATATGTGTTTGCATATTTCGACAGATAACTCCCTTCGCTGATAAGTAGGGATTTATGAGTGCTAAACGTTTAAATTTAGATTGAAGTGGAGTAGATTTACTGCAGTTATGTGAGGATTGAATAATATTTCAGGAAATCTTCAAGAAGTATCAGATAAACTCCATCAGTTTTGTTAGCAATGGTGGTACTTAAAAAGCAAGGTCTTGTCTTGCAAAACAACTCTTAGATGATTGTGCCAACATATCCCATCATTCCAGCACACAAACCATTTTCGTCTTGAAGTGTTTGCTAATTTTTCTTCATGAGCAGCTGGAATTATGGATCTTAAGATGCTATGGAAGCTAACAGCATTGAAGAGCTTGACCATTTGCTGAATTCCAAATTAAATGACGATGTAACCTCCGTGTGAAGGAGAAACAATTATGTGGAGATCTCAGTGTATCTGCCTGAGTTTTTGAATGACTGCCATTCGGTCAACCCCAGGATATTCTCTCCTCCAATAAACATTCTGTCTTGAATGATGTTTAATCTGCACAAGGAATGCTTCAGCAGTAAAAAGCTCATTTTCTCAGCTATTCCGAGGTTAAACACTCGCTTGTCGAAATTACTATTGCCGAGAATCCTAGAGATACTCAAGCAGGCTTTACATAAGTTCAAGTAGCTAGTCAGTACTTCGATATTGCTATTGTATTCCTCTTGCAGATACGCTGATGCTAGACTCTTCCCGAAATTATTGAGCTCACAACTCTTTTGTGCTCCTCTTGTAGCTCCACTATTATTTATTTTACTACTTGAAGGGATGCCATTATTGTTAAGATAATTGCTAGAAAGCATCTTTTGATGGAAACTTTATGATTTTGAATGATTAGCTGGTTGTCTATTGGAATTATTCTAGCTTCCTTAGCTGGTGTTAATCCCGTTTTAGCTTGTACTGGCGTTTGTGCTTGTGCCAGAATGAACTAAAGGATCGGGATGTAGTTCAAAAGCAAGTGGTTTAACAGTCTCCTTAAATACTTCGTTGTAGAGCTTCTGTGATGTGTTCTTTTCAAGGCACATGTCATGTGGCTAGGGGATGATTTAGCTATATTAAATCTATTTTTATTGCAGAGACTACATTTTCAATTCTCTGTTGTACAGCTAAACGAAAACATTGTTTTTATTGATACTTACACCACCAATTAGCTCAGGCTAACTAACCACCTCAGAAATCTTGTTAGGTTCACAAGGTTCATGGGTACTTTTACGATTGTTTAGTTTACTCAATTCAGACTAATCTTATCCAGAAAATCCACTATTTGGTTATTGATAATTTGATTAAAAATCATATGATTTGTATTTCTAATGAGAAACAAATTATTTCGAAGGCAAAAACTTGGGAGCTGAGCGTCCTGTTGGGTCAATAGGACTAGGAACATTTACACTTTTTAACGGTTGCTGCTACAGAGAACTGAGAGACACTTGTACGCAGGCAGCAGGAAGCTTGAACCCGATGCGAGATACACCATCCCCACTTTGAACAACATTAGTATTCGAAATACTATTTATGTTCTTGGGAGAACTATTTTAATTATTATTAGATATTGGCTATGATTCAATAGGATCATTG
>Ga0302271_10000101_pt1 | contig 71382 bp, 30 predicted proteins | sample III_Bog_N1_1_FD_198767 | JGI IMG/M metagenome (GOLD analysis project Ga0302271, IMG submission 198767) | Peat permafrost microbial communities from Stordalen Mire near Abisko, Sweden - III_Bog_N1_1 | ecosystem: Environmental > Terrestrial > Soil > Wetlands > Peat | place: Sweden: Abisko...
AACGAATGATATGCCTATTTGTTTGATTTAAGCATTCAGTTATTAAACTATTTTTTTCAAATAGTATTTCTGCTGTTATTGTTGAAACTTTATTTGAAATTTGGCTTTGAAAAATAAGTCAAGAAAATTTTATCAATCTAAACAGATTGCCAGAACATATTTATTCTTATTTTTTCTTTGAAAGTGTGATTAATAATCTAGCTATTCATGAAAGGCAGTTGCATTGGATAACTGTTGAAATGAAAGAGAGCAGATATGTAGATATAAAAATATACAAAAAACAAGGAAAATATATTGAGAAACAAAAATGAAAAATATTTTGAATCCACAAGGGAGTTTAACCCTCTCGATTTCACTTCTTTTTCTTGTCATGAGTGGTTGTTTTTAAAGGAACAGCTAGCTTATGCTAAGAAGACGATTAAGAAACTAAATTAGAAGAATTTGAATCGATTTGTTTATTTTTCTTGAATAATTCTTTTATTTTCTCACCTTGTGCTTTTTTCTTCTCTGCGTATTTATTCATGCTATTAAGAGGAGGAGAAGGAGACTTCGCTTTTGAAACATTTTTAGAACCATGCTCATTCGATTTCTTTCCTTATAAGGTATGTGTCCTATCGTCAGGTTCTGTAATTGAGTTTCTGTTTGAGTGCGATTTTAGCTTTCCTTCCAACGATTAAGAAGATTTAGAGAGCTTATGACTTTTATCCAAATTATGAATTGTTTTTGAATTGTTCTGCTTGTTTGCTTGGGTTCCTGTAAACATAGAAACACTGGCTGCACTTTTGGTGCTTTAAACATCTCCGGTTTCAACTTAAGAAGGACTTTTCGATTGTGAAGTACCTTTATTTTTCTTAATAGTATCATTGTCTGTGTTGTGTTTTCTACCCCTTTAGCCGGAAGACCAAGAGTTACTTCTATTCTCTTTGCTAGATAACCTAGAAGTTGGTTTTGTTTCTCTTCCAGTTCTCTTGACACTTGTTTCTTTACTAATGGATTTCTTCCTTTCTTTTGAAGGAAACTAAAATGCGACAAAACAAAACCATTTAAACTAAGTATTTTTCTCTTTTTCATTATTTTCAAAGATATATTTACTTGATCAAGAGTGCTTGCAGGTGATTAAATCTTCTTCATGTTCTTTTCCTTCTTCGCATCATCACTTTTCAGACCTTAGGAGCTTGCTGAGGAGGCTTTGATATTATTCTAATTCAATCCAAAACTTTCACCTAAATTATTGCTATTCAGGCTATTACTGTTGTTGTTTTGAATGCCAAAGTTATTGAAGTTCGAGTTGGTGTAGTAATCTTGTTGATTTTGAGACTGAGGGTTATGTGAAATTAGAGTATCTTTGAGATCGAAGTCATCATTAATTTATCTATTAAAAGGGTTGCTTGTTTGTTACTATTATTTCATTACGAGCTCGCTATTCCATTGTTGATTTTAATCAGTAGTTGGAAATCTAGTGAGATATGAATTGCTTTTGAGATCTGCAAGAAGATTAGGTTGACTTCGAGTTCCCTGCAATTCATTAGCAATCTCTCCATCTCTTCCAATAACATCAAAACCATTATTTTCCCTATTCTAATGAGTCTATTTAGCGATCTATTCAGAAAGAGATCTCTCCATCTTTTCAAATTGTTCTTTTGTGATAAAGCTAGCTGTTGGTATTCTTCCAAGACAAAGAAAAGTTAGAGTTAAATACAATAAAAAGCAACTACAAATTTTGTTTAGGCAAACAATTCCTCAATTCAATTAAGGTTATCAATTACTTATTTGAATCTTCGATCTTATCTACCAGTGCATTCACAACTTCCTTGAGATCTTCAATATCGCTTTCGACTTATCTGATGAGTTTATACTAGTTTGAATCTTCCGCTGCAGTGAAGGGTGTTACATTCCGAGAAACACTTTTTCCTTGAGAAAATATGGTTCATTTCAGATTATTCAAATTTCTTTTCACAGAATCTAATTTAAAGAGTTAAAAAAGCAAAACTTACTCGATGCAAGTGCAGGTGTAAATTCGTCTATTTTTCGTGTTAAGTCCTCAACAAATTTGCAGAGATATGTGCGTTCTTTCTATTCTTTTTTGAGCTTTTCTTCAAACCCTTCAAGTTCAGAAATAAGTGCATTTTTACGCATTTCTTTCATTACATAATCAATCTTTCTATTTATTTCTTCCCTGATTTTATCAAGCCCTTTCTTTAGTAAAGCATCAGGCTCTCCTGACGTAGCAGATGCTCCTGATATTCTTTGAGAAGCACCTACTGCTGGACCATTAACTTATTCAGCAAGGACCTTAATATCCGAAGCCATATCCCGAGAGAGTTAGTTAGCGAAAGATTCAATTTTATTCTCAAAATCATGAATTGTAGTTTAGAATGAAGCGAGAGCTTCAAAAACCTAAACCTCCCGTTATGTTTCTTTTTCTTCTAAAACAGCAAGTTTCTAATTTAAATCTCCTGCAACGTCAGCTTGAAGGTTATCCATTTTTTTGCCAATAAGACTGAGCGGTTTATTCATTTGTTCCTTCACAAGTCTGTTCTCATCTTCCTTTTTGATAAAATTAATTAACAAATCAATCATCAAAGCAATGGAAACAAAAAATGTACAGTTATTTTCTTGAAATTATGATGAAAATGCGCTTTAGTTAGAGTTTATTTTTTGATTATTTTTTTGAATAAAAAACAACCGAATGAAAATATTCTACCTGCGCTTCTGCAAATGTCTATAAAAGCTTGATTAGTTTAGTCATATTTGCGAATTTTTCTTCATGCTGAGTTATTGATTCCTCTAATTCAGTAATTCTTCTTTACATTTAGGGATTTTCAGCAATTGAATGCTAGCAAACTTTATCCAACTAACTCTCTAAATATTCAAGATATCCATCTTTGTCATTTAACAGATTCTTTCTCTCTTCACTTGTCATCCTTCTAAGCGTTTGATCTCCTCCACCCACACTGTTAAATTAATTTAGCACTCCCTGTTACTACTTTAGCTAATGCTGTCTCGCATAGGAGGCACACATTTTCCACACAGCTAGCTTACCAAGTTTTGAGTTCGATATAAAACTCTCTCTCTTTTTTTTTCTTTGTTTTATTCAAATTATCAGTATTATCCCCCCACAGAACGAATTGATTCCAACTTGTATCTAAAAAGATGTATATTTTTTGATTTCCTATCTTCAAAAATACAAATTAACAACAACATTCGGCTGTGAATCTTAATCGTGATGAATAAGTTGAATTTTGTCATTTCCAACTTTTCCTGAGAATCCAGTGAAATCCATTTAACATATTGAAAATAACTGCTTGAATTGTTCTTTTAGGAATTCCAAATTTCGATAATCTAATCTAAAGCACTAAGTAGAAGATAAATATACTAGAATTGGCTTGGAAATGTGTATTTTCTTGTTTTTCTTGATCTACCTATCCTTTAGGAAAACGTTTTTTTATCATTCAATTGATTCTACACTAAAAACCGCTTTGAAACTAGTCCAAGAAATTTATGTGTTCCGAAGCTAAACATGCAAATAAATACTATTTAATCAAAATAAAATTTCTCAGAATAAAAATGTCATCCCATCCATCTCCTTCGTAGTCAGTATTTGACAAGATAAACGATAACTTCAAAAACCAAAAAATAATTCAAATTTAAGCATAATCTATTTCATCTTTAGCAAATAAGTTATTTTTACTTGTTTCCTTTTCCTTCACTTGTGAGTGTGATTGTCTCTTCTTCTTCCTTAGGAGCGCATTCAAGTAGAGTCTCAAACTATTTAGGATCTTCAATCTAAACACCGCAAGTTCCACATTCGCAGGAGAACCCGCAAGTGAATTCAAGAGGTATCTTATTGCTTCGAAGAACTTGTCCTAAGTTATTATCTACAAAAGTAGTTATCTTGATCTTGATGTCTCTGTGTTCTTTGGGAGAAATAACAAATGATATCGATTCTCTAGGCGGTCTATGAAGATGAATTTGCAATTAGTTACAAGGATTGTTTCATCGAAAAATGTGAATTGCATACTTTTATGCAGTCCTGCCAACTTAGGAAATAAAAGAAAGTGAAGATCTGACCAACTTGTTCATAGAATAGTCTAGTGGATTCTTAAAAAGGATTCTTGATTTGCTGTGTGGTAAATTTAGACAATGCGCCAAACAAAAAATTTGCAAAAAAAAGAATAATTAATTTGCAATCCAACGAATTTATTGCATTTGGTTGTTTTTCCCATAATTAATTAATTAATTTCCTGGAGTATTCATAAAGCCGATGAGGAATCTATTTTATTAACACAATTCATAACGATTGCTTGTACTTTTGTTTGCTTCCATCAAAATCAAAAAAGTAACTGATGCCTATCTATTGCCAATTAAACCCTTCATAGAAATGTACCATGTTTGATTAGCAGACAAAAATATTGCAGAATTAAAACGATTTAAAAGGTCCTGAAACATACTTTTTATCTTTCTTGAAATCTTAATGGTGATGCAAAATGAATTTATTCAAAATAGATATGAAAACACTATTTTTATTATTAGATTGGCTAATAATAATGCATAATTGCTCATTATCTATGATAGTTCATCACATCTGGCATGCATTTCTTACTATAAAAGTAATAATATCTTTAACTTTAAATGATTTTAGCTCGTAATATAAAAAATTATTGGAATCAAGTCTAGGGAGATAGTTGATTGAGCTTGGCTTTTATCAAAACAAAAAATGAAAAAAGATAATCTTAAATAAAAATACATTTTAATGGATAATTCTAATAGTTTAGATAATCTTCAGTAGATGATCAAAAATCTAGAATGAATATTGGCTGGATTTGAAGGAAATACAAGAAATCTGTAAAAAATGATCCTTCGACCCTTGATTTCGTGATTCCTTATCTCAGTTGGGTTTTGTTGTTTTAATTATCAGAAAATATGTAAAAATACCTCCCAAACACAAATAAACAGTCAATCGAAACTAACGAAGAATAACATAATTAGATCTTTCAAACACAGACAAATCGCAAAAGAAAAACTTAAAAAAAAGAAATCCTTCTCTTCTTTTTAACAAGAATATTGCTAAATGGGTGGCCTTAAGAGAGGAGCTAAAAAAGCTGAACTGGAGAGATTCTTGGAAGATCTACATAGCAATCATAATTCAAACAGTACCATGAGCTAAGCTGAATATCTCTCAGCTATGAGAGAGAAACTTAAATAATGCTCGAAAAGTGGCACAAAAATACCAGAGAGACGGACATATATCCTGGAGAAGCTGTGTGAAGTCTGTGGAGACTTCAGACATGATGATGAGCTACTCCTTTGTGATTATTGTGATAATGCATATCACACCTTCTGCCTGGTAAACGAGAATAGACTTGTTGCTTGATTGTTTTTTTAGGGTTGGCTATGGTTGTTTTCATTGTGGACCTTTGTTTTTCCTCAAAAATGATTGTTTTGTGCTTGCATGCGTGTGTGTGCTCTTGGTAGAATCCTGCATTGACTGAAGTACCAGAAGAAAAGGAAGATTGGTTCTGCAATGATTGCATCAAACAAAAATGCCAACTCGAAAAGGAAAAACAAAAAAAAGACAACAATAAAACTTCAAACAGCAGCTCTTCAAAGATTCAGTCGTTCTTGGAGAGTTACAATTATTCCAGAGAACTAAAAGATCCAGCAGAGAAGACACTTTCAATACCTTCAGTATCAAACTCTAGAATTACAAGAAAATCACTGAATCGGGAGGTGCAGAAATGTGGGAAATGCCGAGATCTTGTGTGTGTGCTGTCACAAAGGGAGTCAAAGAACCAAGTGAGAAATGTGTAAGCTGCGGTTTAGTTTTCCATCAAACTTGCTTCAATCACAAAAAGGAAGCAATTCTTTGCACAAAATGCTCAAATAGCATAATAAGTAAGTCAAGAAAACACATTGATTTTTGGAATTTAAATTCAAACATAAATACTATAGATTTGGGAAATATTACAGATGGCTTGATTAAATTAAAGTTCTTGTTGTTTGAAATATTTTTTTAAAACGCTATCTTTTGCCTGCTTAGAATCACTTCCAAAGACATAACAACTTATCGATCAATATTTCAATAATAGTTTGCACTAGAAACAGATCCAAAATGCTGAAGAAACCTCTTGTTGCAGCACTTCTGATCAAACATAGTCATCTAAGTTAGATGAAAGAACAACTAATAAATCAGCAAAAAGTAGATCAAATTAGAGAATAGAAACAATTTCAGATTAAATATCCACATCTGCTGCTGACAATAATCTTCAAAATAACACTAATAAACCTACCAACAACCTAAGCAGCAATTCCAGAGCTAAATCTGCCAGGAGGAGCAAACATCCAATTCAATTATTGCCAAATGCTAATTTCTCTGAGGATAATTAGATAACAGTAGTAAATGGAGCTTTCATTAATAGTTCAGATATTTCTCCAATTGGGTTAGTGAAGAAACTTAAGAAAAATGATTCATCTGCTCTTATCAAGATAAATAACTTAAATGATGCATCTTAGACACAACCAATCAATCAAATGACTGTTAAGAATCAGTAAGATGCTATAAATAACAACCTTAACGCAATTAATACTTCAACAAAAGCAGTAACTCCTTCATCTGCTCATAATAATAAAAAGAAAAATATGTAATTTTCCCTGCCAGTCCCCAGCAAAGACCCATAAATCACTATTAAATGCCGGTAATCCTTGATATTTGCTTTAAAAGCTAAGAACATCGAATTCTGTGATGATCTCAGTTATTCTGATACTTGCCCAACCAGCTCAAATGAAGCTAATCTAGAATCACATCTGCAAGTACTCGATATTTAGAACACCATGAGATTCTATGCGTTCAAAGAAATGACAAGAAAAGGACAGTATGTGCCAGTAGCAGTTGAAGAAGACAAAATCTAAGGGTTTGTTGTGAGGGCACAAGAAGATATTAAACTCGGGACTCTTATCACGGAGTACATAGGCGAAGTTGATTTTGCTAGAAACCACATTTTCGATAAGCAGAATGACTCTATAATGGATCTGCTAAGAACCCCAAGGTCTCGAACGTCTTTAGTGATATTGCCTAATAGAAAGGGCAATTTAGCTAGATTTTTATCAGGAATTAATAACTCCTCAGCGAAATCAAGAGGAAAACAGAATGTTTAGTCATGTAGATTTAACATTGCAGGGAGTGCTCATGTATTGCTGTTTGCGAAGAAAAATATTAAAAAAGGAAGCCTATTGTATTATGACTACAACGCTGGAGGATATGGAGAGTATCCAACTCAAGATTTCATATGAATGTGAATGAAGAGAGAGAAAGAGAAATATTATGATCAAAAAATCATCAAAAAAAATGTTGAATTGTATTACTATTATTAGGAGGATAGGTGAAAATCGACCTTCATATCTTACTATTATTAAGATTGTTGTGTGCTCCTTTTTGTAGAACAAATAAATTAATCAATATGATTAGATTCATCTCCAAAAATCTTACAACATTTCTTTTCATCATCTATTAGTTTAATTTACCAGTTTACCTTTGCTAATTTGAGGATCATCGTTTGCCTTTCTTGCATTACCTTTTCTTTGGATTGTCACACTAAACTCTTCTCCTGTTGTTTGATCATTCGTTTCCGGGAATAGTTTCTTCTTCTTATCAATTTTTCAATATTCAAGCATAATTCTCAAATGCTATCTTCACTTTGTTTCTAAAATTCTTACATACCGAAATGTTTTAGAGGATAATCAAATTCGATTGGCGAGAATGCTGATTAACCTTCGTTTTTTATCCAGTTTATGATCAAATTGTGTTTTTCGAAACAGAAACAATTATTGGCGAATTTGGAAATATTAGTGCCTAATAGTTTAATTTGATATTGATTCCTAAAATATGGATTTAGGAGTGCTTATCAAAACAATTTATGAAAATGATGACGAAGAAATAAGACTAGAACTGATTCAGGATCTTAAAAATGAAGCAGAAAACCATCAATAACTTATCGTCTCTGAATTACGACGAGTCTACATTATGCTATCTACAACGCTTGCTGAGGCAAAGACACTCGAGCTGATAAAGATTATCCACTCTACGTTAGACACTCTCACACGGACATTACTTTAATCCGAAATCGATCTGAACTTTGGAGGAGTTCTAAAAGTTCTCGTAAAAGGTCTGGGCAATCCAGACAAAGCAGTGAGATAAAGCACCAAAAAAGTCATCGAATTCTTTTTAAAGCGCACACATAACATTGAAATGGTGATTGGAGGATTGCTTTCAGTTGGGTTCGATTCCACAAATTCGTTCCTTCGAGCAAAGAGCATCAGTGCATCTGTGCGATTTCTAGATATTTGCCCAAGTGTTTTCTCTCAAAGATCAGGTTTGAATGATGTAAGAAGATTGCTTGAAGGTATTATCGTGCGGTTAAACGATTCAGTTGAAAATGTCCGTCTTCGAGCATCTCGAACGTTGTTCAAGATTGTAAAGGAACGCAACTATGAAGATTTTTCGAACGTGCAGCGTAGGTTATCGCGTGAGCATGTCGAGCTTATGCTTGCAGCTGTAAATAGACAGGTTCTTGAAGAATAAGACTTTAAGATGAAAGCTCTCTATGAGAAATTTGGAGAGATTCATTTGGAACTCTTTGAAGATTACTCCACTGATTTCATAGTGGAAGACACCGCAGGGATAAGAAAATACTACCTCTACCAAGAAATACCTTAGTTTTCGAAGAATCAGATATTAAAGTTCTTTCCTATTGGTCAGAGCGAACTTTACTTCAATATCATTCGTGAGGATACTCTCCTAGATTGCTTTAACCAAGCTGATTCTCGTGTACACATATTCATGGGTAGAATAAACCTAAATTTCATTGTTTTTCATGCTTTTTTTCTTCTCTTGATAGGTGTAAATGCAAGGAGCGAAGGAAGTACTTGAAGCATTCACAGCAGGGGAGAGTCCTTTTGAGTCGATTGAGGATGTCAAACCTCATATGGGAGCTTTTTTTAAGTTTGTGTGTTTTCTTCTCAGCAGCAAAAATCTCACAGTTGCCAGTCATGCTATGTCGATTATTTAGATTCTCATTTAGCACAGTGCTGGCGTGTAGATGAAGGCATTTCTCATACTCGCGTTGCCACCTCTTATCGGCAAACTTGCTGAAGAGAGAGTGAATATTCGCGAGCAGGCATTCTTTTTGCTCAAATAAATCACTGATTCTGTCAAGAAGCACACGCTTTTAAAGAGTCTGTGCTTGTTTCTGGTCGATCAGCGTTCGAATTAAAAAAATGCAAACTGGCACGTGAAAGAAGAACTCTTGAATCTCATTTCGTTTTTGTTTCTTCGCTTGTTTGATGGCAAAGAAGCGTGGTATGAGGATGCATTTTAGAATGAACTGCAAGGTGAAGATCCACTGCATGTAAGAACTATTTGGAAATTGCTGATTTAGACTAAAAGTATTGTAACGAAATAAATATTGTTTCCATTATTTTTGAAAATAGGTTCGCCCAATCGATTTGAAAGAGACAATTACATAAGTTGCGTTATTTCTAGATGACAGGGTTATGAAGGTTAGACGTGCAGCTATGGAAGCTCTAGCAGTTATTTGTAGTTAAGGTACACACAAAGAATATCTTCTGCAAATACTTCATGAAATACTAGACTCCAAAGTCTATGATGAACTTTTAGATAAGGTAAACGCTGAATAATGAAGAAAGAGACTTCAAAAGATGTTTATTCTAATGTTTCCATTTTGAACCACAGCTGTAGAGTGGGAAACTCTACTTCATTAACCCAAATGGCATGCTTGAACTGCCTCTGATTGAAGTTCGGAAGCATCAAGGCGAAAAGGATAAATATGAAGAACGACTAAAAAGGTATAAGGATATGTTGGGAGAAAAAGATGAAGATGATCTAACCGATCGCTTAGAAGAATCTCAAAAAGGTGAAGAACAAGATGAATCTGGAATAGACTTTACGCGTCGAGGTGAAAGTCAAAAAGAAATCGATGCCCGCAACAGGAAGCTCAAGATTACGTACTACAATCTGGACAACGAAGAAAATAGATTACTGAGCATGAACGAAAGAATACGGCTGACAAATGCAAATATCGATAAGTATCTGCATAATCATGAGCACGAAGGAGTTTAATCTGTAAAGTACGACATTCTAGTGCCAATTAAAGATATTCCTGTTAATCAAATTAGAGTCCCAACAGCGAAGGTTGATACTAAACCGATCTAAGAGAATAATTCTTAGCAAAACAAAGTACCTAATGGAATCTAGGCACCAACAGAGAATTAACAGGAGGAAGAAGAAATCTTCGATCCGTTTTAAGGAGATCCTTTTGGGAAACAGGTAGGAGAGAGATAAAAGGATTGAAATGGCAATTTGAATAATGATTTATTGAAAAAATATTGTTGTATTTCATGAATTTAGGTATTCGTCGGAGATGAAGAGGATGCTAGAATAGAAAAAAGAGACAAGGAAATTGCTAAAAAAGAAGAACTCAAAAAGAATCTGTATTTATTCTAGCCTCTGCCTCCTCCTCCTTTACCAGAAGAACCCTCCGATGATGCTGATTCTTTAGATGGTCTAAGAATGGTAGAATTTGAATATCGAACAGATGATTACGATCCACTTGTGTTAGCCTCCAAACCTAAATTAAAAAAATAGAGAGTCAACATATAAGCTAGGGTGAATGAGACACTAGCAAAGCTGAACTCTGGAGCAAATGCTCCTGAAAAGTTTGTTCTCAATCTTCCTAAAGTTATTCAATATAATCAGAGAGATTACTAAACATACTCGTATGATCAGAAGAATGAAGAAGGTTAATAAAAATAGCCTGAAGACTAGCAGAAACTTGAAGATAACGGTGATGATAAGTAAATGCAGAGACAAGCAAATCAAGAATAAAACAGTGATAACCATGAAGGAGGGGAATGGGAAATTGAAATTGAATGAATTAAGTTAAAGAGTGTAAAAAAAATGAGCCATTTTTGTGTAAAAACTGCAATTCTTCCTCATTATCTAACTCAATTATGTGACAATTTGAAGTTGGTTCTTTTAATAAATGTCTTCCAAGTTCTTAATATGTTGCTAAGTTTATTTTCAACAAAGAGGATGCTTAAAGAATAAAGAATACCATCTTTTGAAGGTTTAATTTCAATTATTGTTAAAGTAGAAAATCTGTTTGATGTGCTGGAAAAACAATAAGAATGAACATAAAAAACACAATTGTTATGATAAATTAAGCAATCTTCACTTTCAGTTATGCCAGTAATTTAATACAAAGCAAATTAAGTGTGAGAGTTTTATGCTTAAAATGAAAAATCGACGGCAATTGTTTTGGTTCAGCAGATTACAGAAGCTAGGGGGAGATCGTAAATTGAGGAATGATCATTGTCGAGGACCTGCCAAGCAACTGGGTAAGTCAGTCCCCCTGCGTTTTTAACGATTTCACTGGAAACTCCATTAACGCACCAAGCTAAGTTAGCAAATCTGTAGTTGTTTTCGAAATCTGGGAATGTGCCTTTTTGCAAGGAAGAATCGAATGCAGATGCTTGAGTTGGTTTGTTCTAGCCTTAAGTGTAGACCTTAAGAACAGGTTTTAGCTGAGAGATAATGGAATTATCAACTGCACTGTTTGTGGCTGACACAACGGGCATCTTAAAGAAAACAAGATATTTAGTCTATCCAAGATTTTGTAAAGTTATTGCCTCCGAGGATATTTTATCGCCTAGAGAATCACCATGATGGACAGATCCTGCACATTGAGTGCTGAAATAAGAGGAGTAGCACAGCCAATTATCTTCGATGGAGTTCGTTGAAAGGTAGATATCAAGATCAGAAGTGCTGACATCAGCAGATTCTGCTCCCCATTCGAGAACGAATCTAATTTAGTGTTCGCTGAGTGAAGGTGAAAGTCCGACATCAAGGAACTTTCTTTTCTCGTTAATCGAGAAGGTTCTGCAGTTAATCGCATATGAGGTGTTAGCTTTCACGTGGACTGTGTAGCGGGTAGCTGGGAGGGACTTGTAGATGAAATCTAAATCGATGAGACCAGATTGGTTTGTAGTGCCTTAGAAAATTATTTTGGCATCGATGCCTGGTTCGCAGGTATTTTCGCCTTCATAGTTCTCATAAAGGAACACATCTGCGCTAGATATCGGAGTGTTGGTGGTGATGTCTCTGACATTCAGTTATACAGTGTGTTTGTTTAAACTAGCTAGAAGTCTCGGAGAATCTTCAATTTTTGATGATGCCAAAGTGTAGCTTTCTCTCAAGGATTCGTCAATTATTTACGCTTTGGTGAGAGGTTTATGGGTAATAGCTTTCTTCGGACTAGCTGACTTCAAATATACTGATGTTGTATCTCCTTAAGATGAAGAAGCAAACAGCTTTTGATCAACTTGGTATGCTTAGACAACGAATTTCATTGCAGAACGATTGCAAGCTTCTACGTTTTATCTCAGATAATTAACAACCACAGTTGGATCTCCTACGATTCCAAGGTAGTTCTAGCAAGGCACACATCGGTTGTGTTTTGTTACAGCATCAAAGCAAATTGATTCTAAAGCAAGTGGTTAAGCTAGCGATGAAGGAATTATGTGAACCCTTTTGGTTTTATCATCTTACGCAGCTGGGTATTTGAATTTAAAATCAGATTAGCAGCTGTCTGAAACACCTCGGATTGTCTAGATCACTACGAGCAAATCTGGCTGTGTGCACTATTCACAATATGCAGTACTAGCTGATGCAATATTGATCTCACTCAGCATCATACTCTTGAAATCAATATTAACTAGTGCCTCTTCTTCGAAGTACTAAAACGCCATGCATTTGTTGATCTCATGGTATGTGCTGGAAGGAGAAGACTTGTGAATTGTTATCACTTTGTTGATCACGACTGTGTCTCTACGAACAATATCGGCTTAGTGAGAGCTACTTATTGTGTATAAACCACCGACAATGAAGACTAATGCAAATACAAGGAGGAGTAAATTTCTCGATGCAGATGATAGGACTAATTCTTATGGTTGACTAGGATGAGCACTATTCTTGTAGAGGAAGCACACTAAGAAGAAAGCTAAAATGATATATGCAAGGGATAATCCTGCGATTTTAAGAAGAGGACGAGCGTAAATATTGACAACAGTTCCACAGCATTGCTAGGAAAGTCCAGCAAAACGAGGTTCAGTGTTTGCTTTAGGGTACAGTGATTCCTCCCAAGCTGTAGTCAAGAAGCTCTTCTTTTCTTTATTTAGCTTTCTCATGTCATCAATGGACTCAAAGCAGTCGTTGAATTTGTTTCCACAGTCTTTTGGAGATCCCTCACGATAGAGGTATTTATTCTTGCAACCTTCCTATGCGAGATATGCTTGATCGATATGACCGAGTTCTTCAGAGCAGTGATCAGAATAATACTTTGAGGCAATGTTGTACTGTCTGAAAATAGAGCCAGTTGGAGGCACAATGAGGGCTAATATGAGGACAAACAAAGTGCCAACAAGAAGGAAAGAAACTTCTTTTCTTCTGAAATTTACGATCATTGTGATTATCAAGATAAAAAGTGTCAAGACAGCAATGACTTTGAGGGACGTAAGAGGCCATTGCTCCAATGCAAGAGATGGATAGTTGTAGACGGAGTTCAGGACACCAATTGCGTGGATTATATAGAAGGAGACGAACAAAAGAACAGTTCCAACAAGGAAAATCATAAGATTTGTGCAAGCTCTGGAGTCTGTCATGACTTCCTAAGTGAATGCTGTTATAATGAGCAGGACAATAGAAATATATCCTAGATTGCTGACCCATTGTTGATGCTCATTGTATGAGTTTTCATAAGCAGTATTGTACTCAACTTGTGCTGCCTAAAAAAGAAAAATATTTAATGAGTAAACAATTTGAATCTTGCTAAAAAGTAGCAATGAATGAGTGAATATATATGGGGGATTTATTTAATCTTAATAGGGCTCTCAAAATAGGACTGGGAAGGGTGATAAAAATAAATATCCTCAACGATAAATTAAAGATTTAGATTGATTTTGTATTTTTTTTTAACGATCTTTTTTGTCTCTTTCAAATTTCGTTAAATATTCAAATTGCTTAAGAGGATGAGATAACTTAAAAATCAATTCCAATTCTTACCTGCGCTGTATTGAAGAGGTCAGTCTTGGAGAACTTGAAGAGCGTGAAGAACACCACATACAAAGTGAAGAGAACCAACGTGATAAACAAAAGGATCTATGAAAATTTTGTGTTCGTTGATGTGAACAAATCTTCGCTCATGGCTAATCTTTTTGAAGTCAGGATTGCCCAGATAATCGTAACACCACTAAGCACTACAACCAGCACAATAATTATGAATATCCCGAAGCTTATGGGATTATCTTGTGTCTTGTTGAGCAAAAAGACATTCGTAGCTTAGACGATGCCTATGAAAATTGACAATGCAGAAATTGCCATTTGAATCTTGAGGAGCAAGCTTTTGTCACCACGTCCCCAGGTATAGCGAGTATTCACTGATTTGTTCTACTCGTACTCCATTGTTTTATGATACTTTGAAGAGTTCTTTGTAACGTTGATTTGCCGTTGCTTATTTTTTTGTAAAAAATCAATTACAACAATTTATTTATCTTTTTATTGTTTTTAATTGGTTAAGTCTAATATACTAATCTCAAATCTCTCTCTCTCTTTCTATCTTCCCAACTTTATTGTTGTTCTTTGATTTTCTTTGAATATTGATTTCTATACTTTACTCTGCTTTTCTTGAAATTGAAAATAAAAAACAAGACTTGCTTGTAAATAAATTTATTGCAATAACTCAAGAGTATTTTTTTATTTTTTAAGAAAGATTTGCTTGAAAAACAAAAGATTCACAAGAAGAGATTGAGTACAAAAATATTTAGAAGTTTGAATTAAATGGGAAAATAAAGATATATTGTATTAATATTTATTCTTATTCAGAATTAAAAAGAAGCAACAAAGTTAATGGTGGTATTTGTATCTTTACATTTTAATAAAATGTACTAATTGAGTAAATTTTAATGGATTGGAGTGAAGAAATTAAATTAAAATATTTGTAGATGCTAATGGATAAACCTCCCCTTGAATAATTTGAGAGCATTTATGCTTAAGACTTGATCTTAGTTCTTCTTTAAGCAAAAATAGTTTTTGAAGTGGGTTTTAGTAACTGTGTTTATTGATTTTTACTTTTTGGGGAAAAAAAGTGCGCAATGGAATTATTAAGCTTAAAGACAAAGAATAACCTTCATTCGCACAAAACACACACATACAATCACTTAATGGATAAAGAAAAGAAAAAACTAGGCAAGCGAGTCCATGTGATCAACTTTAATGATTTTTTGAAGGATAAAATGCCCGATTCAAAGCCACCATAGACAGGAGAGTCGAAATTAACTCTGAGAAAAGCATCTTTACATAATTTACCTATGAAAGCTGCCTCAACGCATAATCTTCTTGGAGATTTATCCAAAATAGTCGAAGAATCACATCTCGGAAGAGATTTGAGAACCCTCATGGGATTTTCTTCTCATGCAGAGGCTGGTTACGAGAAGGTTTGTGAAGAAGCATTTGCAAGAAGTAGGCTCGGGGAGTTAAAATTTAAGAAGGATGATTCCGATAGGTTTAAAAATATTGTGAAAAGGGAGTAAATGAAGGAATTGCATGCAGTTTTTTAGGAATAAAATGGCCATAAATCGATGGGTGATATTTCCAATCAAGATCCAACTTCCCTTGGAGTTTCCATGAACTAAACTAATAAATCACCACTTAGAAAAAGACATATTTCATCCTAAATGGCAAATAATAGGTAAATTTCAGAAGGACAACTATCATAAACACAACGTCCGAGAGACAATAACAATAATTAAGTACTTCCTAAAGATGTTTCCCTTCCTGAGCAGCCTAGAAAAGCTGGATACAGAGATAATTAGATAAACAACTTAGCTAGTAACTGGGTTTTCATGTCAGATCAATAGAATATTGTATTAGATTCTGAAAAGAAGAATGAATCTTCAATTAGAAAAATTGTTAATGATCGCAATGAGTAACTCTCTAGCAGATCTTCTCTTTATTCTACTCCTGTTTCCTAAAATCTTCAAAGGCATAACCCACCTAAAGAGTAAATAGTATCACCTAAAGGTACTGTATAGTCTATTCAAAAATAACATTTACATGAGGATTCACACTAATAACAACAGAAATATGAATCTCGTCCATAAACAAATGAAGAATACCTATCTAAGCTTTAAAAAACAATAATTTCACCTGTAAATTTAAATAAGAACTAAAATAGAAGTCCTGCTAGGAGTTAATCTAACCCTTAATCAAAGAGGTCTGCATCTACTACAGAACTTTCAGCTCGAGAGAATAAAATTGTCCGTCATTTTTTAAGGGAAAAATCCGTCGATGCAAATAAATGGCCTTAACTTAGAAAAAAACTCTTTTACACCTTGAAAGCAAAGTAATTTTCTGATTAATCTCCGCAAGACAGTCGCAATCCATCTTTCCATCATGCTCACGAAATAATTTTGAACCCTTCCAACAACTAGACTAATGTTATTGTGCATCTCTCAAGAAAAGATTCTGAAGATAAATTTGAGAAATATGAAACATATAAAAATCAGTAATTTCTTGAAACCTTTGAGAAACTCAAAACTCCTTAAACAAGTAGATACTAATAGACAATTTCCCCCTTGAAGTAGGTAGCTGAAAAATACCCACCAAGTTGCAATGATTTAGATAACAACTATTATGCTGCAGTGGTGACAGCTTCAAAATAGAAGAAAAATTCAGTTGACGAAACCTCTTAACTTTACTAAACTAATTCGATGTCCTTAAAACAATAATCCTCACAAAGAAGCATAAAATAGTAAGAAAAGGATGTTATTTCTCGTTAAAATCCTTATGAATCCTCATTAGACACTCAACATCTTTATTTATCCGTTTAAGAACGCTTGAAGGTTTAAAATGACAATTATTTTTACAATAAAATACATTTACAATAACAATCAACAAATCTCCCGAGAAGCACAACTCCTCTTTCAAATATACCTAGGAGACCTTCATCTTCTAAGACTGTCTCTATGCTTGTTGAAAACTAATAAACTTTCCGTTTTTCTGATAACCATCCTAAGCCAATCCATAAAATGATGAATAGTCTTTGTTTTATGGAAATGAAAAAACTCAAGGGAAAAGTATCAAATGATTAGAAAAAGCGTTTTAACTAATTCTGCGGGGATGTGTTGTCTATCCATGATTTTCTTCATTACGAAAAAGAAGTTCCGTTGAGTAAGATTGCACCTGAATTTCATCTCGATGAGATCAAGTAAACAAACATTCCAAGAGTTTCACTCATCATTTTGATTCATTTTCCCCTTGCCAGCTACATACCCAGAGGAAACGAAGGCTTAATGATAAATATGAACCTAAGAAAAATTATGAAAACAAATCATGAAAATTTAGGCCTTCAAGGCGCACATCTTTCAGCCTTGTAAAAGGCCATTTTCAACCAGCAGGAGAAGCAAAAGGCAGCCTAGTTAGAAACTGTCACAAAAGAATTTGTCAATGATAAAAAAGTAACAAAAAAAAGATCAATTTCTTTCTTCTTTTCTTTTGAGTTTACTTGTTTTTGGGTACACTCAAAGGTTGTTGTAACCGATGGAAAAGATGTAAAAGAGAGGGTCAAGGATGCTATAATAGCAGACTCTATGCGTGTAAAGGAAAAACCTAAGGATCTCATGATCAACTAATTACTCGATGAGCCGATAAAAATTGCATTCTAAAAATCTCTTCACCCTCCATCGAAATTCCCGAAGATAAGACAAAGAATGTTAGAATTTCTAGGGAAAGTCGATGCGCTAGGGCTAAAAATGAAAGATGTATAAACGAATCTTAATAGTGTTGGAATCTTTGAGGATTTATCTTATTTTTTGATGTGAAAAATTAAGATATTTGAGGAGAAACTATTTGCAAAGATCCCTTATGCTCGAGAAAGCTCGGAAGATCTATTTCACTGTATAAAAACCAATGATATCTAAGCTGTTAATGCTCTATTTCAGCATGATAAATATCTTGTATATGTCTACGATTAGGTAAGAAGAGAGAAATCAAAGATTATTTTCAATTTAAAACCCTTGCGAAGGTATTAATAGAATAAAACTTCGTGATTGTTATTTTTGTAAAAAAAAGGGAATGAATACTCCCTTACAATGGGCTTGCAAACGAGGTAACTTATAGATCGTTTAGAAGCTACTTCAGTACAAAGTTGATATTGATCACCTTAATCTCGTAACTACAATTCCTTGTTAATCTTCTTCACATTTCTTCGTTTTGGGATAATAAATATGGAAATTTTATTTGAAGGCAAATAAATGTGCTCTCGAGTATGCTTGTGAGAGTGAAAACATGAAAATTGCTGCACTCTTGATAGCTCATAGAGCAAACCCTTGGAGAAAAGGCAAATGTGTGCTCAATGCATTCTTAGATCAATTCCCTAAAGAGAGACAACTCTTCTTAGCCGCCAAAAAGGTAATACAACTAAAATTAGCATTGATTCATGATAACTCATATTCTTTTTTTGCTTTTCAGATCCACTTCATGAAATTGTTAGTGAAGCCTTCTCAGAGAGAGCGGATATGGGAAGAATTTGAGGGTTTGCTTTATAAAAGCAATCAGTGACATTTAATTTATTTATTTCCACAAACAACATCTACATTTTGTTGTTTGTTTTTCTCGTTTATTTTGGTTGGTTGTTGTTGTTCCTATTTGTTATTGTGATAAGTTAAATTATTCTGTAAAAATGCATACAATGAGAGAAATAGAAGTGAATGAGTGAGTATCTTGGCGAGATAATCAAGTAAATTTTGGAAAGTGGGAGATAAAATACTATAAAAAAAATTTCCATTCATTTCATTAGACCTGATAGAGAACATACTCAAACAGATAATTGTTAAGCTACCTAATCCTTGGGCAAGGATGAACATCACAAGTTAGATCAAGAGTGCAGACATCAAAGGCGTGCTAGATAAGCGATTCTGTGATTTAATTTTCTCTCTTCTGGTAGGGAATCTTCATTTTGGATGTCTTTCTTTATCAACTGAAAATCATATGTTTTGATAATAAAATAGGGCAAGTAAGTAGATATAAAACTTACCAAACAAGCATAAGCAGAAGGATTGCTGTATACCTTCAATCCTGCGAATGGAGGGGTTATTCTGAAGGATTATTCAGAGAAGCAAATCAATGGAGAAGATAAGAATATAGCTTAAATAAAACGCCTTGAAACAAGTGATTTTGTGTACATTTTCGCAGAAAATGTTGATGATCCACCCTTCGTATAAGATTTTAACAGCCTAAAAAGTAAAATCAAGCATGCAGAAACAATGAAATAATGTGATACAATTTCGAAATAGATAAATAAACTCTTCAGACTGATGGAGACATTTCCAAGGCAACAAAAGACACAAATCGAAAGCTAAAGGCAGTTGATTTTATCTTTGATCAAAGCTAATAAGGCTTAGAAGATTCTGAAGGACTAACTTCGGACAAAGACAGAAAGAAATTCAATCAATTCGAAGTGAACCAGCAAAAATTTGGCGTTGGAACAGACTACAAAGATGAATTCTACACAACAAAGCTAGATTACTCTAAACTCGATTAGGGATAGATCGATTAAGCAGAGCGTCTTGAAAAGGAAATTAAAGACGAGTAATCGACAAATCAGCATGTTCTGATCGATCGTGGTCATGATCATCTCATTCGTGATGCTGACTCAGATGAGGAAAAACATTTCTCAGCTGTGCATGGTAAGTTGCTGTGGTTTCTCTTATTGCTTTAAATCAATTGTTCTTCTAGGATCAGGCATGTATAGCAATGATGGAAAGTTAACTATTACAAAATCATCAAAGAAAGAAGATTAAGAAAAGAATAATTAGAAATCAGCTATTGCTTTTGGTTCAGGAAAACCGATGCTTTCAAATGAGAAAAAAGATTCTAAAATTTCAGATAAACTAACCCAGCGCAGCAAAAGTCCTTAGAAGGTAGCGTCAAATGCAGAAGAATCTCTCAAATAAGCAGGAAATATCAAAGAAATTGAGAATAAACAAGCTCTTGAATTTGTTGAGTAAAAATAAGAAGGATCTTCAGCAAACTTTGTAGTCGCAGAATAAGCAATGAAGGCTATTCCTAAGCCAGAGACAGTTAAGGTTATTTTTACTTTATTATTCTAATATGCCTTAACTAAACTACTTAATAGGAAAGTGATAATAATCCAACCACGGAGAAAGTAAAAGTATCAGACAATGGATAAATTATCCCTACAAGTGCAGAAATATCTCCTCCAAGTATTCCTTCAGTTGATGCTACAACTCCCGTTCCTGCTGCATAAGCGCCAGTGAAGAAGAAACTCCAACTCAAAAAGAAACAAGAATCTGCTGTGTAATAAAACGAAATGAATTAAATGTTGAACAGTATTTTTGAAAATTCTTGCATAATTTAATTATTTTTTAATCAATTATTATTTCAACAGGGAAGACATTCTACATAATGAGCAGAAGATCTCTGTTTAAACTCCAGTTCAACTTAGCGATAACTCTCAGCAAAACAGAAAACAACAATAGAATCTATACCCCAATTCAAATCAAGAAGTTTAATTTGTGCAGCCTGTCTCTTACTCGCTGTATCCTTAATTCTATCAGGAAAGTTATGGAATCCCTCCACTTATGTATCAAAATCAAGTGGGAATGCAGCAAGGAATGATAGCTCAGCAGCTTGCTTAATAGTAATTTTACTTTATTCAGCAATAGTAGTAGAATCAGGCAATGTTTCTTCCTTACTAATAATAATAGTACCCACAGCAATTACAACAACAACCATAAGAGCAGCAGCTGAACACTGGCCACAAGAATAATCAGAAATGAGAAAAACGTAATAAGCAAAAACAGATTTATTAGTAAACCGAAAGAGCCAAGGTGACAACGTGAGTTTGTCTGATGATAAATCAGGCAACAGGCTGCAAAAGGACAAAGAAATAAAATAAATATTAATTTGATTAGATTTCTTTTTTTGTACTGGATTGATTTATCTTTTTGTGATGAATGATTATGTGTGGTTCGGAATGTTTGTTATTCTGTTTCTACTTAAATTAAGAAATCCTACAAAAAAATTGTATTTCTCTCTTGCTTCTACTTCTATCGATTAGGTTTTATTAATATTAAAATAAGCAAAAAGCGAAGTGAAAGTGCATTAACAAATATATTTAATCTGCTTCACTCGCATATGGTTCCAACTTGGCAATCTTAAACTTCTCCATGTTCTTCACTTCCTCGAGAAAAGCCAACACAAGTTCATGCAGTTGATTTAAGAGCTTTGAAATGTTATGCACTTTCTAGAGTTAAATGGCGTCTCATGAGCAATTAAAGTAATGAAAATCAAAACGAAAAGGAAGCGAATAAATCAGCAAACAAAGTCTTGAGGATAATCCATTCTCATGGAGAGTTAGTCAGCTCTAAAAAATAAAAAGAAAAAGGAGATCATTTGCTAAAGCATAATGCGAAATCCTTCAATGAGCAGTAACAACGAAAACAAAAAGATTTCTTAACTTTTTTTGTTTTTAAGTTTACTCCTTTCTTACATCAGAAAAGATGAACCTCGCAATATTTTGGGTAGTTCACCAGAAGCACGTTCATCGTTCGCAAGAAGGAGAAAGGAATGGAAAGCTAAGAATTGCTTTTCTCTTTCTGACTTAAGATAAATAAAACATATGCATCACATTAGCAGAAAATAGGATTAAGAAGATGAATTCTCAGAAAATTACAATAACAATAACGCAAATCATAGCAAGCAATAATATGAGTAGAGGAGTATGATTGCTAATGAATCCACAAAGAATATTGCATTCCCGTGTAGATTCTTAGAAAATACAAAGCTGTTCATAAAACAACAACATATTCTGAGTAACAGACACAGTTTAAGCACCAGGGAAGATTCACACAAGTAAGTTACAGAACCGTAAGAAGAGAGATTTCAGTCGCTAAGTGATAGGAAAGAGTATCCATAAGAGTAGTTCTACTATTGTTCCTAAACAAGACCATGGGTAGCAGCTTCTTTGCCTTTTTAGCATTCCAATTATTAGCGAAATAAAAACATAAAACATCTCAGCAAACTATCACTTGCAAATAATAGTTCAGTATCGCCTTCTATGTTTACAACTACAGCATCCTCGGGAGAATTCGCTGGAGATTGGGATAATAATCTCAAAGATTCTGTGCTTGATAATAGCAGACAGAAGAGGGAATTTTCTGATTCAACTAGCTAAGTTTTAATCAAAAGAAGCAGCTCAAAAACACTTAAAATATCATAACCTTCATCCTAAAAATCGATCTAAAGTAGGTATCGAAGCTTTGCAGAAAATGCATTGCTTTCTAATCTACAACCGTTAGATCTCAAGAATGACAATAAAACAACAATGAAATAGCAATCTCAGGAAAATAAAGCAAAAATTGACCCAGCAGATCGATTTCGGCTGTTAAAAGCAGTTAGTTTTGCTACTGAACCAGTGAAGGAACCAAGAAGTTTACAAGAAATAATACCGTCTTTGAAACTGCAAGCTTTTTAGTAATGTTCTTGGTTAGTGGAAATGTTCATTTCAGCGGAATAATGTTCTATTTTTTGTAAGATTTTAAGCAAGGATCTCTGAGAGAAATCAAGGGTATAAGACACTTCAATTGATACTTGAGGAGAGAAGAAGTCCTGCATAATTAGCTTAAGAAATGATCTCATCTGATTAAAAGAATCCTGAAGAAGAAGAAAAGTGTCTGCAAGAAGTTGAGAGTGTCAGAGCAGAATACTATCAAAAGAATAAAGTAAAGTTGATTTGAATAGCAGTGGGGAGTGTATTCTTTTGTATGTTTGCGTTTACAGGTGAGAAATGTCGAAAAGAAAGAGAATCTGAGAATTTCAAGAAACAAAATATTCAATAGAGACAAGGATCTTTAGGATTCGATTCTGGGAATAAACTCAGAAGAAAGCCATAGGAGAAGGCGAATAAACAGAAAGAAATTTGTTTCGAGTTTACTTGCTTTACTTCTAAAAATAATCAAGTTGAATCTCTCACTTTTTGAGGTAATTTGATGAAATTATGATCAATAGATCAGACAATGGTATCTCTTTTTTTTTATTTGTATTATAAGGTCTGCGAGAACAAGTTATTCTCTGATAAATAGCTCATTCGACCGTGTGAAAAGCTGTTCTTTTAAGCTGTGAAAAATAACGATTTATCAGCAGCTTATTCCTATTTGAGAGACGACAAATATCTTGTTTTCTCACATGATAAAGTAACACTTTTTTGTTAAAAGAATTATTTACAAAAAAATAACTTAGTTATTATGTGTGCAACTTTTTAAAAGCTCTTTCAGACACCATTGCATTGGGCTTCAAAGCGAGGATATTCTGATCTTGTAAAACTACTCTTGAGCTGTTTTGCTGATGTGGATGCTAAAGATATTGTAGGGATTCCTATTTTATTTATTTTAGATTATTATTGTTCTAACAAACATTTTTGATGTTCTTTGCAACAGTTTGGAAGAACAGCGCTATTCTATTCGTTAAAGTGGAAGAATAAAGAAGTGTCTTTGATTCTTTTGAAACATAAAGCTTGTCCGTGGTCAGATAGAAATAATGATATAATGTCTCAAGTCCAAGAATTTGGAAACTCCTTGATCACAAGTGCTTACAGGATTTCAAAAAAGGTAAAAATGAATAATTCATACAGACAATCTTTAAGATTTTTCTGTTACTGATTACTCCTTTTGACCTATTTTTCATTTTCTTTTCTAGGCTCATTTGATGATAGTCATATTAGCACCGAAGGATAGGAAATGTTTATGGAATGAGTTTCAACTTGACATTGATCTTTTGAATTCTTAACTTTGAAAGAAAAAAAAAGAAAATCTATTAAATGTTTAAGAAGAGTTCATATGTCATTGTGAAAGTATTGTTATTCTTAATAATTTTTGATGTTTGTTAAGAAATATTAAGCGATCTGTTTCTTGAGAAAAATTACAAGAAAGTGGGTTAAAATCAATTCATTTTATCAGATTTTTGCGAGAAAAAGAATAAAGATTCCTCCGATTGAGCAGGCGAAGCGATATCATCAAGATTTTTCAAAAACGCATTTTAGAATAAGATGGATTTACTGAATACTCTAGCGAATAACATTCCAATTCTTGACCTCTTTACAGATCAGCATGATTAAGGAGAGTATCAATATCAAGATGAAGAATTGGATGGGTTAGAAGATAGTGGTGCTTTGAGTGAGAAAAATTTCGATGAGAGCATCATCGCGTAGCATCTCAAAATGAAGTTTTACAATACTCTCAAATAAGTAAGTAGATTGCATTGCCTAAGCTGTGTCAATTATTGGTCTGAGTGAATGTATTTGCTTGCATAGGAAGAAGGAAAGAAGCTCTTACTGCTTGATAATCGCTTGAGGAATATATTTGATATGATTGTGAGTATCAAAAGCTAAGATTTTTCTGATAGAGCGCAACAACTCAATGGGTTTGAAGAATTCAAAGAAGAAACGGGAGTAGAAAAAGTAGGCATTCTTACGACAAACGTAAGTTTATTCTGTTTGTATCTCAAATTCAAAAAAGGAATATGTTTGTCTTTTGGTTCAAATGTAATTTTTGTAAATTTCAGAATGTGTATGAATAAAGTGGATAAATCGTGTTCTTTATCTATCCGGATCTTCGCTTGGTTGAACTTATTAGCAGCATCATCTTAGGGGACTAGTAAAGAAGTGTCAAGAGAAAATATTGCTGCGTGATGGTACCAAAGATCAGCTCAATTTGCTAATCGAAATTGCAAGGAGTATGTAGATATAAACAATTATGTTTTTTGGTTTTTTTGGATGGGCTATTCCTTGCTAAATTTGAATAATTCTACACAAAACAGGTTATGAGCAACATTTCCCTTCGAAGCTTTAACTTTGATTTGATTCCACTTGGCCAAGATCTCTATTCTCTGGAGATTCAGAATGCATTGCAGGAGATATATTTCGATAAAGAGCAAAATGTATTTTAACTCATCGCTGATTCCCTTCAGCGCATTTAGCTTCTGTATGGTTCAACAACTAAGATATTCGGAATAGGAAATGCTGCGAAGGTAATCAAATTAAGCACTTCATCTCACACACATATGAAAAGAGGTTTTATTGCAAAACTCTTCTTTTGACAAATAGGGAGTGATTTAAGTAATCAGAAACAAAGAAAAAGGTGGAAATATCTTAGAAGATGATGGAGTAGATTACAAGGTTTTGGAGTCTATTATTGTCATAGATCGATTAGCAGATCTTGTTACTCCTCTTTGCACACCATCCACGTAAATCTCCATCAATTATCTATCACCAATTTCCAGGAAGTTAATTATTTGTTTTTATTCTCTGAAATATAGATACTAGGCCTTGCTGGATGAGCTTCACGGATTTAACGCAAATTAAGTGAATGTCCAGAAAAAAATAGTTGACGATCAATGTCCTGAAAATGATAATGAGAAGGTTTAAATTAACATGAGTGCAAACTCAGATCATGTGTTTGCTTCCATTTCGAACTTGAATCTCGCTGTGGCTTTAGCTCGTCTCGATGAAAAGCGGATAGAGAACAAAAACTTGTTGGAAGTAAGAAAACCATTTTGAAATAATAAAGAGGATACCCATCATCTTTCATTTTCGAATATGTCTTATGCGTTATGAAACAGAAATTTAAGAAGAACATGAATTCTGTGACCCTCGAAGAACGAGAGAAGATAAACAGAGACGGATTCAAGAAATTTCAAAATCGTAAACAAGAGATACATATTATTAAGTCAATTCCTTATTGCTTGCAACAAGATTTATAAGAAATGATCTTTTTTTGCTGTTTTTTAGATTGCTACCTTGCGAATCATCTGATGGTCACATACAACTAAGATAGGCACCTCAAAGAAGAAGCGAATATACTTCTTCAAGTTGGTACTTCTGAAGTCATGGAATACCTTCAGAATATCATTTTATTCGAGTATCCTCTTGAGGAAGTTCTTCGTCTTCTATGCTTGCTATGCTAAGTCCAAGGTGGGCTGAAAGACAAAGATTTTGATAACTTTCGCAAGTTGATTATTCAATCCTATGGCATTCATCATATGGCTACACTGCAGCGCTTAGAAGTGCTAGGTTTTCTCAAGAGATAAAAATCGTCCCGTTCAGGTGGAGATTGGAATAATCTTGTTAATGTAAGTTTTTGTTTGTTTTTCTGGGAAAATATCTCCTTATTCTGGGAATCTGATCGTAATATTTGTGCATTTTTTCATCTTGAAATATTTTTAAAAAACAAACAAAAGAAACTTAACCTGAATAGTAATAACGAGAACGAAGAAGATCCAGAGGATATTTCATATGTCTATTAAATCTATGCACCGATTTCGTAAAAACAAATAGTATTTAAAAGCCATAATTCTTAGCTTTTCCTTTAATAACTTAGAGTTAGATTAGTTGAGCAATCCTTCAAAAAAGAATAATGGAAAGGTATCGAAAACGAGTTAAAGCTTCTAGGACCAGCATTTTTCCTGCGAGATAACGATCCTCGTGCTGGAATTAAACCAAAAAAGAAGAAAATAGTTATTGTGTACTATGTAGGAGGAGTAACTTATGGGGAAGTAGCAGCGCTTAGACTCCTTGGGAAACTCTACAGTAAGGATAAATAAATTGTATTATTTTTTAATTCTGAAATAATAAACACAATTTTATGAATAATCTTTAAGATCGTGAAATCGTTGTCTGCACGACGAACTTAATCAACAGTAAAGGCATATTCAAAGCTGCGTTCTAGATTAATCAAGAAAGTTGAATCATTGTAACTTCTTCTTATCTGTGCTGATAAATAGACTAATTCAAAGTCTTTCTCTTTGGAGTGTTCTAAGAAGGGAGAAAATGCAGTGGGGGTGTTTAGTTTGTAAGTGAATAAGTTATCAGTTTTAATTTTAAAATATGAAAGAGAAAGAAAAAAAGAAACAATAGAGGGGGGGTGGGTGGAAGCAAAAGCAAAAAAATAAAAGTGAGAGAAGCTATGCAGAGGGGAATCACTGTGATTAAAAGAATCGATAATTAGAATCGATCTCTCTAGGTAAAATATCAGAATGCTCTGAAATTATGAATTTAACTAATAAAGCATAATAGTCCTAGCATAATGATTCAACCTAAACGCCTTCTCTCTTAGAGCAGCTGAGCTAACTCAATCAGCTTCATTTTTCTCGCTTCGCTCTAGATTGCATTGTAAACAGCGTTCATTAGTTTCTGGATTCTATTTTGGTTTAGCTTCATTTAATTCAAACTATTTGCATTTCTTTGCAGCGAAAAATCATCTTTTACAATTAGTTTCATAACATTTCATAAAATATGAGATGGAATTTTTGAATCCATTGAAAGTTTAAGCATTTTAGAAAGAACATTAGAGGAGATAAATGCTATAAATGCAAGGAAATGAGAATGCTATTTTGAAGGAAATTGCTCTAGGAAAGATGAATACATTTTAATGGTTTTTTGCATTGAAAAAGGGAAAGTTAATGACAATTTGGACTACAAGAAATGAACGAATAGAAGGCTATTTTTATACAATCGATTAAGCTACTGGAAATTGCATATTCTAGTGCATTAAGCAGACTGCTGCGAATGAGAGCAAACTCATAAAACGCCGCTTCAAGTTTGCTGATATCATCTTCATGGCACAGCAGAGAGAAGAGAATCAAATTGCTGCATTCATAGATAAAAAACACTCCAAATATCACCATTTCTGTCGAAATAGTAGATCTCATTTCAAATACCTTTAAAATCACTTTGATGGCATTTTGCTCTCCTTTTATGTAGGAAGTTATACACAAGACATCATGATCGACTCAGAAGTTTCTTCAGCGAATTCTTCTCGCAAAGTTGTCTAATCGTTAGTGTCAAGTCCAAAACCACCTGAAATACGCAAAGAACTAGAGAAATATGAGATTCCTACTTCATCACTGTCTAACGGAAATCCTCTGATTCCCTAAGGATTGGAAGAAAATCTCTTACAGGAGGAACTACAGCAGCCCGATGAGGAAGACGAATTAGAAACAGATTAATTACTTGATAGAGCATTCAGTCACTCTGAAATTTGCCATTCCATCACTGATTTTGATTGGAATAGATACACAACTTTTGTGGATTACTCCAGGGAGAGTGAAGAATCTATCAAGAAAGCAGAATAAATTGAAAGAGAAATATTGCATTCCCGAAGTGATAACATTCATGTTCTGGATGAGCGAAACGACCCATCAGTGCATCTTATTACAGACGATAACATATTGTATTCCTCAATTCAAAGTAAATCAAGAAAATATTGTTGACTAAAAACTCTCTTAACATTCATATTTCACAGAATCAATAAAGATTATCGATAAGGGAGAGATTTGCAAAGAATTCCAAGATGATTTTAGCACTAAAGCTAATTCGACACTAGATTCGATGCGACCGGACTCAGCAAAGAGTGAATAAAGCGTTTAAATGGTAAGAATTTGAGGATTGATTAGTAGCTTGAAAAGTAATCTTACTTTGTGCAGGGAGGCAACAATCTCAAAAGTAAAGGGAAGAAGTTAAGGCTAACAAAAAACACTTTTGAACCGCAAGTTAGTCACCCGGCATAGAATGAGAGGTAAAATAATATCTTCATAAATAATTCCATTTTAGAAATATGGTTTTTGGCTGCCTTAGAATATATTTCTGTCTTTTTGCCTTTGTAGATTCTAGATTAATAAGGTAGCAAATAAAACGGGCACATTCAATTTAGAAGAGAGATTCCTCGAAAAACTTAAAACCAAAAAAGACCATTCTTCCTCGGAATATGCAGAGGAGAAGCTAATAAGTCAAGATTGCTCTTGGCGCTCGTTTCTTTGTGTAAGATTATTCTTAACTTTGAGAATACTTTTATCGCGAAAATAATTATTTTTTACCTCTGTCTAACATCCTTAGGATCAAAAGAAAGATCACATTCTGCTATTTAATAATCTCATGGTGAAGAGCGGTCACACGAGCAGCGGAAGTAGCATAGGCAGTCATCTTAGCAACAGCTTTAGATAAGGTCATAAAATAAACCCAAATAAACTCAACTCGTATTTCAATCAGGCTGCAATAGCAATGAGCATTAACATCTAGCAAAGTTTGAATGGTAGCTTCACGATGGGTCCACAGCCTTCAAATCTGAATTTATCATCGAACAATCTCAACAATAGCTTTTCAAGCATACCTGCAAGCAATGCAAATAACAATAACAACAATAATAGCAACAATATTAACTCAGTGCTATCATCTTCAAATAATTTCACTAGCATTCTCACAGGGTCCACAGTGAGTAATTCTACACAGCAAACACCTCAACTGTTTCACTTCGATTCGTTCTAAGCTCCAGCGAATAACTAGAATTCACATTAACCAATTCTCAAGGCGAGCACAAATTATTCAAAGGCTGGACAGAAAAAATAAAATTCTTAAACATATTCCAAAAAATGAGGGAGTTTCTCGATGTCAATAGGATGTGGCTTTAATTTGAATGGCAAGCTTTGAGAATCCTTATTGCAAAACTAGAAAAAGATCCTATTTTGGTACCAATTTTGATATTTTGCTGTTTTTTCTTTTTTATGTTAAATTCATATGCATAAGTAAGCATGCTTGACCTCACTTCTCTAAAAAACTATTTCCCTGCTTTCTAGAAGATTATTCAAAAAGAGTCGTTATTAAGACATCAATTAGCTATGGGAAAAGAGAAAAACTTATTAATTATTGCAAGAATAATTTGCATAAAAAAATAATTCTGGAAAAACAAAAAAAGTCAAAAGATAATTAGGCACACGACGCTCGCTTAAATCTGATGAGTTCTTCAAGAAAACCTTCATTCTACACAGTTTTAGGATTATAACCTTCCGCAACAACGGAGGATATCAAAAAAGCTTACAAGAAACTTGCACTTCGTTGGCACCCTGTATATTTTTATGATTCTTCTCTTTTGGATGGACTCTTTTCTTACACGGATATTTGAAAAAAAATGAATTTAGGATAAAAATTTAGACAATAAAAAGGAAGCTGAAGAAAAGTTCAAAGCTATCTCAGAGGCTTACAGTGTCCTTTCGAAGCCTGAAAAGAGAGAGGCATATGATAAATACGGAAGCGAAGAACCACCATAACCTAGATAGTAGTATCGAGGAACAGCAAGTGATTACTACGCTGATGATGACCAATATGAAGACTAATTCTCTTTTGGAGGAAGACAACGGCAAAATAATGGAGGTTCTTCTTCTTTTGGGGGCTTCGGAAATGGTCGAGGATTTGTATTTAAACCATTTAGTTTCTAAGATGCTGAGGATGTTTTCAGGGAATTCTTTGGAGCTAGTTTGTAAGAATTTCAAAAATAAACAAAAATATTTTAGAATTTTGCTACTTCTTCTTTTCTAGTTTGGGTGCTGAAACAGTAACTTTTGTCATTTGAAATTCTTAGCGGGCAAAGTTTCTTTAATATGCCTGGGTTTGACGATGATGACGATTTCTTCTTCCCAAATTCTAATGGACGCAAAAAACCAAGAATATCAAACGGATAACCTGAAAGACAAATATAACAAAGAAATAACTTCAGCAATCCTTTCTAAGATGACTTCTTCTCGGGTGGATTCGGTGGATTTAGCGGCTTTGAGAGAAGCATGGGAATGATGAATTCAATGATGGAGGATTTTGGTTCTGATAATTTTTTCAGCCGTGTTGGATAAAACATGATTTAATCATCATCTTCTTCATCGTCATATTAGTAAATAGGTTCTGGTAACAAAGGGTCGAGAGGAGTATAAAAGAGTGTCTAAACATCATAAATTATCAGGTAATTAATCAAAACAAATACAGGATTAATGATATGAAAATCAAACCTAAAAGAATTCCTGTATCATTAAGATGAGTTTTTATACTGTTTTAAAGAATCTTTTCTTGCTAGAAAAGAGAATTAACTATTGGATATTTTTTGCTAATTTAGAAACGGGAAAAGATATACAGTAAAAAAGGTGATAACTCGAGATTCTGATGGAAATGAAAATGTTGAAGTATTTGAGAATGAAGATGATTTTAGACAGCCTATTGAAAGATCAGAATAAAAACCAGTTTTGACGTCAACACAACAACGATCTTCAAATAAATACAATGTCCAATAATAATAACAAAAATAATTGTCTAAAAATAATGCTTCAGCCCTTCGATACGAAGAGAATAACAATAGACCAACAATTCGAAGAGGCACCTAAGAGCAGAGAGATCAAAGAAATCCTCCGTTGGGTTTTGAAAAATCAGATAATTTTAGTTAAAAAAGCAGCACTTCCTCAAGGACACAGCAGTCTGCTGGTTCTTCTAAGACGAATAGTTTTGCTGGAAAAAATCAAGGGACTGGATCATCTTTTGGAAGAAGATTTTGAAATCTTTTTTTTCTTTTTCTTTTGTTAAGATCACATGCTTTTTGTTAAACCGAATCTGTTATCCTAAATAGATTCTGCTTACTCGTACATTTATTTGGAAATAAGAAAAAGAAAGGATGTACTTTGAATTTTGTTAAATTTACTAAATGGAAAGGTATGTTATTATAAGAATACTTATTTATCTTGTGTTTTGCTAGTTTTATTGTTAATTAACAGGAAAAAAAGTGAAGAGAGAGAGAGAGAAAAAAATAAAGGAAACAATCATTTTCACGAAATCAGCTTTAGGATACACACACAATGCCATCTGATATTGATGTACAAATAAGAAAAACATTATTGATTCTGTCAATCTTCATATCTCATAATACAAGAAGTGTCAAATTTATCATTTTTCCTTTGACCAGGAGATAAAACGACTGTTGAATCTTGACAAGCAAGACAAAGGAGCGGATGAAATTGCAAAACTTGAGAACTTACTAAATGCTGATGATTATACTTTCCTCAATGACTTACAATCAGAAGATCCTTAAGAGTTCAGAAAAATGCTTTTTAATGCATCGTTTGAGTCGTTCGCTCCAAAACAAATCATCCAAGCTGTGGGTATAATATTCTTTTATTATTAGGCTGCATGTTACAATATGATTTCAATTTGTAGGTGCGTATGCTAAACATTTCTATGTAGTCTTGGATGGTCTAGTTGATGTCTTTATCCGCTAAAAGAGCGATGAGAACTTGTATGGTGCAAGATAATTGAAAAAGGGTGATTGCTTCAACGATTTGGCTCTGCTAACTGAGTAAAAAAGTCCACTGTAATTCTAAGCATCTGATGGATCTGAACATGTGCGTGTCCTCGTTGTTAGCAAGAAAGATTTCAGTTCGTTTGCTCCACTGCTGAGTGTATGGCTAGACATGCATGTGTCTTATCTTAAGAACCTCCCTGTGTTCTGGAACTAAACTGAAAAATAAGTTTAATTGCTCCATTTACTAATCATCAAAGAGAAAATTCAAGAAGGAAGACCTGTGTTTCTTGAGGGAGATAAGTCAAGTCTTGTGTATATCATCAGATCAGGCGAGTTCGCGGTGTGTAGAGAATAATAATAACTTATTTGAGCAGTTTTATAAAAATCTCTATTTTTCTTTTTAGCATTGGAATTTGAGGAGATTCATCTGATCTTTTTGGGTTTGTTTTGCTGTAGGTTTATAAGTATTTCTAGGACCTCTAACTCAGGAAGCTAACGGATGTTGCCAACAACAAATCCAGCTGCGAGAATAACGTTAGTGCGAAGTGCTTTCGGTTGCAAGAATTTGATGCAAATAAGAACATAAAAGTAAACAAATTGTTTTATATTTCTTGGTTTTTTAAACAAACCTTTTTTATAAAACTAACCTAGGTAAAGGTCTTCAAACCAAATGAAATGTTTGGAGAAGAAGACATAATATCTAAGAGAAATCGCACTTTCAGCATGGTCTGTGCGAGTTCAGAAGCAGAAGTCTTTGTATTGACGAACCCTGTGTTTAAGATTCTCATGATGGGCGAAGAAAGCTCGAAGAATCACATAATTTCTCGACTTAAAGTCAAAGACTCTGAACTAGCTAAAATCCTAAACAAACAAGCATGCTAAGTTTCAAGTGCAAGGATACATATCCTCGAGAAAGATCAAATGAAAGTAGCTACAACACCTGATTTTGTTAAGACACGATCAGTGTTAAATAGAACACGTGCACTGTATGGCAGTGGCAGTATCAAAGGAAATATCATGAATGGCTCTTCAATAACAGGAAAACTACTGAATGATACAACTTACAGTGGATTTGAATCTGTAAACAACCATAACAGACTCAGCTTACCAGTGATTGATAAAAAGGGATTAATTATTCCTACTAATATTAACTATTAGCATGCATCTGCAAACAACCATCATTTCTAGACGAAGCGAATTTAGCAGCACAGGTACCAAACACAAGAGTAAGTTGGAGTTAAGAATCTTTTCTTTAATGATCCTGCTAGTTTCAAGAGAAATACTTCAAACCATCAGCCTTCAACTCAAAACTACGAAGAATTAAGATTGTTCAATGCTCCTTCGAGTATGAATCAAACTTCATTAGACTAAACAAAAACAATTGGATTGTCGTTGAGTATTTTAGAACCAAACAATTTAGATGAAAAGAATACAGCTGCTCCTAGTAATATCATCATTACAAGCAATGGAAACTAAGAAGCATAACTCCCCTCTGCATCAGATGTTGATTCTGGTATAGCTGGAGCGGTTTCTTAAAGAAATTCTTAGACATTTGCTGGGAAATCTTCAATAAGAGATTCGAGATTTTTCGATAATTTTACAAGAAATTCTGCCCTTTATCTTTAAAAATACCAAATTAACAAAGACAAAAGAGCTATTTTCGGAGTAGGCAAATCAAAAACAGATCAAAACGATGAGGCTCTTGATTTTAAAGGAAAACAGCTATCTGATTAGATCTAGCAGCATATTTCAAGATATGAACACTCTTAGTATAATTTTTAGCGATATTAAAGTGCTTCTTCTGGAGAAGTGTCTAATATGGAAACTCTAGCAGTCCCATAGAAAGTCAAAGTCATCTACAGGAAGCCTTTGAGTGAAGAGTATTATGCTTAACTTGAAAAGAAAGAAGAACAGGAAAGATAGCTGAAAGAGCACCCTCAGCCGATAAATCAAACTAGGAATTTTAAAATTAATTTTTACTAATCAAAGCAATGAAGAGAGGTATTTTAGAAGGAATATAATGCAATGATTCACGAATAAAACTACAATAGAAGTTGATATTTTATGTGATTTGAGCTATTTATTCTAATTTCTTTTTCTTGTTCATAAATTTCTTTTTCTGATTATTGAATAGCAATCTTCTGGGGTTCTAAATAATCATGTTTTGTTCTTGATTTTTTAAAGAATATTTCATCAACAACTTCAGTGTCCTCCTGCCCTTCTTTTCTTCATAATATCGCATGTGTGGGGAAGATTACGAATGATTTTAGTTTTCAAAAGGATCTTGAACTCCTTGTAGGTGCAACGTGTCTTGAGAGCACATCCTTCAAGTTTAAGTTCCTTCCCAGCATATTTAATTGTCGCATACCATTCAGACGAAGGAGAGGAAGTACCTTCGTAGATTTCGATTAGAAATGCAGCTGAAAGTGGAGCTATCTTATCCTCTTTTAGATCGATAATTTGCTGTTTACTCAAAATTGATGATATGAGAATCGCAATGTTAGTTTTGGTTCCAGAAAAGAGATAAAATCTCGCAGAAGTTCGATTGTTTCGTATATCTTCGATAAAATTGAAGACTTCCTAAAAAAATGCTGAAGCTGATAGAAGTCTAGCTTTTCTATGGCAGTAGTAGCGAAAAAAGAACATTTCATATTAAAATTAAAGCAACTTTAACTCTTCAGGACTCCATGCAGGGATTCTCTTTCCTCCATTTCTGTTGCATAGAAACGAGTCATATATCTCCTTCAAGTGAAACATTCCTGTGAACTCCAGCTCATCGACTGAGCGTCTGTAAGTTAAGAGTTTTCGTTTGATCGAACCGATTAATTCGTGGTCCATGAAATTATTTGTGATGACTTCAAATTTCGCTTCGTTCTCATGTTTCTACAGGAGCACGTCAGTCAATTAGCAGTTTGATCTTGACATTGCCCTGAAAATTAAGTCTCGCTTGTCGTAGTCCTCATGCTTGATTGAGAATCCAAGTTCTTTTTTGGGAAAAGATAACTCATCATGGGAGAGAATTTCTTTGTTTCCATATAAATCCGGGAACAATCCATCGAGCAATGAGAGCATTGAAAGGAGAGTTCTCTGGAGATTTAATGCAAATTTAACTCTGATAAATCCAGCATCCCATTATTTAGGCAGAAACTAATTGTACGAATTCCTCAGCAGCTACCCTAGATCCTTGAGTTATTTGATTCCTTTGTCAGTCAAATCTCCACGCTGCATTCCTGGCCAATCCTCTTAGTTAAAATCTTCATTTGCTGGTACTCTAGCTCCATGACGAGTGAAAACTACTAGAGCTGTAAGCTATAATTATTCCTATTATTCTTGAGATTTCACCTCAGAACCTATGGCAATGCCTAATATTAGTAAACAAACAGCTAGCCAAAAAGAAGATCGTAAGTAGCCCATGATTCCTTGCGCAATAAATATTGTTTCTTTTTTGTTTTTTGCAGATATAATTTAGATACACCGAAATCATACGAAAATACTAGGAAACTTAAATAAAATCTGAGAACATTCCTTTATTTTAATTCTTGCGCTTTTAACACTTTAATGAGCGGAATATGAATAAAGAATATTTGTTTGAAATTACTCAATGATTTAGATTCGAAATGTTATTTAAAATATGCAGCAATAATGAAAATAATGGGTGTTTTTGCAACAACAACAACAAAAACAAAAACCATACACTTTCAAACTTTGTCTCCATTCTATTCTTTTTCTCCTTCTTGTTACTTTTAGCATTCTTCTTCTTCTTCTTCATCAATATCTGCATCACTTTCACCTTAATTCAATGCTGCTTCCTGCTCTAATTCTTTACTATCTTCATTCTTATTTTTCTCTTCTTTTCCTTTATTATTTTCAAGACCTTCAGCTAATTTCTTTGCTCTCAATTCCTTTTTTTCTTTCGATTTCAAAGCTCGTTTATGTTTTCTACTGTCCAGATGAATCTTCCAATTCTAATCTCCATGGATATCTTTCTCACAAATATTGCAGACATAATTTTTCCATTCTTTGAGTCCTTTTTTGTAATGACTTTTACGCACTTCTTTGATTTCTTCTTCGTTAATCAGAAACTTCTTACCATCTCCTTTGCTTAAATCTTCAATTATTTGCGAAGAAATTTCTTCATTATCTTCACCTTTTGTTATCTTATCATCTTTCTCAGCTACTGCTGCTTTTGAGAAATACTCTTGTAAGATATTTGTAGCAGGATTAATAACTTTCGCTTCGAAATCTGCAGATGTAAACTCATCGAATTCGAAAACAAATAGTCTATGCTTAATCTCTTCACTATCCGAATTAGTTAGAATCCTATGTCTTATCCATTTCAATTATCTCTTTGTGTATTGAATTGTGTGAATTGATAATTGTTCGATACATTCCGCTAATATTTTCTTACCTGCCTCATCTCCACTTAATAAATCTTTGATTTGTATCAGCTTTTCTTCTCCTAAAGAATCAACACAAATACAGATAAATATTAGAAAAATAGGTAAAATTTCTGGAACAAATAATTATTTTTCTCTTTAATTTCTTGTTCGAAAAAAAACTTTACTTGTAGCGTCTATCGAGTATCCCTTTGATTTATACAATCTGTAAAATGGGAGAAACTCTTTGTATCCAATGGATTGAAGGACTCCTTTCAAGAACGCTGGGTCATCCTCTAAAGGCAGCTCCTTCGGTAGAATGCTCTCGAAAATAAAGAACGCTTCTAGGATTCCTTCAGGCGAAACCATATCTTTGATTCGATTTCGAATTTATTTATCAAGTTTCTCCTTTGATTTGCATCGAGGCCAGAATATTAAGCAATTTTTGCTTCGAAGTGGCACATTCTCATGATCATCCATTGCGTCTGATGGCGATGTACCTGATAGTAATGCTTACAATAAATAAGAGCTAACTCTACGATCATCATTGCAGTGCAGTTTATTCGCAAGGAGAGGGTCAAGTTATTGTAGTTTTGCATATTTTTCAGGAAGACTCATGCTAGATATTTCTTTTTCTAATTTTTCTCGAAAAAGATCTTCTTCATCAGGATGTGCAAGAAGGCTTTTTGTTTCCTCCGAACTCTTCAGCGCATCTTTGTTTTAAAGTGCCAGAATATAATCATTTGGATTATCAAGATCAATGCGATTAGCAGCTATTTTTTACTTAAAAAGTAAAGTCTCAATGTAATAATTTGTTCCTCCAATAACAACGGGAAATGAGTTTAACGAATGAATTTAATCAAATGATCTCATCGCGAGATGGAAGTAATCGTTTCTATTGAAGTTAGTGACTTAGACATCGAAAATATCTATCATGTGATGAGGTACAGCTGCTTGTTCTTCCTTTGTAGCTTTGGCAGTGAGAATATCTGCGTGCCGATACATCTACATGGAATCAGCTGAAACTATCTGTCCACCAAATTTTGAAGCTAGAGAGATTGACAGCTTTGTTTTGCCTGTTGCAGTGGTCCCAATAATGTAGAGGGAGAATTCCTTTCCGATTTCTCGTACAAGAGCCATTTTGATGAAGAAAGTGACACTTTAATTATTTCTTTTTTTTTTTGTATCCCTAATTTAGATTGAGAAAATTATATAAAAAATCTTAATTGCTAAAAAGATGATCATTGGAACAAAACCATTTCTGTTTAATTACTCACCATGGACAATAAATACCTAAGGATTAATTAAAAGGAAAGAACGAGAGAATCTGGTATTTTTGAATCGGGTCTGTTGAGATTATTAAAGAAATCAATCAATTTAGGAAAAATCAATAATATTCACGCTTAAAATAAAATACCTTTAAATGACCACGAAGAACAAGATGAATCCTACTCTAGATTTAGAAAATAAAGCTCAAGCTGATGCATTTTTATAAGGTATTGATTTGAAGAACAACATAATTTTCCATCATGTTTGTGAATATTTTATTGGTTAATTTTCAGAGTATCTGTTGAGCTTAAAGCAAATAGATCTGACACAGAAAAGTGCATTGCAAAACGAAATGAACGGATAATTATTCATGACAATTGACTCCACGCTAGTGCTTTGCAAAAAAATATATAAGCTTTATCACAGCCCCAAAAAAGAACTCGCAATAAAGTAATTGGTTAATATTTATCTGATGAGTCATGAAGAAGCTACTCATTCAGCTTAAGGTTCTTGATACTGAAATTTCCTTGCAATTTTTTATCAGGATGTACTAATATGTTGTCGATTTTTTTCTGAAAATCTACAACAATCCAGAAGAAACGCCCGATGGAAATACCAAATGGATGCACTGTCTCAAACCTATGTTTGAAATCTACAATCTAGATTTTTCACACATTGTTGATCTAGGAAAGCAGCCTGAGATCGATGAGTTTACGTTTATCCTCATTGAGAAGCTCAAAGAAGTATTCACGAAAATAGTTCCAACACCTTTACCAGGCGTGGTTTTAAGTATGAATTTAAGAATTTAAATTCTCTCATTTTTGATTATTTTTGTTTTTCTTGGATCTCCTCCAGCTGAGGCAATCCAAAGAACAAGGATATACATGATAGAATTTCTCATAACAGTGTGTCTTTGGATTAATAATTACAAAGACAATTTGATTTAGAAATGCTATTTGAATAGTATCAGTTATGAAGAAATCGAAGGAATAACACAATTCTCTTACAATAAATACAAGAAGAATGAGATAGTCATGGGTCTGTTTCAGAAATGGAAGGAAGCGTATCTCAACATAAGAAGAGTAGCCAACATAAAATCTTCCTAAAGACCAGAGGTTGTTATCTTTGAAGATTTGCTCAGCTAAATGCAAATTAACAAATCAAACTACGACCATATCTACAAGGAAATCTTTGAAGGTACAAACAAATATTGTTTTTGTGAGTAAATGTAATATAGAATGACTTGCTGTGTGGTCTCTTTTTGACTTAATATTTGAAATTTTGTTGAACATTTCCATAAAGAGAATTAAAAGAACAACAAAAAGTAAACATCGTAGACAAAGAAAGGTAATAATTTATGCATAAGGATTTCTGAAAAACAATAAAAATATCTTATGCAATAAAGGGAAAGATGCCAATCCAAAAGCTAGTACAGCTGATAAGATGAAGCAATATGAGCAAAAAAACATAGGAGTGAGTTTAAACTAGAAAAATCAAAAACCTAATGAATAGCAAGACGGTAAAGCTGAAGGAAACCCAAATGACAATACGGAATCATAAATTTGTGATTTTTCTTAGTCTGAATAGCAAATTAAAGAAAACAATGCGTTCTAATAAAACTTTAAGCTTTCGCCGACATTACTGCTAGAATAATAGAATCAAGGTAAAAATGCTTCCAATAAACCACCTCAATTCAGTATTTACAACGAGAAACACAAACCAAATCTATCAAACTCTCAAGAAATCCCCAACGATGGACAACAAAAAAATGATTTAATCTCTATAGAAGAAGCATAGGAGTCCTTGTTTTAAAGAAACTATGAAGGAAATTATCCTCAACAAAAAATGGAATAGCAGCTTTCTTGGAATGTGTTAGCTAATCTCGGGGAGAAAGATACTTCGAAACCAAAGTATTTCTAAGATTCGTTTGCGATTTTTAGAAATCCATTCTTAGAATTGGGAGCATAAATCAAAATAAAGCAAATTGAATCGTTTAATTGCGTGTCTTGCAAGCTTTACATTAAGAACTCAACACTCACGGATTTCAAAGGAGTTTCATTCGGACTGTCATCTCCTACGTATTAAAGTAAGAAAGTAAAAATAATTATTTTTATTTAAATTTTATTATTTTGTTTGTGGACATCTTTTTTAGCTTGCCGAGTTGAATTCAACAGGGCTTAATTCATGGTAGAAAAAGGAAAACAAGAATAAGTGAATTTAGTCATCAGGAATAGTGGTTATCCTATCTTACCTATTACAGTCAAACTGCAGATCGAGTAAAACTTTTAAATCTACTTTTTGTTTAAATTTGAAATTATTGGTTTGTTCTTCTAAACAGAGACACCCCTATCAAGCACTTTGTTATTCCCAATTCGATCTTATCGTATGTGAGTATTGTTGAAAATCCGAGTGAAGAAATGGATAAATGGGCGAGCAAAGCTGAATACAGAGATATCAATATAAATTTGATGAATTAAACCATGTTGTAAGATCCCTCTTTTTAAGTGCTGCTGAATAAGATGAAGAATCAAGTTAAAGGTACTAAGAAAATCTACAAGGGTATTTTTGAGCTCTAGTTACTGAAGAAGCTGTTCCACTCGAAATTAGGAGCTAAACAATCAAGTAATCAGTAGGAATATAAGTTGAAGTTCGCTCTGAAATTTGAATTGCTCGATAATAAAAAACTTATTATAAAAGTCAGTGAATTCTATGAAGATTATGAATCTGTGGCGTAAAAACCAACGAAAGAATTTAGAAATATGTACTTAGATTTATAGGTATTATAAGGGAATATCTGGTAGGCATTATCGTATGTTTTTGAGTAGTAGAAAATCATTGAAGGATAGGAATTATGAAGTGTCATTTATGGAGAGATGAGTTATTCCAAGAATTTGCAGACAAGCATTAAGAATTTGTTCCTGTTTTCAATAGTATTTTACAGATATTTTGTGTTGTCGAAAATTGGATCTGATACAAGCTAAAAGAGAAGGATATTTTGAAAAGCTTTGGGGATATTAATGGGCTTCTTAAACTGAAATGTAAAAAGATACAAAATAGATGTTAATAGGAAATTTGTTTGAAAATATATAAAATGTTGACTAAATAATTGAGAGAAATGCTAAATATTTGTAAATTTGTCTGCATAATAATTTTGCAAGTGGTTTTTTTTTGGAAGATTTTATCCACTCTAACGCTTTATTTAGAAACTCTTAGGATTGCTTTTTATCTTTCTCAGATTGAGCTTTGACTGGATATAATATTCACAACTGTTTCGGTGTAATTCACATACATATCCTGAAAAAATAACGTGATTTGATTTTGAAGAGATAATAAGAAATATTAAAATAGATCTTACAATAATTGAAAATGGAGAAACACAGTGAATAAGGCGGTGTAATAAACAAAGGAGACACTGGATAATTGATTTAAATTCTAAATGCATTTGCTACTAACCAACTGAAGAAATTAGATGCCATTGAAGAAATAATTTTACGCTCTGAGTTAAAGCACATTTGTCATTACATCCTCGAGCGAAATAAGTTACTATCTTAAAGACCTAGTTTATTGGAAGCTATTATTAAACGAATCGAATGGCTGCAATAACGATTTGGACTGCAGCAAGAAGAATAATTATCTATTTGTAAGTCTAAAAATCTAATGTATTTAGCTGAATTTTCTTGTGACAGTTCACTCTTGAAACTCGTAAAAATTGCCTAAGCAGAATAATCTATTTTCATCGACAGAAAATCCAAAACAATCACCTCTTCACTCGCAGGAATACCACTTACATACACTAAACTCAATGAACAAGATATTTGCTAAATCACAAAACTCTAACACTTAGATTATATGACAGCAACGTAGTATTTCTCTTTCAAAACTAAATCACCTATTTCGAATAACTCGATTCAATAACTCAACTCAACTCAAAAGCAAATGTCATCGAGTAAGTTCAACACAGCTTCGTTTTAACCTCCAAGAGTTTAAAGTGCACTTATTTTAAAAGAAAAAGAAGAAACTGCTATTTTCGTGAATCTACAAGAGCTAGCTAATACGAATACAATAGACACTGTATTATTGTAATTTGCGTTAAGCCGCAGTGGTTGCACTGTTCCAATTCGATAAATATCAATATTCGAAAATAACCGAAGAGAGGAATATTTATTAGCATTTCGAGAACGTCATGAATTCACATTAAAGGAATTACTTTACACTTATGAAAAATCTAAATCTGCAATTCCCGAGAGAGTTCTAGCTGGTGTGTGCGTTGATTTAGTGAATTCCATTTAGATCTTCCATGAGCATGGATTCATGGCTACATCGATTTCACCAAACGAAGTAGCTTTCCATGATAAAAAGTGGAAATTACTATCATTCCCGTTTGCATAAAAATTTGATAGCTAAATTCTTCCAGGTGGATATTTCGATCTAATGAGTCCATAGCTTCAGTCGTTGATACTGTTAGGTTAAGGAAAATGTGATTGGATTGCAGGAGACTATTATAATATTGGAGCGCTGCTGTTGGGATGTGCAGGAGCAAACGCAAGATATTCTTAAGAATTCACATAATTAATTGATACGTTAACTTCATTTGAATCTCGATCGAGATTGGCTTTAGATAAATATTTGTCGTTCTTTGAGAAGATGGCTGATAGAAATATTTCTAATATTAACATTTGCTAAGTGTAAGATCGTCGAGAAGCAAGTTAAGGGTTCAGCTAAGCAATTCTAGCACTTGGGTCGAAATCTTTGGCTTTAGAAACGATTTAAGAATAACGTAATATGACAACAAACCACTATCAACTCTTCTAAAAAGCTTATGTACTTTAAAGATTCGGTGAATATCCAGATGCAATAACATATTATTAAAAAGCAGAAGCAGCTGCTATGGCAGAAAATCAAAAATATATGGTGATTCCAATTAATAACAACATAGGAAGCCTATTAATTGAAAATAATAAACATAAATAAGCAGTACCTTACTTCCAAAAGGCAGTAGATTGTGCATCATAGCTCAAATCGAAGAATTCTATTGAATACGCTAATTCTCTTGAAAATCTAGCCAATGCTTACATTTGTAAATTAAATTAAATACTAATTTATGCATGGTGTTGAATTGTATGACAATTTTGATTTGATTTTTCTTCTTGTTTGTCACAGATCTTGGATAAGTACAGGATGCTGAAAAGGCTTTTATGGAAGTATTACTGATAAAACAAAAGTTAGAAGTTAAAAATTCTGAATTGAGCATATCGTTCAATAATCTTGCAGTATCTCAAGAGAAACAAGGAAAGTATCCATAAGCGATAGGAAATTTTAAGAAATGTATTGAAATTGAATCAAAAGGTGGAAATATTGGAAACGAATCTTTAGCTGAGTTACATCAAAAAGTAGGTGTATTATTTAGCTAATTAGCAGCTAGGAAAGAAGATGCGTTATTCCATCTAAATCAAGCATTGAGAATAATCTCAGCAGGGAAGAATAATAAAAATTAGGGAATTTTAGATAGAGTCAAAAAGCAAATAGATAGAATAAATGCATCCTGAATATTTGTCTTAGAAAAGCATCTCTTCAAATATATCTTTTATCTTTTTGTATAATTTCTGTAAATAATGATCTGCTTTAAGCACATTGATTTATCCTCTCAGCTTCCATTTTAAACAATACGGATAACTTATTTTGGATTATTCCGAGGTTGATAATATAAAAATCAGAGTACTTGTGATTGTTTTTGATGACAAAATGAAGCAATTGATTTGCTCTTTAAGGTTAATTACAAAAGTAAATAAAGGGAAACATAAAATAATCTACATATTCTAACAAAATTTTACTATTGTAATAACAAAACTAATCACTTTACAAAATCTTATGAATAACTCAATTTTAATCAGCTATTTCATCTACCAACTCCTCCACTAGCTCCTCAAATACAAGATCACTAAGCTCCATAAGTACTTCAGCTTTTTCATCTTCATACAGCTGCCACTTATACTCATTTTCAAAAATCTAGAACAAATTCAAAATAAGATTTTAAGAACATTTTTAATCTTTTATCCAAACACTTTGCAGAATTAGTTTTGGTTTAATTGCAAATCTTATTCTTTTACCTCTACTAATAGCATGCGTGATAACCGTTCTTCTCTGGTTTAAGCGAAATATTCATTTTCTGGCTATTAGGAATTGCTATCAAAAAGACTTTAAAGTGGAGATTTCTCCTTTTCACTATTCTCATCCGACATCTGATCTTCCTCTGAATTAATCCTTCGCTATTAGCTACGTTCATGCTCGTTTATAATCCCACATAAAAATGAAGCCCATTCGATAACTTTCTTTTTAGCTTTATCGAGAATGCTATCAAAGTTATCCTCTGTAACAGTCCAAAAAATAATATTTCTTTCACTCTTGCTCCATGCATAAGGTGATCCACCTAGAGAGAAAAATGGTCTGAAAAGGTTGAGACTCTCATTGAAAGTATCGAAAATAGCTTTATTATGAATGTGCTAAAATTCTTTAATTATTTAGTCTTTCTCTTCTTCGCCGTTTCCCTAGAAAAAAAGAAAAAAAAAGAAATGTGTAAATCTAAAATATCATCTTTTTGATGCAAACTGTCAAATAAACTGTCAGTGTCATGCTGTACGACAATATTCTGCTCGAAGTCAATGAAGAGCTCTTCAGATAGCACAAATGGAAGTGTAGTAAATTCCTCTAGTTATTATTCTGACGTTGATTCTATGTAGGAATCATATCCATGAATTAATTTCAATCTTTTCTGCGGAGTGAATCCAAAGGAAGTGTTTATGTTCTCAATAAACTAATCCTTGTAGAAAGCTGTTATTATGTTGTTAAAATCAATTGAAATCAGATAAAAACTCACGCCGAAAATGAAAACACTATTTACCTTTAACATAGTCAAAAAGACTTAAGAGATATTGATCGATGACAAAAATATTTGAAGGTATGCCATATCTGTCTGATTTATCGATGAATTCTAGTTTATTCAGCTATTCATTAAGTCTCTCCTCCACTTACGCATTCATCTTCCACTTTTCTTTGATTTCTTCAAGGAAAAAAAAAACACAAGCAAAAATTAGAAAATATAAGCCTATTTCACTATGAGAGGTTTAAATAAATCCTCTTTATTTACCATCATTAATGCTGTTGAAAACTTCATTGACTTGAATAGCTTGTTCATTGAATGTTCCATGGTCTTCTTTTTTATCAGCTTATCCAGAATGAGTTACACTCTTTGACGAAGAAGATGGTGATAAACTTGCACTATTTTAAGATTTTCCTGGAGCAGTTGCCTAAGGCAGTTCCGATGGAGAAGCAGGAATGTCTTTAGATATGTCTCTTGTATTCTAAAATAAAAAGAAAAATAGTTTTAATTGATCAAAAGTTGCAAACATTTAAAGTTAAAAATCATATTCTTGATAAAAATTTCACTTACTTTCTGTTTATCGATATTGGCATCTGGTGTTCCTTGAATATTTTCTGAATCGTTTAAATAATTGAGCTCACGAAAAACATTTTTTTAGTGTGCTTTCATCCATTCTAAGTCTTATTCTAACTCATTTTCATTCGGACTTGGGGTAGAATTGACGATGATTCCTTGATCCCACATTTGATCTTTTATTCTAGGATTAGGTTTTTAAGCCTATTCATTCTGAGAAATTCCATTTTTATCATCTTTTACTGATTTACCATCTAAAATCTCGAGACTGCACTCATCTTTAGTGTTATTAGTCTTCTAAGACATAGCTGAGATACTTTTGAATGATGTATTTATGAACGCTGCTTATGGCGAAGAATCTTAAACTCTCACATAATCTTCTTCAGCTGAGTTTTCAAGAGACGAAATAGGTATTTTCCCATTAGGAACAGGTGTCAAACTGGAATCTTCAGCGAGTGCATTAAGTGCTTCGATTTTTAGCTGATTGTGAATTGAAAGTAGATGTTCCTTGACAGAATTATTTATATTATTGTCTTCATATTGCTGTGACTAACTTGCAATCGATATTTTCGAATAATCTTCTAAGGATTATTAGTATTTCTTCGTGAGATCGAAGTCTCTTTAAGTTTTAGAAATCGATTAAATAGCTTTTTAAAGGCTTTGATCGTAGTTCAGCATAGCCATTTTCAATTCATCTTACTCCGATTTAGCCCATTGATCAAGTTCTTATTTTCCTGAAAAATACGTTCTCGGTGTAACTGTATTGTCCTACAGCATTTTATTCATAAGTTCAATTTACGTCGAATGCCGTATTTTGATCGATTCTTCTCTGAGTTTAGCTATTTCTTCGATTTAGTTGTTTTTCTCAAGTTCTTTAAGTTTTTTCTCAGTGAAAAGTTTAAATGAATCGCGCTCAAAGAAATTCTTCGATATTGCAGTTGGACTCAGAGTATCTTGAGAAATACCTTAAGATTAATGTTGCTATTATTACGATATTACCTCTGATTATGAATTGGATGAATTATTTTTGTAATCCAATTCCATAATTGGTTTGTTTAATCTAGCTGAAGTTTAGTTAGAATTTCCACTTATCGAAGAAGAATAACTGCAATATTTCCTGTCTTTGTCTTTATTATTCTCTTGGCTTAGTAGAAAATACAGCTAATTTAAATTCTAATTCGCCTAAAGCTGATCTTCTTTTGGCTTTTGTTTTTGCTGGTAATCAGACAATTAAGAAGAAGAACACTCATTCACGTTGAGTTCATGATCCTTTATCTTACATTCCTCTTCTTGTTCGTGTTCCTTGATGTCATCAGATTAATGATGCTAGTGGCTTTCATCAAGGATATCGTCTTCCTCATCAAAAGTATCTAACAATATCCAACATTTTACATGAAAAACTCATAAAATATAATTAATCACAATTTTTGTAATTACCTTGATTATTCTTTTAGAGTACATCATCAATTTCTTCAGCTTACGAAAGAGGACGAGGAGATCTAGATGAATTAAGTTCTTCCTACTCAATGATTGCAGCAGCTGCAGCTATTCCTCTTTAATGACCTTTATGAGTTAGCACATGTGGTGACAATTTCACTGCTTGAATCTCAGATTATTAAGGCAGAGAATGAGTAATCTTCTGTGAAGATTGATTTGTAAATGGTAAACTATTAATGAGTTGATTTTTATTCGTTTCTGAGATTTACTGCAGCTCTTGAAGTAGACTCTAGCGATGATGAGGCGTTAATTAAAAGGCTTCTTAGAGTTGCTATGCAATTGCATTCCATCGTGATATTTCCAGCTCTTTAAGTTTCAACAACTCTTCACTACCATCATTTGAAGTTGCTTACTATCGGTCGGATTTTAGCACACTTGCAACTACTGCAAGTGCTTGCTCGCTGCGTTTTGAAAGTTACTCTGTACTGTCCTCTGGAATATGCTCGTTGCAGCTTAGCATAGATGATTTAATAGTTGATATATTTATGATCTTCTCTTCTTCCTCTTCGCCTTCGCCTTCATGTTACTCTTTCATAAAGAATGTCTCAACTTCTTATTTATCTTACTTGTCTAACCAATTTCTATTTACCATGTTTTATTCCTTTTAATTCTACTTGCTTTCATGCTCTTTTTCTGCATTTTTTAGTGCATTTTCTTATTCTTCTTCTTATTCTCCTGATTCTAAGAGCTCTCCTATTCTATCTTTTCTTAGCTCCTCTAGCAAAATACTCAACAACTTACGTATTTAATACCCTCTCCATATTTTTTATATTCTCACAGCTGATTCATTCAAATATTGCATGGCAACAATATAATACTATTCTTCTTCATTAATTTATTCCTCATCTTCTTCTTCTTGATCTTATTTTTCCATATTTTTTCGTGCTTCTTCAAGAATCACTTCTCCAGTTTAATCAATCTACACGATATAATCATCTTTTTATTATTATTTATTTTCTTAGTTCTCGCTTTGATATTGTTCTATATCTATTTTGGTCTATTTGTCTTTTTCTTCTTCAATGGAAACACTTGATTCCAATCCTTCGATTATCTATAATTTATTGCCTTCATTTTTTAATAGTGTAGCTTAAGATTCTTCAATTTAGTTTCTATCCCCTTTATCTTCTTGAGTTTGTCCCACCATTTCACGCAGCTACTCCTGATTATTTTGCCCCTTTTAAATCAAATCAATAATCATTAATTCATTATCAAATATCTTTCCAAAATAATATTAATTAAATAATCTCTTTTCAAGAAGAAAACTTACTTTTTTTATAGATTCCTGAATCTGTCTCATCTACTTCGAAAGAACCTCATATTACTCCTCAATCTAACTCCTCCGTTCATTCCAATTTTATGATTTTTCTTACTCCTTCTACTGATTCGAATTAATAGTTGTTTAACCTTTTAACTTTGATTTTTTCACTGGTTTAGTATTTGCATGTGCATTAATATGATCGTTATTCTCATGCAGAAGGGAGTAATAACTACTATTGTTATTATTGTTCATAGAATCTGTCATCATTCGCTTATATTCTTAATAAAGAAACGAATAATTTCCTTTTTCTTAATTTTCTTCATTCTTTTCCTCACTCCTATTAATTTCTCCATCTTTATTCTTCTAAAAGCTTTAAACTATCTCCAATGGATAGTACTCATGGAGCTAACCTGCCTCCTTTATGTCACTCTATTTTAAACCAAAAACACACATCAACGCACTCATTATCCAAATAAATATTCTCCTTTACAGTTTTAACCGTGTGATTCTTTTTATTTTTCTTAATTGCTGGCTGGATGCGTCTGAGTATCGCTTTAATATTAGACTCTAAGTGAATCTTACTCTCTTAGATCTTTTTTTCTTTGCAAGCTCTTTCAAACTCTCTCATGTGCTCTGTCTCTTCATAAGCTTTTTTCTTGAATGCCATGTATTTCTAAATCTCTGTAATCTCATCTTGGTTCTTCTCTTTTTTGAGTTATTTTGTCAAAAAGGAAAAGGTGAGTTTGATGAAATGATTATAAAAGTAACAAAAAGATGATATTTTTTGGGTTTAAAAATAATTACTTTTAGCAATATTATCCTAAGAAATCATTTGCTTGATTTGCGATCCTCCAGTAACAATCTAATTTGGTTTACAACTCTAAGCACTACCGAATGCATAGTGCTTGTCTTTATGATTAGCCAATCCTACTCGAAGTTTCTCCATGTCTCTATTTTATTTTTTATCATCGTTATCATTGACAATTAGACAAAAATATTAATATTTTCTGACTGATTATTGAAAGAAGGTGAAGAAGGCTGCGTCATTGGACGTAAAAAACTTTGATTTCTGGAATCTCCCTAAGAAGTTCTTAATATTCCAGATTTATCATTGTGATTAAGCATCTTGACACTATTAGAACAAGTTTTAGAATTTGGATTGCCACTCAAAGAGAGACGAGTTTAATTTACACCCCAAGCGTGTTTATGATCCACACTAGGAGAATGAGATTAACCCACTGCAGATGATTAATTATATCCATTATTTGAATTAGTTGTACCCGCAACAGCAGCACTAGCAACTAACCTCTAAGGTTGCTCTCTTTTTGGACTTTTCTGCTAGTTGAGTTATCTGATTTGCTGATTTACTTCCTGAAGATACTACGAGCGTTTAATCTTTTCCTGTGATTCTTGTTTTTATTTCTATTGCTCGATCATCTTCTACAATTTGATCTTCTGTGCGCTCTATCCGCTGGCATTCTCTGCGGTATTGATTTAATTAAACATTTCACTGGAAATAGTTTTGTTGGGATACATTTCTTGTTGTTGTTCGATCTGTTGATTATTTGATTTTTTTGTGTGAAATAAATTATCTGTGGATTTAACTGATGAAAGAGTTGGCTTAGTTGGAAGAGTTGATCGATGCACGAGAAGATTATCGTGCGAGTCAATTTAGTCATTCGAGTGATGAAGATTCGTTTTCGTGGATTTATTTTAAGATTAAAATGGTGATTAGGAAGACTTTAAGGATTTTTGGTATTCTTATTAACCATTTTATCTTCTTCTTAAGCTTGGTGGATGATAAGAAACGGTGTTGTTGATACTTTGCTAAAGAAGTATTTCTTTATCCGATTCCTGAAAAGGAGATTATTTTCTAGATTTCTTTTTCTTTCGTTCCTTATCCTCAGAGACGTCATTTTTGTTTTTGGAAACCAGTTGTTACATTTCTGCGATTTACTTCGAAAACAAGAATTGTTTGTTCTAATCAGTATTATTATGATTCTTCTCAGGGAGATCATCATTATTCATAGAACGAGTAATCGCTGAAGCAGAAGAAGATGAGTGCTAGATTGTTCCCTTTGAGTTAGAAGAATGATCCTTCTTTTTTTTATTCTTAGTAGCTTTCTTTTTGAACGAACCTAAAATCTCTTTCCTTGGGAAGCTCTCAGTTAAGATTTAGAATTTCTAAAAATTACTTTTTCCTTGGTTACCTTCTGTAAAAATGCCAGCTGCTGTCTGAGTATCTTAAGATTGTTAAGATAGCATGGTTGTTTATTCATTATTTTACATAGTCATCTACTACTATTAAGACCCATTTTATTGCTTATTGTTGTGCATTTGCCCATCATTTCCATGTGTTTCTTGAAGATCCTAAACCATTTTTGAATTTAAAAACAATTAATTTGAGTAATTTAACAAATTAAATAAACAAGTTACTTTTGACTATTTTTTGAGTTCCATTAATGCTTGATTCTCTAATCCCTGTTAGGAACCTCTTTTCAAGACAGTGCTTTTAGAATATATTTCACTTGATGACTGATTAGGAGTTGTAGCTGCTGTTTGATGTCCTTGCGTTTATCTTTTTTAAACTTTTGGAGATACAAAGAAGTGCTATGCGCTTAGTTTTTAACAGTTTTGAGGTGTTACTTAACTTGAAACAGAATTAAGCTACCCATTTTTAGGTGTTCTACGCTGCTATTACGCTTATTATCCTGAGATATGCGATACACTATGCTAGGAAGGAATTAGGTGATGATTTTTATTCTATTATTACTATTGCACGCTGATGCTACTTTTCTCAATTATTGAAGAGACTTGTTGTGATTTAGTTGTGTTAATGTTGCTGATCGATTAATTGGGTGATTTAATAGCTGCAGATGTACCATTTTTATGTGAAATATAGCTAAATGGATAGATATACGAAGATTAAGAGGGTGAATACTCAATTTCAATTGAATTCGATAGATAAAGCTAATTACGTTGCTTTTAACTCTAACTTTAACTATCTTTTGGCCCGCAAGTAACCGACAAAAAGTTTTTTTAAAACCCCGATTGAGATGCACTTTTGCTCGAGATTTAAGAGGATTAGAGTGTAACTATTTTCTTAAGTTTGTCTTGCTAATGCTGCAAGGAACCTTTATTTCCGCTTGTCTTTTCGATAATCGTTTTGTTTGATGTATCTTAAGCTAATTCAGCTGGATTGAAAATGTTGTCTTCTTCGCTGTTGAACTAATGGCTCTTCCATAATTATTTCGAAGCTGAATTTCTGTTAATATCTTCGACTTCGATAACTTTAGGGATTCTTTCTAAGCGAAACAAAAAAGGAGAAAAATTATTAAGATATGTATGGATTCTTCAGATAAGTAGTTGGCAGCTAAAAATAATGAATTACTTGCAACATTAGATGTTCTGAAATCGACTACCTAGGAGTTCAAAGATGGATTTATCTTCCTCCCTGAAAAGGCATCCTTACTATGAAGGTAAACAAATAATGGATATTGTTTAAGATAAGTCAATCAGTAGGAAAAAACCATTTTGATCTATCTTTTTTGTTTTTAATTTTTTAAAATGCATACTGAAGCGGGCTCAGAGATTAAAATGGAGATTATTATGATGTCTTCATGAACTCTTAGGAAACCGCTTTCATGGGTTGTACTGCCTCCACGTTATTGACTTATTCTGTCTCACTCCCTAATTCGTTTGTATGGAGATACACTTCTCTTGTGTTGTTCTCTCTCTCTTTTTCGGTATGTTTAAACCCTTCAAATCTTAATTGGTTTCACTCTTAAATTATTTTTTCCAATCCCACTTCTATCATTAAGGTAGACCCTCTTTGCTTATTTGAAACCATTTCGTTGATTAATCTAAAGTTATCCCCCCCCTTAAAAATCTTTTAAATTAACGTATGAATAATCCATCCTTTCTTGCTTTTCCCAGTCCCACATGTAATTATGTTTTACTGGATTATTCTTACTATGGGATTGGATTTGACTTGGTATTTGTGAGAATTGAAGATTCTTTTTTTTAATTGTCTTATCAAAATGGCCAGTAAAGAAGAGAAGGGAATCTTGCATGCGTGAATCTTTAAAAGATATTGTATTATTTGAGAAGAAATAAATTTGTCAGTTCAACTTATTAATCTTTCAAACTTCTTAATCAAAGAAATTAAATGACCCAGCAACCACAGCTTACTCTATGTTGTAATTACCCTCTTTCAATTGAAATATAAAACCTTATTTTAACGATTTATTTCTTTATTTTGTTTGGTGTCAATTTACTGTTAAAAGTGATGCACCAAAAAAAGAAAAATTAACCTGAATTTTTGAGGTGGTATTTGATTTTATCAAAATAAGTAAAACCATATTGTATTAGTCCATTGAGATATTCCAATCTCCTGCTTGAGACAGACACATTTATCTTTAATATTTATCTTTAGATAAGTCTTTGATCAGAAGAAAAGCAAATGTACAAATACGACTAGATTTAAAAAGTAATAAAAAAGCAAGCCAAGCTCATATTTGAAGCTTATGAATGTTAGTTTAAGCATGAAACTTGATGTTTTTCAGTGTAACAAGAGTATTTGTTTAATAAAGGGATGAAACAGCAATGCCATCACGAAAACTGGATGAAATTGCCCATACAATAATTTTCTGCATCATAAAAAGTATTCTTAAATAATTTTTATTCTCAATCTCAATCATCAAGTTGTGTCAAAGCAGCTACTCCTCTCTTCACCCAGTGCTTAGGTTGATGATGGGGAGCTATTGGTAAGTACATACTCATGACATAGTTTGTGGAATGTCCAGTTGTGCTGAGTACACCTGCTCTTCTTGATGTTTTATAAACAGGACATTCATAAACCTATTGTAAAACAAAATTTGTTAGTTTTGAAGTTCTTTTAAGGATAAAGTAGTCTTTACTGTTGTGTCTGTATCATATGATCTTCTTTCATCAGTTGGAAGTAACCAAACATATGGCATCTTTGAAGTTAAAGCCTTTGGGAGGGCTTCATCGATGTACTTTGTTGAAAAAAAAGAAGATCAAATTATTACAAATTAGAATAATTTGAATTATGTATTTTACAGCAGTATCGTTGTTCCAGCGAGCTCCATCGAAGTAGAGTCCATAGACATAACATCCATCTGCAGGTGAAATAGAAGTGTTGTATTCTTGACTGCCTTCTTTCAGAACGAAGAAATCGAAGGAGAGCATGTCAATGGGTATTTTGTACTATTGTTTGAAGCAAAAATAGTCAGAAACACATGGTTTGGTGAAGAGAATATATTTTACCTTTCTTGCATAATTCTGAAGTGTGCCAGTGAGGAAAGATTACGTGAAGAAGAAACCAGATATCCAGAAACTAGAAGGAGCTCCATTGTGAATCCATTTGTCCATCTCTTCTAGTCGCTAGCAGAAATCTATCAGCCAAGAACCCAGTGGTTTCAGAGATGGATAGGATACCTAAATAAGAAAATGATAAATTAGGCCTGAAAATATGTGTTAATATATTTGAAATCTGTTTACTTTATGCCAGATTTCAGGTACTTTATTGTCAAAAACGCAGTTGAATACTTCTTCTAAATCTGAAGACATCACGAGTAATCCATCAATTGCTTTGCCGCAATTGACAAGTGACACTTTGACTGTGTTCAATAGTTTGTTGAACCTAACAAAGAATAAATGAAATGAGTTAATTACAAACATTGTTAATAATTGTCTAACCTAATGAGTTCTTGCTGAAGCACAGTGTTCATAGATTCATCGTAGCTGATAGGATGCTTCACACTAGCTTTCTCAGTATCGAATAATCCTGGTAGTTGTTTGAGAAGTTCTGCTATTTTCTCTTTCATTAGTTCATCAGCACTCTTCCCAGTCACACCAGCTAGAAAGGACAAATAAATAGATATTGATTGTATGAAATTCATAATAACAGATTGCTCTCATGAATGATTAATTACTTGATCTAGGAAGGAGAGAAAGTACTGTATTGCAGACGAAATTCGTTTCAATAATAGCAGAAGTAATCGAAGCGTTTGGATGCATTCCAAATATTTCTGTGGGATCGTTTCTGTCGAGTTACTGAATGTACTCGATGAATTGAGACACATCAGTAACGGGTGGCACGTAGTAATTTCCACTCTCAGAGAACTAAATAAATCAAAAAGCAATAATTGAAAAATCTTTTATTTTTTCAAGGTGTTAATAGCGAAATACTTTGTAATCTTCTTTGAGAATCTCTGGACAATAGAAATCTCGAAGGATGATACTAACAAGCCTTCTGTCTTTGGGGTCAGTTACTCTTCCACCATAGTTAGCTTCTGCTACCATGTAGTTCAAGGCTTCGTATGGCACTTCATCGTTTTTGTTTAAGAATTCCTTCAATTGCTGAAGAGATATTTGGAAATCTGCTACGGTGAATTCGTAGGGAATATTCCAACCAAGTGGACCGTATTTTCTCCTAAAAGCATTGGAAACAGCAAATACAAAGTTAAGATTACAAGAGACAATCAATTGTGTAATGGCAAGTACCTTTCGAGGATGAGTGCGTGGAAGAACGCAAGACCAAAGCAAAGTTTTTTAAGCTCAGCTGGTTTCGAGTTAGAATCGAATTCAGCATTCTTGAAGGAAGCATAGTTTCTTAGCAAGTTATTTTTGAGCCCACGAGGAGGTTCATATGTCATTTTAATGCCTCTCATCAGGATCGAAGGAGGGAACACATCAGAAGGCATGGATGTTAGCCAAACACGGAATTCCTGTGTAATTTAAAGAAATATTCAAAAAAAAGGATAAAAATATGAATTCCTAATTAATTACTTTGTCAATTTCATCAGGGATGTTATCTAGAATTTTCTCAAGTCTTGGCATAAATGACGGAGCCAAATGACAATTCTACAGAAGCACCCAGCTACCATCTTCAAACGCAGCTTTGATTGATTTCTCAGCTAGTTCTCCTTATCCTTATCCCAGTGATATTTACTTGAATCGATCAGCTGTAATTCCAAGTTTTGATGCAAGCGTGTTAATTTCAATTCTTGGATCAGCTCCAGGGGAAAGAATGAAGATCAACGGCTTGTCATATCGAGAGTCTTAAAATGTTTAATCCAAATTGAATGCAGGTGGCTGAATATACTATTCTGACATTTCAGTTATTATCAACTTTTAAACTGCTTTAGTGAATTTATCAGGGAACAGCGCTCTTATCAGTATCAACTGTGTTAATTATTGGACAAAAACATATGTTAATTTGTTGAGAAAAATTACTAACATTCTATGAAAAATATCTTATTAAAATTATTCTTACTTTAACGAAAAAGTGAACACTTGATGCAATAGGTCCTGGGAATTCCTCATCGTAAGGGCTGTCGTGTCCGTTTAATTTCTCCCAAGCATCGATATTTGCTTCAAATTCCTTGACAATACCTTTGAGTGGTGGAACAGTAGAATTTGCTTCATTCAAAATGCACCAGGCTTTGTTTGACAGCCAAGATGTCGCTTTTTATGGCATAGGATGATCGCATGAAGTCCATGTACCACCAACCATCAAGAATCTGATCAGAATCGGATTAATCTTCTTCTCGATTTCCAAGATCTTAATCACCAATAAGAACGAGAAGATTAGCTTATCTTTTTCAAGTAAACTTCTACAGATGCTCTCGTACAACAAGAACTAGAATTGGTTAATAATATTCTTGCTGCGGTTTTCTTTGTTATCTCTAGCAGGAGCAGCTGTCTTAATACCCTTGAGGAAGAGTTCAACGTAGAACTCGAGCGACCACTAATAAGTTGGCTCGATTAACGCTAGATCTAGAATAACAAAATACAAATTCGCTACTCTCTTTCCGAGTTCCTTAAATGAATTTCTCGTTTGATTGTAGAGTTCTCTGTCATTTTCTTATCTTTTTAGTTTGTCCTGGATTTCAATATTATCCTTCTTTGACTGCTGCAATTAATCAATAAGTTTCTCATCATCCAGCAAGTTTCCTTTTGAGTCGAACAGCATCTGCAAGATCTATTTGTTTCAAAAATCAAAAAATTTAAATGTTATTTTCATTCAATTTGATTTTAGTGCTTATTTGTGTTTACCATGTCTTCTGTATTTTTTTGTCTTTCTTTGTTTTAAAAGAATTCAATAATATTCTTTTCTCTGATCATGTCTCTGTGAGGATCTTCTTATTTGACAGTAATATTGAGCATTTGATCTTCAAGTCCTTCTGGAGTCACCTAGAAGTTTAGTAGAGTGACTTTCACGCAGATTTCAGGTGGATAATGTGGTCTAGGGTATTTAGTTGTAATGTAGAAACGGAAACTATCATTATATTCAATTTGTTTTTCATTGAATTTCATTGTGTAGCTGCTGCCTTTTTTCGTGAGCTTCTTGAGCAACACAGATTCGTAAAGAGAATCAATATTTTCACTCACGTTCTCGAGGAGAATCGAAGCTCCTAAGGGTATGCAGTTTTCTAATTTCAGCAGGACATTCTTAGGATCAGTGTTAGGGTTAAAGATGATTAACTTATCACCTTCTAACTTTTTGATCCAATTGTTTGCTTGAATCTAAGGATCAATCATCAAAGGCCATCTCTAGGAATTATTGAGAATAATTGCGTTGTCAATAGAGAAGGAGTCATTTGGAAGCTTTTAAATAACAAAAGAAGCAAGATAATTATTGCCAAATTTTTTATTTTTTATTTACTGAATATTTGTCTGTCCATTATCCGATTGTAATGGGATCACAGAGGATTTTTTGCAGCCCAAAATCAGGAGAGAATTTTATTTTGTATTTAATCAACAAATCCTTCCAAAAACCGATGGCTTCTTCTCTGTAAGCGATAGGGAATGCACCTAGATAAGCTATAATCCCTGAAGATAGCACACAATCACCAATTACACTTGTGCTTTCTTCCCTATTCGTTAAAGCTTTTGTTCTCCATGAATTTTTCTCTCCTCCCAATCCGTTGATCAGTTTCTCAGCGCGATCAAGCTAGATCTCACATTTGGTTACCTGAATTTTTCAAATAAATAATAATAAATATGTAATTCAATACAATTAGCAGTTTTGTTGTTACTTCTGCTTGGAGATCTTCCTTTTCTTTTTTCGCTGTATCATAATCAGATTGCAGCTTCGCAAGTAAATCCATGACTTCTTTGAGTGCAGCTTGTTTAACAGCTAATGTCTCCTCTGCTGATTTGAGATCAGATTCTGCTTTCTCTAGTTCCTTTTTCTTAGGTTCAACAATCAGCAGTGCGTCGTAAGTTTGAACAACTGCTCTGATCCACTTCGAAAGATTAGCAGCTGCAGTGGAAGCATTCGCGATTTTATCCTCGTCGAAAAGTGGATTTTTAACAAATGTCTTGAGTTTTTCAATTTTAGCTGGATTAATTGCTCTGATTCTGTCGGAATCAAACTCCCTGACTCTGTGGAGTAACTTATCATTGAGCACTTTCTTTTTGGAGTAATCCCAGAAATCCTTTTTCTTTTCAATTGAACCAGGTGCTACGGGGACTGATTTGACGAATTGATCCTCATCGAAAGCATAGCAGACTCCTTCGAACACAAGAACTACTGAATCGGTAGGGTTTTGGAATGATTTTAAAATATTAATATCATCTTTGCTGATTTTTGATAAAATCTTCACTGCTTCTGCGAGAATGGGGAGTACTTTATCAAGATCTCTTTAGCAGTCTTACTTCAGGTTATTCGCTGCATCTCTTTGAATGTTGCATTCTCGTTCTTCTGCTTCACAGATTTCTCTCTTAGAATCAGCTTCTTTTTGTTTTTTCTGTAGATTAATGAGCATTTTTTGATTTTCTTCAGTTTTAATTGCAAGTTGTGGTTTGAGTTCTTCTAATCTTTTCTTCATAATATTCACATCTTTTTCAGTAGTTTCAATCTTTTGAACACCCGTCTCATACCTAGCTATTGTCTTCTAGATCTGTGTTTATCTCTCACGTAACATTTTATCAAAAGTGCCTAGTAATTCTAGATAACTCGTTGGAGTTACATAGTAGTATTTCCGCAATTCCTCGCGATATCGAATTGTTAAATTCGTCACTCTAAGCTGCATATCTACAACAATTTCTGTCAATCCGTCTCTCATCGAAGGATCTTCAATTTGCATGACATTCTTGAATTATGTTTAGGCTGTATTGCGAAGAGCTTCTTCAGGCCACGGCAAGAACCAATCGATTGTTGTACAGTTTACTAATGCTGGGAAGGTTCTTAGTCTTTTACGAAATGCCTCTCCGACTGGGGAGAAGGCCAAGACTAAATGCAAGTTTCGTTTGCAGGCATCTAAGAATACTTGATATTTTTAATTATTCGTCTACGCATTAGGATCAGTGATTTCCTCCATGATTTTAGCCTTCTCATCTGGAGGGAAAAGATTAGGTACTTCACCGTTATTGAGGATATTGCATACGTCTTCTAAGAGCGATTCATTGAAGATCTACGTATCCGAAAACAAGAGATTCGTTGCTTTTTAGTCTACTCCAGCAACTTTCATAACTTTTTGGAGTTCTTCAATCCATGTTTTCATGTCACTTTTATGGTCAATTTAAGAAATTTCATTGGAGAATGCAATGTACACAGACAGTGTAGCAAGACTCTTTCTTCCGCTGCCACCGACACCAACGAGTAGACAGTGACCAAAGGAAGTTGTAATTACTCTCACAATTTTAATAACATGCTGGATTGCAGTCATAAACAGAACAAGGTTCATTTTGTTCTAGCTGTAGGTATCGTTGAATTAAGCCAATTGTTCGTAACAAACTGCTTTTAGATTCTCTCGATCGCTTAGCTCACAATATATATCGCTTAGTTTCTTCTTCGTAGTGTCTCCATCAGGGAACAGAGTTGGAACGAACGATGCCCATAGCAAAGGCTCAACGGTGACTAAATCTTTCCAATCTCTTTTGAAATTTTTACTCATGATCCCTTTCAAAATATCCTCGAGAACATCCTAATCTGAGTAACTAACCATTCTGTCTTAGAAAACTCGCAAGCATTCATGTGCCCATAACTTCAAGAATTCATTCTCGTCTTTGTAGCTTCTTGAAGTTGCCTTGCTGATGCCTTAAAACACCTTTGAGATATCTCTGAGGTTATAAATATAATGAGATTTTGTAGGTGTTGGAAGTAATTATTTGGAGTTTTAAATCCCTTGATACAGTTCAATTGTGCTGTTAACGATTTAATCTCTAAGATTCTCAATCTACTTAGGTATGGCTTGCTTTTAGTTCAGGTAGTACCACTCAAGAAGATTCGAGAAAATTCTATTCAGTGACTCTGCTTCAAAAGGCTCCACGTAGAGAAGATTAAAGTACCTCATGTACCGCAAAGTTACACCGTTTCTACCACCAGTTGGAGGGAGCATTGCAGTGATGAAAATAATATCACATAAGTACTTCCAAGTTTTGTCTGCAAGATCATACCAGCCTCCATTATCCATCCATTGTCTGAGCAGCTCAATAGGTGGTTGAGCTCCGTATTTTTCCTTCGCTGGCATATTTAGATCATCGATAAAAGTAACGATAAACTTTTTGCCTTCTTCAGGTCCAAAATGACCTTTTCTCCTTCTTGTACAGACTCTTGCTTCAATGAGGCGTTAAACCTGTTAAAATATATGTTGTTTAGGAGTTGAAAAATCACTTAAATTTTGAAAATATCTTACTTGATTCACTTAAGTTTATCCAGAAAACGATGTTTGAAGATTAGCATATTCGGCATTCAAATAGTATTTATTGAGTTCATTGATGACATTCACTGTCTTTCCAGTACCTGTTGGGCCGCAAATCAGTAGATGAATTTGATTTTACACACATCTATGCAGGAAAAAGTTATTTCTGATTGAGTCGCTCGTTGGGACAAAAATATTATGGTATTCGCCGCCTTTGGGAATTTCAAACTTTTTTTCTGTTTAAGTCCAATCAATCCATATTCCCTTTTGTTTTTCATAGCATAATTCGAAGATTGAGCTCTTTTCAGGGATACTCACACGAACTAATCTTGGTTCGTGAGGGAATAGCAAATCTAAACCGAGATCATATTTCTCAACTAGATCTTTATTTCCTTGAATCAAATCAATAATAAATAGCTTGAATTTCTTTCTAGAAACTTCTTCCATTGCAGCACCTATCGACCAAACTACACAAAAGAGACTGACGTTAATGAGAATATCTTCGATTTCCTTTGGAGCTTTTATGTTCTCTCCCTCGTAATCTTTCATGTAGGTCTTTAAATATTTCAAGCAGCTTCCAACAAGAGTCATTTCAGATTTGTGAACGTAGAATTTAGCATGACGAAGAGCCCAACAGAGACTAGAATCTATCATCCAATAGAGCATCTTCTCGAAGAAATCTATTTGCTTTTCAAGAGCTGGGGGAAGAGTCAGTACAAAACTTTTCACCTTTAAAATAAAATAAAAAAATGAAAAACCTCAAAAGTTGTGAAATATTTCTTACAAGTGGATCCCATCCAAGCTGCTTAGTTTCTAAGAAGACCATTCCGCATCGAGAAACTGTTGCTGGCGATGCTTACGCGAGATCTTCAACTTCGAACATCATTGTCATTTGATTTGTTAGTTTAATAATTTCTCCAGATGTCAGGCATAATTTTTTGTTGTCGTCTAAGACTGTGTTCATGTTTTCAATCCAGACTGCATCGACAGGTCCATCGAAAACTACCCACTATTTATCTAGAGTAGTATCTTATGCACAGACACGCATGATAATCGCAATGACTCCATCTGACCAAGATTTAGTATCGGGGTCGAGTTTGCCGTAGAGTTAATCGCTTGTGATGGATTTAGGATTTAGTTTGGAAGTGTGGACTAATTAATAGTCTCCTTTTCCTTTCAAAGCAGAAAGTGCACGTTGAAGATTCTCCATAACAGATGTCTTGCCTGAATATGCTTGTCCGACGATCATAAGCCCATGGCGAACATTAATAGTATCATACAATTGAATGCATTTATTTAGGAAATTTTGTCTTGGTTGTAGATTCTTTTCCGCACAAGCAGCTTGCAAGGATTTGAGTAGATCGCCATAGTCAATGATTGGAGATTCTACTCCTGGGAAGAGATCACTTGTGATGGATTTAAACAATGGAATATCGTTGATCGTGAATTTAGGTAGATTCACATCCATAATAGCTCTTAAACAGATGATATCTTCGCTGTCTGTCATGACACGTTTTAGATTTCCAGCAGCAGTGAGAATTGCTTTCAACGCTCTCATACCGAAATCATAATGATCTTGAGAACTCAACTGCTCTGAACTGAGTCTCAGCAAAGCAACAATCTTTCTAGCAAGATTTCTAGCTTCTTCGAATCCTACTGAATACAGGAAAATTTCCGCAATCAATGCATAATCTGGAACCATCATTGCACATGGTCTGAAAAGACTTTTGAGATTATCAGGTAACTCAGATCTGCCTGCATAACCTGGATTCATTGTGATGTTGATAGCGCATGTCTCCACGAGCTTTATTTCCTCTCCATCGAACTCAAAAGTCTCTTTTGGTCTTGCTTTATTATTTTTAATAGCATTCTAAATTGTCAAAACTTGAGATGCAATAACCGAAAGAACTTCTAAATCGATTCTATTGAACTCATCAAAGCAGCACCATGCACCAGAGGATGCTAAACCTTTGAAGAATTTACGCATTGCAACATAATTAAGACCATCAGAGCAGTTGAAAACAACGCACTACACTGCTAATGCTTTAGCAAGATCCTTAACTGTTTCTGTTTTTCCTGTTCCAGCAGGTCCTTCAGGTGCTCCACCGTATTATAATTGGAAAGCACCCATGAGTGTACGATAACATCTATCTGTGAGTGGAGTGATAACCAATCTTGTTGAATTTCCAAGATACTCAAAACTAAGCCAAAAATATTATTAGCAAAACGAAATGCTATTAATTTATATTTTGTTACTCATAGCTAAGATTGGCGCTAATCATCTGAACTTTAAGATCCGGTTTGTGGTTCTTCTCTTCCCAGTAGTAGCGAAGTTATGAAATCCAGTTGAAATCTTGAACAGAAGTACAATCTGATTTCTTCAGCTCGATAATCACATCCTTTGCATGAACATCAAGCACCACAAGTGCACCTAGAGTCAACCTAGCTAAAGGAGTCAGATCTTACCTGACTAGCTACACTGTTGCTTTCATTTAAGTCTCAAGATAATCAACATATTCACTAAGATGTGCAAAAGTGTAGATTCCATCTTCAACGGGATCTCCTTTTCCACTAAGAATAGCATTTTCAGCTCCTCTCGTCCAGCGAACCATGTTTACAGCTAAAATGACTTATCCTGGCCATTTCTGAACCCAAGTAGTTTTAGGAATAGCATCGTCTAGAATTGAATTTTTAGTGATTGTCTTAAGTGTCCCACGCATCATGGATTCAATTTCACCCAGCCACTTTTCGACATTGCCTTTTTTATCTCCTTCGTTTACATTTATCTTGGAGTTAAACTTCACGTTTTCTAATTCTGCTGATATCATGCCTTGTACCTTTATTTCAGAAAAAATACAATGAAAAAATACAAAAGGTTGTTATTTTATTCATTACATCTTCTTTAGATGAGAAATCAAGCTTATTGATAGCTTCGAAGCACTTGTTAATGTGTTTCTGCACTTTTTGAGGGTCTTTTGTGTCTGCTAAAATTTCAAGTAACTCTTCATCAGAAAGGAAGAAGAATCTAGGGAAATCTCTCCTTTTGGATTCCAGATAATCTGAAAGTTTCTTCTGAATCTCGTCAAGCGTTTTGTTATGCTAATTGAAATCATTTTTGAGTCTATCGTTCTCAATATTTTCCCAAAGTCCTGGCTCCTTCACGAATTATTCCATATTTGTTCTAATAAAATTACATCAAAGAGTTATCAAACCTACTTTTCAATTTATCTAATTAATCTTTTACCTCCAGAAATCATCAACTGTGTCGAATTTTTGCTTTTGTAATTCCATTTTCTTTTTAATATCTTCTGATGCAAAAATTGGTTCCAGATACATCCATGATCTCTAGCACTTAATCCACCCCTCCAAGGTATCCTGGATAAACACTAATCGTTGTTCTAAAGGTTCTGCAACTCTCTTTAAATTCTTGATGTACGGTGAAGCCTGTTTTTGAAGAGATTTGCAATAAAAATCAATGTTTTTCTAAAAACAAAAAATAATCTTAAGAAATTCCATACCTTCATCATTGTGAGAATATTCAACTGATCATCTAGAATCTACTGAATTTCATCAACTCCCTTGAGGACATACGTTGCACGCTTGCTCTTAGTATAATCCATAATATCAAGTTTAAGAGCCTTGACTGTTTCTTCCATTTCCTTGAGTTTCTTCTCAATCTGATATTGTTTCTCAGCCTTACGAGATACCTCTTCAATCACGTCTTTATCAGGGTTTATCGTCTCGAGCAATTAAATAAATGTCATATCTTCAGTCATCACCTTTCCAACAACATTACAGCGTTCAAATATTTCCGCCCAGTGCTGTTAAACCATGGGTTTTTTCAAATTCCTCATCGCTTCCGTTGTCAAATATTCAAAGATCCAAAGTTTTTATCTGAAATCGGATATGTCTTTCTAAAGCTATTCTGCAAGTAGCGCTGCTCTTTCATCTCCAGCAGGGTCATTTTGATCGCTGAATTTCTTAAGTAAACCTTTTGTTTCGATGTAATATTTTTAGTTCACAGTCTTTTCAATCTCATGGAAGGATTGTCCTAAGAAGCTTCCACTGTTATTGCAAAAAATAGATTAAAAGAATTCTTAAACAAAAGCTATTTTAAGAAAAAAAATAATGATTTATCATTGAATTACTTAGTCCATTCATCGAAATTGTTCGTGAAATTGAAGAGAATATCCCACAGTCTGTGATAAGGATCGAATTCTTTTGCAACATTCTCAAGTTCATCCCAAATCGAAATCTCATCTCCGAAAAGAGCCTCGCGGGTATTGAACGATTTAACTTTCTCACTCGCTTGCTGGATGGAATCTCCAAAGGTAGCAACTTCTGTGTATTTCTCCTTGACATCATTCGAAGCACTGTATGAGTTGTACTGCTTGATGTGATGGAATTTCTTTTGAATTTCGATAATAGTGTTCTAGAATGTATCTTTCTCCTATTCCAGTGTGTTACGGAATTTCGCTTCACATATCTCATATGTTCTGTTACCCTCCATGGCAGCTTCTAATACTGACGCTGGTTATGTTTTGAGCATGAAGAATTATTCCATGCCAACTTCTTTCTCAGTGAAGCAGTACTTCTCCATGACTTTAAGGAATCCTCCAACGCAATTCACTTCGATGGCTATTTTTGCGAGGTTGACTTCGTTTGATTTGATTTGTGCTTTCAAAGCTACCAATTCCTGTTCGTTCGATGGTGTTTTCTTTAATTTATCACAGATTTCTTCATAAGTCTTCTGGATCCTCTTTGAATAAGTAAACAAAATACAAGTTTAAACAATGTTCAGTGAGCCAAAATATTTTTCCAAAAAATGAAACTACCTCTAGATTGTCGAAGCAGATAATATCAACTTTTTGCAGGATGCTCTTGACAAATTCATCAGCTCTTGCAACTAAATCTTATTTCGCTTGCTTTGTGCGAATTTAGAAAAAATGTGAATTTTTACTATCGATGCATTGCTTTTCAATTTCTTTTTTCGCAGTGAAATATTCTTAAATTTTCTCGTCGACATCATTCAAGTTTATATCTTAGATAAGTGGTTGTTTCTCCTTGTGCTCACCAAACAGCTCCTTAGTTACACTTGTGACACTCTTGTCAAGTAAAAATTGATATTATTTAAAACGCTCGAGTATCTCATTTGGTTTCTCGTAGCCCTGTTTTATGTATTTTAGAATTATCTCTGAACCTTCCTTGATCCACTCGAGATTCATGTTTATTTCAAAAGCTGGTTGTTTCACTAAGTCAATCAAAGGTACAAGGTCTTTTTCTAGCTATGAGAGCATATTCACTGATTCGACAAGCCATTCAAATGGTTTCAAGAGTACTTAACACACCTGAGCATACGAAGGCTCATAGAAGATTTATTACTCTTCTTCTTCAGTTTCAACTGCAGGTGTTGCAGCAGGAGTATGCTCATCTTTTTTCTTCTTTTTGTCTTTCTTTTTAGTTTTTGTGAGGTTTACTTAGAGATTGAGTATCAAGAGAGGGAATTCATTTATTCTCCAAACATCGCCTCCTTATTATTTTTCCTCAGGCACAGTGAACTTCTTCACAAACCTAATTTTGTAATGAGAAATTTTGATTATCAAAAGGTATCTCATTAAACTCCATAAAGAATTGAAAAAATAATATTACTCGCAGAAGTCTTTGATATTTCCTTTAACTACATTATTCCTAATGAACGTGTTGAACATAAAATCAATCCGCTTTAGAAGTCGCTACAGCTCTGAGCCCAAATATAATTTGCTTTCTGTCTAGTAAAACCTATAGATATCTCGCAATGTATCTTAAATCTCAGATATGAGATATTCTCTCCACTGCATTTGCAAAGTCGATCTAGCTCCAACGTGGAATGATTTTTATTGTTGCTCAAAGTTTGCTAAGAGAATAGGAAGTTGATGCTCACCCCAATTAATGTTAATCAGCTGAATAACAAAACAAAATATATTTTAAAAAATCATAATTTATTTTCATTATTTTCTTCTTCTCGTTGTTGTTTGTTTGTAAATAAAGTATTATCTTTTAATTATTTTTCGTTATTCAATCAAATTCTATTTATCTCTGTGTTCTCTCTTGTTTACCCTGAAATTCTCATAAATGAACGTCCTCTATGTAATCATGTTAAGTGTCTTGACCACAAGTTGCTTATTTGAAAAATGAATCTTGCACAATGCATCTTAGTTCTCATCGTAATTGTAATGAAGTTAGACAACAGTTCCATAGAAAGGAATAGACTTCTCTTCATATCTATTTCTGATTCTATATTTTTACCATTTTGGATCATTTTTTGGATCACTCATTTCTTTCAAGACTAAGCATTTCTTTATGAAATATACATATTGTTTTTCAGCATCCTACAAATAAAAAACAGACAAAAATGAACAAAGATTGAATAAACTTGTTGTTGTTTTATTGTGAACTAAAATATTATGTTACCTCAAATAGCTCAGCAACGATCTTGTTCTTGAGAATATCTTCCAATCTAGTTTCATGGTAATTCTTTTGCTTTTTCAAGACAAAATTGTAGATTTGTAGCTTCCAATCATGTGCCATGGTTTAGATTAATTCATCAGCTTGCTTGCCAACATACTTGTCAAATCTAATAATTTTGTTGTTTCGAAAAAGAAATAAATAATTAATCGAATCTAGAGAATTAATTTGAATTCCATACCTTATTGCATCCTCTGCATTAACTTGTCTAGATTTAGATAAATCAACTCTTGACTTGAATTTATGCGAGTCTTCATCATTGAACATCAATGACAGTCTGACAACTTGCTTTAGCTGATTCGTCGCAATTATTCTAACTGTATATTTATCAGAGCTTGGATCGTAATCAAGAACCTACACATCTGTCCAGACATATTGTTTATTCAAGAATATTGGGCATTTACCATGAGGACCTTAGGGATTCTTCTTGAAAAGCTCCAACCAAGCTGCAGGCGTAATTTCTTCATCCCAACAATCATAATTCCTCAGATTCTTGTTTGTGTTTAGCCCTTTGTCTGCGAAGTCTTTTTCTGTAGCTTCGATATTTTCATCTTCTCTTGGACTTTGACCTTTCTTTTAAATCTAAGGAGAGTTATATTGCAGCTACATGCTACTATTCAAGCTGGCTTCAAGAAGGTTCTTCGGCGTTGCTTCATGCATTGATTGGCTCGCAACATGGACACTTTTCTAAGAAGAGCTAACTTTGTAACTTCTTTGTTGATGTATGCTGTTTGTGACTTGACGAGCAGATACATCGGAAGAATTATTCTGAGCAAATCTACTGGAATTTGGCATAGAAGCATTAAGGCTGCTTTCTGTTCCGATTTGAGCCTTTTAGCTGAAGAATTCATTTGAATCGATTGGAGGAAGTCTAACTTTATTGTTGTTTCCAGCTGCGACTTTATGTGCTACGACTCTGAAAAGAAAATGAATAATAAACAAACCAAAGTTATTTATTGTTATTTTTCTTAGCTAAAAAAATCAAAACAAAAATGAAATTTGAAGTTATGCTTTTTCAAACAAACAAACAAAAAACAACTCCTTTTTGTCTATGTTTTTCCCCATTATTTCTATGTCCAATGAACAAAATTGCGTCTATCTAGGTTAAAAACATGAATAGCTTACGGAGATTGTTTCTAAACTGGTTGACCATTGTGATAAGCCACAATAGCTTGATCCACGAACTTCTCTTCTTATTCCGCTTCTTGGAATTAAAATTTCGGCAAGCTTATCTTGTAAAGTGGTCCTAATAATTTTTTTCATTAAAAATAGTTTTGCAATTGACTCTCAAAAAAAGTTAGCACAAAAGAAGCATACCCAATGCCTTCTTAGATTAACGCGGCTTCATGGATAAGATTTCGAACGAGAGAAATAAGACAAGCTAATGAATCTGATTGCTTAACGATAGCCTTTTGTTTTTTAAATTGCCTTCTTTTCAGGGTATATTCTTGTTCCCTGCTGCGTTGTTTTATTTTATTTAATTGATTTATAGGAAGCGGAACTTGAAACTTGCCGACAATGTAGGTGATAAATGAATGAAAAACAAATTAAATTAAACAAGATTGCAACTTCTTTTTCTTGTCTTAAATTAAAAAAACACCAAAGCAGACTAAAGAGTCTCCTTTTCTGTTTTCATTCTAAATCTTATTTTCCTTTGGGACCAATTTTTCTTCTTCTTCTTAACCGTTCTTTTTTTAGCTAAATGAGTTCTTTTTTAACTTTTAATCCTTATTTTTTGATTCGAATCAGTTTTTCTTAACTATTTTTTGTTTTGTTTTGCCTGTTTGCAATGAATAATAAAAAATGAATTAAATTTCTTTTTTAGATTTATTAATATTTTTAGATTGTCTGTTAGTTCCTTTAATAAGCATGTAAATATTGTTAGAAATGATTGAAACAAAAATCATTTTGTTTGTATTGAAATGCAACTGTTTGAAAAAATATGCTTTCATAACATAATAGAGATTTTTCATAATCAAACCAGTGTTTAAAAAAGGAGGAAAAGCAACAGTGAATTGATTATGCGGACTCCTTTTTTATCAATTAACTTGTTTCAATAAGGTGATTGATTTACAAAAATATAAAAGTTTTAAGATTAAATCATGAAAACAAGCTCTGGAATTGCAATGAATGCGAATGCATCTGGTTCTCCGGGAGCTGCTGGATCAAAATAACCTAAAGATACAGGAAGTGTGCGTGGAAGCCTTCTTAGTGGAAAGAGGTGAGAGCTTCGTTGAATTTATTTGCATTATTATTGTTTTGCGCAGTTTTTAACTTTACACAATGTGTGAAATGTTTGTGAAATAACTTTTCTCAAAGTTCAGGGGAATTAGGTGTAGGAACAGGAAGAGCCAATAAATCTAGAGAAGGAGTAAGCTACCTGAAATAGTTGTTTTAGTGAATTAAGCATTGATTTAATTTCTCTTTTAAGGGACCCATGCAGATGCAGAAGAGTCTTTATGGCAGCTAAATGATTGGCAGTAAAATCGCTAAGCTTTAGGACACAGGCAATTTCTATGCTAAAAAGATCGAAAGGGACACCTAAAAACTTGTATGAAGAAACGAAATCAACGGGTATGGGAATTGATCTTTTTTGATTATTAGGAAGCCATCGAGAAAGAGATTGAGAAAACAGAGAAGGTCTTACAAGAAAAAAGAAAAGATATGATGACAAAAAAGAAAACTATGGCAGACAGCGATCCGGTAGTACTGCAAAAGAAAATCAAATCTATGCATCTTAAGCTAGGTTTTTTGAAGAAAAAATACAATGAATCGCTTGCTAGCAATGAGGAATTTAAAGAACAAATCAATCATCTCCGTCGAGAAAAGAATATATTCGATAATATCTACGTTGAGTTAAAGGCAGAACTTGCAGAAAAAAAAGAGTAATTGAAGAAAGTTCTCACTGAATCACGTATTGCAAAATAAGAAATTCAAAAGGGGGAAGAACGATTGAGCAAATATCGCGAAGAAGCAGATATTGATCGGAAAAAGTTTGAGATGGAATTTCAAAGTGTTTACAATGCCTTACCAGAAGCAGATGCGAGAGATGAGAAACTTAAGGAGAAGTTTCTCTTAGGATCGAAATAGCAGCTTTCATCACATGACGAAAGAAATAACTCGCCTGTAACAAAAATATTCATTTAAACAAATAAAAAAAAGGAAGTTTGTTTTGCGAATCCCAAAGCTATGAACTAACAAAATATCTTTAAAGTTTGATAGAAGTGCATATGACTTTGAGAATTTTCGGATAATGAACGGAGGACTTGGTGCTGCTGGTCTGTAAGCAATAAAAAAAGATAAAGCAAAACGGAATTAACAAAAAGAGAATCAGCATTTAGAGGGGCTCAAAGCAGAAGTTTCTTAGTATGAAGAGATATTCAAGAAGCTTCTGGAGGAAACTGGGACATAGGACATATCGAATATTGTGAAGACATTTGTGGATTATGAAACAGAAAACTACTCTCTGTTTAAATTTATCAATACTCTCAGGGATGAAACTGAGAAGCTCACAAACTAAAAGAAGAACCTACAAGAATAGATTAACATGTATAAGAATAAGCCCTCTGAATACCGCCAAGAACCAAAAACCATTAAGTTCATGGAACTTAAGGTAATAAATGGATTGAAAAATCACATTTTTTTAGATTTTTTGAGTTAAAGTTAATTTTATGTTGTAAATGTTTTAGAAAGAAATTGAAATTATCGAAGAAAAGAAGCAGAAACACTTGAAAAAACAAGAAGATGTTCAAAGCTAACTCGGAGAATTAAAGCAATCAATAAATGCAATGTTTTCATAGATAGGATGTGCATCCTCTGAATACACAACAGATATTCCAAAAACCAAAGGATAACTCCAACCAATCGAAGAAAGTAATATGCTGGTGTATTTAGCTGCAATAGAGCGAAGAACAAATGATCTCTTGTAAGTTTATTCCGATCTCTATAAGCAGAAGGTATTTCTTGATTTTTGTTGAGGGGAGAAGAACGAAGATGATAATTTACATGATTTGTTGATTTAAACAGCAATTAGGTGATCCAAAGTCTAGATTGGGAGAAGAAAGCAATAATAATAATAATAATAATAATAACAACAATATGTCCAACTCTCATATTGCATAAAAAGCAATTAAATTTGATGATCTCGATTTAGTGCGTAAGTCCAATTCAAGATAATAATTCAAAACAAAAGCTACCTAGCAATTACATTTTTTCTCAGAATTTATATTAAATTCTGTTTTAATTCAGTTGATCCATTAAGAGATGAATTCAAGACAAATTACGAGAAAGTCAAGGAGGAAAAGAGGAATAAGGAATATCAATTAGTCAGTGAAATCACTAAGGAGAAGAATTTCCTAGATCTCAAAGAACTTTAAGAAAATGCCAAAAATGTAAAAAAGATATATTTTATTAGGGTGAATTGATCTCTTTGGTAGGTCTTTTGATTTTATTCATTCCTGAAATAAATTTGTTATTAAAATAGGAATTTAAAAAGATGTAGAGCAAGGTTAAAGCTCTTAAAAAGAAGTGACCCATCTCAAGAGAGTTCTATCTTAAATTATATGATAAAATACACAAGAACAAGGAAACCACTGCATCAAAGAATTAAATTTATGTATGTTTTTGATTAATTTATTCAAAAATTAATTATTGAAAAAACAAACATTTTAATAAATTCAGGAAATATTCATTATTATTTTCTACTTAAAATAGTTTATCTTTTTGTTGTTGGTTATCATCTATCTCAGAACTATTATTTGGATTGAACAATTCTATCAAAGATCTAATTAATCTTGTTGACTTCTTGATTCCTTATTTCTTGAAATTCATTATTCGCCCTAGATACATCCTACCTGTAAAATTTCTCTTGCTTTAACTTATCTAGCAATTATTAGTTGTTCTTTCTTAGTTCTTAGCTTTCCTTTTGAACTAATGCTACTCTACTCTCCAACTCTATGATGTAAATCTATCCTTAGTCATATTCTTTAGTTAGTTTTCTACTCAAACAAAAATAGCATAATTTAGTTAAAAAACTTATTATTTTTAAGCTTTCTGATGTTTTGTTTACTAAGTTGCTTGCTTTCCTCTAAGCAATTCTTAATC
>Ga0302271_10000102_pt1 | contig 71329 bp, 30 predicted proteins | sample III_Bog_N1_1_FD_198767 | JGI IMG/M metagenome (GOLD analysis project Ga0302271, IMG submission 198767) | Peat permafrost microbial communities from Stordalen Mire near Abisko, Sweden - III_Bog_N1_1 | ecosystem: Environmental > Terrestrial > Soil > Wetlands > Peat | place: Sweden: Abisko...
CCTCTACTTTGGTCTCGTTTTTGTTTGTAATCTACACCTAATTAAGTGAAAAAGGAGTTTATTAAACACAAAAATAATTTAAAAATTCAGCATTGAAATTAAAAAAAATTAATGCAATTTTTTAATCCCACCCCCACCTCTACTCCTCCAGTTTCTCGGTAAATAAGTTGTTTATTTTGAAGGGATCCCAGTTAGAGGTGACGTTCGCTTTTCCAAATATATTTATTAATAAGATTATTTTGTCTTAGTTTTACTGAAATAAAATGAAGGATTTCTACCAATTCAATGCATCAAAAAGATGAACGAGTAGAGACATAATTTTGTTTATTTAGACCCAAAAATAAAAACTAATTAGTATAATTTCTTGAGAATAGATGGTATTTAATGGTTTTTTCTAAATTTTTTGAGATTTGTTTTATCTTGTTTTATATCTATTTTTTAGAAGAGACAAAAATAAAAACTGTTATTATCTTCCAAATCAAAATACTTTGCTTTTAACAAAGTTGATTATTTCAATGAAAGAGGGGATGAACAATAAGTTTGGTTTTCGTTTAGCTCAAAAACACATCAAAAGATTATCTGAAGCTGAAGCAATCCAAAAATAAAACAGGACGAAGAAATATATTAATTTCCATATTTGCTTTTTTTTGTTAATATGAAAGCACCCTAAAAGGTGCTGCTAAGTGAATACCAAGTGAAATCATTGAATGGATATTACTATTCCTATTCTTTTCCGTTTGAGGAATGAAACTTGAATTGGCTATTTTGAAACTAACTTTCAAAGCAATAAAAGGGAAAGAGTCTTTTTGTTTGTTATTGAAATTAACATATTGTTTTGTGGGAAGAAGAAACCTTAATTGAGTTAGTTCGAAATCATCTGAAAAAAACTAAGACCAAGAAATAAAGAGAAACGAAGGAGTGATGACTAACAGAACTCGAGACTTGCTTCCAGGGGTCAGGCCTGTAAGGGAAATGGAGATACAACTATTTTGAAGGAGTAATTGTGTTTTGTTAATTGATTTCAATAGGCAGGAATCACATCGAACATTATTGATGAATCAGCTGCTAACTGCGTGAAGCCCAAAGATAATCTAGTAATCACAACAATAATAAGATAATATATATTAAGCTAAACAATTTTTGATTTAACAACAAAACAACATAGAATCCTGGAACTCCTGCGCATTTAAAAAAGTATCGGAATTCATACAAGAACTCGCATGGACATAAAATTGTAAAAATTATCGATTCTGCATCAAAAAGAAAAGATTCAATTTTTGATTTTAATCCTTAAAACAAATAAATGAATATGATGTATGTTGATATTGATCTTGTTTGATTCTTTCAGCTCCACTATGGTGTCTATGACGACTAGCAACCAAATGAGTATTTCATATATGGGAAGAAAATTTCTGGTTCTGAGCATGTAATCAAAGCATTTCTAAAGAAATGATTAATCATAATCGATTCATATGATGATTTGGAATGGATATTATTCAGGTGAAGGACGCATTTGATGGTTAGAAAGAAGAAGGCATAAAATAAATGATCAACGAAATGTAAGAAGCGAAATATTAGTCCCATAAGTTCGAGCCGCTTGGAAAAAAGATGGAGAGGAACTATGTATTTCCAGCAGCTGCGTAGACAGATGGATTTAAATTTGGATTACCAGTTGTCAACAGCGAATACACATCTAAAGAAGTTATGTTCCCTCAGAAACCATATTTCAATGATAAAAAAGCATAAGAATAATATCTCTTCTCGCATTAGAACTATGAAGCGGGTTAACAGAAAAATAGAGGATACAACTGGAAAATCAACCCAAAATAGCATAGATTTGGTAAAACAGAAGAAACGATACTAAATTAAGTCATGCAATGCTTAGAATAAGATGCTATGCCAGACCAGTAATTTTTATTTTTATTATTTGGGGATTCTTAGAACTTATGATTAAGCTTTAAATATCGTTTGGGAGGATGCATGTATTCACATTTGAATTAATTACCTAATTCACACTGCTTAGCATGGAATTTAACTCTTTTTTGTTTAATTTATGTAAGATTTCCTAAGACAAAAATTGTTGAAAAGAAGCAAGAAGATTTTAGAAATTTCAAGGATGATTAGCTTGGAATGCCAAAAAATCTAGCATAAGATAATCACAGAAACGATCCAAATATGGTATTCGGTGCAAGACTTGGTGAACCTGATGAGTGGAATGCTGGGAAATGCATCAATGGAGAGGGAACACTTAAAGAAGTGAAAACAGATGCAGATTTGGGAACTACAACGAGATTTGGATTCCGCAATACGACAAAATCAGGAGATGAACAAAGAGTTTTCGGAGTTCCAACCATCAGAGACGATATTCTCAAAAAAGGGATGAAATCCATTGCAGATCCTAATGTATGCAAAAAACAAAGAGAATGAGATAAACTAAATGATTTTATTATTTCTATTGAAATCTTGTTTGCTAGAATTATGGAGATGAGAAGCCAGCATTGGCGCTACTTTTCCCTGAGAAGTATCATTTCATGGGCGTCAACAAAGAAGATTTCTTACTGCGCAGATACAAATATGAGGTATGATATGGTTGTGATTACTTATTCTTATTTTAATGAATTCTTATTCATGATATTTAGATTAAAGATCTCTTCGAGAAAATTGGATTCAAGTATAAGATTGGCAAGTTTGAGGGCATCTATATGCGAGCACTGGAAATTGTAAGAGAAAATAAGTATTTTTGCAATTGTCATATAAAGAAAAGAAAAATCAAGGGGAAATGATAATAATAGCATTTTAAATTTAGGAGTCATGAGAGAAAAACACACACACATAATTCTGTTTGATTTGATCTTTGATTTCTGTTTTAAAAAAAGGACAACAGCATTGATCAGAAGTGTTCAGCTAAATCGTTTCTGGAGGCAGTGAAGGAAATGGATCATATTCAGTGAGCGCAGCTTTAAAAAAAAAACAAAACCAACTTTCACATGAATACCTTATTTGTTTTATTAATTCCTCTCCTTGGGTATTAGCTGCTTATTTTTTTGACAAAAACTCTAATTATTATAACCTTTTTGTGTTGGTATTTTGTGGTATTTTACTAATTCTGCATTCATTTTATTTGGTATTTAGCAGAATGAAACAACGCAGATATTTTTATTTTTTGAGTACCACAAAAGTTGTCATATTATAAAAGTAGACAAGTTGTTTATTTACATCTGACTGAATCCTTTAAGAGATTGAGAGGTCTTACCACTCTCATAACTGAAAAAATAACGAAACAACAGTGAATAATTTAATTACACAAAAAAATAAACGGACAAAAAAAAAGGATAACTAGTTTAATCTCCTCAAGATTACTATTTCTACTGGCAATCACCAAACAGCAAGAATAAAGATATCCCTTGTGGTTGAGCAAAATGGCCGTGAGGAAGTATCCTCGTCTTTCTCTTGATCCTGGAAATATGCCATTATCAACTTCCAATTCAATGTCTACCAAAAGTGTTTTCGCTGAGACGCCAACACAAAAGATCATCCGCAAGCATTTCTCAAAATCCAAGGAAAGAACGCTTCTAAATAGTAGCCCTACTGCTAATTAACCATCAAATGACTATCCAAGTAGTTTTAATTCAGACAATGCAACTAGATTGGTATCTTCAGAAGTTTCTGCAGCCAATAACGGTTTTTTCCCAAAATAATCTGCTTTGCTCACACATTTAGGATACTAAAATATTGAGAATCAAAAGGAAACTGCGAATTGGTCAATTCCAACGGATACTGTTATCTCTTAAAATGAGGGAATGGCTATGCACCTGCCTTAATCTGAAATACACAGAAAATCCTTGAATGATTTTAACGGCAAGTTGATTCATAGTGACAACCAAAGCTACTCTAATCTAAAAGCCAATCATACAAAAACCAATGAAGATAATGAAGATCTTAACTTTCTCGAAAAGAATAGATTACCAACTTTACCAGAGAATCTCGTAACTGAATCTAATTACAGATCTTCATCGGACTAAACTTCAGGAGTGCCTTAGCCTATATTTGTCCCTCATCAAGGCAGATTCAAGCAGTCCCTGCCTAGCACAGGTTGCTAGCAGATTATTCTGTCTACTGAACCGGACTCTTCTTCCTCTGATCCTTTGAAACTTTATGAGCTTTTAGCATGGAGAGCTGACGATTAGCTTTAGAGTTATCCTTGTGTGATTAGCTAAGGGGAGTAAAACATAGGTGAGAGGATTTATAAATATCTTATTTTAGAAAAGTTACCATTTTAAAATCTAATTTGGTTTTATTTTTTTAGAAACTAAGAGCAAATCATTACAAAATACCAAGAATCAAGAAAATACTAAGGACCTCTATCAAGAACAGTAATAGTAAGATTAGCTACCTTCTTGGGACTGTTTCCATCAAGAACAATGTGAATAGGAGATCACTGAATTAAAGTAAGCCTTGAATGAGATGAATTAGTATTAAATATAGCTTTCCAATCGCTGCAACAATGTTCAAAACAGCAACTAAGCACTTTGGACAAATCTTAGAGATCTAACTGAGAAATTTCAATAAATCTAAGAAAACAAGGATTCGTAGGTAATGCAATGTCTAAATAAAGAAAATAGCAATTCACAAAGTGATAGACTCAATTAAGGTAAGAAAAACCAAACTATTTTACTTATTTTTTGGATAAATTAGTTGCAAAAATAAAATGACTTTAATGATAAATATCTACAGGTAAAACAATCAAAAACTTAATGAAAAAGAACAAAGAACTGAAATAACGCAATGCAGAAGTTGAAGCTGTGTTAAAGGAAATATTACTACAGAATGAGATCAGCAAATAAAGGGAAAAAAAGCATAATGTTAAAGATAACTACTTCAACAAAAACAGATTGAATGACTGTGATAACTATAATCCATAGATGCCTAGTCATTAATGCAATGATAATAGATCAGTATCTTCTTCTTAACTTCCTAATTTTATTTTCCCAGCACTTGAACCTTCTTAATAGCAAAGTTCAATAGCTGTTCAGAAGAAAGATATTCTTAGATATTCCTATGAATCAAATAAATAATTTGATAATCCAAGGTAGCTTAGCAGAATGCATGCTAATAATGAAAATAATTACTTCACTCTCAATGCAAATAAGAAAAATACTCCTTGAGAACTTGAGAAGAACTCCCAAATCAAGTATTTTTCTTGTTAAAGTGCACTTAATATTTCAGGATGGCAACAAGAATGAATATCTCTAAATTAATGAATAATAAATTTTTGTGAATATATTTAATTATCTGTTTTATATTATCTTATGATTTGGCATACCATTTGAATACTCCAGAGCGAATAAGCACCTTTAGGTCCATTTAAAAAATAAGGGAATTATTATTAATTCTTTTTTCTTTACTTTATCACATTGAAACAACTTTGGAGTTAAATTATTTATTATTTTACAAGAAGCAAGTATCTGATTGTTACCCACTGTATAATCAGAATCTCTTTTTTCGCATTTTGAGGGTTAGCAGGTTAGTTCCCTGTAGAAATGGGGAACAGCTGCGGATGTAAGGAAACTTCATTTTCTGAGATGGATGATTTGAAGAGACCATTTTTCAAAGGATTTAAAGATGGTGCATTTGAAGGATAGCAAGTAGAGAGATAACTTATTAAGCTTTAAGCATTTGCGCGAGGGATATGTGCGCGGAGAAAGATTGCAGTGTTGAAATAAAGAAAATACAATGAGAAAGTGAATGAGCAACTTGCAACGTATGGTTCAACGATATTGAGCTTCAATTCGAGAAAGTTGAGTTAGTTTTAGTATGGGTTTGATGATTATGATGATCCAGAGAGTAAGTTTAAGGAATTCAGAGGTACAACTGAGATTGAAAAAGGAGCAGTTTATTTCGGAGAATGGATAGGTGATTAGCGGTATGGAAAGGGAATTATGTCTTGGTCAGATGGGTCGAAATTTGAAGGATATTTCAAAAGAAATAAGGCTAATGGAAGAGGAAGATTAGTAAATGCAAATGGAGAGATATATGAAGGAGATTGGAAAGTAAGAAAACACTAAAAATAGGGGAGATTCAATAGACAAATAAAATTGGTAATAATGAAATTAATTGAAATATTTATTGTTGGCAATTATTTCAAGGACGATAAAGCTGAGGGATATGGAGTTTACACTCACTTAGATGGTGCGACATATGAAGGTTCTTGGGTAAACGATCTACAAGAGGGGTTTGGGGTAGAATTATGGCCTGATGGATCTGTCTACAAAGGAGCATATCAAAAAGGAAAGAAAACAGGAAAAGGGAAATTCAATTGGGCAGATGGATCTTCATATGAAGGGGATTTCCATGAAAACAATATTGAAGGAGTAGGAACATACAAATGGAGTGATGGAAAAGAATATTCAGGAGAATGGAAAGCAAATAGAAGACATGGTTAAGGAGTATTTTAGTGGCCAGATGGAAGGAAATACTCAGGGTAATTTGAGAATGACTAAAAAAGTGGAATGGGTACATTGTCTTTTAGTGATGATCGCAAATATGTTGGTGAATGGAAAAGTGATAAACAGCATGGAAAAGGATCGTTTTATATGAGCAGTGGGCATGTAAAAGAAGGAATATGGGAGAATGGGAAGAGGATTGGAGATGTTCCATAGATAGATTTAGCAGATACATCTAAAAGCGTAGAATAACTGCAGTAATCGAAGAAAGAAATAGATAAATAAAAACCTGTGCTATTATCAGCGACTATTCGTCTAGAGGATAATGGAAAGAAAAAAGGATGAACTAAATCACTAAAAAAGAAAGAAAAAAAGACCTGAGAGAAAATGAAATTTCGAAAAAAGGAGTCACAAAAGTTGTTGATTCTCTTGATGATTTTTTGAATGAAATCTGCTTGTGAATTTATCAAAAAAAACTAAAACAAAATGGTAAACAAATTGAAAAAAATAAAAGTATCTTCTCATTAAAACAAAAAATACATGTTTCGTTTAGATACAATTATTCTGTTTTTATTATCTACCAAATGTTGTTTTTATAAGGATGTGAGAAGCTATTCTTTATAATTCTTCTTATTCTTTAAAAAAGAGGGTTTCTCTTCATGAAATACTTTTGATATTACTGAAAAAAGTAATTTTTTTTTTTGGTTAAAATATTATTCACAAACAATGTTTTAAATTATTTGATTAATATGAAAAGGAAAAGAGTTGAAAATGAACAGTTTATTTAATGGGTTTATGATTAAATACTGATTACATCAACAACTTACTCAAAATTATTTACTTTTTAGATTAATTTTAGGAATTATCATTATTAGGATTTTTATTACAGGTTTATGCAAGCATAATGATAATTGAAAGCTAAGGTAAATAATGAGTAACCAAGCTGTGTTCCAGCAACATCCCTTCATTAATAAGCACTAAAATACCAAAGATATAAACTCTAGCAGAAGAAACAAGAAGGTTTTAAAGAAATAAGAAAATAATGATAAAAATTCAAGAAGTTATCTTGTTTTTTGAAGCTTAACTGCAACCATAGATTTACTTCTAAGAATGCTATTAACAATCAAACGGATGACTGATAATTGCTTCTTCTTTTAGCTTGAATTTCTTTCAAGCTCTTTTGAAATCATAAAAAATCTAAGAATTTTTACTGGAGAGAGAGATTTGTTTTAATAATCTTGGTATTTTTCGTTTGATCAAAAGAGTTAAAGAAACTCTATTAATCTACAACAATAAACACACAGAAGATATGTCAAATAAGTCATCAGCAAGAGGTAGTAGCTATGGCAACCTCTCTCACCGCGATAAAACAGAGATATTCATATCAGAGACATAAATGTCTATGTTTCGAAATGACAAAAAAAACCATGTTTAACTCCCAAAAGTTCGCGCAAACAATCACAATATCAGTTTCAAAGATATGGCTAGTAATGCCACGAATACTAACGACAAGGCGAATAAAGCTAAGAGTGTGTAGAATTCTCCTGAACGAGGAGGTAGGATGCCTTAGAATATGATAAGACTAAGACTCATGAAAACAGCTGTGTTTGATGCAGAGTAACTTACATCCTAATAATATGATGTTAATGTACAATCATCTGAGAGATCAGAAAACTCAGGGATATTTAGTCAACATCTGGAAAATCGACTCGGTAAGTAAAGCCTAGCTGCTGGTGGCATAAAACAGGATCCTAAATGGTTTGAGTGCAAAGTCATAGGAAGGAACATCCCGACAAGATCAAGAGCTGCCGTAGCTATTCATATGAATTACATGTACATCTACGGTGGATATGAGCTCACAGCAGGGTGCATGAGTGATTTTTGGAGAATCAATATAGCATCTGATGCTTTTGCTTGGGAAAAAGTATAAGTCAATGGGAGAATCACACCAGGTAAGGCATTTTTTATTTTCTTCCAAATCAAAATTCTTGTTTGTTAAAGTTAAACTGATTTTATTTATCTGGTTTTACAGGCCCAAAGAGTCGTTCTAGTTGCCATGTCTTTCAGGACAAGTTATATTTGTTATGCGGTTAGTCGGCAAGCACGAAGAGTAGCAGTGATGTATGGTGTTATGATTTGAAAACTGAAAACAATTGGAGTTTAATCTCTCCAGCTAGCGGCAGTGTCTGCCCACCAGCAATGGATTCTTAAAGCAGTGTGCTCATTGGGAATAGTGTAATAATTTTCTTTGGGTATTTCACTGAGCTGGCTACACTCTCGAATGCTGTTTATGAGTTTAACATTGAGACGAACTTATGGAGATGCTTATCTTAGAAACATAATCATCATTAAAATGGTCACTCATCAGCATTCCCGATACCGCGATTAGAATCTAGTATCTGCATAGTTCCGAATAAGCCAGGCTATGTGTTTGCATTTGGAGGCTGTGATGGATTCAATAGGCTTAATGATTTATGGATGTTTGATTTGAAGACTAATTTGTTTACTGAAATTAAAACAAACTCTACAGTTCTCCCAATGGTAAATGATAGAATTTCTTAAAGGGATTTGTATTTCCCCCTTTTTTCTGTTTTCCTTAAAGATTTTTTTGTATTGTTAATTTTTTCATGATGAAAAATAACCATTTTTTAATGAACAACTAGATCAGAAGTGGACATTAACTTGTAGGCATACAAGATTAAATTATTCTAATCGGTGGTATTCATGATATCACTTGGGAACTGGATGACCTTTGGGTATTCGATTTGAGCAACTAGCAATGGAAAGTTGTAGACTCCGATACAGGCCGATCAAGAGAACATGTTCCAATCATATCTTCTAATGATTTATTGAAAGAACAAGATCCCAAGAAATCACCATCTCTTCGTTCAAAGAAAAGAGTCCAAACTAGCTTACCTCCTCTTTCTCTTCTTAAGTTCGGTAAAAGAAGAATGTGACTTATTTATCTATTTTTACCTTAAATTATCAATGTTTGGAAAGCATATTAAGACCCTTATTTTAACATAATGTCTGGGTGTTTTTTAGCTTCTTCGAGTGCTACTTCAAGTCCTTTAAAAAAGCCAATCGACAAGACATTGAGCTCTTTTACAAATGAAGATATCCCTAACGAAAATGAGGAATTATCACGAACTACACTTTCTCCTACACTCAGTCCAACTAAGTTAGCTGAGAAAAAGAGAAAAGAATTCCAAGTGCAGAAGGCTAACATGCTGTCGTAATTCGATGTTTAAATCGACTTAAATCAAGAAAATAATAAATCAAATAACAAAAATAATAGCAATAATAAGATTAAGCTCATCAGTACAACTATCAGTGCGAATAATCTGAATAGCTACCTTGATTTCTCTCCGACTTCAGAAGCCATGAAAAATTCACTCTAAAGTAAACACACAACAAATACCAAAGAGAATTTGACAATTACCCTAATTTTTTATTAATTTTTGTTGTTTTGACTGCACCTTTCTCTTAGTGATTGGTAATCCTATGCCAACATTAAGAGTGAGACAAAATAGACTGACAGATTTTGGGAGAGTATCTGTGAGTAAGTTTTTAGAGCCGCTTCTTGATCAGCACAGCTTACGATAAGGAAAAAGACCATGTGCTAGGGATGGACATCGTGCTGTCATGCTTGGAGAGGATAAAATATTTATCTTTGGAGGAGATAGACATAATATGTCATTCAATGACATTTACTAACTAGATTTGGCTAAATTAGCAGCAGTGACAGCAACAAATAATGCCAACACAGCATGAACAATAATTTGAATTGTAATATGAATTTTAATCCTTGATAAGAACCAACTGAAAGCATTTTACCACTTAAAATGCATAATTGTCCATATAAATAGAATATGTCTAAATTTAATTTCAATTCGAAACGCAGCAAGATCAAGAAAAGCATGAGAACTATCTTATTCCTTTAGATTATTTCATTGCATTTTTCATTTGTTTAGCAAATTTAATCCTTCATTTTTTCAAGCAGAGTTTCCTTATGAAGTTTGAAGTTTTGATTTAATCTCATACCTTTTGTACCAAAAGGCGGGAGTTTATTAATTTTTCATTTAATTTTTAGAAAGATATCTGACTTGTTTTTTGCTGCCAATCTATAGAAAAATATCTAGAACTTATCTTGTAAATCTTGTAGACCTAAAAATGGAAGAAATACAAAATAAACCCAGTAATGTATAACCCAGCAAAGATCGTAAACTAAGGCAAATAAAGAAAGTCAGTTGCATGGGTGGTGGATACGTGGGTGGTCCAACAATGGCAGTATTCGCCAGCAAGAATCCAGACATTCAGTTTGTTGTTTTTGACGTTGACAACGCATAGATTGCTAAATGGGTTGGATCTTCCGCAGATTTACCCGTGAAAGAACCAGGATTAGATAAATTGATAGAATAGACTCTAGGAAGGAATTTAAGTTTCACGAATTCTCTTGAGACTTGTTTCGAAGACACAGATGTCATTCTCATTGCTGTGAACACACCGCTGAAATTCAAATAAGATGGACAAAGCAAGGATTACATCTACGACATGCAAAGAGTTGAAGAGTGTGCTAGGATGATATCAACTTATTTCTCTGATAAATCCCTATCCCAAACGATTATTGTCGTTGAAAAGAGTACTGTTCCTGTTGGGACGCATGCAGAAATCCTTGAAATAATCTAAACCAACCAATAGAAATTCCCTTCAAATCTAGAATTTTTTACAATCCTCAGCAATCCTGAATTCCTTTCAGAAGATAAATATTCTTTTTCTTAATTTTAATAAATTTGCATATTCGTTCTTGTTGTTTTTATGATTTTTCTTTCTTTTCTTTTGACCTATCAACTCACGTAGTGCGATTAAAGATCTCCTGAACCCTGATAGAGTCGTCATTGGAGGCGGTAATTCACCTCAAGATAAAATATCCGTGGAAATGTACAGTTCTCTATTTGATCCTTGGGTGCCTACTGAAAGAATATTTCTCACTGATACAGCTTCTAGTGAGCTTGCTAAGCTAGTAGCGAATTCATTTCTAGCCTAGAGAATATCCTCCATTAACAGCATCAGTGCACTTTGTGAATAAGTTGGAGCAGATATTGAATAAGTTCGGAGATGTATTGGCTCAGATTCAAGGTACAAAACACATATTTTAATTGTTAGAGCAAAGATAAAAGAGATTCTATAATATTTTCCTCTTTTGTGCTTTGGAAGGATTGGTAATAAGTATCTGCAATGCTCAGTTGGATTCGGTGGGTCTTGTCTGACAAAGGTACTTTAAAATGCTCAATATAAACAAATCTAAATAGCCTCCTTGGATAATTTTTTATTTCGTTGTAGGAAATCTTAGGTTTAGCTTCAATCTGTAAGAAAAATGGATTGATCAATATTTCGTAATATTGGCGGTCAGTTGTGGATCTCAATGAAAGTCAAAAACATCGCTTTTCGTCACTAATCGTTGTTAATTAATCATATTAGAGGTAATAACTTATACTTGGTTTTGCTTGATCTTAGTCTGAGAAGCTCTACAATAACGTGAAAGACAAGATCTTAACAGTGTTTGGACTTACTTTCAAGAAAGACACTAATGATCTTAGGAATAGTCCTGCTATGTAAGTTTTCAAAAAACTTTCAATCTTGCTTGGATATCATTTTCATTTCGTTTTTCTCTCTTTTGAATAACGAACTGACGCTGTTTACCTAGAACTGTATGCCATGACTTACTCTTGGAAGGAGCTCGACTGCAAATTTTTGACCCAAGTGTAACTGGCATAAGCCATCTCAAATCTGAAATGTAAATTTAAAATATTTGGGAAGATTACTTCAGTGAGCAAATATCATTCTCCTCTAATGGACTTGCAGCTTCTAAAGATTCTCATGCGATTGTGATCCTCACAGATTGGGAGGAGTTCAAATCGTTTGAGTACTCGGAAATGTTTAAATTCATGAAGAGACCATCGTTTATCTTTGATGGGAGGAATCTACTTCAAAGGGAGAAGATTGAAAGCATTGGGTTTGCTTATTTTTGTATTGGCTAAAAGAAGTAAAAAGAATGAGGGTTTGGAGGCTTCTAAACATAAAGATTATGAGAAATCAAGCAGATTCGTAAGTGAAATAAGCAGCAGGAGTGACTTAACAGAAATAAAAAATATACAACAACAAAAAATATAATTAAAGGATGTAAATAAATTATGGTATTAATTGCTTTGATTAGGTCTATATGTTGTTATTCTTATCTAATTGTTCATAAATTGATCATATTTTCATTGTTTTCTTGATTTCCGTGTTTTGTTGGTTCTAAAGTCATTTAGAATTCTCGATCTTTATTATTATTTTTATTTCCATTTCTAGGTGATTTATTCCCATTGCTCGCTGCAGGTTAACCCCTTATGTTATTGAAACTGCTTTGATGATTAGGAGACAAGAAGCTACTTGGGTTATGAAATACCTTACTGTCTTTGTAATTACTACTTTAACTTTAATTCGACGAATAGTTAATTGTCGTTGTACCTGTTTTTTTGGAGTAGTTGGGTGTTTCAGCATAATTCTAGTTGATTTACGAAAGCATACCTCTAGGAAGTTTAGTTTTATTGCTATTTTGGCAAGAATTGCTATTCTAATTTGTATTTTTGGTTGACATAATCTACGATGAGAAATCAGTCAAATGATTTAGGTTATTATTAATGCTTTTAAGACAATTCTAAGGATTTATTGTATTATTCTTAGAACTCATATCTCCTTATCCACCTCTTTTCAGCATCCTTAGTTGCTATTGCTAAGTGTATGAAGCTGTTGAATTGGTGTTGATGCTATTGCAGTTATCTAAATGAGAAGAACGAGAATCTTAAAGAATCTTTTTCTTATTTGTATTGAAGTTACTCGCAGTGCTATTAAACTACTATTGCAAAAGAGAATCTTGTGCGGTATACTGCTATTGATTCTCATTGTTTTGCTTTTTCAAATTAGCAGGTTTGGAAAATGGAAGTTGGAAATGTTGTTGATTATTTTAGGTGTTGTTTTTGATATTATTACTGCTGTTATTACGAAGGGATTGCAGCTGATTAAGTGATTGCAAGTCTTAAAAAGCAATGCCATTTTCACATTGAATAGTAGGATGATTCTAGGGTGTCTAGGAATTAGCATTACTAGGATTATCACATAATCGAGATAATCTCTCCTTGAGCTCTCTGACTCTTTTTCTTGCTGAGGCATAGGAATTGATTTCGTATTCTTGATTGAAATTACGTACACACTTCCCTCGGAGTTATTCCTCCAAGCACAGCTAAGGTTACTACTATTGTTGTTGTTGGGTTTATTAGATTTTCTCATTAATTATGGTATTCATCTCTTCTTCAGTTTGAAGCTCACCTTGGATTTCATTTAGTTTTCTTTTATCTTCATTTTCACAAATACAATCATCATCATCATCATTTTTGATTTGTTTTCCTTCATTTTCAGTTATTTCCTCCCCTAGAATTTCATGTTCATTAAACTTAATATTAATCACCTCACCCTCTTGGCTTTCTAATTTCTGCTAATCCTTCAATATGCTATTTTGTTCTTGAGAATCTAATTCGAATTTTTCGCCTATGTTGTCCTATTCACAGGTATCTTGTATCCCTACATTTATGAAATCTGCATCTTTCAATTTATTAGCACATGATTTCAACTCCTAAATGGATATTACCATGGTGTTAGCTTATTCAATATTCCCGCTTCTGAGATTCTCAAACAATCTTATCCCACTCATTCCATTTATTATCTTTTTTTGACATTATCCATTCTTAGATTGAGATTGTATTGTTTTACTACTGCTATTCGAAGATGGTCTTTCACCTTACAGAGAGACATGAGATTAAGAAGAAACAGCTTAACGAGAAGACAAATTGAAAGCGCAATTCTCAATAATATTGTTGTTGTTTTTGCTTGAACTTTGTTTACTATAAAAATTGGATCTAGAAATAGGTTCAACGTTGCTTGTCTAATGCTATGAGAAATTATGTTTATTTCCTGAATATTTGTTCTTCTTTGAGCTGCAATTCATGTCTTCGTTTTAACTGCAGTTATTTGAATTACTGTAATAATTGCTGCTGCTCTAACGCTTTAAACCACTCCTTTCTGCTGAAACTCGTAGCGAATCATTAAACCCAAGATAATTCTAAGAAACTATGCTCGAAACCTAAACTACATGAGAAACAGGGCTTGAGTTGCTTGCCCTTCTTTCACTTATCATTTCCTTTGGGATTTTTAAGTAGAATTAATGGACGTTTGTTTGTTACTGCTAAGAAGGACAATAATAATTGGTTGAAGGTTACTGCTGCTGAGGTTAACTATTCAGAGAGTGGCTGTTCTTATTATTACTAGATAAACATAATTTTTTTGAAATTCCAGGTTAAGAAGTAGGAGTAATTGTATTATTAGTATTGATTAGTGCTTTTGATGCTAGTTTCGTTGTTACTGAGCTATTCAAACCTGCCATAAGTACCTCATTTTCTGTCTAAAATAGAGTAAAAAAAAAGTGAATAACATAATCTTTTGGGAGGGCTTTTTTGAAAGAATTTATTTTCTAACCCCAAGAAGATAAACTAAATTACTAGATTTTAGATGATTGTTTGCTTTTGTTACAGCAATTTATCCTTATTTTTGAGTTCCTCTTCCAAGATATGCATCTTCTTTTGCATCTCTAGGATTTAATTATCTTTGATGTTGCTCTAAACATAATTATCCTCTTTGGTATCGATTCCAAACTATTCGCTTAACCTTGAGAGATTAATATTCGTACAACTGTTCGAAGGAAGATCATGAGAAACTCGCGTGTTCCCTATATTTTTAATTTTGATATGGAGTTATTTTTTGAACTCAATATTCTTTTCTAGCTTTGCATTCATTTCAGCAAGAATTTCTTAGTTACTTTGAATCACTTCTCGTCTTTTAGCAATCTCATCTGTACATTCCTAAGCTTCTTCAGCAGATAAATCTTTAACATCCCGATTATTCAATCTCTCTTCCTTCTCGATTATGTAATTTTCACTAATTTTATTCAAATTAATGATTTCTTCAATAGTAGTACTTATCTCCCAATGTTCTTCGAGATTCTCAAATAACATTTAGCCTATTTCTTCTACATTCTAAATACCTTTGTCTTCCTAATAAATATTCTTATCCTCAACCAACATTGGCATGACATTCTACTTGATCTTAAGTAACTAATTCTCATTGCTCTTATCTTTAAGTTATTCATGCAAAGCTACAATCTCTGAGCGTAGACCTGAAATTATCATTTTATATTCCGATACGTGTTATGCCATTTCGGATGTATTTTTCTTAACAGTTTTCTTAATGCATCTTGCGCGTACAGCATATTTCAAGGTATTCACAGTCTCTTCATAGCATAAGCTGCTTGGACTAATGCATGCGATCATGATACTTCGGGTATTTCCACCTAGAGATTCCTTCAGCAAGCGAGTTAATTTGGAATCTCGATAAGGTACAAAAGAACCTTTTTTATTGCTGTCAGATAGCAAATTAATGCAATTTCCAAGTGCTAGCAGACTTCTATTGATATTCGCTCCTTCTTATAATCGCACACCTCTGTTTTCTGTTACTGCACCTCTTTCACTGCCAGCTAGATCGACAATGCATAACTTCGAGAGGATATTTAGATTCTACCCATGATTCTTCTATTCACAGATAATCTAAATTATCGCATGCGATCTAACAAATAAAACATATTTTTAATCTAACCAAGGATATTCTAAAGAATCTTACCTGGAGGAGAATTAGTTAGCTGCAGTAGCTGCCATGATTCTTCGTGTATTACCTTAGATAATATATTTCCTAATATCATCTGGGTGTAATATTAGGAAATCAGTTAAATCTGGAACAAACACCCCTTTTTGCGAATCTTCTACAACCATGAGATTCTCGCTGTTTTCCACCATAAGATCTCTGATGTTTTCGTTGTAGATTTCAAGATAACTGAATTTAAATACGATTTAATTCGTTGAATTGGATGCCTTAGCCTGTAGAGCATTCAATGTCATCAGTGCAATACCATCTGAAGAAGACTAACCTGAATTCTGTAGATTTCCAAAAATCGTATGTGTTTTCCCAGCTCCAGTCATTCCGTATGCAAAAACAGTTGAGTTATATCCGCTCAATACATGATCAATTGAAGGTAGAATCGATTGTTTAAACACCTATTCTGTTGAAGTTCTTTCATCAAACACAGAATCAAATATAAATTCTTTTTCTGGACGTCTATTAGGTTGAGGAACACAGAAACTAGCATTGGTGTTACAACCAAAAGTAGAATTGCTTTAGATGACACTACCATTTTAAGAATTCGCTATGATATCCTTAATGCTATTCTCAGTTGGATCATACACAAACAGCTGTGAATATGCCATCAAATGCAAATAGAAATTAGTAAAAAATGCAAACATGGGAAAAAATTAAAATCATATTAATATTGTTGTTCATACCATATTATCCTGGGTTTAGATGATCGAATGGAATCTCTTAGTTGTTTACTATTCTTCCTTGCTATTTAGAGGTCGGATACGCACGCAAACTTGAAAATTTTAGCTTGATTTTCCAGCTTCATCACTGAGGTTTCCTGAACTACAACTCATCCGATAAACCTTTATCTCTTCTGTTTAATTCGATAATCTTATTTGTTTGATTCTAGTTTTCACTTAAACGGACACTTTGTCGTTGGTAATGCAATTCAAACTTTTGATCTCAGTCAGCCAAGAATTTAATTTTTTCCCTTTTCCCCCAAATTTCTAGTAGTTTTTTTCTTGATCAACTTTTTTAAAAATCAATAAATCACTTCAAATTCTGGCACCTTTACTAATTATTGAGGTGATACCTATTCTTAAGAACCTAAATATTCCATTTTACACTACTAACGTAAGTTAATTTTCTTAGTTTTGCTATGTTTAAAAAGAAATAATACAACAAAAGCATGATCTTTCTCACTAACAAAATAAATCAATCAGAAAAAAGCATGTAAAAGGTGATATTCTTTCTCCTTTCAAGATCCAACATAATCATTGCAGAATCTATAAGGATTACTGTCATTATTGTTATTGCTATTGGTAGGGCTTTTCTTACTGAATCCACTACTAGACCCAAATGTCGATTGTGAAATAGAATCCGAGAAAAATACTTCCGAAACTGAGAGATTCTTTTAGATTCCAAGTTGCTATCTTTTCTTTTGAATTGTAAGATTCCCTGAAGATGATCTGCTATTTTTTCCGACATTTTAAGCACTATTTTTGCTATTATTCCTAATAATTTTCACTTCTCCTACTCTAAATAAAGAATCAAACAAACTTAAAATCTAAAAAGAATTTATTTGCACAAAATATTCTAAAGATACTTCAAAAGTTAAAAAGACTTACTTTTGAAGGTATGCGTCTAAGGGTCTTTAAATGTGACTCGAAGCTGCTTTTGGATGTGGAAAAACATTACTTTTCTTCATTGTATCTTTTGAAAGTGTCTTCAAATAAGCCGATTTCGCACAGTTTAGAGCAAACACAGCTTTGGCTTGTTTAATCTAAAGTCTTTATTCTTTCTTTGATTTAGGCATTATGTTTGCTTTATTATCTTAAGAAATATTCAATTTTGTTTCACGACCTTTGTAACCACCATAGGTACTACCAAGAGGAGCTAACAGAGAATCTGATATTTTCCCTCTTGATGGATACCATATTTATTCCTATTAGAGTTGAGTAGACTGATTTCTTTGATGAAAAGAACCTCGAGAGAAGAGATAATTTGGTGAATGAGATGAAGAATGAGATAATTATTTCTACTTAATGGACTCTTCTTGATTCTTCTTTTCCATCCGTATCAGAAATGTTCTTGAGAACAAAAATAAAAATAATTAAAAGATTCTGGTATTACAGTATTAAAAATATTTCTTATAAATGAAATAAAAGTTAAAATTATGAAAAATTTCTCTTAATAATAGCATTTCTAAAGCGAAACATATTTCCTACCTATTTGGATGATAACGAAAGTATTTCTTGCTTTGTTCTTTGAGGTTACCATATCCACACTCAGGGAGATCAGATTACACATTACTTTGCACTTGATGTCTATTTCCTGGTTAGGGAGTAGTCGCAATTAACCTAGAACTTGCTTTGGAAGTAAAAAAAGGAGATTTTATGCCTTCTTCGTTATCTAGATCATATTTAAATTGCTCGTGAAGTGCTTTCATGTTAATTTTGACTTAAGAACAAAGAGGAATTTAAGGAGAGGCTACTTAACTGCTGTGCTCTTCTTGCTCTGAAATCGTATACGATTGTTTTAACTAATGAGGATTCGTAGAGGACTTCATCAGTGAATGACGAGGTTGCTATTGTTAAGATTAAAGTAAACTTGATTTCCGTACCAAAGGCTGCTGCTTGGTTTTAGCATGAGAAGATGGATTCTAAAAGTGTTAGGAAGAAGATAACAGCATAGAGGAGGATTGCTATTATTACTGCTAAGAAGAATTTAAACTTTGAGATTATCCCATAATTTAATGATTACTGCTATTATGATTGTTGTTGTTAGCTTACTATAACACAGGAAAGGAATTGATCCATTGGTTGTTACTGCTGGAATTAGTATTGTTGGGGTTATCTCTATTTGTGACTAAAAAGGAACTGTGATTATGATTATGATTTCGTGGTGATTCAGCTATTAAATTGTTGATAATCTAAGGAGGGAGTGTCTGCATCCTTGGGGAATGATGTGAAAGAACCCTGTGCCTGATTAGCTTGTCGACTTCTCTGACAAATAAGTAGTTACAAATTTATTTCTTTGTGAGATCTCCGCATTCAGAACAATGGCAGCTCTTTCTTCGGATTTCCCGTGTTCCTCCATCTCGTTTGCTCATCTCAAAGTTTCGTGGACTCTTTCCAATCCTCAATCTGGCTGAAGATTTTCCTTCATTCTAGGAGTTCCCCCCTCCATTCTAAAAAATATTATGATTTTTGTGATTTTGAACTGTTTTTTCTCGATCGGCAAACATTTTTTCAAGCATGTTAATTTCACTTTTTCTTCTAACTCGGCTGTTTGCTTTGTCCAGGTTAGTCTCTGACTAAGCAAGTCTGTCTTCAGAGTTAGCAGAATAGTTTCTGACTTTGTTGAGGGAAGGATTGTAAGATGGAGATTTTATGTCCTCCGAAATAGTTTCGATTATCACGATTGGCTTATTTAAATCTATCTTTTAGGTACCAACTTCTTTGGAAATGAGCTGCAGCTAGTCATCGTGAAATATCATGTCTCTCATATCTTTACTCAAAGAACTTAGCTTGATCCTTCTCATTTTTCGCTTCTCTTTCATTCCAGATCGCAATGCGCTTGCTAAGTATTCCTGAGAAAGGGCTTCATTGACAGATCGGCTTTCTAAATACAAAAAATAAAAAATCACAAGTTATTTTTAACAATAATCCATAATCAAGTAATACCTCGAAGTAAGGCAAACGCAGAGGGATGTTTGTCTTTATTTGCCACTGATTTCAAGGGCTTGGAAATCATTGTTCCTTGAGGATGATGATACTGGCTTTACTAATGAGAAGTAGGATGAGGATGCTCTGAAGTTGCATTTAAATGAGTTGTTGTAATTGTATTACTAACAGGAGGAATAGATTCAAATGATTACTGCTGTTCAAGTGCTTCGGAGCTATTTGGCTAAGAAACCAACTGAGTTATATGTGAAGAAGGCTGTATTGGAGGTTATGAGAGATAAGATGAAGAAGATAAAATGTTCTTAGAGATTAACTTCCATAATTCATTTTCACCATGGATTTCATCGAATAAAGGAAAGCAAACCTAGTCTAACAAAAAGAAGAAAACACAATATTTTTTTAAAGTAGAACTTGTTTGAATTGAATTTGTAGACGTAAATAATACTAAAAGAATATTGTACAACAATTCAAAGAATATGTCAATTGTTTTCATAAATTTAGTTATTTACTGCTCATGGATTGCTAAAATGGTTCGATATTCAGTTGTTTATTCTCTAATATGATGTTTGACTCTCTGCTCCGAGCTATTAAAGCATGTTTAGTTAATTTCTCTTAATGCGCTATGAATTTCTAATGTTCTTAGATGCGTTAGATAGCCAATCTCTGCTAGATTCGATTTATGTTTTCAAGCGGTTCGACATGTTGGCTGTCATCTTCTGTGAAGTCAGATTAGACTTGCTTTGTCAGCTTATCTGGATTTAATGAAATTTATTCTGACATTTGGCTATATTCTTATCTCTCTTTGACTTTTTAATCTCTACTCAGTTGATAATCTACAAGATCAAAACAAAAACTCTATTATTTTCAATTAAGAATAAACAGAATTAAAACTCCTGGACTATCTCTCTAGTCTTTTCGATTTCAAAAAACTCTGAATGAAGTAGTAATCGATATGATAAGACACTTTGGCCGAGTGGTTAAGGCGGCGGCCTGCTAAGCCGTTTCCCTTTGGGAGCGAGAGTTCAAGTCTCTCAGGTGTCGTATTTTTTTTAATTAATTTTTATAGTTTCAAATCTTTAAAAATATATTTAGTTTTTCTTATTGGAGTGAAGCATTTCATCTGAATATTTATTAAATTTCACGTTGTTTCTTTTTTGTTATCTTGAGAAAATATGTCTTAAATCCCTTTTATTCCATGGAAAATGGAGAGAGAGAGAAAACTACCCTTTCGATAATATATTTTTAGTCTTATTTGCCATTCATTTTTAACTTCTGTCTGTAAAATGCAATTTCTGATAAATTCGCAACCACTTTTTTGTTTTGTCTTTTCTAGATTCTCTCTTATCCTTCTTAGGTCATAATTGATCTTTGATCATAATGAGAATCAAAAAATGAGTGTTAAATAATTTAAAAAATTGTATCCCCCACAAAAAACTTTTCTTATTTATTTTTTAGCGTCAATGAGCAAAAAGGGTGCCGCTACAGTTATACCTCCTAGATAATTTGAAGATGAAGATAAATCACCATAGCCTTCATCTTAGAGCTTTACTCGCGAAGGAGCGAATGAGAAGTTTATTTCCTAAAGTATAGAAAGTAGACTAGAGGAAGCAGGAAAGTTAGGTGGTGCAGAAGTGTGCAAATAGATCGAAAAACTGCTAAAATAAGTTCAGTTTGAAGAACTAACCATTGGAGGGTTGCAGAAGATAATTTAGAAAAGTAGAGGAAGCTGGAAAGATGAGTTAAAGATTAGAAATGTCTAAACTTGTAATTCATTGATTGGAGGTGCGCTTCCACTTTTTTCGAAAGCGCTTGCGAAGGGTAGCTTGATTGGACTTCATGATCTGCTTAAACTCACACTTCTCTATAAATATGAAGCGTTTCCTTAAATCGAAAAGCAAATCGCTGGGATATTAGACTTATTCACAAAAATGCTATAAGTTCCTCCTTCTACTAAAGACCCTAATGAACAAGAACATAACCTCAGCTAGCAAGTGTAGAGACTTGTACTACTAAATCTCTCAAATTTGCTAGCTCCTGGAGTCGGGGCTAAATTTTAAAATGAACTTTAGCTTGTACTCAAAAGAATTTACGAGCTGATTCTTCATTTTTCAGACCAATTGAGCAGCTCATCTAATTAACTTCCAATCTTGCAGCTGATTGCGACGTTGCTACGAAACGGAAATTCCGTGTTAATCGAGTTAAAAGATAACAAGCAGTTCTTCCTGGATTCAAACTACATTAGATTAACTGAGAAAGTATTCGCAAGAGTGTTTAAGTTCCTGTTTCTTGGAAATCCCGTATTCCACCCTTCGCTCTTTGGAGGAACTGTGAGTGCATCCATCTCAGAAATGAATCTATTACCACAAAAAGATACCAGTTTTAGTAGTATCTATTCCCTCAGCAGTCAAAGCGAATGGTCAGAAAATGATGATCTTTCAAGCCATGGAGATAAGAGCAAAGTAGAATAAGTTCAGTCTAAAATCCGCAGTCACACTTGTCTTATTATTCAAACAATTATTAAATAATTTCCTTCTGTGCTAAGAAATCAATGGCAGCTGCTGCTAAAGTCCACTGATTTTTCAAAAGACTTCATTGCTTCGTTGTTTAAGAAAAAAGAACTCAATTCAAAGACAAATAATGCAATCGAAACTGCTGTTGCAGGTTGGTAGAATAATTTCGCAGAGCCTAGTCTGCTGAGTTGTGCAATCCTCGAGGAGAACTCCAAAGTTAAAGCTAATGTGCTTACGACTATATGCGTTGTAATTGAAGTGTTCTAAGCAAGACAGCTTCTTAGTGGGTTGGAAATCCAGAAAATAGAAAAATCTAATTCGGGATTCAAAACTCAAGCATTCTTGATTTTCAGTGCATATCGTAATCTTCACTTTACATTGATTCACTTGCTTCGTATCGATGACAATCCTTAACTTGTTAGCTCTGTCCTGAAGGTCTATCTGAGTCTGCTGACTTTCACTCCTTAATTCGAAAAGATGCCTTTCAACGAAGGAGTTGGTCTTCTTTTCGATTCGATTATTCAAAGAGTTCTCCTGCATAATTCAGAAAACAATTACAATAATACGGACTCATCTAAGAATTATAGTAAAGAAAGCACAAATGGCACAGCAGGCGACAATAGATTTACTTCTTCATCAATTGAATATCTTCACACTCGCTTCAATGCCTTCCAAGCAATAAGCTAACTTGCTAAATCTTCTTCAGCCTTCCCTGAGTTGGCGTAATCTTATCTACTTGGTGATCAAGGAGTTATCGCAGAGTGTCTAAAAGAAGCCAACGCTAAGTTATTCAAATCAAGAGGTATCATGGAGAGTTAAGAAGACACTCTAAGAGAAATGATTGCATTAGAGTGTATTCATCTACTGAGTACCCTCTAAAAGCATTATTTAAGCTGCTTATTTTCAGATGAAACGGAAAAAGAAAAATATTAAATTTGGAAACAAATTAAACAAACAATAGATGATTTAGAAAATGAAAAGAACAACCAACTTGGGAGTTCCTTATCTTCTTCTGCTGCTTCTGTCTCTTCTAAGCGCTTGACAGCGATGTACGAGCTAATCGAGAAGATCGCAGAAGAAGCTAGAAATATCATTTCTGGTCGTGAAATTGAAGATGAATAATTCAATGGAGATTGTGAGATTTAAGAAGACTAAGGAGAATAATTGTCATAACAGTCAATATCAGCTTAATAGACTACTCGAGAGCAATGCAGCGAGTTCTGCAGAACTGAATTGTCGATTTACATAACCAACAAAATAAAACAACTTCTCATGGAAGTTTAGGGAAAAGTAGAAGAGTTAAATGAAGAATAGAGCGGAATGCTAGCATGTGGGGTAAGTTTAAGCAGATATGTAAGTGACGAATCTTGGCAGGAGAATCTTGAAGTTACATAGCTAGTAAAGCATATTTTGCTTAGACCTATTTAACCTACTTTGCGGTTTTATGTATTCAGAACAATGAGTGCGTTAACGTTTGTTCCAGTCTTCTCAACTAGGGATGTTCCTTTCTACATAAATATGCTGAGTTCACTGCTGATTTAGCATACTCAATTGTAGTCAGCGAATAATAAATCAGCGAACCTTGCTGTGTTCTCTAAACTTTCACAAACCTTCGCGAATTGGTGCTATAATTTCCAAGAATTCTCATGCCTACCAGCTGAAATCTTCCCTAGACTCCTGAACACGTTAGCTGAGCTCGCAGCTAGTCCAAAAGAAAAAATTTCACCTCATGGACTCAGAGCACTTGGGATCTTTCTCATGAAAGTTACAAAGGAGCAGTTCAATCATGTAAAGGGATCGATTAATAATAGCTTCGAAACTAACAAATGTACTGCTAATAAATCATCTGGAGTTTACCCTCAAGATCTAGCAAAACTTATTGCAGGATAGCTAACCCACAAGAGCCCAAAGATTGTTTGGAATGCATGCATTGCAGTGGCTAATTCCTTCAAGAACTCTAATTCCTTCGCGTTTAAAGATCAAAATAGCGTTGAATTACTCGCTAGATCTTTGTAGAAAGTACTAGTTGCATCTGAAAATGAAAAATCTCAGTTATGTGCACTCCGGGCTATCTAATCATTATTGGAAAGCAACTCGTTTGAGATGATTATAGACTCCAATGCAGGAGAGATATTACTTGGTTTAACTGAAATTGGGAGTGCCACATATGTTTTCTAAGCAATCCGTGTGAAATCTTCATCTTTAAACAGTCGATCACTTGGTGAATCAGTTGTTTAAGTTCTCGTAGATTTGATTTCAAAACTGTATAACCGCTGTGGCAATAAAAGCAACATACTAGCTGAGTTCATCAAGAATAAAAGCTTCTCTGTGTTAGAGCTCTTAGGCAAGCATCTGTACTAACTATGGAAATACAACAGGTTGGATTTTCATTTGTCCGTGCAACAAGAAGAGGCTTTCGAAGATGATGAAAGATAAATCTTCAATTACAAACAAAAGGAGATTCAAAATGACTAGGTAGTTAAGCAGGATGCGCTGTTAGAAACTCCAGTGAAAGGTTAGGAAGAGTTTAAGACAGTGGTGTTTGATTTTAAATGTATCAGTATCAAGGAAGAGATTCTCAGAAGTGAGTTGAAGAAACTTAAAGAAGTCGCGAAGATACTATAGCAAATCATCGATGAGAATGATGATTTGTGTGTTTCTTTATCTGTGTATGATCACATAAAGGAATATGCAAACACTGATGTAAATGCTTCGCTTGTGAAGTTCTATTTACTTTGAAGAATTCTATGTGTGTGAGGAATGGCTGTTGAAGATATGATATCAAGTTGAGCTTGAACTAAACTAAGTTAAACAGCAAGTATATTTCCTAACAAAAACAAATTGGATGTTTGTTGTGATATGACAGGAGTGATACATGTTATTGCAAAAGATATTTATGATGGTTTTTCCCTTTGAAAGTTGTCTTCGAAATAACATGAAAAAATTAAAAATTATTGTACATTTTTTTAGACTACTTTTCAAATGAGCAATAGAATATGTTTGTACTGTTCTAATAGTGCTTTTTGAAAAGATACAGAAAAAAAGTAGGTTGGGGGGTATTAAACGTAGAGGTAAATCAAAGATAAAAAAAGAAACAAAAAGAAGCCAAGAGAAATATATTTATTTTTCAATAATTAGATATTCATTAAACAAAACAAAAAGAATTCAGCAGGAAACAAGAAGAAGATGCTCAGCAAACTCACAAGCTCAGTGGCAAGAGCTCAAATTGCAACAAGCAGAGCTCAATGTAAATAAAATTCAAATCATAAAGTTGTATAGCTTTACAAATTCAACAATTTAAATTGTTTCTTTTTTCCTACTAAGTTTTGAAGAACAACTCTCGTTTATTCTTTTCAAACAACAATTAGAAAAGTGAACAATCTTAGAATAAAGAATAAGAAGAACAATTCACTGCGTCTAATGGAAGATAAACAGAAGCTGAAGAGGAATATCAAGAAACAAGTAAACAAAAAAGAATTATGATTTCTATCAACTGATTTGAATAAAGCAAGTCATTAATTCTTTGTGTTTTTTATTATCATAAGGCAGTGAGAAAGCAGGCAGCGTATTCCGAACAGTTTTAAGGATCGGTTGGTGGACATTTGTAGGTCTTTTCTCATATAATTACTACCTCGCTTCGAGTAGCAAAAATCCACAAGCAGAAACTGGATATGTTGGACCAGTTTTTACTCTTTCCAAAAAAGCTCAAGAAAAAGTTCAAGGTGCTTATGATGTAAACTACTCATTTAGGCTTTCTTTTATTAACAATTTTTAGATAACTTTTGTTGGTTTTTGAATATTTTAGTTCTTCACTAAGCCTCCTGTAAAAAAATTACTCATGGATCACCCAAATATCCCAGGAATCGTTCCTCCTAAGACACTCGTTATGAATCTCACAGGCACACTTGTCCACACTGACTTTATTGTAATCGCGAAAATGATTTTGTGTTGAGGCAATTACGCTGATATCAGCATCAAAGAGGAGGAACATTTGATAAAAGTTGGTTTTTGATTGCTTACTGAAAAATATTTTTTAGTTTGGAAAAGGAACTCAAGTTAAGAAGAGACCAGGCTTGAATACATTCATCCGTAGACTCTCACACCTTTACGAGATTGTTATCTTCTCTGAAGATGATATGTTCGTAAACATATTTTAATAGACTATTATCTTATTAGTTTTGATAACTCATATTTTTGCAGTTTGTTCAAGAAATCAGACAAAACCTTGATCCAAATTAAACCACTTTCATGGGTGGATTTGGAAAAGAATCAATGGTGTATGATGGTACTTACTTCAAAGATTTAAGTTATCTGAATAGAGACTTAAAGAATGTGATCGTTGTAGATTTCAACCCTGATTGTCTTCGCTAATACGCTTCTAACGCTATCTTCTTGGATAAGTTTGTGGGAGATAAAGATGACAAGCAGTTAATCGAAAGCATTCCTTTCTTGGAAAGTAACTTAATTAATTACAGTATAAAACTGATTTTTTTAAAAAATAATTATTATCTTAATAAGGGGTTGCTGATCACAGTGTGAGAGATGTCCGTGAAGAGATCAAGAAATATGGAAATCGTAACACAGGCAAGAAATATATCGAAGAAGTTAGAGCTAAATAAGAAGCCATCAAGGACAGATAAAAGAAAGGATTAGGAGGGTTCTTGATTGGAGGTAACAGACAACCTGTCAACAATTACCTCAAAAAAGATGATTTTTGAGAAGGATTAATTATCTTATTTCACATCACTTTGGATCATATTCATATGTGTGTTTTTGACTCCTTTTTTGATCTTTCTCTCATTCATCTCATTCATATTTTACACTTTTTATCTGAAATAGATGAAATTTAAACCATTAGATGAAAGGGAGTAGAAAAAGAAAGAGAGAGAAACTAGATCGATCTATTAAAGAATAGATCTCTCTGATAAAGTATTGTTTTTAACAATTTGCCAAAAGAGAAGAAGCCTCAAAGATTATTAGCTAGACAATCAGAAAATTATTCAAGGAAGTTAAAACAAACAAATAACTTAGAAAAGGAAAAAAAACTACACAAAAAGATGACTTCAGAAAGAGGCATGCAGTTTAGAACTGCTATCAATAAGCAGGGTAAGATTACTATTTTCTACAAATCTCCTGGGACAGAAAATAATAAAACTTTTTTGGAACATTTTATTAGGTTGGGAAGATGCTGATTTTCCAATTCTCTGTGAGACATGTCTTGGAGATAATCCATATGTCAGAATGGTAACAAAAATGATCTTTAGAGGATATCTTTGGAGGCAAAGTTATTCATTTTAATCTAAAATTATTCGTTAGATGAAGGAAAGACACGGATAAGAATGCAAAATATGTACTCGTCCATTCACTGTGTTCCGTTGGAAGGCTGGTACCAAGGGACGATTTAAGAAGACTGAAGTTTGCTAGACTTGCGCAAAACTCAAGAATGTTTGTTAGACATGCATTTTCGATTTATAATATGGACTACCAGTCGAAGTACGTGATAGGTTCTTAGCTGAACAAGCTGTCCAAATGCCAACTCAACTCTCGAATAAAGACTACTACACACATATGGCTAATAATAATGTAATGAAATATTTCTATTCAGCGTTATTTTCAAGTGCATAATCGATTTAGTTTACTTTTTCTGATAATTCTCACAGATCGACTAGCTGCAGCTGCCATATGACCAAACTGTTGGTAATACGTTACTCGAAAAAGTAGCAAGACTCAAGCCATATTACGAACGAAATAAAGCTAGAGTCTGCAGTTTTTGGGCGAAGGGTAACTGCACAAGAGGCGATCTTTGCCCATATGCGCATGAAAAAAGATATAATGATGATGAGGATGATCCGCTCAGCAAATAAAATCTGAAAGATAGATTTATGGGAAAGAATGATCCTCTAGCTGATAAGATCCTCAAGAGAATCACTCATAACAAAGAAAATGATATTAAACCTCCTGAAGATATCACTATCACTGCTCTCTACATAGGCAATGTTACTCCAGAACTGACAGAGAGCGATTTCCAGTAAATATTACTAAATAACTTTACACGAAACAAAAACAAAATGGGCAAACATTTCTCACAAAAATGTGATATTTTTTTGTGTATTTGACAAAAATAGGTAGATTTTCGTGAAATACGGTCCTGTATCAAGTGTGAAAATTGTTCCAGCAAAAAATTGCTCTTTCGTTCATTTTGCAGCTCGAAAAGCAGCTGAAGAGGCAATCAAAGATTTATATGGTAACTTTGTTCTAAAAGGAGTGCAACTTAGCATCTCATGGTCAAAGGGAAGCAGATAACAATAGTAAAAAAAGCAGGAGTCATAATTATAGTAGTTAATGCAATCGCAGTCAGATTAAGCACAAGGAGTCTTACCACCTACTGAAAACCCTCCTACAGAGAGTAAAACCTAAGAATCCATTAATCTTTTAGGAGGGATTGTTAACTACAGTGATGATGAAGAGGAAGCATGATTAGGTTATTTGATATTTAGTGTCTCTATGCTAGCTTGCATTTATGTGATTTTCATTCTGTTTTGATAGACACTTTGTATTTTGTAAAGACTCTAATATAAAATAAAAATAAGAAAATTTAAAATCTAAAAATATTACCCTTTTTTTGAGAATATTCAATAATTTGACAGGATTATTTACTTTAAATTATTTTTAAAAATTGTCTCAGAAAAAAAATATGAGCAATTGTTAGTTTTTTGATTTCGACAAAGCACAATTTAACTATCTTTAGAATTACTCAATGAAAAGTAATATTATTAATTTATTCAGATATTATTCTGCAAAATGTAAGGAAAAACAAGGTGCAAATATAAAGGATGTGTTACAGATTTAACGATTCTTCCATTAATCTCCCAACTACTTTTATTAAGATGCATAAAAAACATTAAATATTCTTGTCTTTGAGAGATTGGATTAATTCTTTTCATGCACTTTCTTTCATATTTTTGGAAAATCATTTCCTTCTTTTAAAATCCAATAATAGACCTTTATCAGCATCATGAGGCTTGACCCCAAACTTCATTATCCTAAGATTGTTCTTCTCAATCCATGTACGACGGAAAGCAAGATCTTCTGGACTCTCAAACGAAAATTATCTCAAAACTTTATTGAAACTACTAGGCAGGCATTCTGGCTCACAAGCATAGAAATACCCATTCACAGCTAGCATAAAGCTAAATAGCACTGCATAGTCAAGCTTGGATTTCTTAATAATCTTCCTATTTATTAACATTGTAAAAATCCGTCAAGAAAAAAATGTTTAAAACAAAATGAACAACTTTTTAGTTAATTCTTTTATAAATCTGACCTGTTACAAAGAGATTTATAGAAGCACTCAACTGCTCTAGCAAGAAGGAAAATCCCCCATACTTGACGGTTATCACTCTAGCGAGTTGCTAGAGCAAGAAATCCAGCAATGAACCCGCTAATAAACGATTGGAGTTTTGGATCACAATTCTTTCTTCTCAATAAACATGTTGCTGTTTGTAATGAGAAGTTGTAAACTCCTGGGAAAAGTGAGAATCTTAAAGATTCTTTGTTAAGAAGAGCTTTTAGGACCATTATAAAAGGTGACTTTAGTGTTTTTTTCATGTTGAGAATGAGCCCTATGCAATTTAAAGCAGTTTTTCCACTGTAGCCTAAAGCTAAGCCTTTGATAGTTTGATTGATAATATAGAAGAGACACCCATTGTTGTGAAGGCAATTTGGTGTCTTGCACGAGTCAGTGATGCCTAGTTTAGATAACGAAGAAGAAATATCAAGGTATTTCTCGAAAAAAAGTGGTCTTTGAGAGGTATTTTCTTTTTAGTCTTCGTGAGCCATGTGTATTATTTTGTGATTCTAGATTAGGATAATTATTTTGGATTATTAAAAGCAGAGCGTATGTGTATGTGGTAAAAGGAGTAATTTCAATAGATCGTCAAGACATACGACTGAATGCTGAAACTTTGAAATATTATTACAACTTTCTCATTCCCCCAGTCTATTTAGAAATTTTAATTTCGGCTATTTGATCAAAATTAGAAGAAGATATCAATTTGCTTCTTTATGTTAAAAGGAATAAGATGAAATGAGTATCTAAAATCTTTAAAAAACCAATTGCTAAAAAAATAAAAAAAAATACTCATTTTTTTCATAATATTTAATTTCTAATTAAGTCTGAAATATCATAAAAAATAATAAAGTTTCAAATAAATAAAACAATTGGAAAGTTGCAACTCAAACTATTATGTAGATTTAATCGTTGCCTTGGGTGGGGGGAATTTTAGACCAAAGATAATAAGTGAACAAAAAAATACTGAAAATAACTAGTATTTTTCATTTTTAGTTTCATTTATTAATCTAAAACAAAAAATAGACCAAAAAATGAATACAATTATTCCCTCCAAAAAATAGTAATTATATTAAGAAAATTTGAATTTTGAATTCAATCAATTCAAAAATTAAAAATAAGGCGAATATTTAACAAGAAATAAAGGACTTTCAAAGTAAAATAAAACCAAGACTAATCAGCATTTAAGCAGTTAAATATAAGTACATTTTAAACCATTTTATATATTTTGAAAGATGCCTAAAGCAGTTCTTTCATTTTGCTCTTGAATTTTTATATTTTTATTCAAATAATTCTTCAAAAAAGACTTGTAAAACTTTGGAACAATTATTCCTAAAAATTATTCTAATTTCTATTTTTTTTCCCTTACCACATGGTAATAAAAAAGAAAATCCTGCAAAATAATGTCAATTGTTTCAATTCCATTTGAATTTATTGATATTATTTCATTTATTTTTGTTGATCTTCTTCGGCATTTGCCTTGAAGTTGTAATGTTGATTTGAATATTTTAAATATTTTTTATTTTGTTCTTTAATAATTTGAATTTTATCTTCTTTTTTATAAGGATCTTTTTTTACATAAGAAATAAACAGCTCAAGCATCTCATCATTTTCGTTTCCATTATGAAAGTCTATCAATTTTTGAAAGTTCAGCGGAGGGGAAGAGGTTGTCTCAAGCATTTTACATCTATCTTGACAAACTTAAGGGGCAGTTTCTACAAATATGTTGAGAGAATCCTTACCACCTGATTTTCAAGTTACAACTGTTGGGATAGTGCAATCTTGAAAACCTTTCATGATGGTAATTAGTTCAGACAACTGACTTTGGAACTCTGGTTCTATTACTGGGACTGATTTGGGACAGGGTCTTTCTTCAGCTTAGGAGGATTAGATGCTAAAAAGTGTCATCAAAAAAAAAAATGTCTTAATAGTTAGTTACCTGCCTTACCAAAGAATGATGGAGATGTAGAAGTTTTAGAAGATGAGAGAGTATTTGAGTATGAGATTGAGAGAATGGACAGGTTAGATTAGAAAATGGTTATAATAATAATAATAATAATAATAAAATATTGGTTGTTTGTTTGAGTATGAACCAAAGATTCAAATTTAATATCTACTTAGAATTTCATATTAATTTCTTCTGAACTCCCCCCTTCTTTTTAAATTCCCTTTGATTTTTACTTTAAATTTGAACTAATCCCTTTCCCACCTTTTTTAATTTGAAAATTTGTTTTTAACTTCTTTCTTTCATTTTGTTTCTATTTTTTAATTCACAAATAATGTTAATTAATTAACAAATAGAAGAACATTTTATTTATTAACAAATTAACAATTAATTTCTCTTAATTAAGTATTAGAAAGAATTGAAATATCAATGAGGGAAAAGACATAGCAATTCAAACAACATTACATAATCAAAATAGATTACAAAAATCCAAAATAGTTAAAACAAAAGAAAGGAGAAATGAGAAATCAAAGAGATACTTAGTTTTTGTTACAACCCTATAATAATCCTCTTTTTGCCTACTTCAACCATGTTTTCCCTCTTAATAAAAAACATGAACAGTGTTTTTTTGGCCAAGCCTGCATGTCAGGCTGAGGGAAAGTGTTGATAGGCATACAAAAGAGGAAACCATCCAACCCATAGTTTTTTAGCCTAGAATAAAAACCATTCTGCAATTGCTAATTCATAGTTTTTAAGCAGCAGAATAGAGCACTGTTCTTCTTTGAGATTGCAGGAGCACATCTAAAACCAAAGAAGTACAGTCCAAAAAATCTTTGAAGCATCATGCACTTCCTGAGTTAAAAAAGTTCCTTCAATTCAGATGCGCAAAAAATATCGTCAAAAACAAAAAATTTTCAAAAAGTTAAACCTCAGCTGTGGCTTTAAACTAGAAACTCTCATGTAGCATATTTTGATAAGCAGTATTATCGTTTTCATTAGAATTTGCATAGAAGATTTGTTATTAAACTCCAAATCTGAATATGCAAATAAATTAAAAAATATTTTAAAATGAAAAATCAAATTTAAACAAAAATCAAATTACAAATCTCAAAACTCAAATCACAAAATTCAAATAAACAAATGATCAAATGATCGAAAAGAGAGAAAAAATAAACATCAATTTAAAAAAAATCAAATTATATTTTGAAATTCAAATTTGAATCAAAGGGTAATGTCTAATAGCAAATTGTAAGTACTTTGTATTTTGAAAATTAAATTACTAAAAATTATTTTGAATTGAAGTACTTTTGGTGGTATTTTGTAAGATTTCTTGAACAAATTATTGAAATTATTAGATCAGTTAAGATCTACTTTAGTTTAGATTGTATAAGATATTAATTAACGAACTACTTAGCAGGCTCTACTATTGATTTTTCAACCAAATAGTTGATTTTTCTTTTATTATATTGATAAAATGCATTATTACCCATCTTTAGTTAAAGAATTTCTACAAAAACAATTTAATATCTAAATGAAAAAAGGGAAATAATAATCCATAAAAATGTAGATAAATTAATTCTTTGAGAGACGCATATTAATTATAAGGAGGGAAATTATTATTATTATTTTTAATAATCTGAATGATAACAATAATATCAAAACATTTCAAGAACTCTTTCAGAAAAATTAATCACAATTATTTTTTATTATTTTTCCAAAGTAATTTTTTCTATCATCTCACCAGAGAATAAGTAAGTCAAATGTTTGTAGACTACAGTGACAGCGATGGAGAACCAGAATTAGCTAAAGTGAGAATCTCAAGTGTGGCTGTAATTGCAGTTAATGCGAAGCCAGAAGCAGATACTTCAGTGCTTGAAAATGAAAGAGAAAATGCAAGATTGAAGTAGATAAGTATTTTATATAAAGATCCTACAGCTCAAGAAGCAGGTGGATAGAAGGTCAGCTAGCATTTAACAGGAAAAGTAGAAAAGCACCATATGCATAGTTTCAGTTTCGATCAGCAATTTTACAATTTCAAGAATAGAGGATATGCCCACGATCCATCGTTAGATATTAACCGAATGGTTGTAGATGATGCTAAGTTCCCTGAGTTAGCATAAGCAATCCATCAAGGAGACAATATCCATCCAGATGCATTAGATAATCAAGGTGCTTATATTTCATAGACACTTTAAGAAAAACAGAAAACGAAAGAACTTCGTGAAAGAAGAGACCACATTGGATCAGCTGTCGACGGGACATACAAAGGACCTTGGGCAAATTATCAAGGAGAAAATGTTAAGCCACCTGAACTCACTTAAGAAGATCGACTCTAGCTAGAAAAAAAGAGAATGGAAGAATAAGAAGAAGCGAAAGCAAAGAAAGAAAAAAGAAAACAGCAAAGAATGAAAGAAAGAGGATTCGGTTAAGATAAAGATGGTAAAGAAGATGATGACGATGATAAAAAAGATAAAGAAAAAGGTGAAGAAGATGGAGATAAAGGTGATGTTGATGCTGATGAAGAAGGAGATGGAGAGAATAAGAAAGATAAAACTGATGGTGAAAAATAAAAAAGAGGCAATAATTGGGTAAATAGAACACAAATAAACACTTATTATTATCTCAATTATGCTTTTTATAAAAAATACAAATAGACATTCGCAAATTTAAAGCTTTTTTTCATTATTAAACTAATTTTATTATTATTTGCCTTTGTTTTTAAGCTTGAAGCTACATCAGTCTTTCACGATGCTGTCCCTTATTTTGATTACAAAGGCCGCAGTTACATTATGCCTCCTGTTGATTTGAAACCTCGTGATCATGTTTGTTATACACCTAAAAAGTAAATTCATTGTTGGGCAGGTCATGAAAAAGGTGTTTAGGCTATCAGATTCTTTCCAAAATATGGACATTATCTACTATCTGCATCTCTAGATAGTACTGTGAAACTTTGGGATGTGATGGGTAATCGTAAATGTGTCCGCACATACAGTGGACATAAACAAGCTGTTCGAGATATCGAATTTACTAACGATGGCAGACATTTCTTATCAGCTTCATACGATAAGCATGTGCTCTATTGGGATACAGAAACAGGAAAAGTTGTTAAGACATTCAATGTGAAGAAATTCCCATATTAAGCTAGGTTTAATCCTGATAACGGGAAGTAAAACTCATTTATTTTAGCTTCTTCAAATAAGAAGATATCATAATATGATGTCCGCTCTGGTGCACGTACACAGATCTATGATGAGCATTTAGGTTCAGTGAATACTGTCACTTTTGTGGATTATGGCAGAAAGTTCGTGTCAACTTCAGATGATAAGAAGATTTTCCTATGGGGATTTGGAATCGGTGTAGTTGAGAAGCATATTTCAGAACCTGACATGACAGCTATTTCGAATACTAATATGCACCCAACTGAAAGATTCTTCGCAGGATAGTGCTCAGATAACAAAGTAACCGCTTCAATATATTTAACTATCTAAATTATTATGTTCTTAATTACTTTATCATAACTTTTTTAATTCTTTTTCTTTGTAATCAAACTCTTCAAGATACAAATTTACGATACCAAAGGAGGCAATTTCAGACTCAACAGGAAAAAAGTCTTTAATGGACACACATCTTCAGGATATGCCGTTGGACTTGATTTCTCTGCAGATGGACAGTTCATATGTTCAGGCGATGCTGAAGGTAGGGCGTATTTCTGGGATTGGAAGAGTGGAAAAAATTACAAAGTTATCCAAGCTCACGATGGAGTTTGCATAGATATCAGATGGCATCCCATAGAGACTTCCAAAGTTGCAACTTGTGGCTGGGATGGTCTCATTAAATACTGGGATTGATTCATAATGTATTTATCTGTTAAGGCAGTTTTTGCTATTCTCTAATAGAAACATAGTATTAAATTTCACTGACTAATCTAATATTTTAACTTGAAAATCAAGGTCCAATAATTTAATCCATGTTCTTAATTATCTTCTTCTCAAAGAACCAATTAAACAAATTCTTTTATCATAATAATCCTCAAGAGATGGCTACAAATATCTATCTTTTTTTCATAAATCTTGGGGGTGATAATTGATTCATCCATTTTTATTAGATTTTTTTAATATTTAGCTTTAAAAATATTGTTTTTGTAAAGAACGTAGTCTGTAGAGTTTGTGCGTAATATATGAATATTTAGTTCCATAATATATCTGTTTGTATCATTCACTAGCAGAGAAAGAGAGAGTACAAGGGAAACTAATTCAATAGGATTAAAGTGGGCCCTATGTATTTCTTTTTCAATTCTTCTTATCTGTTCTGAAGTAGCTATCGATGTTAGCTTTACGAGTTGCAACCTAAAAATATTTGTGTCAAAAAAGCATGTAAATAAGAAGCAAATAATCTTTTGGAGTCTGTTTAGTGTTTGCTGCTGATAGATAAATCAATTACGACTTATGGTGATTGCACAGTATAGTAGATAGAAGGCTAAAATTAAGTCTTAAAAAACGATGAACTTATGGGTCTAGAAGACGATACGGTTGAGGAGGTATACTTAGCATCATAGGTTCTTTACTCAGGGGAATATTAAGGATTGCTACTTTCAACTCGTTCATCTTTCCTTTTCCTCTCAAATCTCTCTTGTTCTTCAGGTTATTCGGAGTGTTTCATTTTATCATTTCTTTCATATCTGTCGTATCTATCTGATGTCTCTCTTCTCTCAGGTCTTTCTTCTCGTTCGATTCTTCCATATCTATCGTTTCTGTCGTCTCTATCCCCTCGATCTCTTCTATCATTTCTGTCTTCTCTGTCATCTCTGTCATCTCTATCCTATCTGTCATATCTATCAGATCTATATCTGTCTTTATTATCTCTTCCTCTTTCTCTTTCTCGTTCTCTGCTTGAGTATCGATCATAACTGTATTTTCGATCATTACGACGTCTGTCATAATCATCTCCTCGTTCTAGAATCAAAGGAATTAGAATTTTATTTTAACTTAACGAACAATTAATTGCTCTAACAATGATTCCAAAACCCTCCTCTCTTTTGTACCTTTATTTTGATAACTTTCTTTCAGGAATTTTTGTTATTCAGGTCTAGTAATGTTTTAAGTCTTTTAGATTTAAGTTATTATCGGTGAAACTTCTGTATTCGAGATGAGTTTTGTCCTGAGTTTTTATCCATTCTCTTTAGGCCATGTCATATCGGAGAACTTTAGTAATGCCTTAATTGCATCAGCTTTCTCATGGAACTGTTGTTCCAAAGCAAAAAAAAATCAATACAGCAAGATCAATTTCGTTAATAGAATAAAAATAAAATCTATTCTCAAATATTTTTTTGTTAGCGGATAAAACAAATATAATAAACATATTTCTTGTCTTACCACAGCAACGCATGTCTTGCTGCGCTTGTTAATCCAGAATTTCGTAGTGAGACCACAACTTAGGACTTCACTCTCAAACTCTTTGTATGTGTCTGTATTAGATATTTACTCGATTAAGAGACTACATTGCTCATCTGTATTTCTAAATTTATGTTCTTTTGAGGTTCCTATGTCACTACCTGCTCCACTTCTTAAACCATTGTTGTTCTTTGAGTAATTGTTGCTGTTATTGTCCTTGAAATCACTGTCATTGTTCTTTCTGTTGGAACCATTTTCGTTATTGTTGTTTTTGGTATCAGAATACCCTCTATCTTCACTGGATTTCCTTCTTTCGTCTGAACCCATTTGATGTATTTCTTCTTTCTTTGTCTTGATATTATTAGTATTCTTTTTTTTGTAAAAGTATTTATTATTTCTCAATAATTTTTCTGCTAGAAACTCTTTATTTTAAACTCATTTCTATCCTTCCGAAATTAAGGAAAAACTCTGTGTGAAAGTTATTTTTAAATAATTTCACGAAAATATCTATTTATCCTCATAATAATCCATTTTAATAGAATAAGCCAATCAAGGGAAAAACATACAATAAAACAATCATCAAAAAGGGACACATGCTTTTCAAAAAACACAAAAAAGAATTGAGTAAATTCCATGAATTCTACATTCTGGATAAAAAAAATAACAAAATACTGAAAAAATATTCTCCTCGCTCATTTCGTTCATTCCTATTCGACAATCATTTACTCCATCCTTTGAAAATACCCCTTGGTTTTCAAGGAATTCGGTTTGAAGGTATATTTAAACCCAAGCAAGTTTCGATTTGGGCTACAGTGATTATAGAAGAAGACTTGACTTTTGTTTTAGCGATTGAAAAGAGCTGACACTTGTGCTTCTCTTAATTTTTTTTACAAACGAGCGTTATCATAGACATCCAAAGTTGCTTTTTTAACTTTATCTTCAATGGAGAGCTTCAGTAAGGATTTATCAACGAATTACTTGCTACGTGAGTCTTTTCCCATTGTATTGCGCAGTACCTGTAGAAACAAGGAGAAGTTAAAATATCACAATGAAATGCCCGCATCCATATCTTTTTTTAGCTCTTTTAATGAATTTATTATCATTACAACTGGCTAATAAACATTCCTTGGCTCTTTTGGTTTCTCTTAGGGGTGGTACTCTCCTCCTTCCTCTTCACTTTCTCCATTTGCTAATTGAACTTAACTCTAGTTAATTACTGTTTTCGAGGAAATAATTAGATTTTCAAGAATCTCGCCAATAATTATAAATATGTTTAGACAATAATTCAAAAGATTTATGTTCAAACCTGATGGATCATGCTGAGCAAGAAGCAGTTCTTTATCTTCTTTTAGCATTTCTATTTATGTTTCAGCTGAGATTTTCGTTGAAAATCGTAATTCACCTAAGAAACAATTAAAATGACTACAATTCCCACAAAGAAAAATCGCTATTTTTATTGTTGAGGACTATTTATCTAATTACTTTGTGAGTCAGTAACTAGTCCTAATTTAGCTAAAATCATTGGATTCAGCGTATGTGTAGGGCTGCTATGTTCTAAAAATTTCGAAATCGTGTAGACACTCTATTGTCTATTTTCCGATTCAATATCTTCACTCTAGTGCTGAATCGATCGTTCATGGAAATACTTAGCTTTGTCAATATCTCCCTTCATGAAATATAAGAATCCAAGTCGATCATACAACTCAGATTCAGCACTGACATCGTTAATGTACCATGAATAATGGATCGCTCGCCTGTAAAGAACAAGTGACAAATCCAATTCAGATTCGTCTTACATAACTTAAGCTAGCAACGTCAACGCTTTCATTTTCATTCTGCCACTTCCAACAAGCTCACTGAGATTTTTCTATTCAAATCAAATAAAAAACGAAAGTTAGTTCCAAAAAAGACAGAACAAAAATATTTCCAAAATAAATACGAGCTAGAGAAAGGAGTAGATTGCATTGTCAAGATCATGATTGCACTGACAAAATTATCCAATATATGCGATGGTTTCTGCGAATGTTTCTAAGTGCTTTTCTCGAGCTGTGAGACTCAATAATTCCTTCAACTCTTGATTTGGAATAACAAACAAATCAACAAAAAGATCAATCATGAGACAAATGGTATCTGAAATATCAGAACCATCTATTTTTCAATATTTGAATTCCCATAAAAAATCCATTTATCTTTTTCTTCTTACATCCTATAGTTTCCTCAAAATTTCTATTTGCAATAGATTTCAATAGGTTAATCTATCTTTCTTTGAGCAATTTGACTTCATTCAATTTGGATTCTTAATCGATCAGCAATGGATTTAGCTTGATAAATTTCTTGAGATATTAAGTTGACTCGTTTTTATTGTGATGATGATACTGTCCAGTATAATGATCTTCTCTTTTTCTGCCAAGAGAACCATCACGTTCTTCATCATCATACTATTCACCTTCATCTTCTAATTTTAATTCCAACAAAAAAATTAATTTGAATCATTTGAAATTTACTTATTCTTTTATTATAAAAAATCATTTACTTTGGACTATGTCAAGATTGAACTGCAGTTATTTTTATATTCTTGGAGAACTTTATTCGATTTTACTAATACTCATACTCTCCGCGGGCTTATGAATTGAGCTATGCAATGTATTTGACATCCTACTTGAATTTATGTAAGCATATTTTTTTGAATTCTCTTCACGAAAGGAATCTTTTGTGTAAGTTGGATTGTGCTGTGATTTTTGTTTAAAAGATGTCATTGTACTATGTTGGTGCCATGCCTCAGTGGACATATTACCTGAATATCTACTAAAAAATCCTCTTGGTTTAGTTTCAATTGAATTCTCAAATGTGCTGTTCACATTGATTGTAATTTCCGAATGATTCTTTCTTAACCTAGAAGTTGGCGGATTTGACATTCCTTTTAATTTCACTGGACGATCGTCTTAGCCAAAAAAATAGCGAGATGTTTTAGTATTATTGGATTGATTCAAATACGTTTTAGGCATTGTAGATTATTATGAAGAATTCTATTAAATAAGAAAAGTAGTTGAAGAAGAATTCTTTTATGAATTTTATTGTAAAACTGGGAGAATTCGATTGCTAGAATCACCAGTTTTACGATTCTTGCTGCTTAAGGAATTCACTGAATTAGGTGGCTGCTAATTCAATAAGTATGATTATTTTTATTTGTTTTCTAACTTTATTTGCTCGACTACATGCGGTTTTGTTCCAGATTGTTAAGTACTAGGAGAGAGTAGCTTCGAATAAAGTTAATATTTATTTGGAGAATGAGAGTAGTTATTAGGTAAAGATTGTCCTTGAGTATCTTTGCTGAGTCTATGGCTGTTTCTTGTAGCTTAAACAACAACAAAAATCATAAAACAATGTTTATCTTATATTTTACTAGTTATTATTGATCTTTTTATGCAATATCTATGCATTTTTACCATTGTTTTTGTATGTTGTTGGCACATTTGATTTATCCTTAAAGAAGAGATTCTTAATAAAGTTAGCGGATGTTGTAGAAAATTGCAGATCTAACCTCGCAGGATGGTCTGAATTGGATTATTTTTATTTATTTTTCAAATATTTAGGAGAAATCCAGGGTGTTTGTTCTTCATGTGATAATAGTTATTATTGAGAATGCGGTTGGAGGTTAGAGATGATTTCTTCTTCAGTGGAAGATGCTCTCGATGCATTCATGGCGCGGATTTGTTTGTTACCTTTGTTTCCTTATTTTTGATTACTTTTCAAAACTAACACTAAATTAATGCGCTTTGCCAAAGAAAAACTGTATAAGAAAAAAACTTTAAGTTAAATTATTTCTCTCTCTCTTTGTTTGTATTTGTTTCTTGTCTCACTCAGTCTAAATTACATTCTACTAATCTTGCCCTATCTCCCACTTTTTAGGAAATCAATTAATTAAACGTTTCTCCCGGTTTTTTCAGAATAATCTAACGCTGAAATAATAACAAATCAGCATTGTATTTCATAAGAAAATAATGCCAATACTAGTAACAAAAAATTATCTTTTCCAAGGATAAAATGAATTTTCAAATATTCATAAGAGTTCCTAAATAGAGGCAGAGACATGCCATATTCATGCAAACAGAATTCAATAATATTTTACTATTAAATACTTTAATTAATATTTTAAAAATGATGAAATCTTCATCTCACAATAATAAATTAAATAAATCTTCTCTCAAAGAAATCTCCTATTTACTCAAACAAATGTACTATGTGAAAATATCCTTTTAGATTCGAGATTATGTAATCCATTATTTCTTAAAAAATAGAGCAGTAAAGAATAAAAAGGACGCTTTTCGAAGTTTTATAAGGAAAAACTGGAAGAGAAAACAAAAAAAAATTTGGTGTTAAATCATATTGTATGAAATGTAAGAAGGCTATTAAAATAATGATCTAGATGATTTATCTTTGTGAACTGTATTTTGCCAAAAAAATAAGAATAAATTAAAGACAATTCCGCAAAGGAGAATAGGGTTAGTTTACTGCCATATTCTTCGTTGAAATTTGAGACTTTGAAACGAAGCAGCAGCAAGCAAGGTTCTTCTTTGAAACAACTTAAAATGGACAAAGAAACAAGTAAATTTTCGACTGATCCGATATATGACAGCAACTAAAACACTCCCCAAGATTGGAGTCATGAAAAAGATTAGCTATCTGATTTCTTGAGGATGGGTGAGAAAACTAGGCAAAATTGTTGCCAGCCAATTCTCTAGAAAGACTAAGGTACTTCAAAGCTACTCTCGAGTGAGACTGGGTAGGAATAAGATGAATATGTTCCGGCATCTTACATAGACAACAACACTACTTCGATATTTCCACCAAAGCAACGAGTCACTAACTTGCCTTAATCGCAAAACTAACTTACATTGAATCCTCAGCCAGCATATTCCAAAATTGAATTACTTACACCGTAAAAATACAAAAGGATATTTTTGAGAAGTATTTTTTGTTATTGAAACCGCTTTATGCCACTGTTGAGTAGGGAAAACATGCAGTTAGTGATCAGCAATGATGGAGAGACTTAAATACCACTAGAGTAACTCAAGAAACAGTCACAGGATGAGGATTAATTGAAGTTGAAATTTGCAGAAAAATCAATCATAATGAATAATTCGAAATATCAAAGTCTGATGATGAAAAAAGCAGATTTATAAAGTATTAAGATAAATTCTATGCTGCAAGCACTGAATCTCGTCGTAATCGTAGCAAGCTTTTTGAATCAATTGAAATAATATGGCACAACGTATAAATTCAAAAGGCTTAAGGAGAATTAGTTTGTATTCATCGGTGATAAAGCATCTGATTATGACTACTACTTTCAAAGAAAATTCTTTCTAGCATCACAGCCATCTTAGATCTACATGGGCTGGTTTCATTTCACACAGCTGCTAGAAAAGAGTTCGTTCTGTAAAAAAATTTATTTAATTTTTTTTAATTTTTATTCAAAATCGTTGGAGAAAGACTTTATGGGTGCTAAAAATTACACGGGATAGCAAATTTAGAACAATAAATAATTTAGATTGAAACTCAAAACAACAAGAAGTTGATTTGACTCGAATAAATCTTAAAATGTAACATTTTTTGTTTAATTTTTTTGTTGCTAATTCTTAAATCAGGGCGTTATTTTAACAGAAAAATTCTAAGTAAAATTGAATGGAAAAGCACACTTATTCTTCCGAATTCTATGGTTAAGATTCTCTGGGATAGCTTTATGCTGTTTTTGCTGGTTTTAAACATTTTCTATATTCCTATTAAACTCACTTGGGAAGGAAATACAAGCAATAATATGTCAGGTTTAGTCATGAATGAGTGGACGAATATTTTTTTAAATGATCTACCTGGATGGGCGTTTCTAGGAGATATCATATTGAATTTCAATACAGCTTATTATAGCAAAGGACTCATCATCTTCTAGAGGAAAAAGTAACATCTTAGTTATTTGGAAGAAAAAAATAAAAGAAAATAAGCAAAATTTATTCAAAATGAGGGTATGGCATTGTTTTTGAATTACTGCTTTGAACTTCCATAGGATCGTCAAGAACTACTTGAAGACTAAATTCTTCAGTGATTTAATAGTCGTTGTCCCATTTATTATTAGCCTTCGATTGAACATTTCGATTCTAAATGCCGTTTTAATCTTAAGAACAAATAAAATGTTCAAACTTGCATAGTATTTTGAATAGTTAATGAACCTAAAACCTAAGTAAGCTGCATTGTACAATCTATTTAAGCTAGTGTTCATGATCGTGTTTGTAGCACACTTTTGTGGGTGTATGTTCTTCTTAGTTGGCACACTCGAATTGAGCATGGATTTTCAGGAAAAAACTTGGATTGATGTTAATCTGCTCCGTTCCTTAGAATGGCAGGAATAATATGTTACATCTCTTTATTGGGCAGTCATTACGATGATTACCATTGGATATGGTGATATTTATCCTGTAACAATCTATGAGAGAGGTTTTGTTATCCTCATTACACTTATCAGCTGTGGTGTTTTCGCATATTCCGTCAATCAAATTGGTAAAAATCATTACAAACTTTTATGCATAAAATTGCTGTCCAATCAGGGGAAAATGGGAAAAAAAGACCTAACTGATCTCACTCACATTTGTAATACTCGTTTTACTCTTTTTTGTGCATTAAGGTCTCTTGATCCACACCTTAACTTAAAATTCCAATTAATTGAAGTTAAAAATGGGGTTACTTACCAGACATCTACGACATCGAGGTGTGCGGCATGATTTGCAAATGCAAGTGCGAAAATATTTCGAGTATTGGCATTAAGGCAACGAAGAAAACGATGGCAAACAATGTGATGATATGATCGATTCCCTGTCTAACAATCTTCGACAAGAGGTGTACAACGACATAAGGCAGAGACTCATCAATTAAATGCCTATTTTGACAACTAATTTCTCCACAGATTTTCTAAAAGTTGTTGCCAATTGCATTTAAACTAAGAGAAGTAAGCCAGAGGAAGTGCTCATTGAAGAACAGTAAGTCAACGATAAGTTGTATTTCCTCGTATAAGGCATAGTTAAGTCCTACATAAGTATAAAAAAAGATAGATATACATCCTACACAGCCATGAAGTAGCATAAGACAAATTCAATATTTGACTAGGTTTCATTCATGGCTGATTTACGATGCAGTACAGGTTATCGCAGCGTCGGATAGTGTACGCTGTATTACATAGCTAAAGCAGATTTTCTTAGAGAAATCGACAGTTTTCCACTCGACAGAGAGAAATATTAACTGATTAAAGATAGTATCATGATTTACGGAAGCCAGAGAAATGTTGGAACAAAATGTCATTTCTGTGAGAGATACACCCATTCATTTGAGAAATGCCCGTACATTAAATATAAGCCGTACAATGAGAAGTAGCTGATAATTTACAGAGCTTCAATTGAATAAATCAGAATGAATCATACAAGATCAGATTATCGATGTAATGCTGTACTTTCCTGTTCAGTGCTAAAAGAAAGAGCAGTGAATTATCTCATCGAAAATAATCCTTTCCCGAACGAAGAAGAGCTCATTGAGAGGTTGGAACTCATCAATGCTGGCGAGGAAGAATTTGAGTAGACATAAACACATTTTGTTGGGAAAGATGGAACAGATTATAACAGTAATAAGACAAATCTCACAAATAATCTAAATGAAGAAGATTACATACCGCAGTAGCTTCCTAACGATTAAGACCCCAATGCATCAATTATTCACCATAATTCAGATGCGCAGATCATCAATCTACCAAGCATTCCAATATAAAGAATAAACAACACGACTTCAAATCACCATATGTTTACTTCTTCACATTATTAACAAGATCACAACAACACCAACAATAACAATTCCCTCTTAGAGGTTCTCTAAAATAGCAATCCTAAATCACCTACTAAGCTGAATGGATCAAATCTAAATACAATCTCCTCCAACAACGATCTCAGCTTGTTTCCTTAGTAATTACAACCAAATGTCCCAACCACACCAAAGACATTAAAATTACATTAATCTTCAACGCTTGGGTCATAATAATTTATCAATAACTTGTAGACTAGCAATCCATCTCCAAACAACGGAAATTGCACTTTAATAACTACAAACATTCTGCAGAGCGCAGGAGGATAAGGAAATGGAAATAATCATAGCTATGAACACTCAAGCACAGATGCTGCTGGAACTGCTGAGGCATTATCAATATACAACAAGCAGTTATCTGGACATTAATTTGGAAGTTAAAATTCAGGATTAAAAAAGAAAACTTCCTTATCGAACATGATCCTGGTGAGAACTGGTACACGCAAAAAGACGAAAAATGAAGATTTAAATGCGATAAAAATTAAATCGAAGGATTCTGTGCAGCTCCAAATTGCTGCTTCCAAAGCGCTAGGGTATAATTCGTAGAATCTCAAACGGATAGAAGAGAATAACTCGCCGTTAGAGTATCTTGAAGAAAATAGTTTGAATAATGGATCAAAGAAAAAACATAACAGCAACGCTACTAAAACATTCACGATGCAAGATAATAATGTCTTAAATGTGAACAACAGTAACAACAATAATATTAACAGCAGTTTTGTATTGTTGGGAGAAGATGGTTCACCACATTCGAAATTACAAATTGGATAGGTTCTTCGGCCAAAATAGGCTGTCTTAAACATGAACATCGGACTTATTTAAGAAGAAAACTAAATGCCAAGAAAAACTTCTAATTATTCTCACAGCCACTAACCTAATCAATAATTTCTTCACCCGCAGTTTCCACAGAACGGGAGTATCCATCAATAAGGAAGTTTCATTTAATCAGGAAGTATTTCACATTAGATTTCAGACAGGCTAATAAACCTTCGATCTTTCAATATCCCAGATAAACTGAATTCTCCTGATTCCTTTATGCCGTTGATAGAATTGGATTAGATGAGAATCTACACAATTTACTATCCTTCAGGGAATTACACGAATATTGCAGAGCGCTATGAAGCATATTTATCAAGAAAAACTGATTTGAAAGGAGTACAGAAGTTGAAATTCAAGAGTTCTGTGAATAAGATCTTGCATATTAGATAACTTCAAAATATGATTATCAACAGGAATAATCATCATCCAACAAGAGTTTAAACTCCAATGAATGCTGCTAGCTTTAAAAAAGGCGAAACACTGCACACTTAAAAAAATAGGGCAAGTATTCTGACTCTAAATGCAACGAGCATTTTCGAAAAATCTTCTTAAAAAACCAACAGTAAACAGAAGAATCTAAATGATGATTGATTGAGAAAAGGGAGCATCCAAGAACAAAGAGATTTCAAATATTGATTATTTGAAGCTATAGTCTTGATAGAGTTGATTTTATATTACATATAGAATTGCTTCGCTCTTAATTCCCTTTTAACTTGACTTAAATTGCTAAAAATGAAGAATTTCAGAATATGAGAGTTAAATGAGTAATAATATCAAGCTAATATTTCAACGAATCAAACAATTTTAACTCTTTTTAATAATTCAGAAAATCGAACCAAATATTTGAAGCTTTTGGAGCTTCAAATCAAAAACACTAACATAAATTTCATTACATTTCGCATCTACATTTTACTCTTCAAAATCAATGATAATGATGAGCCTATTTAGCTGAAACATTATCCTGTTTACCTTTCTCATTTGAGTAGCTCATAACTTTTCCATGACTCATTAAATTATGTGCTGACAATATTACTTAATTGTTGATTTTCCATTATCTAACTACGCCCTCAATTAATTTGCTAACAGTCACAGGTCCAACACCACCAGGAACTGGAGTTATCAAACTTGCCTTCGGTAAAACCTAGCATGTAAATATTCACTTGATCATACAATTATTTTTGTAAATCTACGTTACAGATTCGAAATCGACATCTCCGACTACAGAAGTTTGATCTTCATGAGGGAGAGGTCTACTGCATCCAACATCAATCACAACAACACCTTTTTTAAGATGATCTCCCTTCACAAGCAATCGCTAACCAGTAGCAGCTACAACTACATCAGCCTTTTATCAATATTTTAGAATTTCAATTAAAAATGAACAATTGTCTCAAAAATATCAGAATATTCCCTAAATATCGAGTAGTTAAAAAGAATAAAACTTCCAACCAATTATTTTTGTTACATCTTTGAGAGCTGAGACTACATCACTACGTTTATCACACATCCTTACAAATGCTCCCCTTCTGAGAAGAAGTGCTGCTAATGGTGCTCCAACAAGCAGTCCTTTTCCTAGCATTAGAACTTCCTTCCCAGCAAGTTCAACTCCATGGACATCAAGAATATGCAAGCATGAAGCAGGTGTACAAGGAATTGAATTGCCATGTGAGTAGTCGTAAATCAATTACATCGTCTAGTAGCATTTTTGTAATCCATCGACATCTTTGTCAGGACGTATCATAGAGATGATCTACGTTTTTTTTATGTGCGCAGGAAATGGAAGCTGATCGATAAAAAGATGATATTGTAATGAAATTGCCATCAAAGATAGGATTTTTACTTGCGTTAGAATCGAGTCTACATCGTCTCTTTAGTTAAGCTAATGCAATATTTCAGCTAGCTATTCCTAAGTTGTTGTTTCGGGTAGATGAATGAGCTCAGAATGGACTCCAACTTTTTTACAAGCTTTCATTTTCATCCCTACATACGATAAGGAATCTGCAGCATTACCAACTAATAAGATTGCCAAAGTTGGATCACGTATTGCTGGTATCTCTATTTTTTGAAAAATAAGAACAATCGATCAACCAAGCCAATATGATTTCAAAGAATTTCTCATTGTAAAATGTTCCCTCCATTCTGCCTGTTTTTGTACTCTTTTTGATTTCTGTGACTGTTTCTTTAGTTGACTTATGCACATCCTTAGCTATTTGTTTGCCGTTGACTATGACAGGTAGCACTTTATGTTGCCTGCTGCAGAATAAATATCGAATCAATTTAAAAGAAGATAGCATATTTTAGATATGTTATTTTGGCGTTATTATCCTTTATTTTTGATAAATTATTGGGAAACATACAGAAATTCTTAGAAAAAAATAGCTTATTTTGAAGATATCAAAAAAGGATTTTGCGAGAATATTAGAAATCATGCCAAGAGTGGGAAATGCAGAAATAAATCAAGTTAGAAATTATTCTGCAAGAGTCTAGAAATATAACAAAAGACTATCATTTATTGAATTACTCTGTTAGAGATTAAATCTCAAAAAAAAAAGATTAAATGCTCTGACAAAATATTTCTGTTTTATTTAATTTTTGGCTATTTTTTTAGAGCGAATTTTTAATATTTTTGATTTTTTTTCTGAGAAGTAAATCAATATTGAAATCAACTAGTTTTAGAGGAAAAAATGAACTCTGAGCAAGCTCAAATGAATTATGGTGATCTTCATGCCAATAAGACTAATAATAAATAATCTTAAAATAATTTTAATCAAGCTTAAAAATTTAATCCAATAAATAATAATTCAACAAAAACCTCAAGTAAAAATGTTCGATATGGAGGAATCATCAGCTTCCTACATTTATTACAACAGCAGTGACGATGAAGAAGGCAACTCAAGGAGCAAAACTAAATAAGAGCAGAAAACTCTAAACCCCATTAATAATCTCCCAGTTGTTAGCAATAACTTAAGACCCCCTCAAGCTAGCGAAAACGATGTGAAATTAGAAGCCCTCAGCAATGTTACACTAGAGAACTAAAGACCTTATCTGCGAAGAGAAAATTTCTTGCAAACCTACAAAGCTTTCATGCTTTACTTAGATAGACTCTTGATAACTGATCTGACATACATTTTTAACAACAGGAGGACATCATCGTCGTTCTCTTTGCTGGGATAAACACAATTACTTCACAAAACCACTTCTTCGAAGCTTTCCTAGAAATTCTTGGAGAAACAATTAAAAAAATAGAAATAGTTGGAAGTTTATTAATACCCAACCAGAAATCAAGGGTAATAATTGAATTAGAGATTGTCTAATGGTAATTAGTAGGAATAAGAAGAGTAGAAGGAGGATAACGAAGAATCATAGCTGCAGACATAATAATAAGAAAGTTAGGTGCCGTAAGAATTTACTCCTTAGGTCTCTGAGAATTCTCCTGAACATTAAGAAATTAATGATAATGCTGACAACTATTCAGTAGATTCAGATGAAACTGAAGAGGCAGATAATGAAGTTGAAGAGGTAGCAGAAAATAATAATAATAGATCAAATCCAGGTGGCTATGAATTAAATCGAGCTGGTTTGATATCAGATTATTTGATTGCTTCATTTGCGGCTAGAGGGATAATGTATGAGAATGAAATTTACCGTTATCTTCTTGAGCGATCCATGAACTCACCGTTGCTCAAGATTTATGCAGAGAAAATCTTTAGAAAATACTTCAAAGTAACGCACCGATAATACATTAGAATCAAGATAAATTTCTAGAAATTATCTCTTCATATTAAGAATCCTTCCTTTTTATCTCTTCAATTATTTGCTGTTTGAATAATATGCTGTTCCTTTTTCTTTTTGATTTCAGGACAGTGAGAATCTAAAAAGTTTTGAGCGAGAATACGGCTATTAAAAGGGGAAAATAAACTATTTTGATCCTGATTTTTTCGGTGCCTTGTCTGTCTAGATCACTGGAGGTTTAGTTGTGTTGACTCTCAAGCTTTCTTGCTTTAAGCATAAATTATATCTACGAGTGATGATGTCCATGTACAAGAAGCTTCTGAGGTTGCTACTGATTCTGGATATGATTTTCACAAGACTCTTCAATCTCAGTGGGTTTAAATTAGTGTACAATGTAAGCTTTACATTCAATTACACAGAGAATCAAATGAAAAAATAGATTATACCAGATTAAGGAATAGTTCAGCTGGACCATCACATTAGAATCAGATTTATTTACCAATAAAATGATGAAGGTCTGAATCAAAAAGTTGAATTCAAATCAGAGGAATGATGGCATATTATTTGAGAATTCAAATTTTTTTGTTCTTTTTGTTTGTTTTTTCATTTTTTTAATATCTAAAAAAACACGTTTAAACCAAAGGCTAAAGTTTTTTTTAGGGGAAAAGTTTGATGTAGAGATAATTCCAAAATTTTAGTTTATTCTTCCTTTAAAAAAAGTTTAAAAAAAGGGGATTTTATAATTTTTCACGCACATATTGAAAAGATTCTTCCAGATAATTAGAGGGTGATACTTAGCTGAAAGTGTTTTAATTAAAAAATTAGCAAAAAAATATAGTTCCAAATGTGTTGAGTTATGTTTAGTTTGATGTTATATGAAAATATAAGCTCAATTTCCCTTTAAACAGTCAATAATAATCTTGCTTGATAATAATAGATTTCAAATTCTTCTAGCACTTTTATGCTATTAGCTGCTTTCTTATGCGTATTCGTTAATTAATTTATTAAACTCTTCACTTAGAAGTTATTATTTGGGTTTTAAGATGAATAATTAAGCTAGTAACTCGACAGTTTTGTTTTTTATCTTTTTACTCTATTTTTTTATCAATCTTCTACTTTGCTTCTATTTTCTGTTTCTTCTCTGTTAAACTTTCTTTCTTATTTATCTATCAAATTAATTAAATTTTTTCCTCTTGATTCTTCCTTCCATTGATAAAAAAAAGCATTGGCTTATGCCTTTTTGAACAATAATTAAAGAGATAAGTGTTTCTTCTCCTTTTTTTTCTCATCAGGAAAACAAAAATCGCATTACCTTTAAATAATTAAGCAACAAACTTATCTGAAATTCATTTGATATTCCTCAGATTAATTCATTTAAATCGACTTCAACAACGTAGAACTCATCAGCGCTTCAAAAATCTTGCAAATAGCATCTCTAAAATAAAGGAAAAAACAAACTACACAAGACACTGAAGCTCTTCGCATATGTCAGCTTAGAAACTGGATTAGGAATCGCTTCCTACTGGCTTGGATATTAACCAAATTACAATAGATAATCGAGTCTCTTCAGAATTTGCTAATTTTGTTCCTTGCTTTCATTCAAACATCCATCATAAGAATAGCCTGATTGAAAACGATTCCCATAGAAGTTGTAGGTATTAAGGTAGTAGCCTTTCCATTTCTTCTGCTGAAGCTTCCTTAGGAAAACCAAATAGTCCTAAAGATCAAAAGACTGACTTTATCTTAAATCAGTTTTCAACAAATTCTACTAATGATAATAATGGTAGAATTATTACAAATGATACAGTTTTCAGCGAAGGAAACAAAATTAGAACAGATTGCATATATTCTGTCGATGTTATCCAAGGAGAAGAATAAATGGAAGGAATTTAAACCCATTTATCTGAAGATGTTTCCAAAAAGAAAATAGAAGATTAATGTGAAAATGAAAGAGATAATCATTTAAATGAAGAAAAAATGCATGAATCCTCTTTAAATTAGTTGAAATATCTTGAAAAAAGAGAGGGACAACAAGACGTAGCCAATGGACATCCCTAAAACAAAGATAAGATAATAATAGAATCAAATACAAATGAGAATAACTCCTCAAATCAGCATTTACTTCCCGTTTGGTGGGTGAGCTAACAAAAAGAAAATCCTTCAATGGCTTGCTTTGGACCTGCTCTTACTCGTATCCTACATTAACCCCAAGAATACTAGATATCTACTCATTATAAAATTATTAATCTCTCCTAATTATAAGACTTAAAACTCTCTGATCCTCTAGAAATCCCTATCCCTAATCAAGAAGGCCTAGTTATTCCACCAAATCAACAGCAATCAGTTGCAGTAATCCCACAGAGATAGGAGAATCCTGAAATCTAGCCAAATCAACAGTAATAACCAATATAAGTATTAGCATCTTAAAATGAAGAAAATGTCTAAATCCTCCAATCTCTGTAGTACAACCCTTATGAATAAATTGTATTCAGTTATTATGAACTTAGATCTATGAGGAGAGTCTTATTCTTTATCATTTTCTCCTTATCTTTTTCATTAGCATTCAATATGCTTCTGATAACTTTATCAATCATAGGTCTCATAGATGGAACTCAATCTATGGGTTAATAAAAAAGCCAGTATTGTTTCGAAATCATTACTGTTTCAATCATCTTAGCAGCATGTACAAGTGTCAATTTCCTTGATTTATTACTACTGAGAAGATTGAAGATGAAGGAGCAGCAACATCTCGCTAAGAAGGAATTCACTCTCATGAAATTAAAGCCAATTGAATTGCTCAATGGAGGTGCAGCTTTCAAAGGGATTTGCAGAAACTTCCCTGTTTATTCTGTCCTCCAGTTACTGCTGAAAATGTAAATAAGAAAGAAGAAGGACAATTTTGTTCTAAAGCAATTAAAAATCTATTTGATGTTTTTGTTGTAAAAGGACATAATTTACTGTTGGAATTTTCGCGTTAGCATTCAAAAAAAGCAAGGAAGATGAAGGGTCTAGTCCTGATGATTCATCTACAATAAGTAATAAAAATGCTATTTAATAAAAAATAGTTAATTTCAATAATAGTTCTGCCTACTCTACTGGTTTTGTCTAATTTCTTCTTCTTTTTTTAACAAATCAAAGTCGACAGAACATTAGATATCATCTCAATTTGCATCCTTGTAAATCTCATTTCTTATGTAGCTCTGCTAGTAGTATCAGCAATGATATGTCTTCTTGTCCATTGGAGGCAATATTTGCAAAATTAAGAAGTTCTACAATCTGTAACTTTTCTAATTCAGCAAGATATATTTTTATTTATTTTCCAATATAAATCTTTTTTGGTTATGTCTTCTGCTAATAATAATGATATGATATGAAGGTCGTTTTAAACGATCCTTCTTGATAACAACAATAATAATGATTCTTTGAATTTTAATTCTTTTAGAATTAAGTCTCTGAAGGACAGTTCATTATTTATGAGGACAAATTGCAGCTTGGAAAATGTGAAGAAACTTGCATCATATGCTATGCGGACTATTAAATTAACGACAAATTAATAGTTTTGAACTGTAATGCCAAACATATCTTTCATCATCAATGTCTAGCATATTGGCTGGAGATCAACAAATCTTGTCCAATATGCAAATAAAATATCTGAAGAAAAATACAATTTAACAGAAAAAATGCCCCATTTATTTTTTCTGCAGAAACCTATTATGAAAACAGAACTTGACTATTATTTTCTCACTATTCTTTCTCTTAGTGGTTAATGTTCCTTTTCCTCCTTTTGTTTTACATTTTTATTATTTGTTGTCTTACACAATCCATCCCATAACTTTGCCATAAATTCATATTTTGATAATACTGATTAATATTCTCAACTCTAAATTACAAATAACAACAAATATGAAAGAAATTAAGATAATTGAATTGTAGCTACCTGAAAGGCTTAAAAAATCTTTGTAAAGAATGAATATTAACATTTCCATTAGAAAAAATATTAATTTTAGTAACAAATGAAGATCCTTTAAGTTATCAATCCAAAATCCCCTCCAATCCCCCCTCTCAAATCATTAGTTTCAAAATAACAAATCTATTAAAAACAATCTGAAATATTAGATGAACTGCAATTAAATTTGAAGACCTAACAAAAAATGAAAAATATTACATCGAATAGTAAAAATCCAAGAAATCAATTTTTTCATTGCTGTGAGAAAGCTCAAAGCGAAACAGCTAAAGGCAGCACCGCTTCTTTGTATTGCTCGTATGCCATGAAAAAGAAAACATTCCAAGGACCGATTCTCAAGAAGTAGCTAAGGAATCCTTTATAAAATGCACCAAGACCTTCTGTTTTAAATACCTTGATACCACATTCTGTTGCTGATTTGTAGGTCTGCCCAGCTTCGTTTGAGACTTGATTCATGAAGCGTGTTTTGATGACATCCACGGGGCTACTGCAGACAGCTCCCATAAATCCTGTTTTAAAAATAATTCAAATTAAATTATTTTACTGCCGTATTATTTAAGCAATATTTTCCCTTTTATTAACCCGTTATTCGTACTATTTAAGCAAAATATATCTGTTTCGAAGTGCTTAACTTTAATCAGATTTATATCTTTGGCTTTTTATTTTGGAAATTGATATTTTTTTGTACTGAAAATAGGAATTTTTTTTACCTGCCGCAGTTGATGATAAGAAGTGAGTGAAGAGAGATTCTGGTTTCATATTGAAATGCCCTGTTAAAGTGGATTTCGCTTGATCGTAGCTCGCTAATTCTGCAGCGTTGACAAGAATTGCTCTGAGAATGTTTACATTAAGTCCTTTCAAAAAACCGCCATATCCATCAACTTAAAATGTTTTTCTTGCGCAATCGATCAATCCAGAGTACTTTAATCCTAAAATAAAACTGGCTTAGATGCTCGAACATGGAAGAAATTATTGCTTAGTTACCTTGCATATCATTTATAAGCCTGATTTTTAACACATCTCCCGGGGTACCAAATATACAGCCGACTGCACCTGCAAATCCACCAGCTGCAAATTTTGTCAAGAATGCTGGGTCTCCGTTTGTAAAAAAGGTTCTCTTGATATTCTCATAAATGAACATCCTAACCGTTGAGTATGTTATCTATCTGAAAAGAGCAGCTGATAACCCCTTGAAGAACCCTTTAGGACCAGTGGTTGAGATAGTCTACTTAATGCAATCAGTGAATCCAGCATAATGTGGCATGCCTTGTTTTCCGTTCATTTGCATTCTAGTCTTGATGTTATCGAAAGCGAATGTCAATGTCTCAGCTGTGGCTGCAGACACACCACCGATCAAACCTAAGAGAGGTAGAGGAGCCGCAGCTATATATTATGAAATAGGAATAGGCCCTTTATCTCCTGTTTTACTCATTTTTTGAGAGTATCAGAATTATTTATTATTTTTGGTAATTGTTATTAATATTACAGAAACAATTGCTAGATTTCTTGTTTTTCTTGTGAAAATGCCTCATTTAGATTGCTATTTTCTTTTTGTTTTATATTATCATTAACTTCAATCGGAAGATTCTCCAAGTAACTTAAATGTATGTTCTGTATTTTTTTTCCCCCCAAGAAATACAGGTAGATCGATGATTCAGTTGAAAAATGTTCATCTAAAAATCGAGGGATCTCTTTTATGTACTCACCTTTAATACTCAGTCCCGAAAGGGAAACTTAATTGAATTTTTCATTTATCTTGAAAATTACAAAATATTTATTTATTTCATGTTTCAATATATTGTTTCTTTTCATTCTCACTAACTTTAATATGCTCTAGTTAAACTAGATATTCTCACATATTGAGCCTTATCTGAATTTATTTAATTTAAGTTGATAAAAAGCATGAAGCTTTGAATTTAAATGTTAATTACAACAGTTTGTTTCCTTTGCTCTAGGTTCCATTTAACACAAAGATTTTATTATTTCTGCTAGTCCACTAACATCTAAGCTCAAGCCACATACGATTTATTAATTAAAAAATAAAAAAGAGAAAAAACTAAAGAGACGAATAAAGCACAACAGCAATACAGAACAATTATCATGAATAAACGTACAATATCAGCAATTCTAGAGAAAGAATAATCAAACCTAAAAGTCACTGATGTCTTAGAGTCACTGAAATATTTGGCAGACAGAGGATATGAAGTAGATTGCATACTTGGATGCGGCTCCTTTAATGCAGTTCTGCTTGCAAAAAATATCTAAAGTCAAAGAAAAGTAGCAATCAAGTTGATGCACTTTGAAAACGACAAGTAACTCCTTAGTTTCACTTAAGAATTCACAATCATAATGAAACTCAAATCTCCTTACATTGTCGATTTGCTTGATATGCTAACTGACTTAGAGAATAACCATTTCTTTTTTGTTATGGATTTCGAAGAAAATGGAAATCTAGAAACCTTCATTTCAGATAATCCTAATATCAGTGATTCTCAGATTATTACAATGTTTATCGAAGTTCTTCGAGGGTTACTTTTTCTGAAGGATAATACAATTATTCATGGCGATCTTAAGCCATAGAATATTCTTCTCTCTTCTAGCAACATCCTTAAGTTAGCCGACTTTCGACTCTCTACGTAATTATAAGGAAGCAGGATTTAACAGATGAACGAAGGAGGCAACTTGTGCTATGAAGCTCCTGAGCAAAGCACAGAATAAAAAATCTAAATTGAATCAGATTGGTTCGCTGCTGGATTAATTCTCTTTAGAATATGCGGCAATCATGACTTCTCCTAGATGCTTCAAATAAAATAGGGGAACCTTCCAGATATCAACATACTCAGGCATTAAAACATTGTGAAGGTTGCGTTTAAGATGTTAGCAACTTCTCCAAAAGATCGAGCCTCACCTGAAGAGATTATCACTGAGCTACAGAAAATACACCAAACTCTCCCTAATTTTGATCCTGTTTCTCATCCTCTTTCTCCTCTTGCTGCCTTCCATCCAGTGTAATTAAGTTGTTGTTTTTGCAAAAGAGGAGGGGATTTGTTTTATTTTCCCAGATAATTCACTCATGTTTTCCATTATCATCCCAAAATAAATAAACAAATAATATTATTAATGGACACTCAACATTGCTTTAAAAAGATTTTACAAAATAGAATCTCTTTAAATGATCTACATCTCTCTAAAAATAATTATAAAAAACTTTTCACTAATAACAGTTAAGAAAAAGAAAGTAACTTTCAAATAAAAAGATCTTTTTTAATGGAAAGGTATCTCTTTGTTTGAGCTCTTAAAGTTGCTCCTTAAGGAGGAAATTAATTCTTAAAAGGCTTTCATTTTCAGTTTCAAGACAAATTAATAATAAAAGCATAAGTTATTTTCAGTCTAATTTCTTATGCACAATAAATACTAGGATAAAACAAATTAAATTTAATGATGGATACTATGAAGGAGAGACCAAGAATAACATAATAAATGGAAAAGGTAAGAAAGTTTATTTAATGATTCATTGATTCTAACATTATGCAATGCTTCAATAGGCTAGATCTTTTGGAATAATGGGGACAGATATGAAGGAGATTTAAAAGATGGCTGCATAACTGGCCAAGGTGAGAAAAGTTATTTATTGAGTGATTCGTTGATTCTAACAATGTTCAATGTCTCAATAGGTAAGTAATTCTGGAATAATGGGAACAGATATGAAGGAGAGTGGAAAGATGGCAAGGTGCATGGACAAGGTAAGAAAGTTTATTTAATGATTCATTGATTTTAACATTATGCAATGCTTCAATAGGCTAGATCTTTTGGAATAATGGGGACAGATATGAAGGAGATTTAAAAGATGGCTGCATAACTGGCCAAGGTGAGAAAAGTTATTTATTGAGTGATTCGTTGATTCTAACAATGTTTAATGTCTCAATAGGTAAAAAATTCTGGAATAATGGATGCAAATATGAAGGAGAGTGGAAAGATGGTTAGTAGAATGGTCAAGGTAGGAAAAGTGATTGTATGAATGATTCATTGATTTTAACTTTGTTCATTGCTTCAATAGGCACAAAATACTGGAATTTTGGAGACTAATATGAAGGAGAGTGGAAAGATGACAAAAAGCATGGCCAAGGTAAGAAAGTAATTTATTAAATAATTCATTGATAATGATATTGTTCAATCCTTCAATAGGCAAGTACTTCTGGAGTAATGGAGACAGATATGAAGGAGATTTCAAAGATGGCTACTTAACTGGCCAAGGTGAGAAAAGTGATTCATTGATTCTAACATTATTCAATGCTTCAATAGGCAAATACTTTTACAATACTGGAAGCAGATATGAAGGAGAGTGGAATGATTGCAAAAAGCATGGTAAGGGTAAGAAAAGGGAATTATTGAATAATTTATTGGTTCTAACATCATTCAATGCTTCAATAGGCAAATTAGTCTTGAAAAATGGGGAGAGTTATGAAGGAGAGTGGAAAGATAACCAGTTGCATGGTCAAGGTAAGAAAAAAGATTTATTAAATAATTCATTAATTCTTACACTGTTCTATGCCTCAAAAGGCGAGTACTTCTTGAATGATGGGAATAGATATGAAGGAGAGTGGAAAGATGGCAAGGTACATGGACAAGGTGAGAAAAGTGATTGATTTATTGAATGATTCATTGATTTTTACATTATTTAATGTCTCAATAGGCAAAAAATTCTGGAATAATGGGGACAGATATGAAGGGGAGTGGAAAGATTGCAAAAAGCATGGCAAGGATAAGAAAAGAGATTAATTGAATAATGTATTGGTTCTAAAAATATTTAATGCTTCGATAGGCAAGTACTTCTGGAATAGTGGGGACAAATATGAAGGAGAGTTCACTGATGACAAGTAGCATGGTCAAGGTAAGAAAAGTGATTTATTTATTGAATGATTCATTGATTCTACATTGTTCAATGCTTTAATTGGCAAGTTCTTAAGGGATGATGGGAACAGCAGATCAATGCTTCAATTGGCAAGTACTTCGAATGGAAAGTTAATTAAAGAACGAATATTTACAAAAGGAGTTCTTAATTTTCACTTCTAAAAAAACAAAAATGTTTCTTGTAAGAAGTTTTTTTGGAAAAGAATGCATTTGTCCTTATTTGCTTAATTGAAGCATCATAACAAAAGAAAGATAATTTATGTTTTCTTCCATTCTTTTCACCAAATGGTATTCTCTCTATTAATTAAATCTATTATTATTAAACAAGACAGAAAAACATTTATCCTCTAGCTTACTTACATATCCTTTCAAACTATTTAAACCTTTTTTTGATTTAAACATTTTTCAAAACTTCATCGAGGATATTTACATTTTCAATATTTATCTTCTATCTTCCAAAAATCTTAATTATCTTCAATGATCTAGCAGACTAAGCCATCAGTTTGGACTGCATTACAGGCAGGCTGGCATCAGAATAAATAAAATGAGCTTATCATTTATTGGAATATCAACATGGAAATATTTCAAATTAGGCATGAAAATTATCTTTAAAATGAATTACAGATGGATAAACAATACATTCACAAATTCGAAAATAATAGAATATGAATGCGATATAATCAAATGAATGTTAAAGAAAATTTATTTTTTAGTTATTTGATGTGAAAGATGGTATTACAATAAATAATTCAGGTTAAAAGTCAGGAACGTCAAATGATTAAGTTAAAAGTCTCTAAAAAGAAATTCTCTTCTATGATTCAAGCTCTAGATCCTTTCTTGAAGCCTCAAAAGCTTAATATCTAGTACAAAATGAAACATGTTTGTATTCACTCTTTCTTTTTTTAAGTAAAAATACTCAGATATTTTACTAATCAATTTACTCGATAATCTTGAAATATTGAGTCTAATCTGTTCTTACAATATCACTTACCAAGCTCATAAATAACGATTAAAACGACTTCATTTTTCTGTTCTGAATTGTATCAAAGATATTAAAATAGTCTTATTATTTTTTGAGTTGATTCATGAAAATTTGATTTCAGAATTAGATTATCAAAGCTAGAATAGAAAAGAGCTTAATGTTTGAACAATCACTAGATTTTCATTGAGTTTAGCTTGATGTATTGATATCAACTTGTAGAAAGAAAAAATAATTCAAGGTTCTATTAAGTGAACACTAATTTGAGGACAGCTTTAATATTGCTTCTATTCTTCATTTCGATCATCCTAAAAGCTTCAATTTCGTGATGAAATACATTCATTTTATAACCCTCCTTTTGTTTTATCTTTAAATAGATAAGAATCACACTATTTCGAACAATATTTCAAAAAACAAATTGTTTTTTTTTGCTTTTTTTGTAATCAGAGATTTATTAAACAAATCGCAAATAAAAATAGAAAGGATTCATTGCAATACATCAATAACAGCTTTCAAACAATGCTTGAGATTGTTATCTAGCAGCTTTTATTGCAAAATTCCTTAAAGCCATTTTTCAGTTAATAAGTCAATGAAAAATGAAAAAAAAAACTTCTGATAAATCTCCTCATTCTTTTAATGAAAGTTTCTATTCCAAACAAGTAGAATTTATTAAGGCACCAGCAACTCTTAGCTTGAAGAAAAGAAAGAGGAATCAACTGTGTCAATGGATTAAACTAGACAAGCCTGAATTCATGAACAAATATGCTTTTCTTGGGCTTACTATATTAGTAATACTAAAAATTATGATTTTTTATCTTGAAATCAACTTATTAAATTTCAAAATAGAAGAAACAAAAAATCTCTTCGCCAAAACTTGTACTTCTTTCAGTATTACCTTTACAAAAATTACCAGACTGTCCTATCATTTTGAAATAAAATGATTTGATCACATAACTTTTCAAAATGGGAAAAATAATAAACCTAAATCTTTTGAGTGTTGGCTATTTTCAATTCTTTTGAGTAGTATTTTTGACTTGAAGTATTTTAAATAAACTTTGCCATTTTAAATTCCCAATGTAATATCAGTAATATCAGATATTTACATAAACAGGTCAATTTTGAGATTTGTTATTGTTTTTTTGACTAGTTAATTAATCAGCTACAATTGAATAATCAAAAACCTTTCGAGTATTTTGAACAAACTCGCTGACTTATCAATTTGAAATTCGGAGGAAATTCCTTCAAATCAAAGGGAAAAGATCTTTTTCTTTTTTAATTATCGAGCAAGTAAATATTACTGAAATATTATTTAAATCAAAGAATATTCACTTCATATTGCAAAATAAGGAGGGGAGATAAAAATCTGATGTTAATATTCCTTCAAAAATATGTCTCAAAGTTAATAATTTAATTGGGAAATGTAAGGATGTCACCAACACCAAGAAAAAAATTCGTCTCCAAGAATGTAAACTCCATGTACTCAATCTAGTCTGCTGGGTTTTCAGTCAAATGAAAAGGAATTTCTAGCAACATTCTCACTAAAAAGGTTATTTTCTGCTAAAATAACTCAGGATCTTACAAATTCCCTGGAAATTAACATATTTTAAAAAAAGCAAATAATTTTAGGTTGCACAATTTTGAATAATCAATCTACTTCATTCACTAGACTATTAAGCTATCACTGTTTTCTTCTTCTCCTCTTCACGATCAAAACATAATTTAATTAGACTTGGTTTGCATTAATGTTTAAATATAAAAAAAATAATAAAATCCTTTCGAGCAAACCAGCTACTAAAATAGAAGCAAATCTTCATTTCATTAACTTATTTCATTGCTCACTTGCTATCCTCAACACTGCAAGCCGGTAATATCTTTGTCACTCAGAATCCTTAAGAAATTGATCCTCCAAAACTCAAAATACTTCTTAAGTGTTCTCCTCTTAGCATATGTCTATTCTCAGCAATTCTTCCACTTAAATTTCCTCTCCTATTGTTTCTCCATCAATCTCCAAGAAATGTACATCTTTTGCAAGAACCAGCAACCAAAATATGCTAGCCTCCGATCTTCACACGAAGACTTGCTTTGAAGAATAAAAAAAATACAAGCGAATCCCTAACAATAGACGAAATCTTCTTTTAGAGAAGATCTTCTTCGAGAACAAGAAAATCAAAATTGTAAGCTAATATTTTTTTGGAATATTTTTGTCGATGGATTTCCTTGAACCTTGAATGTTTATTCCTTTTTGTTCCCCTCATCCACAACCTTGCTTTCTGAAAAAAGACTAATTGATTACTCTCTAAATTTCACTTTCCCCACCTCTATTTTTTGATAATCCAAATCAAATGAATCTATTTATGCACGCTATCCCACATCCCTCATTCCCCATTTGCTTATTTGGTTTTAAATACAATTTGATTAGGCTGCATAAGAGATGAAGATGAATTATTCCTCCGCTAAGACGATTCTCCACTTGTATAGGAAAAAAGCCAAGCGCGCTGGCAGAGGATAAATTGCAAATCTTTAGGAAACTTCTCGGTGTTCTTACATGTTTTCTTCAACTTCTTCACATTCTTCAAATTACTCATCTCCCATGGAGATTATGGTTTCCCAAGGAGGTCGGTTGACCTCTGTTATTACAGCTGCTCCGATGTCGACATTGATTATCCCTTTGACTGAGAAAGCATGTTTTACATAATCACAACAAACTCTCAATGAAATTAGTTATCCTGAAGATACTCAGAATACTCTACAATCAGAATTTCAAAAATAGAGTATGTGCCTTCAAAAAAGTGTTTAACTTCATTAGCTTCAGGAGTTATTTAATCTTGCTACTCCTTAGACACACTCCTTCTCATATTGAAAATATCGAAATACATCCAAATAATGAAGTTAAAAATATGTTCATAATTTAGGAATAGAATGGGAAAAAAGAAACAGAAAAATAGGTTAATTACCTGAAAAAAATAAAAAATAGGTGTAATCTAAAAATTATTAATTATTTTGAAGCTAATCTCGTGAGATTAAATTGAAACCAGCTTCTTCTTCTTTTTATTATTTATTCAATTTTTTTTCATTTTATCCCTGTAATTTAATATTACTCCTTGGATGAATAACTTCCCTTTCCTCTCATGTTTTGTATTTGTTTCTTTATTCTAGCTGTATTCATTTCTATACTACCAAGCAAATTTCTCAGTTTTTAAACACCTGGATTATTTTGTTATCTTTCCTTCTTATTAAATTGATTGATTTGTAATTTAACTCAAAACTATTCAGAACAAAGCCAATTACGAGGGAAAAAATGTGTTTTTTTAAGATTAGCAATTTTATTTTAAAGCTTGTTTCTTTTTGCAAAATTTCTTCATGTAATATCACTCAACCAAGAACAATTTCTAAAATCATAACACCCTATGGAACAAATTCACTTGACAAGACATTAGTCTCACTCTTTTAAATGTACAATCTTTCTGAATATTCCTTAATTCGAATTTGGTACAAATACACTGAAAAGACAGTAAGACACAAAGAAGAAAGAGTAATAAATCAATGAAATTTAATAATTTTATAATATCACACTCAGTTTCTTACTTTTCTTAAAGGTTGTTTGAGTTGTTGCTTCTGGGTAAATGATGCAGTAGCATGCGTCAAAAAGGATTGTTTTTTGATTCGTGGGGAATTTTAATAATAAAATCTGTAAAGTAAACTCAAAGCCTTCACCACAAATTTCAAAACCTTTCAGTAGCCAATTGATTGTATATTGTTATTCTGAAGAAGAAAGATATAAATGGACCTTCTGTTGTATTAAATTACATCAACATAAACCAATATCATAAATTCTTCGTAAGCCCATATTTGTTATGCTTTTATAATGGTTCGAAAAATTTAGCTAAAATTGTTCCTAAAAGAAGGATAATCAACTGTAAGATAACTTTCGGCAGTACTAATTTGCCTGTCGGATCATAACAAATCTAAAAAGCAACAGCTGCAGAAATAAGCAGTCTCTCATTTTGAAAAAAGAAGTAACTATTCTCCCCAAACTTCAATTGCTTTAATATATTCGAAGAAGGTGAAAATTATTAAATTGGGTTTTAGATATCAAAAAGAGTTTTTTGTTTGGTTTCTTTTTTTAAGAGACGAAGAGTTGAAGAGAGCTTTGAGAGGGAAACAAGTGTAATAGATTACATTAATCCTAAAGAGATTGTATCTACTTTCTGGAATGCTCTTTCAAAGTTCTAAATAATTATCAATTATTTTTATTGAATTTAACAACAAAAATGAAAATAACCATTTTTCAATTACAACAGATAGAAAGGATAAATGAAAGAAGCTAATTGATTTCATATTTCCTATTGTTTTCAAAGCTAACTAGCAAGTTACTGAAGGAAATCTTATTCTAATTGCTTTAAGATAATGACTTAATATCCTTTTTTCTAAAGAATATCAACTTTGAAGAGAGAGCTGAGATTTAGTTCATTAGTTGATTATTCGTTCTCTGAAACGATGAAGTGATTTGGGCTGAATATTAAAATGGCTTTGTTTGATTCCGTCAGCACAAAATTAGTGAAGATTCCATTGACTTTAAGAAGATTTCATTTTTGCAAACAACAACAAAAAGAGTTTATTTCAATTAAAACAATCTGAATATTTCAACTTAAAAAATGGGGTATTTTGTTTACTTATGACTTATTGAGAAAAGGCGATATTCTTGTCCTCAAGATATTTCTTCACTTCGAGATCTTGGGGTGTGATTTTAACCTCCTAGTGTTGTTATTATTCTACTTTCTCAGCTGCTTAAAACCTCTGGAAAGCATCTTAAAACAGAGCAACAACTTCAGGTGACATTTCAGCGTATAAAACAGGAGCTGCTTCGAAGATCAATTAAAGGAAATATGTATCATATTTCAGAGGGAGAAGTTTGAAAAACGGTTCCCAGAAATCTTTGCCGTAGTATCCCATTCTCAAGAAACTGATTCCAATAGCGAGTAGATAACGTGAGAGATTTTGATCATTTTTCTATGGCTAGTTGGCAACTTTGAGAATTTACTTGACAAGGTTTTCAGTGATTCCTTCTTTTGTGAGGATTCTTAAGTTGCTTGAGGATAGGATTAAATTGCTCACATTCTAATCTGCTCTTTCTTATTGAATTGCTTTATCTAAAGATTTTTCTTGTAGATGCTTTTATAGGCTTTTAAAATAATAAACAACCAAAATTCATGAACAAAAATGATTTTAATTAAAATCAACAAATCAAAGTACAATTATGTGATGTTCTGTGAAATAAAGGAGTTCTTTCCTACAGAGTAAAACAGAGATTTAAGCTAAATCGGTGTGTAAACTTGGTTATTCAGGAATTTATCTATCAGCGAGAAGTTCTTGATGGTTTAGTTTTTATTCGAAAAGGTTTAGTCTATATGGCCAAATCCGTAGAAAAGACTTACGATGTCTTTCGAATCGGCGAGTTGCTTTTCAGCAAGTAACTTCATATAGTTCTCAAAAATAGGATTAATAACAGAAGCATATTAATCAAGGAGGTCTTTATTGGAAACGAGAATATGAGAATATCCCTAGGATTAACAAAACAAAGTAAAGTATTTTTCAAGTTTGTTTTTTATTTTTTACTTTGACAAATTAAATCGCAGATTGCTGGTTTGTGGAATCTAACTTTGATGTCAATGCTTCCATCGAAGCTAGAGCAGTTGGATCGTTGATTTGATGCTTGAATAGGAAATAAAATAAAGCAAGACTTGTCTCAGAAGGAGACAGGATATTAGACTGCAAAACTTAGTGTTAATTAAAAGCGTTCTCGATGAAGCTTGGCAGGAATTTATTGATGAGTTCTTAGTACTTCTCATTAGATGATTTCAAGTGAACCATTCTTAGAATGACGATAGTCTGCTCTATGATAAGCTACTTTTGATAAATTTCTTCGTTTGGATTGGCAGTTTTGTTTTTCTCTAGTTCCTTGCGAATATTATTGAAAGATGCAAGCTGCTTCGAAAAATGGACAAGTTGATCGATATTCTTTGGATCAACAAGCAATGAACTAGCTAAGACAAAGTTATTGAAGAACTTTGTATATTCATTAGGTTTGTAGTCTGTCTACAGGAGCTGAAGAAACTCATCTTCTTGGAAGAACTCTGAGAAGAAAGCTGGGTTATCAAGGTAGCACTTGGCTAGGGCAAAGTTGAACTGCGATTAGCCTGTAGTTCGAGCTTCTTTCCATAATTTATCGACTTATTTTCTGGATGTAAACTCAAAAGCGCGCAGTGGTTTCGATTCAATTGCGGAAATACAAAAACTCTCCACAGTTGCCTCAGGCTTGACAAAATGGGTATTCCTCTAATTTTTATATTCAGTTTTTTGTCCATCTTTGTTGTAATTTCTGATGTTATTCTTATCGTTAGAAGTTTGTTATCCTCTATCCGCGCCTGCTGATTTTTAGTAATTTTGCATCTTTCTTGGTTGCTTTTATTCAAAAATTAGAACATAAATCATAAGCTAAAAATCTAAATTCTCATCTAAAAATTAGAATCTAACAATATTAATTTTGTTGCCAAGATATGTTCCATATTTTAGTTTACGTTCTGCTGTTGCTGATATGAAGGTGGTTTCGTTGAGCAGAATGCTCTTCCAAGGATTTATTAGCAAATTAATGCATTTTATCTCAACATCGACAAGTACATGGCTCTAGCAATCATTTTTCTTAGTATTTTGTTTGTTTCAGCCTATCTAACTCTACACTAATATCTCTTTTTGCTTTTTATTTTTTAATCACAGAATTTTCTAGCATCTGCAGGATGCATGTTTTGAAGGAGCAAAGGAATAATAAAAATAATTCATAAAACACTTTTGCTATTATTGATAGATCTTTACTTATTTTGATAAGCTTAAAAATCATAAATATGTGAACCTAAATGAAGGGGGGAGGGGAGGGGGGATTAGACTAAAAATTACCAACCTAAACAATTACAAATAATAAATTACTATTTAGATTTAGAACAAACAGACAAATTATCATTTTTTCGATAAGAAAACTAACACCCGCTATGACGAATTATGTTTAAAATTCATTTACTAATCAAATCAATCAACATGATCCAAAGATTTCGTGATGGAAAGGTGATATTTTTGAATTAAATGTGTCTTAGAATATTTCTGCAATGACTTTCCAGAAGAACGGTGGGATTACATTGCATCCAACTCTTTCAGCTTGACTCTCAATATCCAAGTTAGCTGCTGATTAATTCTTGAGGATATTAATAGCCAATTCATCTAAAAGTTTGTATTCTTTCTTCATTTAGTTGTAGTTACGGAAGAAAAAATTTTCGAAAATAACTTTGGTTTATGTTGTCAAATCTACCAATTATTTATCAGTTTCAGTGAGTCCTCTGCCCAATTCAAGGTGCAAAGGCTCCATAGCTTTAGTTTAATTTTAGGAGTTCATTTATTTGTCTTAATTTTATCGACTAGATTCTTTATTTTTTTTGTTTTTACTCTTCACTTTGTATTCCTCTTTGATTTCAGATTTTAGATCTTCTTTGCTTTTTTATCTCCGAGTTCTTTTCTTTATGGTACTGTTATCTTCATTATCCAGGTTAGGAGTATCCTCTTCTTTGATGTGTAGCCCAGAGGAAGAATTATAGTTTCCGCTGTTGTACTTGTCTCTTATTTCATCTGTGGACATGACATCTAATCGAAATTTAAACAGCAGACAATTCAAGTTTATCTAATCTGTGTTTGGTTTGAGGCCACATATTGGACTAGCGTAGGTTCCTTTGTCGTCCGTAGGGCGCCCGCGAAGACTAGGCTTTTTTTCTTTTGTGATAGTTTTATTTGCCTTTTTCACATTAGGTTATTCATATTCTTCTTCATCATCATCTTCTAGCAAACTCTCTTATCTGCGCAGAAAAAAACATGCTCCAAAACAAGTAAAAAATAACTGAAGAATACAAATAAACTGATTCTCTAATAGGCTTTTACTCTTCATAGCTTGAGTTTTTTGACAAGAAGGTAGAAGGATCTTTTTTAACCATTTGAATCAATTAAAATGGGTATGATTATGAGCGTTTGTTTTTTATTTTTGAGATTAGGGATTGTTTAATTAATTAATAATTTTCCTGATAGATGACCAATGAGTTGAGAATTTATAATCAACAAAAACAGCCAGGTTTTAATTTTAGAATAATAAGTGCAATTATTCTAAAAATGGAATCTATCAATGTTTGGTGTAAACTGTTTGTCTTAGAGGGATTTCAATTAAACTTCTGATAATTTATATTGAAAACCATTTAATCAATGGGAAACATATCAATAACTCTAAAAGATTATGATTTATTCTAAAAATGCATGCTAAATAAGAAAATTGTTATTGACTCTTAGCCTAAACAGATTCTGTTGATTCTTAGGTTCAAAGGATGATTTTGATGGAGAACTCTAAGCAATTTTTGGTTTTAATTTGAAGAAATTTATGATTCAACCCTTGTTTATTGTTTCAAACTCTTCTGAATAAAAAAAATAATAACTACTTGGTATTGAGTTCATTTTATTGGGTTAAATTGGATGTTTGTGAATAAACCTTAGAAAAAAAATGAAAAAAAAAATTTTAAAGGAGAAACTTTAGAATTAAAGCTGAAAATATGATAATTTAATTTAGAGAAGAATAGTTGCTGAAAAAAGAAGTTATTATTGAGAGAATGGGAGGGTATGCTCACAATATGCGATACTTTTCAGCAAGAAAATTAAAGAAATAATTACAAAATCAAAGTCAAAAAAACTAATAACCTTTTCGAACTCTCTTTTGAGAGACACAGTGCACTAATTTAGGGAATAAGAAAAATAACACAAATTAAATAAATAAAGGAAGGATACCCAAGCAACCGAACAACAATAAATGTCAACAGTAAGTGAGAATAATTCCGGAACTAGCACTGCAGAGTCAACCCCTGGGAATGCACTTGCTGTGCAAAACCATGAGTCAATCTAGGCCTCGATGAACAACTTCAAATAAGATCTTGTTAAAATGGCAACTAAGAATATTAAAAAGAAGAAAATCGAAGTTGGCGAGTAGCTCGATAGACTTCTAAACGAGAGATTTCAAAACCCTTATGATGTGCTTATGTTGGATATGGAAGCAACTGACGAGGAGATAAAGAATCAGCACAGATAATTTGCAATAAAATTGCATCCTGATAGATGTTCAGATCCGCGTGCGAAGGATGCGTTTTTCATAGTCGATAAAGCATATAAAACGTTAATTGATCTCGAGAAAAAGAAGATCTACACGAGAATAATGAAAGAAGCGAAAGAACGAACTGAATTTGAGAGGGAAAAGGAAAGTAAAAGGCGTGTTAAAAACGGTTTAGCAGAATTGCCGGAGGATACTTTTGAAGGCATGTACAGAGAGAATCTCAAGAAAATATTTGATGAAATAGAAGAGCGTAAGATTCATCACGCGAAATTGCAAGCATCGTAATAACTAGCTAAGCAAGAAGAGATTGAGACGAAGTAGATGATGGAGTAATATAAAGTACTAACTGAAGAAGAATGGGAAGCTACGAGAGATAATCGTGTTTCAAGTTGGAGAAATTTCTCATCGAAGAAAGCTGTTATTGGTTCAAAGAAAAGTGATAAGAGCATAAAGCCACCTCCAACGAAGATGGAAGAGCGTCCAGCTTCAGCTGCGAAGGTTGATCCAGCTTCAGGGAAACCAATCGGAATCAATGAAGATTATAAAAAACGTTGGAGGTGAGAGATAACTCAAAATAATCTGCTTTTTTTTGTATCAATTTCTCAAATCCTTTTGTATAGCTAGTTATGCTTTCAAGCCCAACAACAAGTCTTTCCTTCTGTTTTTTATTCCATTTTACTTGAATTATTTCTAAATCCCTTTGTTATCATCCTTTTCAATTGATCTATTGTTGATTTCTTTCATTGAAATTGTTTGGGATTACTTCCTCCAAATTGTTACTCTACAAAGGAATGCCAACTAGAATATTATTAGGGATTTAAGAACTAGGTTGCATCATCTGTTATGGATTGTTATTCTGTAATTCCTCCAAAGGACGCACCTCGCGTACTGAATTCATATTGTAAGGAAGTATTTTCACTTCATAAATCTACGGGTTATGCCCAGAGTTTTCTTCTAAACGTTCTACAGAATTAATTCTAGATATTGGATTGTTCTGCTGCAATTAAGGGATATTTCCGATAATCATTTGATTTCTCTTAAAGCGAGAGCAAAAGTATAAAAACACAGAGATTAAAATGAAAACGATTAAGAAGATCATTGATATTAGCAGGATTTAAACTAAAGAACGACTTCCTATTGTCTTTTAATCAGGACAATATTGCTAGCTGATAAGGCACCTTTGATCTTGGCAGCAAAAGCCTATCAGACAATGGATATTTTAAGTGCAAGGCAGTGCACATTCTTGTCTGAAAAGTGTGCACTCACCAGATGAATTCAAGCATTCTTAGTAGCCTTACAAAAAGCAAGAACTCGAATTCATTTGTTTAGTTTTAGGCATAAATATTATGAAATTATTAATTGAAAACTAAAACAAAGATAAGTATTTAAGAAGGTTCTTCGAATGCATTTGTGCCCATTGTAGCTGAATTATTCTATTAAATATGGTCATTGGTTATTGGTTGCTAATGGTGTGAAAATATAATTTTTACTACATATTATTATAGCAAAGTATGTATTTAATTAAAATTTGCAACACAGCAATACGTCTGTTTAATGTTTTTTACTTAAACAATGTGCTCTGCTCAATTCTTCATTTCTCAACGGCTACACACTTTAAACTAGTATTTCACTTGGAAATGATTTAAGAATGAAGAGACTCTAAGAATAAATCATACGATTCAATTGATTTTTTTTTCTTGACAAAATAATCCAAAAATGACAATCTAGGCTACTCTATTTTATTGGATTGTTTTTGTTTTTAATATTTTTTCTAAGTTTTAATTTGAATTTCAGCTGGACAATGAAATTAGCATGGAGCTGGACAAAAGGGGGAATGAAAATAAAAAATAAAATCAAAAAGAGTTTAAACAAAAAACAAAAGATATTTAGAAATACCCTCTCCCCAACCATACAAAAAAGTACCGTTTTGTTACTAAGCGAAAAACAACCTTAAACTCACAGCAGGAACTACTTTCACACTTTGCGAAAATGGCATCGAAACTATTTAAAACAGTCAAGAAGAAAGCAGGTAGACTCTAGGATATTGTGAGTGTGCTGCAGAAGCTCGAAGAGAAAAAGTATGTGGAGCGACTGTCGAAGATCTTTGAGGAGATATTCCTGGAAGAGTAGAAGTTCACTATCACAGGTGAGGAACAATAACTGAAAGGAGCGATTGTTTGTGTTATCTAATGAATTTGTATTGTAAAAATAACAGAATTGCAGAGAATCATGAGTGTTAAGCCTACGAATAAGTACATGGATTTGGATGAACAGTTCAGATAAAATACGTAGCTTTTCAAAGCGAATTTCGAAGTAATCAGTGGCATCCTCAGTAAGATACATATTGAGATATAACAAAGGTGTTTTCAATCACTTCTCTTATCAATCCCTTTTTTCTTCGTTTGAATTTTAGTTAATGAGGTGTGGGATTCTGTGACAAGCTCATTCTAAAAGCAGGATAAAGCTCCTTAGTAATAGCCTATTGAGCGTGGAAGAACTTCTCCTCTTCAAGAGGAATTACAATAGTATTCACAAACCACTGGAACAGAAACTCGCCAAGGTTAGTAAGAAGGAGATTAGCAACAATAATAAGAAGACGAAATTGAAGTTCATTACGAATCAAGTCCAGGATAGTAGCAAAATGACTCCAAGGTATTAAATAAATTAGGTGTTTCTAAAAGTTAAATTGTGAACAATACTAGCACTGGACATTTGAAAGATAACAACAACAACACTAGCACG
>Ga0302271_10000103_pt1 | contig 70818 bp, 65 predicted proteins | sample III_Bog_N1_1_FD_198767 | JGI IMG/M metagenome (GOLD analysis project Ga0302271, IMG submission 198767) | Peat permafrost microbial communities from Stordalen Mire near Abisko, Sweden - III_Bog_N1_1 | ecosystem: Environmental > Terrestrial > Soil > Wetlands > Peat | place: Sweden: Abisko...
TTAAAGGTGACAAGACATTTATAAGTATCAGAAATGTGCCTTATACTGATTTGAATATTGTTGATGTTACGGAATTACCTAAACTTGTATCTGTTTCTGCTAATAATGCAAAAGGGTATAGTGTTGTTCCTGATGCAACTCAATCTTGCACTTATGATCTTGTTGTCACAGTTACTGATACTGCAAAAATCACTAAAGATGGTGCGGTTGTAGGTGGAAATAAAATAAAAATAGGCTTACCTATTACGTTAGAAGGAAAAACTTATAAATTAGTAGGACCTGTTTCTGATGTAGAGATTTTATCTGATAAAAAATAGTTTGAACTGGTTGGAGCAAGATTAGAATGTTGATAAACTGTGTATTAGATTTTATTCATAAACCTTTTAAGGGTCTATATGAGTCAAGTGCTATTTTGAAAAATTTGGACAACTTTATTTTGGTTTCAATTTTGTTGACATTTGTTTGTGCAACATTCTTGAGTTCGGATGTCGTAGGTTATTTAGGTTTTGCAACGTTCTTGTTAACGATTATAAGAGTTATCACTAATCCTTTCGATAGATTAAAATGTGAAAAATTTGAATTATTTTTAATCGCGTATTTTATGCTTGTAATAGTTAGTGTTGCTGGTTCGACAATGTTACATTTGAGTTTAAAAGGATTTTTTAAAACATTTATATATTTAAGTTTTTATTTTTCAGTTGTTCATCATCTAAAATATAATAAGAAGAGTATTATGCCGATATTGTTCTGTATTGCAGGGTGTATAACTTTCGAATCTATTATTGGTTTAAGTCAAAACTTTATTCAAGTTGGTGAAATTTCCGGGTGGCAAGATACTTCAAACCTGAATCCAGAGGAAGTTATGACAAGGGTCTATGGTACATTGCAACCTCTTAATCCAAACCTTTTGGGTGGTTATTTTGTTGCAGGAATTTCTTCTTTATTTGGATTATGTGCCTATTATTTTAATAATCAGAATTTCAAAAGAGCAATTTTATTTGGTATTTTATCTTTGGTCGCTTCTGTAACAACATTTTTAACTGGTTGTAGAGGTGCATATATAGGTTTATTTTTGATTACTTCATTAATATTTGTTATTAGTTTAAAATTCTTTTGGAATCAATATAAAAAAATATATTTAACGGTATTGGCCTCTATGGTTTCTTTGGCGACATTTTTAGTTCTTGCGATAAGTGCATTGAGGGCTAGAGTTTTTTCAATTTTTGCAATGAGATCTGATAGTTCAAATTCTTTCAGATTTAACGTTTACCAGTCCTCGTTTAAAATGTTTAAAGATAACTGGTTATTAGGCATTGGGATGGGAAATCAAAACTTTAGAGAAATATATGGTTTATATATGAAAACCGGGTTTGATGCTTTGAGCGCATATAATATTTATCTTGAAACTGCTGTTGAAAGTGGTATATTTGCTCTTATTGCGTTTCTTGGATTTTTGTTTAGCCTGATTTATGATGCCATAAAATACATTCGTAATTCAGAAAATAAAAATAATATTATTTTAGTATCCATTCCTTTATTATCAATATCAGGTATTATGATTCACGGTATGGTGGATACAGTATTTTTTAGACCTCAAATTCAGATTACTTTCTGGACTATGATTGCTATTTTATCAACAATGTTATATTCTCCTCAATCAGACCTAGAAAATATTTAGTTATATTTTATCAGAGGTTTCGCTAATATAATTATATCGTCGCTATATTATATATATATGTAAATATGTATTTGTAAATCACTTTTATGCATGATACCATACTAGCAGTTGAATTAAGGAGTATGGTATAGATGCTAGATTTTTTGTTTAAGAAGGAACCAAAAGTTAATAACTCTCAGTTAGTAAATGAATTTTATGAAAAACTAAAATATGAATATGATTTTAATGCTATCTCAGAAGATCGACAATCAGAATTAAAAGAGATGATGAACAAATATGGTTATATCCCTTATTCATACTCACGAGCATTGGCAGAATTAACTGACACAGAGGTTTTATATTCTTTGGAATATAAATGGCGTGCGAATAATGTTATGGATGCATCTGATAAATTCTTATTCGTAAATTCGAGTGTTTTAGCAAGAAATAATGTGACTGATTCAAGTTGGATAAAAAAAGAAGGTCACGATATAAAATTAATAAATTTGGCAGGTCTTGGAAATGGTAATGAATCTGAAGAACCAGGCAAATTTATGGATTGGTTAAGACAGTTGGCAATATTACCTACAGGTAATTTATCAAATGGCATATTTAGTACAACAATTTATTTGATTCCATTCCATCCTAGAGAATTCGGCTGTGCATATTTACCTACATCTTCTGCAGTTAGCTCTAATATAGAGGATAAGCATATTACAGAAGTAACAGGCCAAGATGTTGAACAGCAGGTTAAAAACTTTATTATTTTAGCTCAACTTGCTGGACACCCTGTTATTTATGATGTCTTACCTCAAACAGGAAGATATTCAAAGGCTGTTCTTGCGCATCCATACATTGCTAGATGGTTTGATATTAATGGTTTGATAAGTGAACTTGAAAAATCTTTAGAAAATATTTGTATAGAATTGAAATCTTCAATAAATCTCGATGACTTAGATATTGTAAAAGGTATTTATAAACAGTCTTTGCGTGGAAGCTTGGGAATTTTAACAGACTATTATCAAGATATATATAACAAAATTGATGAGAAGATGTTAGGGGAAAAGAAATTTTTATCTAATGCGATGTTAGAAAAATCTATTCAGGACAGACTTAATAAAAAAGTTAGAACAATCATTTCTGGGAAACTTCATAATAACAGAAAACTTGAGGAATCTGATATCGAAAATCAAGGTGAAGTTGTACAAGCATTAATAAAAGACGGAATGTGGCCAGCACCTGGTGGAGCTTGGTGTTCTTCTGGAATCCCTATTTTTAACAAGATGAGTGATTGTGGTTCTTATCCTACGTTCAGGCATTTTGATTATAAGGGAGAAGATGTTACAGAGTTTGCGAATTTAGACTGTCAAACTCCATATTATTTTGTATGTTTAGAAAATGGTAAGTTTAATAATGAGGTAGTGAGTTATTTTATCAATTATATGAAAAAATTGCAAAATGACTTTAATTTTGATGGATTTAGAGTTGACCATATAGACCACATCGTTGACCCTGTTTCAGAGAGTGAAGGGAATCCGATAAGTTATAGGGCTCCTAGAAAAGTTTTAAGTATGCTTAATGCTGAAATGAAAGAGCATGTTCTATATTTCGCGACATTAGCTGAATACATGCTTTGGGATAATTACTACAAAGAATATCATCAAGATATGGGTTTTGATTTGTTGTGGGGAAATGATATTGTTTCTCAAAGTTACAAGAATCCTCAGGTGATTACTGAAGATAATACATATTTATCAAATTACAATATTGATTCTGGTAAAAAATCATTGTTATCTATTTTAAAAACATACAATAACCAAGATGGAGAGTTTGCAGCAATTGATAGATATCCTGGTCAATTAGGTTTTGAGGGTGCTTTATTTAAGTGGTTTAAATATAAATTCTTACCAGGTGGTAAGTATGCTCAAAGATCTGTTTTGTATATAGATGGAGATGAATCTTTTACTCAAACGGGAATTGAAAAAGTTATTGGTTCTGAAATATCCATGGTAAGAGAACGTAATGATGACTTTTATGCAAAATTTGATGCAATAGATAGGTTCGCAAAGGATACTGATGTTATTGTAAATGGTGAAGCTCACGTTGTAAGACAAGATGATGATGGATTTACAGTATGGCAAATTTCTAAGGAAGGCGTTAAAAATGCCATTCTTGTTGTCGCAAATAATGTAGCTCCAACAGAAAAAATACAAATTGATGACAATGGGAAATCATATACCGAAATCCGTGAGGGATGCGAAGTATTCGATAAAAATCTGACACTTCCTTGTGATTATAAGATTTGTGCAGAATATGCATTTGATGGAAACAGTTTTGTTGAAAATGCTTTTGAAACATGCTTAACAGAACTTACTTTTGGCAAATTGATGCCATCAGAATATAAGATATATTTATTGAACAAGTAATATGGAAACTTTAGCAACTTTTATTCAGAATATGAGAGAAAATTTAGGCATGTCCGCTCAAGGACTTGCTAAACGCTCTGGGTTGGCTTTGGATGCGATTGATGATATAGAATCAGGGAAAGAGTTATTCTTACCTGTGACTGTTCGTCAGAAGCTTGCTAAGGCTTTAAGGTGTAATGCAGCTGAAATTGCTAAGTTTGAAAAAACATTAAACTCTAAAATAATTAGTGATGACGCTCTTTTAGACATTAAGCAAATGATTTTAAATGGTGAAGAAGAGATTTATTGTCCGATGTGTGGAAATTTGTTAATTATAAGAATCGCTGAGATGTACGATCTTGAAGACCATTTAATGAAGCACCCAAAGGCTCATTGCTCAAAATGTGTTTTTCAAATAAAAGGTTAGATGATGCGAAAAATTATTAATAAAATATCATACATTAATATTTTGCACTATTTCGTGAATAGTTTATAATATTCTTATGAGTATTATTGAAACAAGTTTAAAACAAGATGTATTAAAGGATGTTAAAGATTGCATTGACAAAGTTAACGCAATTCTTAATATTAAAAACTTCAATTCGCAAAATTTGAAGTCTTTGATTTATTTGTATGAAAAATTGTACAAATATACAAGTGAAATTATATATAGGAAAAATATTGCGGATATTTATTATTTTTATTTCAATCAAAAAAATAAAGCCCTTGAAAATTATCTTGCTTATGTTTCTAAAATTCATAATGATCAGACAATATATAATATAATCGCTAGTATTTACAAAGGATTGAAGGATTCCGCGAATTATAAGAAATATTTAGATTTAGCCATTATATCTGGAAGATCTTCTTTAGAACATTTTATTCCAGATTCTGATGACTTGGTTTTGGGTGTAAATATCGGAGTTGCTGCAGGATTGGCGATGAACGAAGATGTGCATGAAGGCATTTCAACTTATAAAAAAATTATGGAGTTTTGCCCTCGTGGATCCAACATAATTGAGTCTTATATAGAATCTGAAAAAGAAAAAGCTAAAGAATTCTTTGATAAGAAATGTTGGGGAGAAGCACTATTAAAGTACAAGGATATATTTAATAATGTTATTTTAAAAGAAGATGAATTTATTAATCTAATTTGTTGTCTTGCCGAACTAAAGCAAAAAGATTTAGCTTTAGAATATTTGTCACGATATGAAGAAATTGCGGAAGATAAAGATAGAGCAAATTATGTTGTTGCTGATTTATTGTATTTTAAATTTGATATGAAAAAAGAAGCTATTGATAGATTTGAAAGGCATTTGTTAATTTGTCCTAATGACGCTCTTTTATACAATACTTTAGGACATTTGTATGCTGAGTGCTATGGCGATGGATTAGTTGAAAGACAGATAAAATATTTCTTAAAAGCCGTTGAAATAAGTCCTAATTCAGCAGTATTTCTTAAAAATTTAGCATTAACTTATGCAAAGATTTTTGATTTTGAAAATGCTGACAAATATTATCAACAGTTATTAAAAATTAATCCATCAGGTAATGATTATTTTGACTATGGTTGTTTTCTTATTAAAAATGGTAAACTAAAAGATGGTTACACATATTTAATGCATCGTTTTACTAAAGAAGAAAGTCCTGCTTTGTATCCACCAATGCTTCCTAAAGATAAGATGTTAAGGAGTCTTAAAGATATCTCTGATAAGACTATTCTTATTCAATGTGAACAAGGGTTTGGTGATTCTATAATGTATGCCAGATATGTTAAACAATTGGTTGGAACTGTTAAAAAAGTTTTGTTTGTTGTCCAAGATGAATTAATTGATTTGTTTAATGCATCAGATTTAGGCGTGGAATTATATGGTTATACCGTTGATTTTTCAAGCTTGCAATATGATTACCATGTCCCAATTATAAATTTGCCTGTTTTGTTTAATACAGACACAAAAAACATACCTTATAAAGAAGCTTATTTGGCACCTGATGAAAAGGATGTGGATCATTATAGTTATGAATTTATAAATCATTCTGGAAATTTAAAAATAGGAATTGCATATGCCGGGAGTGATTTGTCGGAAGATTTGAATCGGGATGTTCTTTTGAAAGATTTGCTCCCAATTATAAAAATGAAGAATGTTGATGTTTATTCTCTTCAACATTCAGATAAGTCCCGACAAATAGATGATTTACCTAAGGATTTGAATGTCATTGATCTAGGAAAAGATTTTTCTACATTTGAAGACACTGCTGCTGCAATGATGAATATGGATTTAATCATTACAACTGACAATGTTATATTAAATTTGGCAGGAGCTCTTGGCTTAAAAACATTTGCTATATTTAATAATCATTCTGAATACAGATGGTTTGACCTGACAGGAGAAGACGTTGTTTGGTATAAATCTATAAAGCCTTTTGTTGCAAAGAATAATAATGAATGGGCTCCTGTTATAGAAGAAATTAAAAATTCAATATTAGGATAGAGGATGCGGAAAAACTCCAAAATATACAATTTTGAGAGGGGCAAATCATGGTTTACCTTATCCGATGTAAAGGATGTAAAAAGCAAGAATAGCCTAGGTAAAAGGCTAACTTGTTTTTTACTGGACTTTAGAGCTGCGAGAAAAATTTCTAATTTTTCCGCACGCTCATAATTTATTTGTTTATTATAAACCCAAATGTATTGAGGTCATCTTTGGTGCTTTTTGCGATGATTTGTCCTTCGTGAGCTTCTATTATTTGTTTAAAGAGGTATAATCCTAACCCAGCTCCAACACGGTTAAATTTGTCGGCGTGGGAAACGTACCTTTTAAATATATTATTCATAGTTTCGTCATTCATATAAGGGCTTTTGTTTATTACTCTTACTGCGACTTTAGGTTTTGTGTCAAGATCCAATTCCTCTAAAGTTATTGTTATTGTTGTATTTTTATATGCATAATTTAATCCATTAGATATAAGATTTTCTAGTACTCTTTTTAATTGGATTCTGTCAGCTTTTACAATCGGGTTACTTATATTTGATTCTACCTTCAAATTTACTTCTGCCGATTTAATGAGGTTAGTTAGTTCATTTACACATTGTTCAACTAATTCCAAGATGTTAAATTCATCATAGTTTAGCACCATTTCTCCACTTTCATATTTGTATGTTGAAACAAGGGTATTAACCATAGAATACATATAATTACAGGAGTCTAGGGTGAGTTTGAGTAAGTTTATTTGTTCTTGATTTAATTCTCCTACAACTCCTTTTAACAGAAGTTCTATTGTTCTTATTTGAGCAAGTGTCGGTGTTTTAAGATCGTGACTTAATGTTGCTACATAATTATCACGCTGTTTTTGTGCATATTTTATAATATCAATATTTTTAAGAAAAACAATTACGCCTTTAACGTTTTCATCTTTATCAGTCCATGGTGCTATTCTTACAGAATACCAATGGTAAGAACCATTAGTTGTTTTTAAATACTTGTCTTTAGAGAATATTAATTTTTTGTCTATAACGTATTTATGTTCTTGATTGATAAAGTCTTTGACGAAATTTATATCTACTTGAACGCCATTTTCAATATCTGTTCCATCTTTAAAAAATCTGTATGAATTTTCGTTTCCTAAAATGTAATTCCCTTTAAAATCAATAATATATGCAATAAGTGGAAGATTATCAACAAGAGATGTTAATTGAGAATGATTTTCTTTTAGTTTTCCTCTTAGAATTTTTTCTTCTGTTGTATCCCTTCCAAAAGTAATTATTCCGGTAATTTTATCGTTACTTTTTATAGGTATGGATACAAAATTATAAAATTTATTAGCTAAAGGGCTAAATAGAGTGTATGTAGCAATATCTCCAGATTGAAGGACATAGTTATCTTGTTCTGTTATTGCATCTGCAGTTTTTTTATCAAAGAAATCATAAGCATTCTTCTTTTTTATATCATTAGGATTGTTAAGTTTAAATGAATTTTTTACCATTTCGTTACACATAGTATAGGTTAAGTCTGTTTCTTTGCATACAACTATGTCTGGGTATGATTTATAGCAGTTATCAAGGATGAGAGAGAGAGTTTCATATTTATTTGTGAGTTCATCATACATTCGTTTTTTTTCATACCACGAAAAAATTAATCCAATGAATAGCAATATAGTTATAATTAATTTTATATGTAGAGGATACAAATCAATATCTAATACAAAGAATATTGCAGACAACAACATAGCGTATAGAATTGGTTGAAAGATATGATTTCTAAGCTGCATGTTTTTTTAACCCTATTAATTAACATAATAACAATTTATAATAATTAGTACAAGTCATATTTATAAGCTTTTACCGCTGCTTGAACTCTATCTGTAACGGATAATTTACTTAAAATATTTGATACGTGGACTTTTGCTGTATGTGCGCTAATTATTAATTTTGCTGCAATTTCGGTATTGGATAATCCATCTGACAATAACTTAAGAACTTCTTTTTCTCTTTCAGTCAATTTACAAAGTGATTCTTTTTCTTTTAATTTCATATTTTGGATTTTAAAAACATCAATGGCAATTTTTACAATCTGTGGATCTAACCATATTGCGCCTTTGTATACGGATTTAATTACACTATGCAACTCTGGAAATTCAATATCTTTCAATGTATATGCATTTGCACCTGATGATAGGGCAGTTAAAACTTCATCTTCTGATTCATGTGAAGTTAAAATTATGATTTTAATATCTGGATATTTTTCTTTTATTATCTTTGTTGCGGATAGTCCGTTCATATATGGCAGACCTAAGTCCATAAGTATGACGTCAATGTTGTCTCTTGTAAGAGAAGTAATACAATCCTCAGCATTATCAAAAACGTTTACTATTTCCAGATCATCAAATTCCGAAAGTGAATATTTAAAGGCTGTCCTAGTCAATAGATAATCTTCTACAATACAAATTCTTATTTTTTCATTTGACATAACAAACCTCAGCATACAAATTACTACAATTACTATTCTATCTACAATAGTAATCAAAACATTGGTGAACAATTATAAGCCAGTCGGGCTATTTTATGTTACATTATTGCCTAATTATTAACTCTTATAATACTTTCGACCATATTTTACATAAAAATATTAGTATATTTTTTTATGAGTTTTCAATTATTATATAACTATTAAAATAAAAATGATAAATATATTAAAATATGATAAGTTAAGAAATATAATTGTCGTAAATGCCCAAGAATTTATAATAAATTCTTGGGCATTTACAATGTCTTTAAAAAGGAAATAATTGAAAAAAACAGTGGGCTAATTCCCGAGAATACTTATGCAAGTTATATTAGTTATGATTCTAATTTTCTTCCTCCCCATACGGCGAAGTTGAAGTATTTCCATATTGTTTCTACTTCATTAAAGCCGACGTTTTGGAGCCAATTAAGGTGTTTTATCATTGGAGAGGGATTGTCATCAGCTTGGTATTTTGAGACAAGTCCTTTTTTAATAATTTGTTCTGAAAAATTTTTCTTCATAAAGTTTTGCCATTTTTCAAAATACAAGTCTTTAATATGGTCGCCTGCTCCTAAAACGATGTCAGCCGTCAGAAACACGCCATTGTTAGTTAAGCTTCTATAGATGTTTTTATATGTTCGTATTTTTTCTTTGTCTGTAGAAATGTGATGTAGTGCAAATGATGAAACAATTACATCATATTTTTCTTCTGAAGAAATTTTATTGAAGTCTCCAGCCAAAAATTCAATATCGTCTTTGTATTTATTCAATTTTGATTTTGCAACCTCTAACATATTTGCTGAAAAATCAAGACAAGTTATTTTGCTAAGTGGAAAATTTTGCTTCAGTCTTTTAGCTAAAGTCCCTGTTCCACAACCTAAATCAAGAATTCTGATGTTTTCGCTGTTTTTAAATGGAACTGCTGAAATTAAAATATCGTATGTTTCTTTGTAGAATGGAATTAACAATGGAATTACATCGTCAAACTTTTTTGCTTCTTCTTCAAAAAGAATTTTTGCTTTATTCATATTTATATTCCTCCGAGTGGATATTAGTAGAGTCAGTGTATTTGTAATATTTAATTATTTTTATTTTTTAAAAATGATTCAATATATTTAATGCTGTCTTTCGTTAATTTAATAGGGTGTTTTAATTTTTCATTATCTAGTGCGATTATTTTAGCGGGGTTTCCAATTATTGTTGCACCTTTCGGGACATCATGTGTAACAAGTGCTCCTGCACCAATTTTGGAGTCTTTACCAAGAGTTATACGACCAAGCATAGTAGAATTCATCCCCAGGGTTACTCCGTCTTCTACAACCGTATGGCGTAAGTATTCACCTTTGCCGGTAGAACCCAGAACAACTCGTCCTATGATTGTCACGTTGTTACCTATTTTTGCAGTTTCTCCAATGATTGCACCTGTATGATCAATGAATAGTTTTTTCCCTATTTCTGCTCCCGGATGTATTTCAATTCCTGTAAAGAATCTTGATACATTAGAAAGGACTCTTGGTAATACAGGTATTTTTGCCTTGTGGAGTTTGTGTATAATTCGATGGTTCCAGACTGCGTGAAGACCCGGTATAGACAAGAATGCTTCAACTTTATTTTTTGTTGCGTAGCTATCTTTTTGAAGTACATTATCAATGTCTTCTGCCATATTTTTAATAAAAGAGACCTTGCCACGAGTTAAAGTAGATGAGACTTTCCCCTTGGCAAGGAATAAGTCAGCCATAAGTCCTGTTGCTATAGTGCCTAAGCCAATAGTTAACCATTTTACAATCTTTTTAGCAGTATGTTTTTGGGGTGTTTTATTACCTGCTAAAAAATTTGTATTATAGTTTGAGGATTCCTTTTTGGAGATGGTCGGAAATCCTTTATAACTAAAATTTTTGTTGCTACTTATGGCTGATATTATCATTATTTCTCCTTGTATTAATGAACCAGAGATGGTTCAACGCTTTTGCTAAAAGCTTGTTCGATATCTTCTAATAGGTCTTGTACATTTTCTATCCCAATCGAAAGTCTTATTAAGCTATCTGTTATGCCTCGTTTTTCTCTTTCTTCTTTAGGAATAGATGCGTGTGTCATTTTTGCAGGATAGCTTACTAATGATTCAACACCTCCAAGGCTTTCAGCAAGAGAGAAAATTTTCAAGCTTGTAACAAATTTGTCTGCTTCTTCAAATCCACCTTTAATTTCAAATGAAATCATTCCTCCAAATCCTTTCATTTGTTTTTTTGCAAGTTCAACCTGAGCGGATAATCCAGGGTAATGAACTTTTACTACATTAGGATTATCAAGAAGTGCATTAGCAATTGTTTTAGCATTTTCTTCGTGTCTTTGCATTCTAAGAGCAAGAGTTTTGAGCCCTCTTAGTGTAAGCCATGAATCAAAAGGTCCAGGAACTCCACCTGCGGCGTTTTGATAAAATTTAATTTGTTCATATAATTCAATATCATTAACTATCACAGCACCACCTACAACATCAGAGTGACCGCCAATATATTTTGTAGTTGAGTGAACTACGATATCTGCCCCTAAATCTAGTGGTTGTTGAAAATATGGAGTAGCGAATGTGTTGTCTACGGCCAAAAGAATGTTATTTCTTTTTGCGATAGCTGATATTGCTTTAATGTCTGATAGTTTTAACAATGGATTTGTTGGTGTTTCAACCCATATCAATTTTGTTTTATCATTAATCGCATTTTCAAATTCATCTGTGTTTGCTCCATCAACAAAATTGAATGTAACTCCCAAAGGTGAATATACTTTTTCGAATAAGCGATAAGTTCCTCCATATAAATCATCGGATGCTACAACATTATCTCCAGGTCTTAATATTGAAAGTACCGAAGTAATTGCTGCAAGTCCTGATGCAAATGCAAGTCCGTAATTTCCATTTTCTAGTGATGCAAGACTTTCTTCCAAGGCTGTTCTTGTAGGGTTTCCTGATCGAGAATAATCATATCCCTTATGAACTCCGATTGAGTCTTGTGTAAAAGTAGCTGATTGATAAATAGGTACAATGGTTGCGCCTGTTGCACTGTCTGCATCTTGTCCTATGTGGATGGCTTTTGTTTCAAATCTCATTTTAATTCTTCCTTATTATTTCTTATTACCGTTTTTTTCTCTGCATATTGAAATTGTTTTTCATATGATATTATCTGTAGTTCATCTGCTTCGCAAAGATAAATTATTTTTATTTTGTTTGGTTGTACACTTTGTGAGTTTAATTTGATAATATATTCACCTTCGGAACTGAAAAATTTTTTAATTATATCTGAAATTGTTGTCGGTTCTGTTAGTGGTATATCTATTCCATTTACTTTTATATTCATTTTTATAATCCTTTTGTTTTTAGGTTGTAAATGAAAGTGTAGCGTACCTGTTTTTGATTACGCAGGAATTTTTTTTGCTTTCATTTTTTCTGCCCAGTAATTAACCAAATCTATTCTTGATAAAAACCCTTCGGCTGCTTTGTTTTTCGTAACAATAACGCCGCCGTGTCCTGCCATTAGAAGTCTATAAAGCTCAGATATATTTATGTTTTCTTCAAGTACTGGGAAAGCTGTTCCCATAACATCTGATACTTTCTTTTCTTGAAGGTTAACTCCGTCGTGTAAGAGTTTGATTAGGGTGAATTCATTTACTCCGCCAACGATTTCTTCTCCTTCAATTACAGGTAGTTGTGAAATTTCATTTTGGCTCATAATATTTACGGCATTAATGGCGAGTTCGTTGCTGTTTATAGAAATCAATGAAGGCATTCGTTCTTTTAAATTTAATATTTCCCCGACTGTAACTCTTTCTGGTGGATTGCTTAAGAATCCTTTTTCGTACATCCAATCATCTGAGAAAATTTTTGTAAGATAGTTTCTTCCTGTATCAGGAAAAAGTACGACTATGTTTGAACCTTTTGGAAGTCTTTGAGCGTATTTTACTGCCGCTGATAGTGCTGTTCCTGATGAACCGCCTGCTAAAATTCCTTCTTCTCTTGCAATACGTCTTGTCCAGTTAAATGATTCTGCGTCACTTACACGTACAAATTCATCAACTACGCGTCTGTCAAAAGTTATAGGTACAAAATCTTCTCCAATACCTTCTACGCTGTATGATTTCGGCGTATCTCCGGAAAGTATTGAACCTTCCGGATCTGCACCAATTACTATAATATTAGGATTTTTTGATTTTAAATATCCGCCTGTTCCTGAAATTGTTCCCCCAGTTCCCATTCCTGCTACAAATACATCTACTTGACCATCTAAATCTTCCCAAATTTCAGGTCCTGTTGATGAATAGTGAGCGTTTGGATTTTCCAAATTTGTAAATTGGCTTGGTCTGAAAGAATCAGGTATTTCACGTGCAAGTCTATCTGCTACGCCATTATAACTATCAGGAGAATCAGGAGCCACTGATGATGGTGTAATTACAATTTCTGCACCATATGCTTTTAAAAGATTCACTTTATCTTCACTCATTTTGTCAGGTAGTACAAATATGCAACGATATCCTTTTCTTGCGGCAACCATTGCTAGTCCGGCACCAGTATTTCCTGCGGTGGCTTCAATGATTGTTCCACCTGGTTTTAATAGAGATTTTTTTTCAGCGTCTTCTATCATCCTTAGTGCAATTCTATCTTTTGAACTTCCTCCAGGATTAAAATATTCAACTTTCGCAAATATATTAACATTTAACCCTTCAGATAGTTTCGATAATTTTATAAGTGGTGTGTGTCCGATTTTGTCTAATACGTTTTCATAATAATTCATTTTGATTCCCCTTTTTTCTTTTCAATAATTTCACAACAAAAAACCGCCTTATCTTCAGCTAAGATCCGGCGGTTTTTGTTTAAGAATTAGTTACTTATTTAAAAACAACAGTAACAACCTGCAGATCCAAGCGTGAAAGTACAACAACATGTATAGCAACATGCTGTCATATTCATTATTCGGATTTGGTTGTTCGTTGTCATATTTATTCTGTCCTTTTTGGCCCCCAAAATATTATTCGGTAAACCGTAACTTATTGTATGCATTATGTTATAAAATTTTTAATTAGTCAATAAGGTATAATTTATTTTTGAAATAAAAATACATAATCATAAAATATTATATCTAGCAGGTTAGATTTTGTTCGTAGTTGTCTAGGAATTTTTGCATCCCTTTTTTATCAAAAGATAATACTGTGTTATCTATCCCAGCGATATTTCTATTTCCGCATTCGTTCATTCCTAATTTTTTATAAAATATTACATTTTCAGGTTTGTTAGTTGCAAGTTTTAGAGTGTCGTTACCTGTTTCTATACAAAAGCTTGCCATTCTCGCCATTAATCCAGTTCCGCACCCTTTAATTTCAGCATCTTTGCCTTGATTCCAAGGGGCAGAGTTTAAGTTTCTTACCCATAAACATTTATCACCCTGTATTTCTAGATTTGATACTGCTTGAATTTTATTATCTTCTGTTTTAAGTACAAAATAGTGAGCATCATTGTAGTATGTTCCTGATTTATAAACAGGTAAAATATCTGCATCCGAATTGATTGGTGCTGTTGGTAGCCATTGATTTTTAATTTCTGAATGCAGTTCTTTTAGTTTGTTATCATCAGAGAAGATCGGAATATCTGAGATTTCCCCAAATAATGGTTTTCCTTCTTTTATGTTTTGAAGATATATAGTTTGACCATCTTTTACAATGTTTGAAGGGATTGATTTAATACTTTGTTCTTTAGGCATAAATGCTTTAAATTCTTTGCCTTTGCCTTTAAGCGTTGTACTTAAATTATTCTTTCTTTGGGTGAGTGCAAGTTTATATTCTTCAAAATCTCTTTGAACTTTCGGTTTGACATTTATTTCTCCACGAGAAATTCTTTCAATTTCTTCTTGTGTTTCTTTCGATAACTTGTTTTTAGGGGTATCAAACCTTATACCGGCATCTTTAATTTTATTAAATGATTTATTAATAATACTTTCATCCGCAGACATAACTATTCTTACAAAACCTTCACCATTTTTACCAAACACGGTTCCAGGAGTGAATGCTACATTTGCTTTATGAAGAACATATTTGTAGAATTCATTTGAAGTGAAACCTCCAGGTACTCTTGCCCATAGATAGTATGTTCCATCTGTTGGTTTTGCATCACTTCCAAGTTCTTTTAAGTGGGCAATAGCAGTATTTTTACGATTTCTGTATATAGTATTAACTTTATCAATGTAGTGTTCAGAATCTTTTAGTGCTTCAACTGCCGCCGATTGAACCGGAGTATAAACACTTCCACCTGATAAATATTTTGCTTGTAATAGATTATCAATAAATTCCTTGTTACTTACTGCAAAAGCTACACGTAAACCTGGCATGCTTTGAGCCTTGCTGAAAGTATGAACTTGGAATGCGACATCTTTCCCGCCTTTTGACTGCATTATCCCTACTGGTTTTTCACCAGTATGAGTAATCTCGCTGTTATCAATATCATGTATAATTAAAACGCCATTCTTTTTAGCATATTTTATAGCATCATCAAAAGTTTCTTTTGGAGCAAAACTACCTGTTGGATTATGTGGATAATTCAAAATCAAAATTTTTGCGTCAGGATGTTCTTTAGAAATCTTTTTAAAATCAGGTAAGTATCCATTTTCTTCTTTTAAATCAAAATATTGAGCTTTAAGATCGTGCCTTGCAACTAAATCATCATATAGAGCGTATCCAGGGTTTGGAATAAGAACTTTGTCTCCGGGGTTTGCATACGCAGTTAAGATGTGATCAACAGCATCTGAGGATCCGGATGTTGCCATTGCTTCTGTTCTAGGGTCGATATCTACACCATAACGTTTTTTCATCCAAGTAGAAACTTCTGATAAAAAGCTTCTTTCGCCTTTTGGATTGTTGTATCTGTGGCTCCACAAGTCATTAACTTTCCTGTGCTTTTTTAGGAGGTGTAAGGTCAGGGTTTCCCATAGAAAGGTCAATAACAGATTTGTCGCCATATAACCAGCGCGCTTTTCCTATTTCTGCAATATATGCAGAAATTGCGTAATTCGATTGGCTAAGTCTTTTTGCTGAAGGAATAAGTTTCCCAAAATATACAAGTGCAAGATTAGATTTTACAGTTTGTAATCTTGGATGAGTAATAGTCTTTTCATTGCTATTTTGTATTGGTTTGGGGCTAATATTATTGCCATAAGAAGAGTTTGACAATATTTGTTTGTTGAAATTATAGTTAATGCTGTTCATAGGGGTCCCTATTTTAATAATTGTATGGTGGTATAAAAAAGCTAAATTTATAATTTGCCTACTTTGTGTAGAAATATAAAGTTGTTAAAAAATATCCATTTATTAACAAATGTAAAAAATACACTCAATTCATAGCATTAGGTGTTCAATTTATGGTAAAAATTGTTTTAACTAATTAACAGCTTGAGAAGGTAATATAAGAATGGATGTATCAAATAACTCTAATCTTGGATTTAGAGCCAGCCTGTATAGGGTTGAGTTGGCAAAGGCCAACGGAGCGAATAGTTGCCCACATGCAATGGGGCAAGTTAATAACCTTGTCTGTATGATGCAAGAAATAAAGCAAGGAACTAAAAAACCAATCAGTATTGTTATGGTTGGGAAAAATGTTGTAGAAAGAGCTGTTGCCGGACTTCCTAAAAATGTTTCTAAAAAGGTAAAAGATGGTGTTGCAAATATTGCAAAATTTCTGTCTGAACCTTATAGGGCATGTTCCGGAAAATGTTCAAAAGCAGGGCTTACCAATGGTGAGGTTATTAGTAATGTTTTTGCAATATGGGATAAAAAATCTAATGTGAGTATTGGTAATCCTTTTGTTATAAAAACTACCGATGAAAAAGATTTATCTAATGCTGAAATCATTAAACAATTAAAAAAATCTGAAAAACCTTATGATATGATGCGTGAAATTTTAGGAATTAAAAAACCATCATCTTTTGGAGATGCAAACAGCTCTATTAGAGAAAGTTTGAAAGAGGTTGGAGTTGATCCTGAAGATGTTAATACAACTATTGCAAGACGTGCAAAAACTTTAGACGACTAATAATATTTAAAAGAACATGACACAATTATAAAAAATAATATAAGAACGAATGCCACCTAATCTAACATTTAGATTAGGTGTTTTTTTACCAAAAATATGTGTGTTGTAACATAATATTGCTGGTTTTGTGATTTTTGTCCATATAGTAGCAAAAAAAATATTCTCATGAGTTATATTTACGTGTTCTAAAATATAAAGGAATCCCCCAATGGATGTTTCAATGAATCAACAAAATAAAACCAATTTTAAGAGTAAGGTTTCAATAGTTAACAATACTAAGCATAAAGATGTCCCTTTACGTCAGATTGTAAATTATGCAAAACACCATGTGGGAAGCAATAAATTAGATGTTAATATATGTATTGACTATGCTTATGGTGGTGGTTCAGCTGCTTCAAATATTCCGAGAAAACCTTTGAAGGGTAAATATGAAGTAACTATAGATCAAATATATCGACCTAAAAAGCCTGTTAACCATGTTAATTCTTATTCAAGAACTTACTCTGCTTTAGTTAATAAGGGTGAGGGTGCTGACAATATAAGTGAATTTACTGAAGATGGAATGGTTGATTCTCAGATGAAATTTTTAAGTAAAACAAAAAATTGGTTTCAAAGCATCAGAGCACAAGAAAAAAAAGAAATGAAAACGCAACAACTGCCGCAAGTGCAACAATCAACTAAGGGAAGTTCTTCTAAAAGTTTATATCAGAAAATTATTTCATTCATTCTTCCTGAAAATTAAATAATAAAAAAATATATGTTACTAACAATTTATGTATTTGCTTTGTATTTCGGATATATAAATTAAAAGGATTACACGTTATGATTTCAGCAATATCAAAAATTCAATCTCAAAATATTATAAAAACTCAAAAAACAGGTATAAATAATCAGCCAACTATATCTTCGACAGTAAATCAACCTCAATTGATTCCTGTGAATTCAAAATATTTGTCTTCAATAGGTGTTATTCATTTTGGTAGTTCTCAAAAAAGTTTACCTTTACCACCACGAGATGATTCTGTTGTTGATGATTTTAGTGGTACAAACGTAGCTGATCCATATCGTCCACTAGAAAATTTGGATACTCCCGAAACTAAAAACTGGTGGAAAGCTCAAAATGAGCGTACTGAAACATATTTATCTAAAGTTGATGATATACGTGCAGAATCCAGAAAATGGCATGAGAATATTCGTAATTATACTAAAGAAAGTATGAAACAGCAGTATGGTGATAACTATTTCTTTACCAGAAAAGAAGGTCTTGCTCCTCAAGAATCTTACTACGTCTCTAAAGGTGCAAAGGATGCTGAACCTCAAATTTTAATTGATCCTAATAAATTATCAGAAGATGGAACTGTCGCCCTAAAAACTCAAGACCCAAGTCCAGACGGTAAAATAGTTGCTTATACTGTGTCTGAAGCGGGAAGTGATTGGCAAACTATGCGTTTCCGTAATGTTGAAACGGGCGAAGATTCTGCGGATGAATTAAAAGGGCTTCGATTTACGGAAGCAACCTGGGATACAGATGGTAAAGGTGTAGTTTATAATAAACCAACTACAGAAGATAATAGTGTAGCAAATGATATTGCGGTTTATCACCATACTTTGGGTGAAGACCAATCAAAAGATGTAAAAATATATGGAAGACCTGATGTAGAAAATTCATTTGTTGCAGCTTCAAGAATAGAAAAAGATGATGATGTTTTGTTCGCGCATGTTTATAGTGGAACAAATCCTGAAACTGGTTTTTATTTCCAAGGACCTTGTGAAACAGAAATGAAAGAAATTATTCCTCCAAATGTTGCGAAGGTAAGTCCTTTTTATCGAGATAAGGATACGGTATATGCTACAACAGATTTGGATGCTCCGCGTTCAAAATTTGTTGCAATAGATTTAAAAAATCCAAAACCTGAGAATTGGAAAACAATTCTTCCTGAAAGTGATGATCCTTCGAATAAATTAAATTATGGATTTGTAGCAGGTGGAAAGTTATTTGCTAAGTGGTCAAAAGGTGGAGCAGATGCTTTAGAGGTATTGGACTTGGATGGGAAACATATTAATGATGTAGATATCCCACTTGGTTCTACAATAATTATGGGGCAGGTCACTCCAAAAGATAAAGAATTTGAAATGTCTATTGGAGGATTTTTATCTCCAGGAACTCGCTATAAATATAATGTTGAAGATAATAAATTAGAATTTGTGAAAAAAAGTAATATTTCAAGAGACTTAACGGATAAAGCTGAAGTAGAACGTATTTATGCAAAATCTAAGGATGGAACAAAGGTTCCGATGTGGGTTATTAAACCAAAAGATATGAAAAAAGATGGCAAAAACGCGACTCAATTATACGGTTATGGTGGCTTTAATATTGCATTGGAGCCGGAGTTTGATTTTGATATAATGCAATGGGTCGAAAATGGTGGAGTTTATGCGATTGCTAACCTAAGAGGTGGAGGCGAATTCGGTAAAGATTGGTATGATGGCGGGCGTCTTAAAAACAAACAAAATGTTTTTGATGATTTTGCTGCGTGTGCCGACAAATTGGTAGAAGATAAGTATACTAAACCTGAAAGACTTGCTATATATGGAGCATCTAATGGTGGATTGTTGACTGCAGTAACTTCTCAACAGTATCCAGACAAATTTGGTGCTGCAATTTCAGAAGTTCCAGTCGCTGATATGTTGCGTTTCCAAACAAATAATTATGGTGCAGCTTGGATGTCTGATTATGGGGATCCTTCTAAGAAAGAAGATTTTGACGCATCAATAAAATATTCTCCGCTTCATAATGTAGAAAATGCAGACAAGGTTAAATATCCACCTACGTTGATTATGACAGGGGATCATGATGATCGTGTTGGCCCTTGGCATTCATTTAAGTGGGCCGCTACAAGACAAGAAAAAGGTCAGAATGACAATACCTATCTAAGAGTCGAAGAGCGTGCAGGACACGGAGCAGGGAAACCAACTAAGAAGGTTATTGATAACAGTACTGACAGATATGCGTTTCTTGTGGAAAATCTTGGTCCTCTAAAGTCTGTGGACGAAAAATAATAGATTATTAAAGAGTGAGTATGGACATTCAGAAACCTATATTAGGTTTCTGAATGTCTTAGTGTTAGATAAAACGGGTTCCTGCAGAAAATTTTCTGCAGGAACCCGTTTACTCGTGAAAAGTATTTTAAACTTTGTTATTATCTTTTACCATGTTGTTATTTGATGGTTTTTTTTTGTTTCTAGAATCTAATTTTCTACCAATCCAGTTTGCCGCTGGAGTAATCAGGACAGGAGATATATACCTATAGATCATTGTAAATGTTAACAATGAGGCTAGGGTGCTTAGTCCTCTTAGTCTTCCTCCGTAGTTGCTTTTGGCAATTTCTGGATGTTCCAAGATCTTCTTTTCTTGTATTGCAATATAGTGTGATTCTAATTTTTTATTAAATCCTTTAATCACTTTATCTACAGTATATGCGCTTGCGGTAGAAACTCCAAAAACCAATCCTTGATTTATCGCTAATGTTTTTCGTTTCTTTTTTTCTAGGTTATCATTTTTTAGCGTTGTTCTTATATAGGCTCCTGAAGTTATAAAAGAACCTAGTGTTTGAAGATGCTTTGTTATGTCTCCCCAGTTTAATTTCCCTAAAGCTTTTGAGAATTTATCAAATTTATCTGAATTCATCAATTTTTCACTATAATTTTTTGCAATATACTTAGTTATTGTTGATTCTTTGTCTCCTTTGAATTTTATATTGTTATCAATCTTATGATTTAGTGTTTTTAGTAGAATCGGAGAATTACTACTTTGTGTACAATTATAATTGTTTCTAATCATTGGAGGATTTTGAATATTCATTATTTGCCCTCCTTTGTGTTGGTTGCAATTTTTATAAATTGCTTAAAATGTGGGCTGTTATTTTTAAAACTAGTTTGTGTTTGAGGCATCTTAGCCTCTTTCTTTTTTTCTAGCCCAAAAATTTCTTTCAAAATAAATGGTAGAATTGAGATTGTTGCTACCGCTTTGGGATATGCTGTTACTATTTCAGGTATCCATCCTAGGAGTTTTAGTTTAATTGTGTTTATTTTGGATGATTCTACCATTTCAGAAGTAATAGGAGTTCCTGTATCATTTTTATTATTGGCATTTTTTTGATATAAAACTTCTGTTAGTGCACCTTTATCATTCTTTTGGTAATGCCCTGTTGTATATGGTATTGTTTTTGAAGTATCTCTTACGCTTGATAGAAAGATTGAATCCATATCAAAGTCGTAAGGTTTGCCATCTTTTTTTAACCATTTATCGGGGTATAATCTTTTGCCAGTATCACCATTTATTGATTTGATGTCTAAATCTGGATAAACCTCTTGAAGAAGTTCAGAGTTAACGTGTTGTAGTGGATAATATTTGTGACCTGCTTTTTCTGAATCCTTGACACATATAAAAATATTGTTGAATGCAGGTTTTATTTTTGAACCTGTATCGTCAAGCCAATTATTAGCGGATATTTTTTCTCCACTTTTATTTAATGTAGACTTTATGTCAATATTTGGAATTTGGGTTTGTAGTGTTTCTGGAGATACTTCAGAAATATGTTTTGGTAGAAAGATATTTTTAAAGTCTTGTAAATCTGTTGAAAATCTTCGACCTGTAATATCGAGCCACTCATCTTTAGGTTTTCTGATAATTTTACCTAATTCATCTACACCTTGTTTGATTGAGTCCATGTTTAAATGTGGGTACATTTGTTTTAGTGTTTTGTCTGAAAAATGTTTTTCCATATTTTTCATTGAATGACCAATTCCTGATGTAAAAGGTTTAACAAGTAATAGGGGAACTATTAATCCCCATACTCCTGATGATATTGAATGTGCTGCTGCAAATTTGCAATTGTCCTTATCTTTATCTCCAGGGAATGCTAATAATGTTGCCGGTCTCAGTGCGCAACATATACCTAAAGCGGTCACTGAATTTACTAAAACCTCTTCTTTTGATGTCTTATCAAGTATTCCATTAAAAAAGTCGCTACCTAAGGTTTTTTTGATTACCTTACTGTCAGCGACTTTATCAATGAATGTTTTATTTGCAGATTTTATGACCTGCTTAATAATTTCTTTTTTCCCTTTAAATGAAATTGATTTATCAAATCGATCTTCAGGGGGCATACTCTGCTTCAACTTGTTTGAGGCTGAATAATTTAAATATCTAGTATCTCTTGGAGGAAAAATGTCGGTCGGTTTATACTTATCCCTTGAGGAACTTAGATTTTGCGTTATATGAATCATCATAGTTTCCAATCTAAAAAATTTTACTACCTACTCTTACATATTAAATTAAATATATAAACATGGACAAGTATATTAAAAATTTGTTACAATCCGTAAGGTGGGCATCCTTGCCCACAGGTTTTTAAGTTCTTATCTTTTCCACTTAGTTGCCAAATTTTTCCAGTTCAATGATCGAATTATACTGTAAGGCATAAAAGCGATCTAGTCGAAAAGGGAAGTATCCTCTTTTGGCGCTGGTGTGGATACGCATATGTCTTTTGGTACTGTTGCACATACGTATATGTTTTTTCCTGACGGCGAGGTTAATATTAGTTCCCCTTTTTCATTAAGTTTATAAATGGTTGGGCTATCATCATTATCTTTGTTTTCTTTGTAGGGATGTAATTCAATTATAATTTTATTGGAAGATTCATTTTCTTTTCCTATTTCTCCTTTTATATTCCCACTACCTTTGACTAGACAAGGGGCTGATAATCCTAGTTCTACTCCGCCCTGTCCTTTTTTAGATTCGGTTATAGTAAAATTGCTTTCGATAATAACTTTACCCACCGCAAACTTAGTCTTATCTTGACTTCGTTGTAATTTTTCTTGGCTCTCGTTTAATTCACTTCTAACTATATCTATCAAATCACTCAACTTAAAATCATTTAGTTTTTTTGACATAATAACAACAGCCTCACATTACCTAATAAGCCTAAAGTATATTAGTTATTTAGAGTTTTGTCAAATTGCTTGATATACATATGATTATGGGATCAAAAAAAGATTGTTTCAGATTTCCTGAGGTTTTCTCTCAAAGTCTAAACAGTTAAACTATACTATTCACAAAACATCAAGATGTTTGAATCGTGGGTCTGTTTTTAACATTTCATATACTGCTAGTACGCTTTTTTCTTTGTTTTTGGTTTCAAAAATTATGTCAAAATCAAGATGGTAATATTTTAGAAAAAATTCTGCAAAAGAGTCCATGTTTATGGCATCTGAATGGCTGCCAGCTCTGGCATTTTCTTTTTGGCTTGAATAATGTATGTCAGGAAGCCCGGATTTTTCGTCCCAAGTTGAGAAAAACTTCTTCATTATAGTTTCGACATCTTTATCTTCGAGTTTGTGGGTATTAAAAACCTCGTGGTGAAGATTGTCATATACAAGTGGAATTCCAGTTGATTCATTTATTTTTATCAAATCCCAAACGTTGTACATCCTATCATCATTTTCAAGAGTAAGTCTGCTTTTGAAATGTTCTGGCAAATTATTATACACTTTGATAAACCTTTTGACTGCTTCAGGTTTGTCACCATATCCTCCACCAACGTGAAACACAATTTTGTTTGTGTAATCTAAGCCCAAGCACTCGAAAAACTTAACGTGCCATTCCAGTTCTTTTATTGAACTATCAATAATTTTAGGGTCAGGAGAATTGAGATAAACAACATTTCTCGGGTGCATATAGATTCTTATATCATTCTCTTTTATAAAATTTCCCAAATCATTAAATTCATTTTTATAATCCTGCCACCACTTTATTGTGTTGATAGGGTGAGAGGCAAAAGGAATCGTGTCTGAACTGATTCTAAAAAGTTTAATATTATTAGCTTTATTCCATTCGAGAACTTTGTTTAATCCTAAAAGATTTGATTGGATAAGTTCTCTCAAATTTTCTTCACTAGCATTTGCAAGCTTGCAAGTCTTGTTTACAGGTATGCCAGTTGTGAGGTTTATACATGCATATCCGAGTCTATGTTTCATTCGCTTGTTATATAGTCTCTGGATATTTTTGTCAATTGATAAATGTCAGTATAAATCTACCAATAATAGGTTTTAATCAAGTCAAAAATTTTAAAATTCCAAAATTGGAATATTATTTTTTAAATAATTCTCCACTCTTTATTTTTTCCATCAAATCATGAAATTTTTTTAGTTCAATTGGGTCATAAGCTTCATTCCATGAATCAACCCAATCTGTGAATTTTTTTATTTTTGAAGGTTCTTTGTTTATTTTACAAGTAGCTTGAGGATGATTAGGTATGCCTTGTTCTTTACTTGATATTAGTCCATAAAATCCATCTTCTTTGTTATAGGATAAAATAACATCAACATTTTCTTTTTTATGAAGATTGTTTTTTCTTATAGTGTTTCTAATGGAATTACATTCTTTGACAAATTCCACATTCTTTTTATTGTTTTTTAACGTTTTTTTTAAAGTTTGACTAGTATAAAGATTCCTAAAGGAAAGATTAGAGTTACAATTTTTTTGCATGGACACAACCTCCTATAAAGAAAATATATCATGAATAAAATAAATAATAATATAAATGTAAATTTTATTAATTATTATAAAAAGTAGGTAGTAAGTGGCTCAGGTATTGCCAAATTTCGCTCAAACCCAGACAAAGCTCTTGCTTTGTAGGGCTTTCGTTCCACTCAACTGAAGACAAATAAAAAAACGAGCACAAGGCTCGTTTTCTCATTTGTTTAAATGGAGGAGGAGATGGCGGATTTTTGCAAGTGCGACGGTTGCATCGCAACCTAGTCACGTCCTGCGTAAAAACATGTTTGAACGCAATAAATTCGACAGAATTTATGCAGTGAAAGGGAATGTTTTGAGCTGCAAATAATCCAGGACGGAAGAGAACTAGCCAATCTATGATTGGCGTGTGAGAATCCTGAACCTCCTCCTAAAAACATTAAAAAAGGAAACCTATTTCTAGATTTCCTTAAATGGAGGAGGAGATGGGATTCGAACCCATGGTACGCGCGAACGTACGACAGTTTTCAAGACTGCTCCGATCAACCGCTCTGGCACTCCTCCAGACAAATTGAATTGTAACAGGATTAATTTTAACTGAAAGAGGATAAAAAGTAAAGGAAAATCTTTTGAATTTTACTCTCAGTTAAGTATGAAGAAAAATAAGTTTTTTTTCTTAATTTTCCCACGCTCATACTTGACATGTGTCTCCTTTATGTGGACAATTATATTATTAAGGGAGATATTATGACCAAGGAAACTTTTTTACACGACAAGCATGTTGCATTAAATGCAAAGATGGTTGATTTTGCTGGTTGGCATATGCCTGTTCAGTACTCTTCTATTATTGAAGAACACAAGACTGTTAGAGAAAATGTAGGTCTATTTGACGTCTCCCACATGGGTGAATTGATTGTCTCAGGTCCTGATGCTTGCCCATATCTTAATAAGCTTGTGCCACAAGATATTACAAAATTAGTTGATAGAAAAGCCGTTTATTGCCAATTGACTAATAAGCAGGCTGGGATTATAGACGATTTGATTATCTATAAACTTGAAGATGAAAAATATTTAGTTATTGCGAATGCGGCTAGAATCGGTGAAGACCTTAACTGGATGGTCAGAAATGAGAGAGGTTTTAATGTAAGTATCTCTAATGAATCTCACAATTATTCTTTACTTGCAATTCAGGGTCCAAAAGCAATAGATTTGATGGCGAAGATGGGTGTTGTGAACTTACCACCATTTTTCACTATAAAAAGAGGGGAATTATGCAACGTAAATCTTTGGATTTCTAGAACAGGATATACTGGAGAAGACGGTGTTGAAATTCTAGTTAAAAACGAATTCTCTGAATTATTATGGGATAAAATTTTAGAATATGGAAAAGAATTTGGTATACGGCCTATTGGTTTAGGCGCACGTGATACTCTGAGGTTAGAGGCTGCACTTCATTTATATGGGAATGATTTAAGTGAAGATACAACTCCGATTGAAGCAGGACTTTCTTGGTCTGTTTCAAAAACGAAAATTGAAGATTATAATGGAAAAGCTGTTATAGAAGATCAATTAAAAAATGGTGCACAGAAAAAATTGATTGGTCTTGTTATGACTGATAGAGCTATTGCTCGTCATGGTTATGACGTGTTTTATAATGGTGAAAAGGTTGGCGTTATCACAAGTGGTGGTATCTCACCAGTAAATCAAACAAATATTGCTTTAGCTTATGTAAAATCTATTCCTGAGATTGACATAGATAGTTTGATTCAGGTTGAAATTAGAGGTAAGTTATATAATGCAAAGGTTGTAAAACGACCTTTCATAAAGAAGAATAATAAGGGTTAAGATATAGAAGGAGATAATTAATGAGCGATAATATGTTATGTAGTAAATCTCACGAATACGTTTCTGGAGAAAACGGGAAATATACTATTGGCCTTACAGATTACGCTGTTGAACAGTTAGGCGACATTGTTTTTATTGAGCTTCCAGAAGTTGGTTCTCAATTTACTAAGTCTGAAGTTTTTGCAACGGTTGAATCTGTAAAAGCTGCATCTGAAATTTATATGCCAATTTCAGGAACTGTAGTTGAGATTAATGAAGCTATTGTTGAAAAACCTGAATTATTAAATGATGATCCACATGGTGCAGGCTGGTTAATAAAGGTAGATTCAGATGCTGATGATACTGAATTTGCTGATTTGTTGGAATACTCTGATTATAAAGATGAAGTGGAATAATGAATAATTTTTTAGCACATAATGAAGAAACAAGACAAGAATTATTGAATTCTATTTCTTGTTCTTCTGTCGATGATTTATTTAAACAAATACCTGTGAAGGTTAAGAATTTTGAAATGGGGAATCCATTATCAGAAATGCAAACTCAGAAGGTCGTTAAAGGAATAGCTAAGAAAAATAATGTAGATTATATTTCTTTTCTTGGTGCAGGAACATATAACAAATTTATTCCGGCGGCTATTTCTCAAGTTGCTCAGCGATTTGAATTTTTGACAGCGTATACACCATATCAACCTGAAATTTCACAAGGTACATTACAAATAATGTATGAATTTCAAACAATGATATGCAGATTAACAGGTATGGATGTTTCAAATGCTTCTGTATATGATGGAGCATCTGCTTGTGCAGAGGCTTTATCAATGTCTGTTCGTTTAAAAAAGAAGAATAAGGTTCTTGTATCTAATAAACTTAACCCTGAATATAAGGAAGTAATAAAAACCTATACTTGGGCATCTGGTATTGAAGTTGATTGGTTTGATGATATTCCTGAAAATACTTCAGATTATTCGGGTGTTTTAGTTGCTAATCCTGATTTTTATGGTGAATTAACGGAATTAAAACCAGTTGATACGTTATTGATTGTTGTCACAAGATTATCGGCGCTATCTATTATAAAACCTCCAGTTGAGGCGGATATAGTTGTTGGGGATGTTCAAGAATTAGGCATTCCAATGTGTTATGGCGGTCCGCATGCCGGATTCTTAGCTTGCAAGGAAAAATATGTTAGACAACTTCCAGGTAGAATTGTTGGGAGAACAGTTGATGCTGATGGAAACCAAGCATTTACGTTAACTCTTCAAACTAGGGAACAACATATTAGGAGACAAAAAGCTACAAGTAATATTTGTTCTAATCAGGCTTTAATTGCTTTGTGCGCTACTTTGTATTTGAGTCTTGTTGGAGAAAATGGGTTTAGACAATCTGGAATTATGTCTGCTAATTTGGCACATAGTTTATCTGAAAAATTATCTAATATCGGAATAAAAACTTTAAATAAAGAATTTTATAATGAGTTTATTATTCAGGTTGATGATGCCAATATTGTTCTGGCAAAACTTAAATCTAATAATATTATTGGAGGTCTGAAGTTAGACAATAATAAGATTTTAGTATGTACGACTGAAATGAACACAGAAGATGAAATAGATTTATATTTAAATACACTAATTTAATTTTTTTAAAAAAGGCTTAGTTTAAAACTAAGCCTTTTAATTTTTTTTGATTTGTAGATACATTAGAGTTTGTTGCCAAAGATTTTCCAGAGGCTTATTTTCTCGTATACATTCATCAATTTTTTCTATGTGGTATTGATTACTTGATGTAAAACCACACTTTCTATAAAATATATCGGGTTTGTCTTTTATATCTTTAAGATTTCTTGCAATGACGTGAACTTTCCCATCACAACAATTGTTATAACTTTCTTTTTGAGCGATTTTTATAAAACTTTTCCCGACGCCCATATTTCTTTTTAATGCTTCAAGATTTTTTATATAAAATGAGTAATATGATGAATTTGCTGGATAGTAGTCAGGTTGGTCAACCCTTTCTGCTATAGCACTCATTGTTCCTAAAAGAGATCCTTTTAAATCAAACATCTTATAATTAGAGAACCCATTAATTTTTTGTTTTGTAACAATCATTTTTGGTATTTTTACTTTTCTTGGGGTTTCCATAATATAATTTTTATTAAAAAGTCTTTTATATGATTCTAAAGAAGTATTCATAGTAATTATATAAAACTTATAAATAAAATGTTTGCTATTTTGATTTAATAGCAAAAAAAAATATTTACAAGTATTAATCAATCATGGTTTACAAAATAATGTTGAGGTAAAAGTTATGTTAAATAATTCAAATTGTTCTCAAGTTCACTTTACAGGATCGGTACATCAATTAAATAAATTGTCTAAGAAAATATCAAATGGGAAACTAGCCGAATTTAGACCATCTGACCATGGTACATACTATGCTAGTCCAGCCAATTTTGTTCCTAAGAAACAAGGGAATCTTTTAAATTATTTTTTAGGCGTTGGTAAGACAAAAGCCGCTGCGGCTCGAGATTATTTAAACCAAGTTAAGAATGGTGTTACTCTTGTTGTTGATTCAAATTCTCCAGATAAAAAAGTAGAATATTTCGTACAGCAAGGAAAACGTGGTATTGAAGTTAAAAAATTAAATACATCAGTATAATGAGTTTGCGGAAAAATTAAGATGACAGTATAAAAAAGGTCCCTCTATAGAATTAGAGAGACCTTTTTGTTATAAATTTGTTTTTATATAGGTGATGATTTTATCGCCATATTTTTTTTCTTTTATTACGTCATAGTCCGAGATATTAACATCTTGGTTTCTCTCCAAGATAATAATATCACAATGCTCAGAAAGTTTTTGCATGATATCTTCGTATAGTCCACTAAAATAGGGTGGGTCAACATAAGCTACTGTATGTTTTTCGGGTAGTTTATCAACTAGTTTTAGAGAATCTCCAATAAACAGGTTTGGTTTTAGATTAAGATTAGAATAATTTTTTTTGATAATATCAGCTACTTTTCTATTTTTCTCAAACACCGTTGTATACTTGAAACCTCTTGAGATAGCTTCCAACCCCATTATTCCTGAACCCCCAAAGACATCAAGAAATGTTTTATCATTAAAATCTCCAAGAATTGAAAATAGAGTATTAAAAATGCTCATTCTGACTTTTGAAAGAGTCGGTCTAACAATTCTTTCATCTGGAGCTATTATTTTATGACCTTTGTAGGTTCCACCTGATATATTCATATAATCTAATATAATACAAACAATTGTGAGTATGCTGAAAAACTACAAAACATGCTAATTTAATGATATTTTTTAGGCTTTATATAGTTTCTCTAATACGTCTTAGCCCTACACCACGTTTTGATGTTTGTATAAATTCAATCATTTCATCAACATATTTATTTTGAGGAAGTTCTTGCTTTATTTTTTCTACAGATTGAGTTGTGTTCAATTTTTCATCTGTAATAATTTTAAAAGCTTCATTAATTATTGTTCGATCTTCTTGAGAAACGCCTCTACGTTTAAGAGCTATAACGTTTACCCCTACTGAAATTACAGGTCTTCCATCAGCTTTAGAATATGGAAGAATATCTTGGCGAGCAGCAGAGAATCCACTAATTATTGCCATTTTACCGATTCTGATGTTTTGGTGATAGACACCCATACCGCCTACAAAAGCGCCAAATCCAACATGGACGTGTCCTCCAAGTGTAACTAGATTCGCAAGAATTACTTCGTCCTCTAGTACACAATTATGTGCAACGTGGGAACCCACCATTAGCAAGCATTTTTTACCTATATGTGTTGTAAAATCTCCACATGCAGCGGCTCTGTGAATTGTAACATTTTCTTTTATAATAACGCCATCTCCGATAACAACTTTTGTTTCTTCCCCGTTGTATCCTAAGTCTTGAGGTTCAGTACCAATTGTAGCGAAGGGGCTTATTGTACAACCCTCACCTATTTCAGCGTATTCAATATATGCACTTGCAACAACTCGAGTTTTTGAGCCAATTTTAACATTTTTACCAATTATAACGTTTGGTCCAATTATCGCATCTTCTGCAATCTGAGCTGAAGGGTCAATTATAGCGGTTCTATCAATCATAGTAGTTTTATCTATCATAACATCTCTCCAATAATTATAATTTACCTTATTAGTATATTATAAATTTTAAGATATAATTGATTTTTTTACATTATTTTAATATTAATATTTTTTAAAGGTCAATTTTTTGCATTTTCAATAAGCTTATCAACAAAAGGGGTTTTACCTTCAACAAAAACGACATTCAAAATTTGTTCGATTGTCCGTAAAGCTTCATTATCAAGTGGGGTGTAATTCATAACCCCTTTTGAGTTTTTAAAAATCTTTTGCCATTTTGCGAGGTATGGAATGATATAATCATTTATTTTTTCCATTACTTGTTCATCATAATGGAAATTTTTCTCTTTAAAGAATTTACTATTAAAAGAATTTACTCCCAATATAAAGGGTCCCCAACCACTTGCAACAGGTAAAAATGAATAATGAGAATTAACGTAATATGTTTCAAAATTTTGCATGATGTTAATTAATGCCTGGGCAGTATTCACATCTGAGCATCTTTCTAAAATTATAGCTTCTGCTCCTTCATTAGCAAAAACCAAATTATGAGCACAGCTGGCGGTTATACATGCGAAACTTTTACCACCCTTTAAAATAGCAATTTTTTCAACGATTGAAAGTTCCTCAGGATAAAAAACTTTATATCCGTTTTCTTTAAAAATTTTTGATATTTCCTTTTCTCCAAAAAAATTATTACTAGTATTAAATTTTTCCCTAGAGAAATAAATTTTATCATTATAAATAGGTTCAATTTTTGATTTAATTCTATCTATAACCATTTTGTATTCATTTGAATAATAATTATCGAGTGTGAATGAAAGAGATGGTATTATTACTTGATCATATTGTAAAACTCCGGTATTTATAGTTAAACGATTTTTAGGAATTCCGAAAAGCTCAAATACTTCAAAAAAGTTATCAGGAAAATTTTCCGGGACATTAATAACTAAATCACAGTCAGTGTAATCATTATCAAGTAAATACCAAAGGGTTGATATACCTTCTAATATGAAATGTCCCCACTTATTATTTAAAGAACCTAAAAATATTGCAGTTTTATGTATTTGTAAAGGCTCTTGAGGAATGTCCTTAGCTAATGCTAAGCAAGTACATTTATCTACATCAGAAATGGCACATTTGTTCTCATCAAAAACACCTGCCGACTGCCAGTAATTGTTCTCTTCTTGGTGAAATCCTACAATTATTCCATTTTTAATAATTGTTACATCTAAATTTTCTTTTAGATGTTCTTTTGAATAAAAATTATTATAAATCTCTTTTTCTTTTTCCGATAAATAATAATTAACCATAGTAACTCCCTAGTTTCATTCTATCATAAATGAGGTAAAAATATAGAGGATATAGAAAAACAAGAATAGCCTAGGTAAAAGGCTAACTTGTTTTTTCCCGCACGCTCATATGCGAATTAATATTTATTTATCATAATATCTCTCCAATAATTATAATTTACTTTATTAGTATATTATAATTATTGGAGAGATAATTATTTTTTTATATGATAGATTTTTTTGCTAAATATTATACTTGATTTCCATCATAATCAAATATTTTAATATTTAGACCTTGTGCTTGTGCTTTTAATTTAATAGCATCAATATTTTTTTGTCCATAAAATTTAGGATCTACAATAACTTTAGCGATGCTATTTGAAGGTGTTCCTATTGGAATTGCTCTATGTGTTGGATAATCATGTCCGCGGCTCATATTTCCATTTTTAAATAAAATACTCTGACCAGAATTATTAACATTGAAAGAGTTTTCAACAAGAGTTGAGTTTATAGATTTTTTATCAAAAACTAATATTATGGCTTGTTTACTTCTTCCATCATTAAAATTCATAGGTAAGAAATTTGATTCTCCAACGTTATTCCAGTGTGAATTTCGTGCATCAAAATAGTTTTTTATAGTTGAGTTACCTTTTATATCCCAGAAATCAGAGCAAAGAGGCGTAAGTGTGTCAGCGCGGCTTCCATCTGCATAATGAGCGCCTTCTTTTCCTGTTAACTCTCTTGGGATTACCCCTTTTTCTAGAATGCCTTCTTCTTTATTTGTCCCTAGAATTGCGTCTAAGCTTGTAGAATGCAATAAATCATCTTGAGATAAAATATTACTTGCATTGTGTGTGATTTTCAAATCTTTTGATTTCATAAATGCTTCATAAGAATCATTATATATTTTCTTTTGTGCAGGTGTTAGAGTTTGTCCCATAGATAATCCTTCTCTGTATCCGGGGACTCTATTGGACATAGGTATGTTATCAAAAGGTATTTCTTCTGTTTTATATGTAACTCTAGATTGAACTTGTTGTCGTCCAATTGGTTCGTTAGTATTGGTTCTTACATTCTTTGAACTTTGGGATACTCTATCCATTGTTCCAGAGAATAATGATTTTGCTTTATTTTCTAGTTTTCTTAGCAAAGCATTCATTTCAGCTTTGAAATTTGAGAATTTGCCTTCTATTATTGTTTTCAAGCTTATACAGTCTGCCTGTGTTTTAATATTATCAATCATCGAGTTTATTTGTTGATAAGATTTATATAGTTTTTCTCCAAGCTTAGATTTCAAGTTATTATTTGACGTTTTTATATCATTCTCAGTATTTAGGCTTTCATTCGTTTTTAGATCTTCTTTAGATGAGGAAGTATTTGCGTTTGCTTTATTTTGAATATCAACTGGAGTTTCGTGCCCTTGAGCAGAATTGTGAATATTTATATCTTCTGATTTATGCAGAACTCCTTTTATACGGTTTCCTACAGATTTTAATGCCCCAGATTCTGCAGCTGCACCAACCATTGCCATACTTGCATTTATTGTTGTGCCCTCAAGTGTAACATGTCCTGTTTGTGCGTATTCGGCTCCGGCTCCTACTCCAACATTTGCAACTGCATTTCCTGTCGCTCTTAGGACTGTTGCTGTAGTTGTTGTTCCTTTGACGACAACTTCCAATCCTTCGCCGATGGCTCCCCCAGCAAACACTGTTACTCCGTCAATAAGTGAATTTTTGGTTATATCTGCTAGTTCTCCATCTTTTAAGCCTACATGAGAAGTAACTCTATCACTAGCATTAACCGCAAAGCTTGTTGCTGCAGTCGCGGCCGCCATTGCTACTAACCCTGTGCCTCCTGTTGCTACTCCTACTGCTATACCTGCGACTACTGTTGCTGCTCCTTTAACTACAGCCGCTCCAGTTTGTTGTGATTGATTATATTTTGCGATTCTTGCTGCAATATTATTTTTTGTTCCAAAAGCTTTGCTATAGTTTGCTTCTGTTGGATATTGTTGGTATATCGCAATGTTATGGGCGTTATATTCTACTCCAAAAACTTGTTTAAATTTAGTCTTATATTGTGTATCCCCTTGCTTAGATGCTTTTTGTAAATCTGCTATCTCTCGTTTGTAATTGGCTAAATCAACTCGAACTTTTGACGCTCTGTTGTCAGAGCCCCATAAAACGCTTACTCCATCAGCAACATCCCCAGCCCAACCATCTTCATTCATTTGTTTATCAAATGCGGCTGTTGCTTCTTTTAGTTGAGAATTTAAAATATCTGTTGTTGCTTTTTGTGCTTTGCCTTTATCTTTTGTGACTGTATCAATATTGTCACTCTTGTTGACATAATCATGTTTTAGTATAACTCTATCACTTAAATCTGTTTTACTTTTTCCGCCTGAAAGGATTAATTGCTGTCCTCTTGCATTTACTACAATCATTCTTCCGTGTCCATCATTTCTATTTCCAAGTATTGCATATTGTTGTCCATTAACAGTAATTTTTTTTGATTTTTTACTTGTAAATAAATTTGTGTTGGTTACGTAGTTTTTATCTAAAACAACAGCAGAATTTTTTGCATTTTTTTGAGCTTCTGCTTGTGTTTTAAAATGTTTACCTTGTGAGACTACACAGTATTCGCCTTTAGCATTTACGGCTAAAACTCTACCTTTACCTTGTTTTGCACTGTTTGGGACTAAAACATATTGGTTTCCAACTCTATCGGTATAAACAGGGCCTTTTTTAAATAATGTTTTTTTCCCTTCTGTTGTATCCATTGCTTTAGCAAATTTTTGTTTTGCTACGTCCGCTTTATGTCGTTTTTCTTCTGCTTGTTGATTTCCTTTTATTTCATCTGCGGATAAGTTATTTTTTATTGATTCATCTGTTGCATCTATATGCTTAGGTATAATAATCGTTGAGCCTCCAGCAAAAACTTCTCCTTTTTTCTTTCCATTAGCAGCGCATAGTCCTTCCATTGAAACACCATATTTTGCTCCTAATGCTGAACCATTTTCGCCTTTTTGCACTACTACTTTAGTGTTTCCAGATTCATCATAATTCGCTGTTTGAGTCTTTCCACCCTTTGGAGTATAAGATTGTGACATTTCATGATTATCTTTATCATATTCTGTTACGGTTTTATTGCCATTTTCTTCAACTGTTTTTGTAGTTGAAATTTTATTTCCAGTAGTATCTTCTTTATATTCAAGTGTTTTGTTATCTTGATATTCATAATTTGTGATTGTATTGTCTTTAGAGTTTGATTTTTTTGAGAGTTTTAATTCTCCATTAATTTGTGAATATTCTTCTGTTGTTCCATTCCTGTGGTCTTCAACTGTTTTTTTTGTTACTTTATCTCCATCAAATTCTTCGCTTATTGTTGTTCCTTTAGTCGCATTTGTAGTGGTTGTTTTTATTTTCTTGCCATCTTTGTCAAGTTTAGTTTCTGATTTTGAACCATTTTTTAGAAGTGTCAAAATTTTTGAACCATCTGGGAATACAGTTTCGGTGTGTCCGTCTTTGAATGTAGTAACCTCTGCTTCTTTGCCATCTACATTTTGGGATTGAATTGATTTTATATTTTTTGTTGTTGAATTTAATTTGTCTAAAAATTTAAATAGGTTTTTACCGTTTGCGACTCCAAGCTTTTGCCCATCTTTTGTTGAATATTCTTGAGCTTCTTGTTGGCTAATTTGGTTATCTTTTGCAATGGTTTTTATAGCTTGTTGGAACACATTTAATTCTTTTTTATCTAGAACTTTGTTGCTATCTGTATCAGCACTATCAAAAATCGAGCCTAATGCTTGGTCATTGCTTGCGATGTCTTCTTTTTTTAGACCATCTTTAAGCTTGCCAAAATCAATGCTTTCTTTTTTGCCGTTGTTAATAAATGAAAAATTTTCCGACATCCAACCCATTCCAAATTTAGTTATATTCTTTGTATTACGGGTCAAAGTCTCAAAATCTTTAGTGTATAATGCCTTTACAGCGTAATTTTGTAATATAACTTAATCTTTCTAATATTCATAGGAACTAATAATATCAATGGTTTTGACGTAGCCTATTTTTTGTATTAGTCCCTTCGTTTATAGGTTTTTTAAAATATACCCCAACTGCCCTACTAGGTATTTTAGTTAAATTAGAAAATTTGTTTTTTACAGTTTGATATTTTCGATAATCTATTTATGTTATGATGTATTAACTATGGAAAAAGAATTAATTGTAGAAATTGAAGAATTATCAAATTTGGGTTCAGGAGTTGCAAAAATTGACGGAATGGTTATTTTTGTTGAAAACGCTTGCCCAAAAGATAAATTGAGAGTAAAAGTAACTAAGAAAACAAAAAATTATTTAAATGCTGAAATTGTAGAAATTGTTGAGCCTTCACCATATAGAGTTGAACCGTTTTGTCCTATGCAAAAAATTTGTGGTGCGTGTCAATTACAATTTATTGATTATAATTATCAGCTTCAAATAAAAAAACAAATTATTCAAAACTCGATGAGAAATATTGAGGGAATAACTGTCGGGGATGTTATTGCTAGTCCTCAATCAAGAGAATACCGTCATAAAATCCAGTATCCTATTGCTCAAACTCAGAATTCAAAACGAATTTTGGCAGGGTATTATAAACCAAAATCTCATGATTTGGTTAATATAAAATATTGTCCAATACAACCAAAAATTTGTGATGAGATAATTGAATATATAAGAGTCACTGCTCCAAAGTATGAAGTCACAGGGTATAATGAAAGAAAGCACGCTGGGGATTTACGCCATGTTGTTATCCGTTCATCTGCTTCAACTGGTAAGAACCTTGTAGTTCTTGTTGTTGCCGCTACAAAATCTTTTGGTCAGTTAAATGAATTTGCTAAAGATATCTACGAACATTTTGAAGATGTATCTGGTGTTTTCCTAAATTATAATCCTCAAAAATCGAATTTGATTTTATCTAATGAATCTGAATTGATTGCAGGAGAAGACTATATTGAAGAAAATCTTTGTGAGAAAACATTCAGAATTGGTCCAAATACATTTTTCCAAGTTAATCCAAAATGTGCAGATAAAATTTTCTCTTATATAAAAAATTATGTTTCTGAAAATTTTGAAAAAGCTTTTATTCTTGACTTATATGCGGGAATTGCTACTTTTGGCATTGTGATGTCAGATATCGCTGGTAAGGTAGTTTCTGTTGAAGAAAACAAAGATCCAATAACTTTGGCCGATAAAATCTTAAAGTTAAATGGTATAAAAAATGTTGAACTTCACAATATGGAAACTGCAAAATATTTGCAAAAAGAAATAAAAACAAAAAACAGAAAATTTGATATAACAATTATTGATCCGCCTAGAAAAGGATGCACTCAAGAAAGTTTAGATTTAGCCCTTTCTGTCACAAACTCAAAAATAATATATGTAAGTTGCAACCCTCAAACCCTTGCAAGGGATTTAGAATACTTAATTTCTAAAGGTGCAAAAGCTTCATTTATTCAACCATTTGATATGTTTTGTCATACATATCACGTCGAATCTGTTGTGATTATTGATGTTGAAGGGGTAAAGCTTGAAGGGGTTAATCCTGAAGCAGTAGACTCACAAGAGTAAATTCATAAATGGTTAATAAAAATCCTATTTTATAATCTTTATAGGTTTCATTTTTTGATTTATAAACCATGAGATACTTTTCATAACATCGGGGTTATTTCTTATAAGCATCATACCTGTTCTGTTTGTATTGACATTCTTTATTAGGTATTCAGCTTGTGAAAATCTTTTTAAGATTATTTCTTCGTTAGTCGTTATCCTGTCTTTGCTACTTGACATAACAAGAATAGGTGTTGACCCAAGTTCAGTCATTGCAATTGGTATATACAATCCTTTTATTGTTCTTGATGGTGATAACAAAATTAAAGCTTTCGGTTTTACTGGCATCTTTTGGGCAACTAATACGGCTGTATTGGCTCCTATATCACCTCCTATGATTGCATAATGATTGAATTCTGCCTTCTTCGTTGTTTTTTGTGTTTGTTTTATTATTGCAATTACATCATCAGGATATTTTTCAAACATTTTATTTCTGAAGTATTCCCATGAGTGTATTTTAAATTTTGAATCTTTATTACTTATTCCGTGGCCTCTTAAGTCAACGGCTAAAACGGCATATCCCTGTTTAGCAAGTGTTGGTGTCAGATTCTCCCATTGCCCACTGGTGTATCCAAGTGAATGTAAAAGAACTATTGTTGGATAGTGAGCTTTTTTATTTTTGTTCTTTGGATATGTCAAAGTTGCCCTAATTAAAAAATTGTCTTTTGTTTGAACTTCAATTATTTTTGTTTTTAAAGGTCCTTTGGATTTCTTTTTTGAACCAGCCGCAAAAGCCCCCGTCATTGTGAAAATCAATACTAGAAATACAATAAAAGCTTTCTTAAACATATCTTAATCCTTCTTTTGATTTAGATTATAGCATAATTATTAAAAAAATGTTACAATATCTTAAAAATAAGGCAATTATTTACGATAAGGTGTCTTATTATATATATAAAATATATACATTATAAATACATTGGAGAATGACTGTGACTGTTTCACTTGATTCGAACGTCGTATATTTGAAAGACCGCCTAAACATAAGTACCGGGCGGATGAATAGTTACGCGGATAAATCTCTTGATGACATTATAAAAGAGGAGGCAAAACAAGGTAATACCAAAGCTACTGATTATCAACGTGAAGTATTTGGTAGTGTTGATGAATTGATTAAGTCATTCAAATTAGATAATCCTTCAAATAAACTTAATGTTATAAATTCTATGACAGAAGAACAAAAAACTCAGTTGTTACCATTATTGAGCGATGAAGATATGGTTATGGGTTTGAATTTCTTTACCCAAGACAAAGTGTTGGCTATGTTTTCACAGGTTCCATCTTCTGAGGCAGCAAACGTAGCTTTAGAAACTTATTCGTTAGATAAAGTTATTGCTATGATTCCAGACGAACAACTTGAAAAATTCTTTTATAGTGACGATGTTAATAAAAATCAGGTTGTTAAACAGCTTCAAGCAATGCCTTCAGAGTCTCTTATTCAAATGGTGGAAGGTATAACTGGTGTTGAATCTAACACAGATGATTCAATGGCTTTAATTGAACAGATTTCAAGTTTGCCTGACAAACAATATAAGGAAACTATGGCAAATATGGATCCTAATATTCAAGGTCAAGTAGTTTTTCAAATGGCAAATGATAATAAGAAAACTTTAGAAATATTTGATAGTAGTGCATATGTAGGTATGATGCAGAGATTACAGAAACCTGAAATGGTTAAATCCATGGTTGCACTGCAAACTCAATCATTGCAGTCCATGGTTACTCAGCTTCCGGGTGATTTGTTATCAGTCGTAGAAACTCAGGTAAATACAGAAGAATTAGCAAAATTCCTGATGAGCAATTGCCAGGATGTTCTTTCAAAATTGGGAAATAAATAAATTAACCTTCTGACAAAGAATCAAGTAGCATTTGCAATGCACATTGAGTAAACTCATGTTTCATCTTAAGTCTGTTCCATTTAGGGTTTAATCTAAATTGTTGCACAATTGATTTGTATTTATTAGTTATCCCAACATACATAAGTCCAACAGGTTTACCTTCGGTTTCTCCAGTTGGTCCGGCAATTCCAGTTGTGGAGATTGCTACATCAGCATTTGTTTTTCGGTATAAACATTCTGACATTTCTCTTGCACACTGTTCACTAACTGCTCCATAAGTTCTAATTGTGACATCACTTACTCCTAAAAGCGCAACTTTGGCATCATTCGAGTATGTAATAAAGTTTGCTTTAGTGTAATCAGAGCTTCCAGAAATGTCTGTCAACCTAGAACTTAATAATCCACCGGTACAGGATTCTGCAATTGAGATTACTAGTCCATTATCTATTAAAATTTTAGAAATAGCTTTTTCTAATTTTTGTTTATCTTTAAATATCATAGATTCAATTTATTTCAGATTGAGGGAATTGTCAATATGCAAAAAGTATGATAATTTAACAAATTATAATAATAATTGAAAAACCTTTTTAATTAGGGCATAATGAAAATATGGATGATATTTTAAAATTTTGTGATAGAAGGCCTCAGAGACTTTGTTTGATGTGCGGAAAGTGTTGCCGAGTTGTAGTTCCTTCTGTCCCTTATGAAAAATTAAAACAAATGGCTGAAGAAAATAATCAAGAAGCTTTGGATTTTCTTGAACTTTTTGAACCCTATGAATCTATTGAAGCGGCGATGGCTGTGGATGAAGATATAGTAAAAAATGTTCCAAATTATGAATCAATGACATTTTTTAGATGCAGATTTTTAGATGGGAATTTATGTACTCGCTATGAAACAAGACTTGGCGTATGCAAAAGGTTCCCTGATTCTCCTTGGGCTGTTAGTCCTCCTGGATGTGGCTTTGATGGCTGGTTATATATGGAACGAGAAAAAATAATGAAATATATACGAGGGCTTAAAGAGGAACAATTAAATTATAAAGTTCAATTGAAAATATACGAAGATGAAGCTACCAAAGAAAAACTAAAGAGCCTTATTGATTCTATTGATAAAAGTATTGCGATGTATCATAAATACGGCTCCGACAGGTGGTAAGGACAATACATACGTAGGCGAGGGTTTAATTTGGATAGTTTTAAAGATTCGATTTTGTATCTCTTATGTATGACGTTTTATTGAGTATACTCCCTCTACCTCAACAAATAATAGAACAAATTATTGTAAGGTGTTTTGATATTGTGTTTTTTACCTAGTTTTATGACTGTTCCAGCTAGGGCTTCAATTTCTGTGGGTCTATCATTTTCTATATCTTGAAGCATTGAGGTTTTTCCATATGGTGCCATATTTCTAAATGTTTTTATTGTTTGTTCTGCTAATTGTTCAGGATTGTTAACACCTTCTTTTTTAGCTATTTCTACAACTTCATTTAGGATGTGTTTCAATAGTGAATCAATATTTTTTATTGAATTCATTTCTCCAAATGTCATTTTCGAAACTGCACTCAATTGGTTAGCCGTGATATTCAACATATATTTTTTCCACATTGCTGTTTTTAGGTCATTTGATAGTTCACAATTAATATTTGTGTCTTTGAAAAATTCCTCAATATCATTATTTTTAGAAATAACAATTTTATTTACATCATCGTGGAATATTTTTCTCCCATCTCGAATTATACTATTACAGATTAAATAAGATTTAATGACGTTAGTTTCTGTGTATGCTTTTTGAATAATATCTTCACTCGAAATCCCATTCATCAAAGATATTATAATTGTTTTTTCTCCAACAAAATTTTTGATATTTTTGATTACTTCATCAATTGCAGTAAATTTTGTAGTGATAATTATTAAATCTGCAATTATTGGATTTTCTGGCGTAGTGTAGTCAAAATTATATTCAGTATCATTTATTATTGTTGGACTTTCTAAATAGCGGTTTTTTCTAGTATTATCAACTAAAATTTTCAAATCAAATTGTTTATGTTTGCTTATTTTGCTTGCATAAACAGATCCAACCGCACCTAATCCGCATAAAAGAACGTTCTTAATCTTAGTCATCAAGAATTCCTAAAAGTTCATTGTATAGTTCAATCGTATTGGTACAGATTTTTAAGTTTCTATCAACAAGGCTTTTTATTGTTAGTTTATAACAAGCCAAAAGGGCTTTATCTAACCCTCTATCTTCATCAAGATATGGTGCAATGCTATCAATGAAGTCTTGTGGGCGTGTTTTTTCTTCTATTTTATCCGAGATAAAGATGATTTTTTCAAAATCAGTCATATTCGTTTTACCTATCGTGTGCCATCTAATAGCCGATAGTATTTCTTTATCATGTATACTGAATAGCTTTTCAGCTAAGTATGCTCCTGCGGGTGCGTGGAATGTCTTAGGATTAATCAATTCGCATTCTTCTACAGAGGTATGTTCCTTTATTATTTCTAAAAGTTCATTATTTGTAAGGCACTTTGCACAATCATGAACAAGTCCTGCAAGTTTAGCTTTTTCACTATCAAGATTAAACTTCTTTGCAAGTTCTTCAGCCTTCTCTGAAACTCCTATTGAGTGTAGATATCTCTCTTCATTTAAATTCTCTTTTAGCCAATCTAATATGTTATTTTTGGTACAATCCATATTTTTCTATATACTCCCTAACTTCTGGTATTTCTATGTTCGCAATTGATTCCCCCTCTATTAGATTGGTTCTCAATTCTGTAGAAGATACATCTATAAAATTCATAGGTGCAAATTCAAATTCATAACCCATTGTTCTGAATTTGTTAAAATCTGATTTATTAAAATCATGTGTTCTTTGAAATACTATAAAATGCACAAGATCTTTTAATTTATCTGTTTCATACCAAGTATCAATCTTTTTAAATGCATCTGTTCCAATTAAAAAATTTATTTTTCCATCAAGTTTATACTTATTTTTAAGTTCTAAAATTGTAAAATAGGTATAGGAATTTCGTTCATTCTGGTATTCAATATCACTAATCTGAAATTCTTTTTTCTCGCTTATTGCAAGTTTTACCATATTAAATCTATGCATAGCAAGTTTACTATCAATAGACTTGTGTGGAGGTCTATATGCAGGAATAAATAAAATTTTGTCAAAGTGATAATATTTTTGAGCAAATTTTGCTAATTCTATATGCACTTTGTGAATAGGATTAAATGTTCCTTGAAAAACGCATAACTTCATATCAATACCTTTTTCAAAATATTATCACAAATAAAGATATAAGCACAACCCCAATATATTAGCTGGCATTTGAGCGTGCGTCGCGTCCTCATTTGAAAATTTTCTGCGCATTTTTATCTTTTATTCGTTTTCTTTCGGTGTTATTTCTTTTATGTGTTTATTTAGTTTTTTCAATTCTTTTTTTAGCGTTTCCAAAGGATAGAGGGTAAGTGTTTCGTGGTTATTAATAGCTGTTTTTAAGGTTGATTGATAGTTTGCTAAATCATTTTGGTGCTTGAATATTTGAGCATAGTTATAATACAAATCTCCGTTTTGTGGGTTTCTATCAATAGCTTCATTTATTAATTCAAGAGCTTCCATGAATCTTTCTTGTTTTATATAGATTTTGGTCATAATTCCATATGCTTGAATATCATGTGGATTAAATTCTATTGTGTTTTTAAGGTAATAGAGTGCGTTTTCTGTATCTCCGTTTTTATAAGCAATTGCCCCTAAATTAAAATACGCCCAGCTATAGTCAGGTGCAATTATGAGAACCTTATTAAATTCATCTATTGCAAAGTCTGTTAATCCTTCAATCTTAAAAATATTTCCGATATAAAAATGTGCAAATAAGTCATCTTGATTTAATTCAATTGTTTTTTGAAAATATTCTAAAGCGCTATCGTATTCTTCTTTTTTAAAATATGCAAGTCCAAGATTGAAATATGTATTTGAGTCATCTTTTTCTTTTTCAATAACTTTTTTTAATACTTCAATTGCTTCATTATATTTTTTTTGTTCGATATGAGTTAAGCCTAGATTGTAATAAAAATCTAATTCGGGGGATATTTCAATAGCTTGTTTATAAGCTTTTTCAGCCTTATCATAACTTTTCAGTTTTTCATAAGCTATCCCCAGATTATATCGTAATTCTGCATTCTCAGGAAATGTTCTAACTAAAAAAATAAGATTTTTTTTTGCTTCTTCGCAAAAACCGCCATCTAAAAGAGCAATAGAAAGTGATCTTCTAGCTTGAAAATCATATGGGTCATTTCTTAGGATTTCTTGCAGTTCTTCAATTTCTTCCATCATAAAACCATGATATCAAATTAAGATTATGTAAGCAAGTTTGTTATAAATTGTAGATTATTATATACTTGTTCATGCGAGTCCACTGCAAAGTGGTCAAAATCCGATTTTGCCACTTTGCAGTGGACGACCTCTCGGATGTGAGCAAATACCTGGCTGCGGGTAGCTGGCAGATTTTTGCGACACTGGACGAGAGAGACGTAGCACAAGTGGTCAAAAATTAGATTATTTGACTTGTGCATCAGTCGCCATATAGATAAGACAAAAGAGGCAAGTATGAAAACAGTAACATTAATAAAAGGTGATGGAATAGGTCCTGAAATTTCAGACTCAGTTGTAAAAATAATTGAGGCTGCCGGCGTAAAAATTGATTGGGACATACAAACAGCTGGTGCTGATGTTGCCGAAATAGAAGGAACTCCACTTCCACAGAGAGTTATTGATTCTATCAAACAAAATAAAGTTGCCCTGAAAGCTCCTATTACTACTCCTATTGGTAAAGGTTTTAGATCTGTTAATGTTCAATTAAGAAAAGAGTTAGATTTATATGCTAATCTCAGACCTTGTGCAAATTTACCGACTGTTAAAACTCGTTTTGATGATGTTGATATTGTTGTAGTGAGGGAAAATACAGAAGATTTATATGCTGGGATTGAAGAGAAAATCGATGAAGATACGGCACATAGTATAAAAATTATTACTCGTGGAGCATCAATGCGGATTGCAAAATTTGCGTTTGATTATGCTGTTAATAATAATAGAAAAGAAGTTTGCGTTGTAACTAAAGCTAATATTTGCAAGTTATCCGATGGTTTATTCTTAGAATGTGCAAGAGAAGTCGCAAAAGAATATCTACAAATAAATTTCAGAGAAATTCTTGTCGATAATTGCTGTATGCAGCTTGTCCAAAATCCATCTCAGTTTGACGTGTTATTATTGCCTAATCTTTATGGTGATATCGTTTCTGATTTAACTGCTGGATTAATTGGTGGACTAGGAGTTGCACAGAGTGCCAATATTGGGCTTGATTGTTCAGTATTTGAAGCGGTACATGGATCTGCTCCAGATATAAAAGGTTTGGATAAAGCTAATCCTACTGCATTATTGCTATCTGCTTGTGAAATGTTAAATTTTATTGAAGAAAAAGAAGCATCAGAAAATATTAAAAAAGCATTATTCAAAACTCTTGAATCAGGTGTTAGAACCGCTGATTTAGGCGGAAATGCTAAATGTTCAGAATTTACAAATGAAATAATAATAAATTTAAGGAAATAAAAATTATGAGTAAAAAAACAGTTTTATTTGATCCAGGTTACGGAAACTATTTAACAAGTTTTATAAGTAATATCGAATATATGTATGCAGAAGTAAACAAGTTTAAAAATTTGGGGCAGAAAAAGTTTAAGTTCAAAACTTTCTATCCCCAGATTAACGAACTTTTAGACCAAAATACTGCATTTTATCTTGGTTGTTTGCTCTGGGCAACTTATGTATCAAGTCAAAAAGGTGCTGAGTTGGTTGGAAATAAGTCTATTGGTCTAGAATATAATGAAGATGTTGAACTTGAAGAAATAAATTATATGTCTGAATTTGTTAAATGGCTTGGAAAAGATACAAAATACTATTTGAATATTGATTACAAACTGCCGGAAGAAAAAGCTCAAGTTCTTGAAATATATAAAGAGTTTGCACAATTAAACAGAGGTTTTGTTGATTCTAAAACTGCTGATGATATTAAACTCCCATATGTTTTAAAAAATCCAAAAGATGCAGATATTAAAAAAATATACGATACAATAACTAAAGAAGTTGTAATGTCTGGAGATTTCTCAAAACTTTGGGAACTTAAAGATTTAATAATTTAATTATATTATTTATTTTTGGATAACATAATTGCAGCGGCTGAATCAGTAATACTCTTTCCATTTAAGTTTGGAGAGCTAAAATGGTATCCTGTAACTCCTGGTTTAAAAAAATCTACAAAACTTGATTCGCCTGAATCAATAAAGTTTGTTTTATTATTTTGCACAAGGAAATTACCATCTTGTACGTCGTTGTAATAAATTCCAATATTATTTAATTCTCCAAGGTCACTATTGGCTTTTAATATATCATTATAATTTTGAGGTTTTGTTCCTTCACTTAATTCATAAATTGATGAATTGGTCTTGTAGTCAAAGAATTTCAATTTAGGACCTTGAGTATATCCATTCAAATCTAGAAATCTTTCTGTTTGTGTATTTAAAAGGGCTGAATCTGAATGCATAGAAAGATTATCTTTTATATCTTTGTTTTCGTGCGTAAAATCAGATACTTGGAATTTTAAAATATATTTTTTATTATTTGTTTCTATTAAACGTACGCCCTTGCCTGATAGGCCCCCATTGATGTAATTCCCTAATTTTAAATCTTTATAGCTGTTATTGTTGCTATCAACTATAGGAAAGAATGAATTGCGATATTCTTCTATATTCCCAAACTCTTTTGGAGGTTCACCAATACTAAAATTTTCGCCAAATTTTTCTTTAAGTTTCCAAACATTCCAATTAGGTGATGTTTTCATCAGATCGTCTATTGTCGTTTCCGGATTAGAGTATAATTTTTCAATATGTTTAGTATAGGATTGTTGATATCCATTTGGTTGATGCATCCAGTCTAAAAGTTCAGAATCTCCTCCGATTTTATTGCTTAAGATTCTTGTATTATTCTTGCTATTTCTAGGGTTTTTTGTGAGTTCTTCTACAAATTTTCCGCCCAAACTTTCATCTTCAGTTATTTTAAACAATAATTTTTTAAAGTTTTTAGGTGCAATTTTACTATTTTTTAATACTTCCATAAAAGTAGTGGTATCATTATTAATCCCATTTTTTAAATGATTAAATACTTCTTCTGCAGATTTTGTTGCTCCTCTATGTTTTGCAATATAAATACCTGTAGCCGAAAGTGCTACAAGGCTTGAACCTATTCCGATAATTTTAGGTGTTGATATAGATTGTTTTTGTTTTTCAACCTTAATACAAGGCTTTGATTGTACTAAATTATCAGGTTTTTGGATAGTTTGAGGAAGAGTTATTGCACACATAAGACACCCCTATAAAATTACTATAATATATAAACAACCATAAATATAAATTTTGCTAATAAAAAAGGAAACTAATATTATTAGTTTCCTTTTTTATAAAATATTTTTTATTGAATTATTCTGCTACTTCTTCAGCAACAACTTCTTCTTCGATAGTTTCTTTAACTATTTCAGAAGCTGAAACAGAAATGTTTAATTCTGTTTTAACTTTAGAAGTTAATTTGATTAACATTGTATATTCACCAACTTTGTTTATTGGGTGATTTAATGAAACTGTTTTCTTATCAATTTCAATGTTATGTTTTTCTTTTAATTCTTCACAAAGTTTCTTAGTAGTGATTGTCCCGAATAATTTACCACTTTCACCAGCTTTAGCAGATAATTCTAAAGTACCGATTTTTTCGATTTCACTAGCTCTATCTAAAGCGTCTTTATGTAATTTTTCTTGTTTTAGTTTAATTCTTGTAAGATTTTGTTCTCTATTTTTTAATGCACCATCTGTTGCAATTTCTGCAATGTTTCTTGGTAAAAGGTAATTTCTAGCATAACCATCTTTAACTGTGATTAAATCTCCTGCTTCACCAACGCTTTGAACGTCTTTTTTCAATATAACTTGCATTTCCATGTCTCCTTTAACTATTTATTTTCAATTAATGTAGCTTTATAGTACCTAAAACAAACTCTATTGTCGAGTGTTTGTTAATATTTGTCTTTACAATTTTTGGGTGATTAATGCAAATATATCGTTGAATACGACAATAAGCATTAACGCAATAAGTAAAAAGAAACAAACATTTGCTAATATTTCAAGTACTTTTGTACTAACCTTTTTACCTCGGATTTTTTCGATTAGTAGAAATAACAAATGTCCACCATCAAGAGCCGGTATTGGTAAAATGTTTACTAGTGCCAAATCTATTGAGATGATAGCGGTTAATAATACACCATAGAATAGACCATCTCTATCAATAATGTCTCCACCGATTTTGGTTATTGCAACTATACCGTGTAAGTCTTTTAGTGGAACTTTACCTGTAAATACTTGAGCTAAACCTACAGACATCATATATGTGTTTTCATATAAATATTCGCCGGTACTTTTTATGGCACTTGGGAATGTTGTTGTTGGTTGCAATATTTCTTTTGAATCTAGCTGTACGCCTATCGCACCTGATTTTGATGGATAAATTGGTTTTAATGCCAGATATTTACCATTACGTTCCACCACAAAGTTTAGTGGGTGAATATTATCAGATATAGCCATTGCGACATCGTATATTGAATAATTTCCATTAGTTATAAAACAGTTATTTTGGGAATGACGTTCCATGAAGTTTCTTAATTTAATAATATTTTTGTTCAGTTTTGTCTGATTGTCTTTGTATGGTTCTAGACCTAATGCAGATTTCTTAGTAAGTTTGATTGGAGCTTCTTTAGTGACATTCTCAGGTAGTCTTACTGCAATATCTGCTGGAAGTATTTCATCTTTACCAAATCCAGGGTTAAGTGATTTAATCTTTTCATAATTTTTTTGAACGTTTTTCATTTCTACAAGACCATCTCTTGTTTTACTTAAGTGAATGATATTTAAAAGTGTATAAGCACTCGAAATTTTTGTTCCATTTACTGAAATAATTCTGTCCCCTTTTTTAAGTCCAGAAGTCCATACAGAGGAACCTTTTGGTGCTATAATGTTCCCGATTTGGATATTATAGTCCCCAGATGGTAAATGTTTCCATATAAGAGCAGAAAGGAATACAAGCACGAATGCACAAACTATGTTTGCAATTACACCGGCTGAAACAACCACTGCTCTTTGGTATATAGGTTTATTTTCAAACCTCTCAGTAGAATCTTCAGGAAGGTTACAATCTTTCTCATCATCAGGGAAAGAAACATACCCGCCTAATAGAAGAGCGTGTATTAAAAAGGTTGTTTCGCCTATTTGTTTTTGAAAAAGGATAGGTCCTAAAGGAAGTCCAAACCCAAATTTATCAACTCTAATTCCGAAAGCTTTTGCGGCCAAAAAGTGTCCCAATTCGTGAATAAGAACCAGTAAACTTAGTAGTAATATCATTATAATTATAGACATATTATTTATCCTTAAAAATTTAGTTTAATTTGCTAAAATAATTGTAAAATCACTGTTAACGCAGTAGTTTCTTAAAGGATCGTATACGTATTGCATTTTGTCAATCCCTATAACGTGTTTTCTTACGTATCTGTAGAAACTGTTTGTTACCATATCATTGTGTGCGATAAATTGTGAGTGTGGGAGTCTTTCAGATTCGGTGCAATTAACTTTGTACCCCATACTTTCCAATTGTGATTTGATTTGGTGTGCTTCAGTCGCTTTTGAAGCTGTATACATTATTCCACCAACTATGTGTTGGTTTGGATCAATAGGTGCATCTGCTCGATATATCAATCGGTTAACAACATCTTGAACTTGTTCAGGGTCCAAAATCCAATAACTTGTGTATCCATGAAGGTTTGGAGCTCCAGGTAAAGTTGCAATTTGAACGTTACCGTCTTGGAATCCTCTCGCCGCACTTACAAGTTGTGACAATTCGTATACTGACATATCTGTTTTTATGTATTTTTGAGCAATATTTAATATTTGTGGTAATTTTGCAAATGTTTGTGGTGATTTAACTTTTTCCAACAATCCTTTTAAGAACCATTGTTGCCTTTGTGTTCTACCGATATCACCCAATCCATCGTGTCTGAATCTTAAATATCCTACAGCTTGAGTACCATTTAAAATATTTACACCTTTGTGAAGGTCGATATGAAGATGCCCTGCATTGTCGTTGTAGTACATTCTCTTTTCAACATATATAGGAACTCCGCCTAAAGCATCAATTACTTCTCTTACTGCTTCATCGTGTACAATAATATATTTATCAACTTTTACACCAAGAGTATTTTCAACAGTTTGTTTAGTAAGTTGAATTCCTCCAAGTGCGTGTGCTGCATTAATTTTGTTTACGCCTTGGTTGTTCGGTAAATAGACTTTACTGTCTCTAGGTATAGATATTGCATTTACTGAATGATCACGAGGATCAATATTTAGAAGAATTATTGTATCAGAACGAGTTCCTTCCCATTCGCTTGAACCTTGACCATTAGAGTCAACGCCTAGTAGCAAAATGTTTCTAGGGCCACCAAGAAGTGGAAAATTAAATGTTGTTCTTCCACGGGTTTTTATTGAATTACCAATAGAAAGTAATTCTTGAGTAACAAGTGAATTTTCGCCAAAAAGTCCTTTAACCAAATCTTCTTGTTGAACAAACCAAACACTAAATGCGAGTACGCAAACCATACCCATTACAAAACTTAATAGTGATTTCGCAAATGTTGATGAACTTTCTCTTTCTTCCTTTATATGATCTAAAAAAGAACTGTATTCTTCCCGTTTCTTGTATCTACTGTTCATAAAAACTCTATCCTCTTATTAAAACTTTAAAAAACTTAAACCAATATTAGTTAGGTATTCTAATCTAACAATGATCCTTGAGTGTTATCATCTTCATTTGAAGCCGTTGTTTGTAAATCATCATCATCATCATCGTCTTCTTCTCCTTGTGATGGATTTGCAATTTTATCAACTGACACAACAGAATCATTATCAACTAAATTTTGAGCCCTAACACCTGTTGCAGGTCTTCCTTGTTGGGAAATAGAGTTAGACTTTAATCTAGTAACAATACCGTTAGCGGTTACTAGCATTATTTCATCCGCCTCTTCAACTATTGTTAATGCAACTAATCTCGACATTGATGATTTGAATTTGGTTGCAATTAGCCCGATTCCGCCTCTGTTTTGAGGTCTAAATTCAGATAATTTTGTTCTCTTTCCAAAACCATCTGATGTCACAACTAATAAATCTGCATCATAGTCTCTAGGAACAATATCACAACCAATTATAGTATCTCTTTGGCGTAATTTTATTGCGGTAACACCTCTCGCACTACGACCTAAAGGTCTTAAATCTGCAATAGGGAATCTAATTGCCATACCACAAGATGTTCCGATAATAATTTCATCAGTTGAATTAGATAATTTTACCCAATTCAACCTGTCATCATCTTCAAGTGAGATTGCTATGATACCGTTTCGTCTAATATTTGCAAAATTGTCAAGTTCAATTCTCTTTATATATCCTCTTTGAGTGAGCATAATTAAGTTTTCATCATGTGAGAAATTACTTACTGGGACTACTGCCGTAATTGTTTCATCTTGAGCAATAGGTAATACATTTACAATAGGTAATCCTTTAGCTTGACGTCCACCTTCTGGGAAATCATATACATTTAAGCTGTATACTGTTCCCTTAGAAGAGAAGAATAAAACTTTATCGTGCATCATTGCTGTAAAGAAATGTTGAATATCATCATCATCTTTTGTTTTGATGCCGCTCTTACCTCTAGTTGCTCTATTTTGTCTTTCAAATGTATCAAGACTTATTCTCTTTAAATATCCTTGATGTGTTATAAATACAGCCATTGGAGTGTTTGGAGTTAAATCCTCGATTGTAACTTCTCCTTGTTCAGGTAGAATTTGAGTCTTTCTATCGTCGCCATATTTTTCTCTATCTTCTATAAGTTCGGCTTTTATAATATTAAGGACTTTTTGTCTATCAGATAAAATTGATTCCAATTCAGTAATTTTCTTTTGTAATTCTTCATATTCATTTTTAAGCTTATCTTGTTCTAAGCCTGTTAATCTTCTTAATTGCATTTCAAGAATTGCATTTGCTTGATCAATATCAAGTCCAAACTTGTTCATTAATCCGATTCTTGCCTCTTCAGTTGTTTTAGATTTTTTGATTAAATCAATAACGGCATCTAAGGAGTTTAAAGCGATTAATAAACCAGCTAAAATATGCGCTCTCATTTTAGCCTTCTTCAAGAAGAATATAGTTCTTCTTGTTACAATTTCTACTCTATGTTCAACAAATTCACTAAGAACTTCATATAGGTTCATTAATCTAGGTTGTTGACCGCAAAGAGCCAACATATTAACACCAAATGATGTTGAAAGTTGCGTGAATTTGAATAAATTATTTTTAACGACTTCAGGTTTTGCATCACGTTTCAATTCAATAACTATACGCATACCTGTTCTGTCAGATTCATCTCTTAAATCAGAAATACCTGTAAGTCTTTGTTCTTTAACTAAGTCTGCAATTTTTTCAATTAGCATTGCTTTATTAACTTGGTAAGGAATTTCTGTAATAATAATAGCTGTTCTTGATTGTTTTCCATTTCCGCCAGCTATTTCTTCAAAAGTAGAAATAGAGGACATTTTGATAGACCCTCTGCCTGTTTCGTAAGCTTGTCTAATTTCACTCAACCCGATAATTGTACCTGCTGTAGGAAAATCTGGACCTTTGACATATTCCATTAGACCTGCAATTGTTATTTCTGGATTATTAATTAATGCAATTGTTCCGTCAACAATTTCTCTTAAATTATGAGGTGGAATATTTGTTGCCATCCCTACCGCAATACCTGAAACGCCGTTTAATAACAACATTGGAAGTCTTACAGGGAGAACAGATGGTTCTTGTAGTGATCCATCAAAGTTTGGTACAAAATCAACGGTCTCATTATCAATATCAGTAAGCATTGATGTTGTAATTTTGTGCATACGAGCCTCTGTGTATCTCATCGCAGCCGCACCATCACCATCAACAGAACCAAAGTTACCATGTCCATCTACAGTTAAGTATCTTGTAGAAAAGTCTTGTGCCATACGAACAAGTGCTTCATAAACTGCGGTATCACCATGCGGGTGATATTTACCTAAAACTTCACCAACAATACGAGCACATTTCTTAAAAGGTTTATCAGGAGTCATTCCTAATTCGTTCATCGCGAATAGAATCCTTCTGTGAACCGGTTTTAATCCGTCTCTAACGTCTGGTAGTGCACGTCCTACAATTACACTCATTGCATAGTCAATATAACAACGTTTCATCTCTTCGCGAATATTAACAGGAACTATATTTCCATCTTCAAATATATTTTGCTGACTCAAAATCTTTCTCCTTATTCCCCTATTATTCTATTCTACCATAAACATTGAGGGTGTAAAGTTAAAAAAGATTTTTGTTAAGCATAACAAAATAGCTATAATATAGTAATATCAAGCAGAAATAATATGTTGAGAAATATAAATTAAGTTTGAGACGATTGATGAGAATGGAAAATTTTCAATTTTTTCGCACGCTCAATGCTTAAGTCTCAATAATCTATGCAGCTGTTTCAATAAACGAAGTACCTGTGGATGCGGTACTATAAGCAATATTATTTGCTGAATATGCATTAGCTGCTTGAGCTGAAGTTGCCACATTCCCTACTGTCTTTACTTGTAGTGAATTTAGATTAGAACCATATGAACTTGCAATTTTAGCATAATAAGCGCTTACTTCCTGATTAGTAATGGTTCCATCACCGTTGATGTCCATTGAGGCTTTGTATTTGGAATCCCCTTTTGTTGCATAGACTGCGGCACTTGTTGATTCATTTGATTTGGTTGATGTTGTTGCCGGTGTTGATTTAGTACTAGTTGTGTCTGCAACAGAAGTTTTAGGATGCACGGTTGCTACCGTTGAGGTGTTTGTTGCTGTTGTATCTACAATGGAAGTTTTAGGTGCGGTACTTTCTACAGGTGCTGCTTTCTTTGCAGTAGAAGCTGTTGATGTGCTAATTGCTGACATCAAAATACTAGAATTTAGTGCTGCTGTGGATGTATCACTCATCTTTTTAAAATACTCCTGTAAGTATATATATATTATAACGCATTTATTTATGCCAATAAACCCTAAATCCTAAAAATCTTTACAATTGAAATATTAAACCCGAAGAAGACAAGCTCTCAAAATTGTAGATTTTGGAGTTTTTCCTCATCTTCCTTTTTATGTGTTTTGCTACTCCGTATTTTTAATGTAAAATTAAGTTAAATTTGTAAGTAAAAAGGAAATGAATATGCTAAAAGGAAATGAAATAAGAAAAATGTACCTTGATTTTTTCAAGGAAAAACATCAACATACGATAGTAGAAAGTTCAAGCTTAGTGCCTGATAACCCAACAGTATTGTTGACAACTGCAGGCATGTTGCAATTCTTACCGATATTTTTAGGTTATGAACAAGCTTCTTATGATCCAGCTAGAGCAACATCTTGTCAAAAATGTGCAAGAGCGGGTGGAAAGGATTCTGATATCGAAAATGTCGGTAGAACTCCTCGCCATCATACTTTCTTTGAAATGTTAGGAAATTTTTCTTTTGGTGATTATTATAAAAAAGAAGTTATTCCTTGGGCATGGGATTTTATAGTTAATTATTTAAAATTAGATGTAAATAGATTATGGATAACAATTTTTGAAACTGATGATGAGGCTTTTGAAATTTGGACAAAAGATGTTGGTGTAAGTCCAGATAGAATTAAAAGAAAAGGCAAAAAAGATAATTTTTGGGGTCCTCCAGGAGCAACAGGATCTTGCGGTCCTTGTTCTGAAATCCACTATGATTTAGGTGAAGAATTCAAATGTTCTGATGACTGTGGTATTGATACTTGTGAATGTGACAGATGGGTTGAAATCTGGAACCTTGTATTTACTGAATTATTCCAAGATGAAGAAGGAAATCACTCTCCATTAGAAAAGAAAAACGTTGATACCGGTATGGGACTAGAACGTATCACAATGGTTTGTCAAGGAGTTACTTCTACATTTGAAACAGATTTATTAAAACCTATTTTGGACCAAGTATGTGGAATGGCAGGGGTTCAATATAAAGCTTCAGATAAAACTGATGTTTCACTTCGTATTATTACAGACCACGTTAGGTGTGTATCATTTATGATTAATGATGGCGTTATTCCTGGAAATGAAGGTAGAAGTTATGTTTTAAGAATGATTCTGAGACGTGCACTACGTCACGGAAAAATTTTAGGAATGGAACTACCATTCTTGTATAAATTAGTTGATGTTGTTATTGAAAACTACAAAGGTGCGTATCCTGATTTAGAAAAAAATAAGGACAAAATCATTGACACAATTAAGAAAGAAGAAGAAAGATTTAATAAAACTCTTGATAGAGGGTATAAGTTATTAGATGAGTTCATTGCTAAAAAACAAGATATTGATGGCGAAAATGCGTTTAAGCTTTATGATACTTTGGGATTTCCTTTTGAATTGACTAAAGAAATTGCTGAAGAAAATGGCTTAAAGGTTGATGAAGCTGGTTTTAAAAAAGCAATGAAAGAGCAAAAAGAAAGAGCAAAAGCAGCGACTCAAAAAATATCATTAACTGATGATTTAAAATATGTTGCCATTGAAAATGAAAAAGGCTCTACTAACTTTATTGGTTATACAGAAACTTCTTCTTCTGATTCGAAAGTTGTTGCAACAATTGATTGTGATAATGATTTAATTGATATCGTTCTTGATAAAACTCCATTCTATGCCGAATGTGGTGGTCAAGTTGGTGATTCCGGAATTATTGAATCTGATAATTTTAAAGCAGAAGTTTTAACAACGTTTAAGGTTAATAATCTATATGTTCACCGCTCAAAACTTATTAACGGTGATGAGGTCAAAATAGGTGAAGTGGTAAAAGCTATAATAGACGTTGATAGACGAAATAAAATCAAAGTTCACCATACATCTGCTCACTTGCTTCAAGCTGCTCTAGTTAAAGTTCTTGGAGATGAAGTAAAACAAGCAGGTTCGCAAGTTGAAGAAAACAGAATGAGATTTGATTTTACATTCTCAAGAGCTATGACTCCAATTGAAGTAGAAAAAACAGAAAATATTATAAATACTTGGATTAATGCACAATTACCTTTGCATACAGATATTATGGATATAGAACAAGCAAAACTTACAGGCGCTACTGCATTATTTGGGGAAAAATATGGAGATGAAGTAAGAGTTGTTAATATCGGAAACGGTTCTGAAAATATTTCCAAAGAATTCTGTGCAGGAACTCATGCAAATAATACATCTGATCTTAGGTTTGTAAAAATAGTTTCAGAAGGTGCGATTGCGGCAGGTACAAGACGTATAGAAACTGTAGTTTCTGATGCTGCTTTGAAGTATGTAAATTCAAAAATTAATGAAATAGACAAATTATCAACAAGATTTAAAGTTCATTTTGATGAAGTCGTAGAGAGAGTTGATAAAATTACTGAAGAAAATAAAAATCTTCAAAAAGAAATAGTAGAACTAAAGTCAAAACTTGCGGTTGGTGAATTTCAATCATTAGTTTCTAAAGCTCAAGATGTTGAAGGTGGTAAATTATTTATTTCTAAAATTGGAGCGTTAGATAATGACGGAATAAAAGCTGGGGTTGAATTTTTATCAAACAAACTTGGTGAAAGTATTATTATTTTAGTATCTCCAAAGATGGTTTTATCAAAAGTTTCTGACTCTTTTGTTGAAAAAGGAATTAGTGCCGGTAAAATCGTTGGAGATATCGCAAAAGCTTCAGGAGCAAATGGTGGAGGAAGACCAAACTTTGCTCAAGGTGGAATAAAAGATTTTGCAAAGGTTGATGAGGTTCTTTCAACAATCGAGACGGAATTGAAAAAATAAAAAAAACTGTTAAAATACTTATACTAGCTGAAAGGAAATAGATGAACATATTAATATCAAATGACGATGGTATTTTATCAAATGGCATAAGAGCACTAATAGAGGCATTAGCTCCAAAATATGATGTATATGTTGTTGCACCCGATAGAGAACGTAGTGCGGCTGCTCACTCTCTGACACTTCATACTCCATTGAGAGTTGAAGAAGTCGGTTCAAAATATGGAGCTAAAAGATGTTGGATGACAACAGGAACGCCTGGTGATTGTATCAAAATAGCTGTTAATGCTATTCTTGAACCATCTGAATTGCCTGATTTAGTTATTTCGGGGATTAATCACGGACCAAATTTAGGGTCTGATATTTTATATTCTGGAACAGTAAGCTGTGCTATGGAAGGTGCAATGATGGGAATTCCTAGTATTGCAACATCTCTTGCAAGTCTTCGGTCTGATTATGAAGATTTTAAGTTCGCAGGAGAATTTATTGCCAAATTAGTTGAACTTTTAGAAAATTATGAATTCCCTAAAAAATCAATTTTGAATGTTAATGTTCCCGGTTTAGAAAAAGAGGATGTTTCAGGAATTGCAATAACGGAGCTTGGTCACAAAATGTTTACAGATAACTATGAAAAAAGAGTTGACCCAAGAGGTAAAGTATATTATTGGATGGCAAGTGAATTAACTCAAGAGTCAGAAGATGCAAAAACTGATATTGCTGCGATTAGAAATAACAAAATATCTGTAACTCCTGTTACTTTTGATATGACAAATAGAGATCTTATGGCAGAAATTAATGCAGAGCTCTGTAGCGAAGATGCTTGTAATTGGTTTGGCGCCTAGTGGTATAGGTGCAATTCCCGGTTTGAGTAATCTGTAATAAATTTATAAAGATAAAGCCTTTCATATTATGAAAGGCTTTATCTTTTCTATTTAAAAGTTCATTATTAATTTTATAAATTTATGTATACTAAATTGCTTGTTGATGAGATTCTGAAGCGAGTTCAGAATGACGTTTGCATCCCTAGCCGATGTCCCATCTTCCACAAGTTCCACCCCAACGTGCAACGATATCGCCTTTAACATCTTTAATGTTTTCAACGTGTTGGAGAGCTCCTTCTTCTTCTACGATAGTAATAACTTCACAGTTATTAGAGCAACCATCACAGTGGCAGGTTACCGATTGGAATTGCATATTCCCTACATTCCACCCTTTGAAGGTGGTAGGTTTTTCTGTATATTGGTGGTTTTCCATAGCTAACAATGCTGAGCCGATTGCTCCCATTGTTTGGTGATGGTCTGGAACAATAATTTCAGTTTTCAATTCTTCTTCAAATGCTTTGACCATTCCGGAATTTGTTGCGACACCACCTTGGAATGATATTGTTGGTAAAAGTTCTTTTCCTAGAGCAAGGTTACTTAAATAATTTCTAACAAGAGCTTGGCAAAGTCCATATAATAAGTCTTCTACGGCATAACCAAGTTGTTGTTTGTGTATTAAATCACTTTCTGCAAAAACTCCACAACGACCTGCAATACGTGCAGGGTTTTCAGAGTTAAGTGCAGTATCGCCGAATTCTTCAATCGGAACGTTCAATCTTACTGCTTGGTGGTCAAGAAAACTTCCTGTTCCTGCGGCACATACGGTGTTCATTGCAAAATCTGTAACGATTCCGTCTCTTAAGATAATAATTTTACTATCTTGTCCGCCAATTTCTAAAATAGTTTGAACCCCTGGAATATAAGTTGCGGCTGCAACTGCGTGAGCTGTGATTTCATTTTTTACGACATCAGCTCCAACGATTGCTCCTGCAAGATTTCTTCCACTACCTGTGGTTCCAACACCCATAATGTTGTATTCAAAATTTTTTTCGTTTGCTTGTTTAAGAATATTATTCAATCCTTCTTGCACTGCTAAAACAGGCTTTCCTGCTGTTTTTAACATGTATGAATCTAGGTATTCACCTTTTTCATCGACTAAAGCTAATTTTGTGGTTACTGAACCCACATCTATTCCTAAATATGTTGTCAAACTCATTTCATACTCCTCAAACATTCAATGTTTTGATAATATCATAAACAAAATAAGATTTCTGATTTTATTTAAAAAAAATCAATCCGGTCGTCTATTCTGCTTTGTAAAGAAATTTTGTATAATTGTTTACAATCAAGTCGTTTTAATTGTAAAATGATGTTAACGGAGAACATATAGTTTGGCAAGCAATTACGAAAATTTCGGTGATACTGAATCAAGTTTTAGAAAGGATACTCTTATCCAAGAGCGCGTCGGTCTGGTTTCTACGCACATGTATAAGCAGTTTTTGGACTATCAAAATGCAACTATTAATACTTCCGCCATTTTTAATGAAGCTATTGATAATTTGAAAGTAGTTGTTGATTCTCTAAAAAAATCATTTACTTCTCGTGGTGTTACTGCCCAAAATATTTATGTTGAAAATGATTCTCAAAAATCAATTGTTGTTATTAATATTTTGTGGCATAAAGTAAGTTTTACAACACGCTGTAATTATGAGCCACAGGCTTTATTCCGCGAAAATAGTACTCCGTTATTTTCTGGTCGTATTATGGCTATAAATGGTAATTATTATGAATTAATGGAAGGTGCAGCAGACAGAAAAGAAGAGATGAAAAGGCTTCTTGATAACGAAGTTGCGTCATTATATGTGCCAGCTGATAAAATGCAAAGTGCTGTATTTAAAATTAAACATTTATCCAATCGTGAATTTTTCTTAAATAACCAAGATGCTCCAAGAGAATTTGTTTTAAAAGTAATTGAAACAATTTGTGGTGGTGGTGTATATCACGAAGAAGGTTCAAGGAAAATTTTTAATATCTAATTATTAATCTTCAAAATCATTATCATCAACAGGGACTTCTGTTGGTACACCATATTTTGCTGTTCCATTATTTATTTTTACATTCGGACAATATTTTTCACCTTTTGTAAATTCAACTATTCCAGGTGTATCTACAAAATTGATTTCTTCAACGTTTATTCCTCCTTGAATTTTTACCAAAGGTATTCCTCCAAGGTATTTATTAGTTGATACATTTATTTTCTTTATATAGTTGTTTAAAGGCTTATCCCATTCTTTTTCTTTAGTTATAAATAATTTAGCTGTTCCGTTCTGGATGTTAAGTTCCTTAATTTGAGTTCTATTATCAAATATTACAGCAGTATCTACTCCACTAAGATTTAATTTGTCAGCTTTACATCCATCTAACTTCTTTACATTAGCTAATGTCATATTTTTTACTTCCGAATTTTTAAATTCTGTGCAATAAGAAGCTTTTACATTATTGGCAAAGCTGTTTGTCATAGTTAGTTGAGGGGTTGTTAAATCTCCAGTTACTCTTACTTGATCAATACCAACGCCACCAGTAGCATTTACATTTGTGATTTCGGTGTAAGTGTTTGAATCTTTTGTTACATCAGGTGGACAATTTAAACTATATACATTTACTTCTTCAAATTTTGATCCTGGACTTGGCACATAAAGGGATTTTGCACTAACTATCCCAGCGGATGAATCTCGTGCTATTACGGTACCAACATCATTAATATAGTTTACGTGTGAGTTATTATTTAATGTAACCTTAGGGATATTTTCAACTTGATCTACATTGGTATTATCAAGTTCAAGACAGCCTATATTCTTCTTTTCACTTGGCAATCCGTGAACATACCCTATTTCGGCATCCTGAAGGTTAATTTTATTAGAATCATCTCCAGAAAATTGTCTATCAAGCCAGCTCATTCCTTTTGTTGTTTGAATGATTTCATTTGCATTAAACCCTATAGGAAATTTAACTTTTGTTTTAGGGCTTGTGATGAATATATTTGCATCTTTAGGTATGTCGCCTTCAGTTTTAGCCTTGTCCATATCGTAGGTTTTTTTCATTCCATTAAAAAATATATCACTCTTTAATGGAATAAGATTAACATAATTGTTTTGGATATTATGTTTTTTATTTATTCCGGTATTAGACGCTGTATAAAAACTAGAAGGATTAACTAACTGCATAAAAATTCTCCGTGTTTATATAAAGCATCTAATAAGAATTTTTGCTACCAACTAAGAAAATTTTAACAATTTTTAATAATACTTAATATATCTCTTTGTGTACAATAGGGGCGATTTGCTTGAGGTCTTTATATAGTTCATTATATTGTTCTGGATATAGTGATTGTGCCCCATCACATATTGCATTTTCAGGATCGTGGTGAACCTCAATAATAATACCATCACAACCAGCAGCTACGCTTGCTCTGGACATTGGAGCAACTTTATCTCTTAGTCCTGTTCCGTGGCTTGGGTCTGTAATAATTGGAAGGTGGCTAAGTTTTTTGATTACTGGAATTGCTGATAAATCAAGTGTGTTTCTTGTATATTTTTCAAAAGTTCTTATACCTCTTTCGCATAAGATAACATTTCTATTTCCACTGGATAATATGTATTCTGCAGATAATAGTAATTCTTCAAATGTTGCGGATAAACCCCTCTTTAATATAATTGGTTTAGTGACTTGTCCCATATCTTTCAACAAATTGTAGTTTTGCATATTTCTTGCACCTATTTGAAAAATATCAACGTATTTTTCGAACATCTCAATTTGAGATTGGTCCATAATTTCTGAAGCTACAGCCATTCCATGGTTGTCTGCTACGCTTCTCATTATTTTAAGCCCTTCTTCTCCCAAACCTTGAAAAGCATAAGGAGATGTCCTTGGTTTGAAAGCTCCACCTCTTAGAATTTTAACATTTGATTTTTCAAGTGCTTCGGCAGTTTTATCCATTTGGTCATAAGTTTCAACGGTGCAAGGTCCAGCGATAAGCCCGATATTGCGTCCACCAAATTTAATTCCATTAACTTCAATTACTGTATCATCTTCTTTAAACATTCGGCTGGTTAATTTACGCCCGGATGTGATTTTTATAACTTCTTGTACGCCTGCTAATAATTCAATATCTCTGGGGTCTATAACCTTTTCTCCAACAGCGCCTATGACTGTGTGAAGTTTACCTTTTGAAATGTGAGCTTCAAAATCCCTTTTTTTAATGAATTCAACTACTTTTTCAATACATGCTTCGCTGGCATGTTCACTCATAATTATTAGCATATCTATATTCCCAATTTATTCAAAAACGCTTGTTGTTTAATAATAATATATTAAATATTTATAATTTACAAATAATATATACTATTGTATAATTGACTGTACTGAGACTTTAAATAGAAGGAGGTAATGATGAAAGATGAATTTTCAACAAAAGCCAGACGTTGGTATGACCAAGATCCTGTGTTATCTTCGGCTATGAAAACATTAGCAGAGTCTGATGACGATACCCAGATAAAAATATCTTTAAATTTAATTAAAATTATAACAGAACATAATATAGAAGACAGTTCGTATGAGGATGTTTCAGATATTATTTCTGCGGCTGAAGTTGATTTGAATGACGCTCGTCAAAACCGTTGGTATGATTTGGATGGAACTTTGAGAACAGCAATAAGCATGTTGCAAAATTGTCCGGATTCTACTCGTCACACTATTGCTGTTGAAATGGCAAGAATGGTTGTTGAAGAAATTAAAAAGAATGAGTCTGATGATGTTGAGGAAGAAACAGGCGACTCTATTGATGAAGAAATAGAAAGCTTGGATGCAAAACTAAGAGAAGAAAAGTAAGAACTCCAAATTTATCTAATTTCATTCAGAACTGATTCTACTGTTGGTAAATGTGAACATTTATAGGTTGAATTTTGGCAGTATGTTGAATTACAAGGTTGACAACCTAGGCTCCCTATAAGAGTTTTATAGCAGTTTTCATTTGTTAAATTATAAGGATTATATTTTGCTGGTGGTAGGCTTGTTGAAATAGTTACTACTTTTACATGTTTCATTGCCCAAGCAATTGCAGATACCTCAGTGTTGTTTGATATTACCATTTTACAATTATTGAAAATGTATCTTAAATCATCAAAACTAGTTTGATTACATAAATTTAGTAAGTTTTTATTAATCATTTTATTCGCAAGAGATTTGTCTTCAAATTCTCCAATAATTACAACATTGTATTTTTCACTAATGTTGTTTGCAAGATTTATCCAATTTTTAGGATGCCATGATGTTTCTCCAAGTCCCATGTTTGGTGCAAGAACTATTAAAGGTTGTTCTTGCGTAAAGAAACTGAAAAATTTGTCTATTTTTAGTTTTGCCCCATAGCTGATTTCAGGCAAGGCAAAGTCTACAATATTTGCATCAAATCCTAAATATCTTGCGAAATTAAGATTTCGTTCTACTTGGTGCACATTATAATTGCTTAGTTTTGGATCTTTATCAATAAACTCATTCCCACCCAAAGATGAGAAACCTTTTGCGTTTGAATAAGTTAATCTCCGTTTTGCACCTGAATTAGCAAATAAAAATAAGCTTCTTAGGGATTGTTCACAATCAATAACCATACTGTAATTTTTTTTCTTGATTTTTGCTATCGTTTCCGATAAATCTTCAAAAATTCCAAAGTAAGGCATTTTATTGAGCCATTGCTCTAAAGGAACAAGTTGAACTCTTTTTACATATGGATTTGTATTGAATATTTCAAATCCTTTTTCTGCGGTGAGTACATCTACAAGATAATCATTTCTCTTTAATGTCGCAATAAGAGGAATTGTGTAAATGGCATCTCTCATACTTCCTAGGCTTATTATAAGAACTCTGGGTTGTTGTTCCATTAATTCAATCCTTATTATTCTCTTTTTCTTTATATTACAGCACATTACTTAAATTGTAAATAATTGTAACGATTAGCTTAAAAAGCCTAAAGTTTATAAAAAAAATGCCGATATATATACCATCGAAAGAAATAGAAATTATAGGAGATAAAGAAATGGAACTTAACAACATTAACCTTTTTACACAAAACGCGGCAGCATTAAATAAAACAGCTAAAAAAGAGGATAAAAAATCAGAAACAACTCAAGAAGATGTAAAAGATAATAAACCTGCTGAAAAACAACTTTCAGGTGCTGATGTTTTATCATTTATGGCAAGCAAAAATATTGATCTTACTGTAGCATCAAAGAAAACAGATTCTACAAAATCTACAGAAGATAGAATATCAGGATCCATGGGTGATTTTGAAACAGCATACAATGAAGCAGCAAAAATGGGATTGTCTCAAAAAGCAATCTTAGCAATTTTAGATAAAATGTAATTTGAGAATAGTTGATATGAAAAAGCGGCTAACCGATGGTTAGCCGCTTTTTTAATTATTAAAATTAAATATATTCTATTCTCCTCCGTATTTGCCACTCATATGACCAAATCCGGCTGTGATGAATTTATATGCTCCGTATCCTGCAAGAAGACCTGCAGAGATCATTGAAGCCTTACCTTTTGTGACTAAAGCTGTTGTTGCTAAACCTATAGGAATAATTTTGCTTATTAATCCTTCAAATGCACCTTTTACATAGCCTGTGGCACTACTTACTCTACCTCTGAAATTATTATTTAATTCAGATTCAAACAATGCTTTTTTTAAGTGATTTGCATTGCCACTCTTACTATCGAGGTATCTTGTATTTGTGAAATAATCATATCCGGCATCCGCATCTTTTTCTATACGATTTTCATGCGAAACTTCTTTTCCCATATGATTTACATCCCCTAACACTGCAAGTGCCCCGATTACAGCTACTCCTTTTGCAGCTAATTCTCCTTTTGGAGTTGTAGCTACATAATTTTTTGCGGTATTAAAAACATTCTTTGCAGTAGTTCCTAAATTTGTTACGAAACTCATAAGCTTACCTGTCCTTGTTCTTGTGTATTTATTGGTGTATCTACCCATTGTCCGGGAGATGACATCTTGAGTAATATATTTGATGCAGTGGCTGCGTCTGCACCATTTCTGGATTTATCATTTTGCGCCATGTTATTTAGTATTTTAGTGGTTGTATCATTCCCCTGTGCCAGTCTTGAATCTAATATTGTAAGAGCGGTTGCTTTTACATTGTGGCTTGCAGGGTCTTGAAGCATTTTATTTACGAGTGCATTTAGTGCTGCATCGTTGTATCTTGATTTATCTTCATCAAACCTTTGCATAACTTCTTTTGCTGCTTGTTTTCTAAGATCTTCAGAAGGACTATTTAAATAAGATTCTAAATTTTTTACATATTGGTCTGTAATTGCTTGAACATGTTTTTTCTTTGTTGATCCTTTTTGAACTGGATATGGTGGGTAAGGATATCCCATTGGTGGTGTTCCATAATTATTTGTATAATATGTTGGGGGATAACTGTTTGGTCCACTATTATTTCCGCCTTCACAAATCGGGCCTTTTAATAATGGAGAATCCGCAGGAAGTTTTGTTGGGTCAATCACATTGCATGTAATATTGACTCCAGCATAACCGGGCTGTCTATTCATAGTATTTACAGAATTACCCATACACGAAACCTTTCATCATTATAAAGTTTTAAATTAATAAAAAATTGCTAATTTGTAACTTAATGTAAATTTTTATGTATTAACTAGCAAAAATATTCTTTACAAGCTTTACTACTATTGTGTAGAATATTCACATAGGAGTGATGGTTAATATGAATATGACAGTATCAGTCAACGAACAAAATGGTGTTTCTTACGCTCAGGTTGGAACTCTTAAGCAAAAAGCAAAAGCCAAAAAGTTTTCTCAAGCAGGTGATTTTGAAGTTAATCAAATAGCCTCATCAATTACGACAAGAAAGACTCATGACAAAAAGATCGCTATTAATATTGCAAAAGCAATTATCGCTATTCCTTTTGTTGGTGCCGCTGCCGCAATGGTAATAAAGAAGGGTAAACCTTCGGCTAAGATCTTGTCTGGTGCTAAAGAATTCGCAAAACAAACCGCAATTTTAGCAACTCCTTTGTTAGTTCTTAAAGCAAATGATAAAATTGCAGATAATAGTTCAAAAGTAAGACATTCTGAAAGAAAACACCCAATTGCTACAATTGGTGCTTTAGCAGTTTCTACATTTGGAATTTTCGCTGGTGCAAAAATTCTATCTAAAAAGGTTCCTGTGGCAGTTATTGATAATGTAAAAAATATGGCTAAGAAAATTCATTTAGATAAAGTTGCTACAAAAATAGATGCAGCTCCAGCAGCTGTAAGAACAGCTTTTTCTGATTTAGCAAGTAAGGTTTCTATTCCAAATTCTGTTAAAGAAAATTTTGGTAAAATTGCTAGTAAAGTTAAAGTCCCTCAATTTGTTAAAGATGGTGCTTCAAAGGTAGCTAATTCTACAATAATTAAGAACATAACTTCAAAAGTGGTAGATTCAGGAATTCTTAAGACTGTAGCTTCAAAAGCAAAATCTATTGGAAATAAAGTGTTACATAATGCTCCGCTAGTTGCTACAGGTGTTATTGCAACAGCTGTTGTAGCTCAAACGGTCAAGAATGCAATTGTAATGTCTCAAACTAAGTCAGATGTTAAAAAGGCTCAGTTGAAAACTGCTAACGAATTGGTAGATGCTTACTCAGTTGAAAATGATTCTTTAAAATCAGCTAATTCAAAACTTGCTTCAAAAGTAGAACAAGGTCAAGATGCAGTAGCTGATGCTTCAGCAAGTGCTGATAAATCAGATGAAGCTACTTCTGAAAAAGAATAAGCATAAAAAATAAGGTTTTGTAAAAAATCTTTTAAGTTATAATTAAATCATGGCAAAAGTTAAAACAAAATTTGTATGTCAACAATGTGGTTATGAAACCGCAAGATATATTGGAAAGTGTCCCGAGTGTAATAGCTGGGACTCTTTCGTTGAAGAGACAATTTTTTCCGAAGCAATTAATCAAAAATCTAGTGGAGTAGCAATAGATTCGCTTCTTCCTACTCCAATTAGCGAAATTACTGTCGGAAGTGAGATGCGAATTTCAACAAATATTTCTGAATTAGATAGAGTTCTTGGTGGTGGGTTAGTTCAAGGTTCACTTGTACTTATTGCTGGTGATCCAGGGATAGGAAAATCAACTATATTGCTTCAAACTAGCGGTCAGTTGTGCAGTCAAAATAAAAAAGTCCTGTATGTTTCGGCCGAAGAATCTGCGAGTCAAATTAAACTTAGAGCTGATAGATTAAATATAACTTCGGACAAATTATTTATTTATCCGCAAACTAATTTTGATAATATAAAGCATCAAATACTAACAGAAAGACCTGATATTGTCGTTGTGGATAGTATTCAGGCAATATATTCTTCAGATATTCAAAGTTCTGCAGGGAGTGTTTCTCAAATTAGAGAATGCTGTAACTCTCTTATGCAAATTGCAAAGCAAGAGAATATAACAATTATAGTGATAGGCCATGTAACTAAAGAAGGGAATATTGCAGGACCAAAAGTTCTTGAACACATGGTTGATGCGGTTATTCAGTTTGAAGGTGATAAATACAAATCTTATCGTATATTAAGGGCTGTAAAAAATAGATTTGGAAATACTTCTGAAGTAGGGATTTTTGAGATGGCTGAGACTGGACTTATTGAAGTGGTTAATCCAAGTGAATTGTTTTTAAAAGAATATGACCAATCTCAAACTACCGGAAGCGTTATAATTGTAACTAATGAAGGTACAAGACCAATGCTCCTTGAAATACAGGCGTTGGTGGGTGCCACTCCATATCCAAGCCCAAGAAGGGTTACAAATGGTGTAGACTTTAGTCGTGTGCTTCAAATTCTTGCAGTTTTAGAAAAAAGAGTCGGTTTAAATTTATCTAAACAGGACGTTTATGTGAATGTAATTGGTGGGATTGATATTCAAGAGCCTGCTGCTGATTTGGGTATCGCTTTAGCTGTAGCTACTTGTGCTAGAGACGTTGTTATTGACCCTCATACTGCTATCGTCGGTGAAATTGGTTTATCTGGAGAAATAAGAGCTGTTAATAATATTGAAAGAAGAATTCGTGAAGTTCAGAAACTAGGGTTTAAAAAAATAATTATCCCAAAATCTAATCATGTTGAAGGTGATTTTGAAGGAATCAAAATCATAAAAGTTTCTAAAATTCTTGATGCGATAACAGCTTGTATAACAAAAGAAGCAGTGACACATTAACCTTTATGGTGTTAAATATACACTTTAAAAATCCTGAAATAGCTCTCAGGGATTAGGTTTTAGCTATTGCAAAAATTAATTTCTTTGTTATAATATACGTGTATTCGAGGTGTTATTATGAAAGTTATGTTCGACTCTGTGAAGAGTTCGTCGATATTTTTCTCTGGGAAAAATAAACAACAAAATAATTTAACACAGGATGTTAAAATGGAACCTAAAGTCAATAAATCTGGATTCTCAAACGAAGAAATCTACAATGGGCTTATGAGTTTCAAAAATGTGGTAGAAAAGATTCTACCATCTAAAAAGCCGAATGTTCCCAAAAATTTTAATCAGGTAGCTTAGGATATTATTAGTATCCTGCTCCTTCATCCCACAAGGCATCATCGTAATGTGTAAGTTCAAGGTGTCCTATAACAATTGTGTTGCCATTCTTGATATCGCGTTTTTTAAGTTCTGCGAATACTCCCATAGCGGTTAATATACCTTGCAAACGTATAATTTGTTCGGGGTTTCGAGCATCTGTAACACTTGCTAATCGAGCAATTTTCCCGCCCTCAATGACGAATGTGGTTTTATTCAGTTTGTATATTTCAAAAGCACTGTCATCATTGTTGTAAGCATCTGTATCTTCTTCAACAACTATGTGCATTTCCGGACGCTCTATTTCATCTACTTTTTGAGAAACATAGATCATTAATTCATCAATGTTTTCTTTTGTAACAGCTGAAATCGTAAATATTTTTTCGTTTGGAAGTAATTCTTGAAATTCTTTCAATACCGAATTTTTTAAGTCTTCACTTACCGCATCAATTTTATTAAGAACTACAATTTGATATCTTTCTGATAAAATTTCTGAGTGTTTAGCAAGTTCTGCATTAATTTTTTTATAGTTTTCAACAGGGTTTTCTTGAGTTAAGTCTACGATATGAATAAGAAAACGACATCTTTCAACGTGTCTTAAAAATTCATGACCAAGGCCAACTCCGTCGCTTGCACCTTCAATAAGCCCAGGTATATCCGCTACAACATATCCATCGCCATTAGTTTTTCTAACTACTCCAAGGTTTGGAACAATAGTTGTAAATGGATAGTCTGCAATTTTAGGTTTTGCGGAACTGATTACGCTTATGAATGTTGATTTCCCAACATTAGGAAGTCCTAAAAGTCCAACATCTGCAATAAGTTTTAATTCTAAAGCAACCAGTCTTTCTATCGCGGGTTCTCCAGGTTCACAATATTGAGGAGCTCTTTTTTTTGAACTAGCAAATCGAGCGTTTCCTCTACCACCTCTTCCGCCTTTGGCTATGAGGATTGTTTGACCTTCTTCTGTTAGATCGCCTATTATTTTACCTGTTGCATCATCACGAACGATAGTTCCCAAAGGAATTTTTATATAGAGATGCTTAGCACATTTCCCCATCATATTTTTGATTCCGCCATTTTGTCCGCTTTCAGCTTTAAAAATAGACTTAAATTTGAAATCTAAGAGAGTGGCTAGTCCATTATCTGCAACAAGGTATATGTCTCCGCCGCTTCCGCCGTCCCCACCTGCGGGTCCACCTTTATCAACGTACTTTTCTTGTCTCCAAGCGACCATTCCATTGCCGCCTTTGCCTGAAACTAAATTAATTTTTGTTTTATCTATAAATTGCATTATGCCATCCTGTAATTTTGCTTTATAATGGTACTATGAAAAAGGTTAAAAATACATTATTTAGTAACGCACCTGTAACATTAGATGACAATAGTTATATAATGGCTATTGAGTCCAGCTGTGATGAAACGGCATGTGCAATTGTTCAGGGTGGAAGAAAAGTTATTTCAAATACAGTTGCTTCTCAAATCAAAACTCATGAACAATATGGCGGGGTTATTCCTGAAATTGCAGCAAGAGAACATTTGGAAGCTATAAATGTAGTTATTGATAAAACGTTTACTGACGCAGGTCTAACTCCAGATGACATTTCTGCATTTGCAGGAACAGTTGGTCCTGGTCTTGTTGGGTGTTTGTTGGTTGGTCTCAATGCGACAAAAACCTTAGCATTGGTACATGATAAACCATTTATTGGTGTTAATCACTTGAATGCTCATGTTAGTGCAAACTTTCTTGATACAGACCTAAAACCTCCGTTCGTTGCCTTATTGGTAAGTGGCGGTCATACTCAAATTATTGATGTTAAATCTTATTCAGAATTAAATATAATTGGTGAAACAATTGATGATGCTGTGGGTGAAGCTTATGATAAAGTTGCCCGTCTTATCGGTTTGCCATATCCTGGGGGTCCAAGATTGGATAAATTGGCTCAAGAAGGAAATCCTCGAGCATTTAAACTCCCTGAAGCAAGAGTAGGTGAATTTGACTTTAGTTTTAGTGGTTTAAAAACAGCTGCATCAAGACTTGTAAAATCCTTTGATGGTAAAGAATTGCCAATGGCAGATGTATGCGCAAGTTTCCAAGAGTGTGTCTCATCAACATTAGTAAAAAAAGTTAAACGTGCTCTTGAAATGAGTGGTTATAGCCAAGTTGTAATAGCAGGCGGGGTTGCAGCTAACTCTGAAATTAGAAGAAAAATGTTTGAATTAGAAAAGCTTGGTTATAGAGTTAATGCACCGATTATGAAATATTGCACAGACAATGCTTCTATGGTTGCGTCTTCCGCATATTTCTTTGAAAATACTTTTGATGATGTCGATGTAGAAGTTTTCTCTAGGGTGAAATAATGTTGATTGTTGTTTGATGTTATAGATTTTGACTTTTTTGAACTCCGAGTTCTGAAATATCTCTAATTGTCATTATATTTGGAATTGTGTAGTTGTCATTTTCAAGCATTAAATCGCACAAGTCTCTAATTTGTTTAAAATTCATCTCTATTTCAACTTTCAAATCATCTATTGGTTTCATAATTTTAATCCTTTAATTTTATTATTTACCTCAAAATATTATATATAACCCATATAATACTCTATTACAGGCTGTAAACAAGCGTGTCAGTCTATACAAATAATAAGCGTATCAGTCTATATTGTCAAGTATGAATACAAAGATACTTGATAATTTAGGTGAAAATTTACGAAAAATACGCATTGAAAAAGGATACACTCAAGAATATCTTGCTGAAAAGGTTGGTATCCATCCAACTTATATTGGTAAGCTTGAAAGTGGAAAAAGCAATCCGTCCATAAAAATGTTATTTAAAATATCAAGAGCTTTAGATGTGAAATTATCTCAGATTTTTGATTTTGATAGATGATTTTATTAATCTCTAGCTGATACTAGGGATTTAGTATTGATG